>Ga0209567_10001336_pt1 | contig 12809 bp, 11 predicted proteins | sample COG_12_FD_184756 | JGI IMG/M metagenome (GOLD analysis project Ga0209567, IMG submission 184756) | Pelagic marine sediment microbial communities from the LTER site Helgoland, North Sea, for post-phytoplankton bloom and carbon turnover... | ecosystem: Environmental > Aquatic > Marine > Neritic...
ACAAAAACGGATGCAATCGAGGGCAATGAAGCCGATCCTGAAGCGCAAACGTCTGTTGAAGAAGACCAGCAAGCTGAAGAATTGGAAGAAGAAACCACCGCTAAAATAACCGAAACTACAAAAACGGATGCAATCGAGGGCAATGAAGCCGATCCTGAAGCGCAAACGTCTGTTGAAGAAGACCAGCAAGCTGAGCAAATAGAAAAAGCCGGTGACGAAGCGGCCAGACGATCCGATACGGCTGGAGCTCAGGATACCGGTGACGATGGGTCGCCGGATGAAAAACCGCCAGTCCGCCAGACCGCATCAGAGGATGTCGATCAACCGGCCGAAGACGCGCCTGAAATGCCTGAAACGGATCCCGTAAACGCCGATGAAAGCTCCAGTGTTGAAACGGATAACGCGGAAACGGACCCAAAAGATGGTTCAACCGCGACATAATAAACATCGGTCCATTTATCGACCATGGATCAGTTATTGAAACAACAACGATAATGCCGGCAGGAGACGCCCGATGGCGACCAGATGCCGGTTGAGAACTAAAAATTCTGGGGGAAAGAATGGCCAAGCTCAGAGTGTACGAACTTGCCAGAGATTTGAACATGACCAATAAGGTGCTGATTGCCAAGCTCAATGACTTGGATATCGATGTTAAAAGTCATATGAGTGCCTTGGAAGAAGGAATCATCACCAAAATCAAATCTTCTTTATTTGGCGCCAAAGAGGAAACCGTTGAAGAAACACGGGTAAAATCGACGGTTATTCGCCGGCGTCGAAGAACGGTCAAGGTTGAAGTCGTCGAGCCCCCCGCGGCAGAAACGGAGGAGACCGATGCGGCTGCAGTCCGGGCGGACGCAGCATCTGAAGAAGTCGATCAAAAAGCCGCTGCAGAAGAGGTGGCTGACGAGGCTGCTGAGTTGGCCGCAGCCGAAGAAGCGTCCAAATCTGCGAAAGCCCGTAAGAAAGAACCCTCTGCTAAAATAATTAAATTGCCGCTTAAGCCACCGGAGAAACCGTTAAAAGAGAAAAAAACAGGCCCTCAGAAAGCAAAAGTGGCAGCAATGCCTGCTCGCAAAGTGGCTGGTGAACAGCCGCCGCAGACAGACGATTCGGCGACGTCAGCTAAAAAGAAAAGAAAACGCAAGAAAAAATACGAAGAGTCTGAAGTTGATAAGAAATTCCTGAAAAAGAAAATTTCTTTCCGCAAAAAAGCGGTCGTCGAAGGTGAGGATCTTTACGGGGCTGGATATCGACCCCGCAAGCAGCGCAAATTGGGCAAAGGCAGGAAACCAATCGGCGGGCAAAAGACTCAAATTACCGTTGCCAAAGCGATCAAGCGACGCATTAAAATTGATGAGGCCATTGTTCTATCCGAACTGGCCAAACGCATGGGGATTAAAGCCGGTGAGATTATCAAGTTTATGATGGGGATGGGATCGATGGCAACGGTCAATCAGACCATCGATTTTGACACTGCCACCCTGATTGCCAACGAATTTGAATATGAAGTGGATCGTGCCAGCTTCGAGGAAGAAGCGCTGTTAAAGCAAGAAACCGATGACCCCGCCAAACTGGCACCGCGCCCACCGGTCGTTACCATCATGGGGCATGTCGATCACGGCAAAACATCTTTGCTGGATGTCATTCGAAAATCGCGGATATCAGAAATGGAGGCGGGCGGAATTACACAGCATATCGGCGCCTATCTGGTCAACACGGATAAAGGCCAAATTGCCTTTTTGGACACCCCCGGCCACGAAGCATTTACGGCAATGAGAGCCCGCGGTGCCCAGGTGACCGACATCGTGGTTCTGGTAGTTGCAGCCGATGATGGTGTCATGCCACAAACCAATGAAGCGATCAATCATGCCAAAGCAGCGGACGTCCCCATCATCGTGGCCATCAATAAAATCGACAAACAGAATGCCGAACCTGACAAAGTACAACGGGAACTTGCCGAAATCGGCCTGACCCCTGAAGAATGGGGAGGAGATACGATTTATATCAAAGTTTCAGCCAAGGAGGCCGAAGGGATTGACGACCTTCTCGAATTGATTTCGCTTCAAGCCGAAGTTCTGGAACTCAAAGCCAATCCCGACAAAATGGCCAGCGGCCATGTTGTCGAAGCTAAAATCGACTCAGGCCGGGGATCCATCGCAACAGTTCTGGTCAAAGAAGGCACGTTGCGAGCAGGTGACCCGGTGGTGTGCGGCATGCATTACGGCAGAACCCGGGCAATGCTAGACGACAGAGGCAATCAGATGGAATCGGCCGGGCCATCCATACCGGTAGAAATCGTTGGTTTATCCGGCGTGCCCATGGCCGGTGACGAATTTTTCGTGCTAAAAGATGAAAAAAATGCCAAGCAGGTCAGCGAACATCGACAGCAGAAACAACGGTCAAAGGAACTGGCGCAATCGAGCCGTTTGAGCCTCGACAAGCTTTACGAACGCATGCAAGAAGGTGAAGTCAAAGATTTGAACATCATCATCAAAGCCGATGTTCATGGTTCAATCGAAGCCTTAGACGATTCACTGACCAAGCTTTCTAATGATGAAGTCAATGTAAACGTTGTTCATTCCGCCAGTGGCACAATCGCCGAGTCGGATATCTCTCTGGCGACTGTATCGAATGCCATTATCATCGGTTTTAACGTTCGGCCCACACCCAAAGTCCAGGCACTGGCTAATGACGAAAACGTAGACATGCGCTTTTACAGTGTCATCTATGATGTCATCAAAGATGTCAAAAACGCTATGGCCGGAATGATGGCATCCACTTTTGAAGAACAAATACTGGGTACAGCAGAAGTGCGCGAAGTCTTCCAGATTCCCAAAATTGGCAATATTGCCGGCTGTTATGTAACGGATGGCAAAATCGAACGCGGTCAGAACATGCGTCTCCTGAGGGACGGTGTCGTGGTTTTTGAAGGTAAAAATTCTTCGTTACGCCGCTTTAAAGATGATGTCAAGGAAGTCCAGGCCGGTTATGAATGCGGCATCGGCATCGAGAATTTCAATGATATCAAAGTCGGCGATACGATCGATTGTTATTATTTGAAAGAGATAAGACCCGAACTCGAATAAAACCTGCTTCAATGCAATCATCTTGAAGCAGGTTTAACTCATATTTAACAAATGCTGGAGATAGAGGATTGCCCTTTGAGGGCTTGTGAGGATGTAGGCCGGTATGCATAAAGCGAGGCGCTCCTTATGCGGAGCGAAACGACTATGGTAGTTGGAATTGGAACGATTACCTTTAGATTGCACGATTGCCGCTCTTTGAAAGGAAAACGAAAAGTGGTTCGGGCGATCGTCAGTCGGCTGCGCAACAATTTCAATGCATCGGTGGCCGAAGTTGGGTCAAACGATATACACCAACGCGCTGAAATTGGGCTTTCGATGATCGGCAATGATAAGGCTGTTATTAATTCAAAACTCGACAAGATTATTAATTTGGCCGAAGACCTCGGCCTGGCAGAAATTATTGACACTGAAATAGAAATCATCCATTTATGATTCCCTTTGCACGATCAGACCGGGTCAGCGGATTAATCCAAAAAGTGTTGTCCGAAATATTGCAAAAAGATATTAAAGACCCGCGATTGAAGATGGCCACCATTACCGGAGTCGAAGTTTCGCGCGATTTAAAACTGGCACGCATCTACTTTACGACTCCTGACGGTGAGCAGAAAAAAGATGCGGCCATTAAGGGGTTCAATAGTGCGCGCGGATACATTAAACGAACGCTGGCGCATGAGCTGGATCTCAAATATATGCCGGATATAAAATTTTTCTACGACGAATCCTTAGAATACGGTTCGCATATTGACAGTTTGATTAAGTCAACCAAAGAGCGTAATGGAACAGATTCTTCAACACATTAAGACCAGTCAGCGAATTTTAGTTGCATCACATGCAGAACCTGACGGGGATTGCCTCGGTTCTCTGGTCGCTATGGGATTGGCATTGATTAAATTGGACAAAACCATCACCTTATTTAATCCAAGCCCCATCCCGGCGGTTTACCGATTTCTACCCGGCGTTGAGCGCATCGAAACGCAGATAAAAACGGCTGAAGAATATGATCTGGCCATTGTACTGGATTGCGGCGATATTATAAGGGTCGGCGAGGACAGCTCGGTTGTTACCCAGATACCCATCGTCGTTAACATCGATCATCACGTGTCCAACACCGGCTTTGGGCACGCCCAGCTTATCGACACCGATGCCTGCGCCACGGCTGAAATCGTTTATCGATTGATCAAGGCGCTAGAGATCCCCTTTGACAAGGCGATCGCAACCAGCATTTACCTGGGAATTTTAACCGATACCGGTTCATTTCGGTTTTCAAATACAAATCCGGCAGCCTTTGCCATCAGCAAGGCCATGACCGATATCGGTGTCGAGCCCCACGCAGTGGCGCAACGCGTGTTTGGAACCTATTCACTGGGCCGCATCAAACTGTTAAATATGGCATTGAACTCGATCGAAATTTCAGAAAATGGCAAATTGTCCTTGATGACCGTCAACCGAAGTATGCTAAATGCAACCGGAACGAGTACTGAAGATATAGACGGTTTGATCAATTATGCCCGCCGGATCGAGGATGTTAAGGTTGCCGCCCTTATCCACGAAATAAAAAACGGGGCCGGAAAATTTACCAATATGAACCGGTACCATGTCAGTTTGCGTTCCGATAGTACTGTGGATGTTGCTAAAATTGCCGGTAAATTTGGTGGCGGCGGACACACGAGCGCCGCCGGATTTCAAATTGAATCAACTTTGGTGTCGTTGAAGGAAAAAATCATCGAGCTGGCAGATGACCTCTAAAACGTTCCCTTTACGCATAAGGCTACCGCGGCCGGACACCGCGCAAGAAAAGAAAAATTCATGCAGGCACTGCACTCAAGCGGGATAATCGTTGTGGACAAACCGCCGAATATTTCTTCCGCGAAGGTCGTTGCCCGGGTGAAACACCTGTTAAGCGCTAAAAAAGTAGGCCATACCGGCACACTGGATCCCTTTGCAGAAGGGGTGTTGGTTTGCTGCATAAACGAAGCAACCCGACTGGCACAGTTTCTGCTGGCCGGCACCAAAAGATACGAAGCGACCCTTAAGCTGGGGATCGAAACTGATACCCAGGATTCGACCGGGACCATCACCGCCACCAAAGCGGTGATTGACTGTACGCAACAAAGGATAAGATCTACGGTCAAAAAATTTATCGGACCGATTGATCAGCAGCCGCCGATCTTTTCGGCGCTAAAACACAAAGGTACACCGCTATATAAATTGGCCCGGCAAGGTCGACCGATCCAAAAACCGGCTCGGCGGATTCATATTTCAAAAATAAAACTTCTTGAAATAAAACTGCCGCTGGTCCATTTAGAAGTGTCATGTTCTGCCGGAACCTATATCCGCACCCTAAGTGCCGATATCGGAAAACAGCTGGGATGCGGCGGCCATCTGCTGGCACTCAAACGAACCCGAAGCAGTGGCTTTACCATTCAACAGGCCCTTTCACTGTCGCAACTGGAAGAGCAATCTTTGGATGGTGAGGTGAATGGCAGTTTAATCAGCATGGCAGAGGCACTGGCGGACATGCCGCAATGCCGAGCCGATCAAAATTTGATCAAAAAAATCAGATATGGCCAGCCGATTTGCAAAACGGATATCGATTTCGGCGGATCATCAAAAAATTTGATGAAACAAGACTCCCACCTCAAAATTGTGGATGACGACAATGCCTTGCTGGCGGTGATAAGATATAATAAAAACCAGAACAAATTTTCTTATGCCTGTGTTTTTCAAAATTAAGCATCGCAGTTTTGCATGAAAGTTAATGCAAAATTGACAAAAATAAGCAATAGGGTAACACCATCAACGATAATTATCCGAACAGGAGGCTGTAACAGTGGTTTTCGACACAGAAGAAAAAAAGAAGCTGATTGACAAATTCAAACTTCACGAAACAGATACCGGATCGCCGGAAGTTCAGGTGGGCTTGTTGACCTATCGTATTTCCTCCCTCACCGAGCATCTGAAAATTCACAAAAAGGATCATCATTCCCGCAGAGGGCTGCTGATGCTCGTCGGCAGGCGCCGCAGGCTGTTGAACTATGTGAAACACAAAGATGTCAATCGCTACCGGACCATCATCGATACGTTAGGGTTAAAACGGTAATCGGCCGAATCCGCGCACCCCTACCGCCTCAAATTTCAACGGTTTCGAAGCTGAAATTCTGGACCGTTGCGGACCGGCACGGCAACGTCAGATGAAAAAAACGTTGCTCGAAACCCGATCTTTTTCGGATATTTTGAATCGACCGCTCAATACAATAAAACATTTTGCCTTTAATAATTGCCAAATTAACGTACCGGCTAATCTATGGCTGAAGAAAATTTGGCATGGCTTACAATTAGGAGAAAATATGGAAATACTAGTGAATGAAGAAATTGGGGGCAGAACCCTCAATATTCAAGCTGACAAAGTCGCCAAGCAGGCGTCCGGTTCGGTCGTGGTTCAATATGGAGATACAATTGTGCTCGTATCGGTTGTCGCCGCCCATGAAGAAAGGATCTCGGATTTTTTGCCCCTGACCGTTGAATATCAGGAAAAAATTTATGCGGCCGGGCGGATCCCGGGCAACTATTTTCGTCGTGAAATCGGGCGTCCCAGTGAAAAAGAAACACTGACCGCCCGTCTGATCGACCGGCCGATCCGGCCTCTGTTTCCAAAAGATTGGCGCTATGAAATCCAGGTCATCGCAACCGTATTATCCATGGACCAGGAAAATGACCCGGATACCCTGGCAATGATCGGAGCTTCGACGGCACTGGAGATTTCAGACATCCCGTTTGCCGGCCCGATCGCCTGTGTGCGGGTGGGCCGAATCGACGGACAATTAAAGATCAATCCCCCTTCCTCTGAATTGGAAAATAGCGATATCAACATCATCGTGGCCGGCTCCAAGACAGGTGTCGTGATGGTAGAAGGCGGCAGCGATGTGGTCAGCGAAGCCGATATGCTTGAAGCCATATTTTTCGGTCACCGCGAAATGCAGCCTTTGATTGATTTACAGCTCAAATTAAAGGAATCACATGGCCAGCCGAAACGCACCTTTCCCGCACCGGAGAAAGATCCGCAGCTGGTCGATACCTTAAATGAAACGGCTGCCGGGCGCGTGCGTGAAGCGATATTAATTCCGCAGAAAACAAAACGCTCTGCCGCCGTGCGCGAACTCAAGGCCGAAATATTTGAGAACCTGGGCGAAGACTATGAGGACCGCAAGTCAGAAGTATACGCCATTTTAAAAGACATCCAAAAAACGATTAGTCGGGACCTGATTTTGAAAGAGAACCGTCGAATCGATAATCGTAAATTTGATGAAATCCGGCCGATCACCTGTGAGGTGGGTTTGCTGCCCAGACCGCACGGCAGTGCACTTTTCACCCGGGGTGAGACGCAGGTACTGGGCGTATTGACTCTGGGCTCCGGACAGGATGAACAACGCGTTGAAACGCTGTACGGAGAAGAGTTTAGACCCTTTATGCTGCATTATAATTTCCCGCCCTATTCCGTCGGTGAAACCCGACGCATCTCCGGCCCCTCACGCCGGGATATCGGGCATGGCGGATTATCCACCCGGGCGATTGAGAGAATTTTGCCGGATAAAGAAACATTTGATTATACCATTCGACTGGTTTCGGAGGTTCTGGAATCCAATGGTTCTTCATCGATGGGTACCGTATGCTCCTGTTGTATGGCATTGATGGACGGTGGTGTTCCCATCAAGGCCCCGGTGGCCGGAATTGCCATGGGCCTGGTAAAAGAAGACGATCAGGTTGTTATCCTTTCCGATATCTTGGGGGATGAAGATCATACCGGCGATATGGATTTTAAAGTGACCGGCACCGAAGCTGGAATCACAGCGCTTCAAATGGACATCAAAATTCATGAACTGTCCAAGGAAATCATGCAAAGCGCTCTGGAGCAAGCCCGGCTGGGACGGATTCATATCCTCAACAAAATGCTGGACACCATCAGAGAGCCGCGCGAAGAAATTTCACCGTATGCACCGACGATCACGACCATTAAGATCAACCCGGATAAAATCCGCGAGGTCATTGGACCCGGCGGTAAAATTATTCGCGGAATTCAAAGCGAAACCAATACCAGTGTTGAAATCGATGATTCCGGCTTGATTAAAATCGCCGCTTACTCAAAAGAAGAAGGCCAGGCTGCGATAAAAATGGTAGAAGATCTGACCCAGGAACCCGAAATCGGCGCTATCTATGAGGGCACCGTCGTAAAGACCACCGATTTCGGTGCTTTCGTGCAGATCCTGCCGGGCACAGACGGTCTGGTGCATATATCCCAGCTGGCCAATCGGCGCATCACCAAAGTAACCGATGTCGTCAAAGAAGGGGATTCGCTCAAGGTCAAGGTCTTGGAAATCAGTCGGGATGGCAAAATCCGTCTCAGCCATAAAGCGCTCCTGGAAGAAAAGCATGGCCGCGACCGTAAATAGGACCGAGTTAAAAAACGGCATCCGGATTTTAAGCCAAAAAATGCCGCACACCCGTTCGGTGTCCATGGGTGTCTGGGTTAATGTGGGGGCCCGTGATGAAAAACCGGCTGAAAGCGGGCTTTCTCATTTTATCGAACACATGATTTTTAAGGGCACCCGTCGGCGATCCGCCTATCAGATTGCCAAAGAATTCGATGCCATCGGCGGTCACACCAATGCATTTACGACCATGGAAAATACCTGCTATCACGGCAAGGTAATGGACACCCATATGGATACCATGGTCGATATCCTCTCTGACATTTTCTTGAATTCCTTATTCGATCCCCAGGAAATCGAAAAGGAACGCCCGGTGATATTGCAGGAAATAAAAATGGTCAAAGAAAGCCCGGATGAATATGTTCATCTGCTTTCGGGAAAAAATTTCTGGGGGGACAACCCCCTGGGGCGCTCGATTCTGGGCAGTCAGGAAAATATCATCCAGTTTGACGCCCATCAGATCAAAAATTATTTCCATCGCCTGTATCAGCCGGATCGCATCGTGGTCTCGGTCGCCGGCAATGTGGACCATAAACATTTAACCGATCGACTGGAGCCGGCTTTTGAATCCATTAAACCCGGCAACCAGATCAGCGGTCGCGTCACCCCGCAGAGCCAGGGACTTGTCAACGTAAACCATCAGGATTTAGAGCAGGTTCACATTTGTCTGGGAACGCCGGGGCTTTCGATCAAGAATCCGCGGCGTTACGCCTGTTCCTTACTCAATACGATCCTGGGCGGTAACATGAGCTCGCGTCTTTTTCAAGAAATCAGGGAAAAACGCGGATTGGCCTATACCGTCTATTCATTTATGATGTCCCATGCAGACACCGGCATGTGCGGCATCTATTTGGCGGTGGATCCTGCCAAAGCACTGGAAACCACTGCCCTGGTGCTCAACGAATTCGACAAGCTCAGTTCAAAACCGGTATCGTCTGCCGAACTCAAAGGCGCGGTCGAATACACCAAGGGAAGTTTGCTGCTGGCATCGGAAAGCAATGAAAATCAGATGGTGCGCTGTGCCCAAAATGAAATTCATTTTAAACGCGACATCAAACTGCAGGAAGTCATCGAGCGGATCGAATCGGTGACGGCTGCAGATATTTTGGAACTCTCCCAAAGCATCTTTGTCAGAAACAAAATGGGATTAACGCTGCTGGGACCGGTTAAAGACAAAAAGCCCTACGAAGATATTCTGTAAAACTGACCCACCGGTTCAGATGCGCAGATTCATCGTCTCGATGTTCATCAGGCTTATCTTAAATATCAGGCTACTGGCGACTGGCCAACAAAAGGTTTCAGTGTTTAGGTGTCAGTCTTTGGCCCTTGGGGCCTACCTGCCAGCCTCGAAGCCTGAGACCTGGAGAGATTTCCTGAGCTGTTGAAGATTCGCTGTAGCCAGCCGAGCCCTGACACCTGACACCCGAACCCTAATAATAATTCCGCCCGAACCGGAATATCTGAAACCACACAGCCATGAACCATAAGCCGGTGATTAAAATTCGTCGCTTGCGTCCAGATGCGGACGCCGATATCCCCCTTCCCCGTTATATGACCGCTCAATCGGCAGGCATGGATTTATGTGCGGCCATACAGCAGGACCTTATTATACACACAGGTGATCGCGCCCTGATCCCCACCGGTTTTGCAATCGCTCTGCCAACTGGCTTTGAGGCCCAGATCAGACCGCGCAGCGGACTGGCCATAAAGCATGGCATCGGGCTGATCAATTCCCCTGGTACCATTGACGCCGATTATCGTGGCGAGATTAAAATCGCAGTTATCAATTTAGGCCCGGAACCGTATACGTTTAAACGCGGCGAGCGTATTGCGCAGATGATTGTTCAAAAAGTATATATTGCTCAATTCGATATCGTCGAAAAACTGGATGAAACCGAGCGCGATAGCGGGGGGTTCGGCCATACGGGCAAATAAAATCATTACCTGAATCTTGAATGAAAATTAATGAGGATGAAACTTGAATTAGAACGAGTGCGGCAATGCACCGATTACAATCTGGCGGTTTGCGTTTTGGCCAGCGGCAGCCGGGGCAATGCCATCTTCATTTCAGACGGCGTTACCGGCATCTTGCTCGATGCCGGTCTGTCAGCCGCTGAAATAAAACGGCGGCTAAAGTCACGGGGACTCAACCCCAGGGATCTGGACGCCATTTTGCTCAGCCATGAACATAGCGATCACGTCCAGTCTGTTGGCGTGCTTTCGCGCCAGCTAGAGCTGCCAATATACCTCAGCCGTAAAATTAAAAAAAAGGCTCGCCTCGGCAAGGCGGTTCACGAAATCCGGACCTTCGAGTGCGATGTCCCCTTTCAGATCAATAATTTGAGCGTGTATCCATTTTCCGTTTCCCACGACGCCGCAGATCCGGTGGGATTTACCATCGGACAGAACGGCCGCCGCATCGGTATCGCAACGGATCTGGGCATCGCCACACCCCAAATAAAAGCGCAGCTGCAAGACTGCCACTTGCTCATCCTGGAAGCCAATCATGATCCGGAGATGCTGATGAACGGACCCTATCCATGGCCCCTGAAAAAACGGATCCAGAGCCGCCGAGGGCATCTGTCCAATCAACAGTCAAAAAGTCTGCTCAAGGAATTGCAACACCAGCACCTTGAGCACGTCGTTCTGGCGCATCTGAGCGAAACCAACAACAACCCCCAAAAGGTGCTGGACGAAATTTCCGGTGCCTTCAAGCGCTGCAAACCGCGTTTGACTGTTGCCAGCCAGCACCACAGCAGCGAAATCATCTACCTCAAATAACCGTTTTCGGGACATTTCGTTACCAAAATTTGTCATTAGTAATAAGCTGCTAAACAATCATTTGGAGTACTCCATTACTCCCGCTTTTTTAAAATTCTGATGCGCGCTAATGTCCTAATGCCTGTTAACTGTCTCATGGTTTATATTTCTGTCTGCTGTTATCTGACCTCTAACCTTTGATAACACGCATCATTGACATCTTTTGATAAGTGACTACGTTAGATTCGAAAGCCAATAGATGCCATATCTTTATAAATTTCAATTGCTTTGGAGATTAATGGCCGAAGGTTAATTCGACGGTAAATCAAAAATACCAGAAGTGTTGTGGGTATAAATTCGGAGGTAATTAAAATGGCCAATAAATATGCAGCCCGGAAGAGGTTTGATGAAGGTGTTGCGGCCTATATCAAAAAGGACTTTAAGACAAGTGTTGATCTCCTGACCCGGGCCATAAAATATGACGCCTCCCTGGCGCTTTTTTACGTCAGCCGGGGGGCAGCCCGTTTAAAATTGGAAAAAGCGGCTGAGGCCATCTCCGATTTTGATCGGGCCATTGATTTGGATCAGGATTATGTTCGGGCCTACCATTTACGCGGGTTGGCCTATGAAAAATTGGGTGAATTTGCCCGGGCCTTTCAAGATTTTGATCGCGCTCTGGAGATCGATCCTGAATATGGCGCCGCCTACCACAGCCGTGAAACCATGCTATCCAATCCGAAGCAGCCTGACCTGGCCTTTGAAGATTTTGAGATGGTCAATCACCTAACGGCCATGCGTTTGAAGCACTTTGACGAGAAAGTGCCCAGTGACCTGGCAATATAGGGTGCAGAGGACAGAAGTCAGAGGTCAGATGACAGGACAATCAACGGGGTTCGATGCCCGCGGCGCTGATGCCATGAACATAATATTTGGCATCATTTAAAAAGTGCAAAAAGATCACCACAAAAGCAATCGAGGCTTGAATCATCAGGGGCTTATTTTGATATAGAATATCGAGTTGACGGCGCAGCACTTTTTTAGAATTAGAAGCGAAATAGGTTGAAAAAAGACCGTCGAGCAACTGCTCGCGATCCGGCTTGGTGACCAGATCAATTCGGCCGCTAAAACAATAGTCCATGGCTTCTAAAATCAGTTTACGCTGTTCGGGTAGCTCCTTGAAATGGTAGCCAAGTAAATGCATCAGGGTTCTTTGCGCTTCCTTCAAACTGGCATCACAGACCGCTTCAAATAGAACGCGCAGAGCGTGGTCATTGCCAATGGACTGATGCTGGCGGATCAGGGAAAGCAAAACGGTATTTTTAAACAGCTGGTGCATCCGACGGGCACCGTTCATGGCTGAAGCCGGGGAATGTTCATTTGAGGGAACATACCCGCGATAATTATTGACGAACATCAGCTGAAACACGTTTTGAAAAAAATCAACCCCCGCCAAAGGATCTTCCAGGTCGATGCGCAT
>Ga0209567_10001338_pt1 | contig 12803 bp, 10 predicted proteins | sample COG_12_FD_184756 | JGI IMG/M metagenome (GOLD analysis project Ga0209567, IMG submission 184756) | Pelagic marine sediment microbial communities from the LTER site Helgoland, North Sea, for post-phytoplankton bloom and carbon turnover... | ecosystem: Environmental > Aquatic > Marine > Neritic...
ACAGCGGGCGCAGGTGGCACCGGCGGCACAGCGGGCACGGGCGGCAGCCCGAACGCCTTCTGCGAACCGACGAGCGATCGCTGCGAGAGCGGCACGTTCGAACCGTACGAACCGTGCTGCGAGCAAAAGGTGCCCGACCAGGCCAACGCGTGCGACGGCACCGAGAGCCTCGAGAACCCAACGACTTGTACGGCAACCGGCGAAACGGTCACCCACAGACTGACCTTCATGGAAATCGAGGAGGACTGCAACGTGGGTTACGACCTGGACGACTGTGAGGGTCAGACCTGCCGGCAAACCCTACTCGCACCACCGGATGGCGTGAACGGCGTCGACAACGGGCTCGCGGACCTCCTGCGGTTTCTTGGGGACGTGGTCCCTAACTATAATAAAGGGTTCTCAGACCATCTTTGTGGGCTGAGGGACAGTCTTGAGGCGGGCGACTGCCTGCACGAAATTGTACCAATCGAGATTCGTTTTGTGGTCGATGCAAACGCGAGCGAGGGCTGCGTCAACGTGACGGTGTTGGCGAACGGCGAAGCAAATGCTCACATTCTGAATCTCAGTGACGATGGATGCGCCAGCGGCACACTCGGGACCATTCCGTTCACGTTCTTCTATCCCGCCGGCTCACTGACCAACACCGTCGTTCGGATGACCGTATCGGCCGCCGGCTTCTCCCACGGCCTGCTCGGGGCTGTGATGGACTACGTGGGTGTTGAGGCGTCACACCCGCTGTACGACATCAATGCGTCTACCCCTCCGATTCAGAACACCTCGGAATGGTGCAACGGGTATTCCGCAACGCTGCTCATCGGTGGCATCGCAGAGTGAGGCGCTAACGACCCAGCAGAGCGGCGGGGCGAGACTAGAAGAGGCGGTTACGCGAAGTCGCGCTCCATCCGCTCTTGGTCTTCCTTGCAGCGGATGCACAGCTCGGTCTCGGGGCGCGCTTCGAGGCGCTTGATGCTGATCGGCTCCTCGCAGTCGTCGCAGACACCAAAGACGCCTTCATCGAGCTTCTTGATGGCCTTCTCGATCTTCTGTAGGAACACGCGCTCTCTCCCGCGGAGGCGGAATGTGAACGACTGCATGTATTCGCTCGACGCCAGATCCATCTCGTCGGGCAGCTCGGACGCGTCGAGGGTCAAACGGGTGGAACCTTCCCAGGTTCGATTTTGAAAAAGTGGCACGCCCCAGAAACGCAGGAAAAAGAACAGGTCGCGCGGCCTCATCGACTTTGATACTGATCGTGGGATCCCGGGACGCGGCGCGCGAGAGGGGTCCGTCGCCTCTACTTTCAACCTGGGAAGGTTCGCGTCCGAAGGTTCGCGTCCGTCCTGCCACCAGGTGGGGGAGGTCTCCCTCGCCCTCTACCAACTGCCACGCCGATCTGAGCGATTTGGGGGTAGCGTATTTAGTCCGCTAGGGTGAGTTGGGGGTCTCGTTCCAGGAAGGGGGGATGGATGTTCAGACGTCCGAGTAAGACCATCAATTTCCGAACGCAACTCGGCAGAGCGCTCAACGCCGGGCGCCTCAACGAAGCGCTCGATCTCTACGAGCTGATCGAGAAGCAAAGGCCGGACGAGCCGCGCTGGTCGCACCGCAGAGGCGACCTCCTGCAGCGCATGGGGCGGAAGGCCGACGCGGTGCTCGCTTACGAGCGCGCTGTGGACCTCTACGCGGCCAAAGGCTTCGTCGCTCGCGCCGCCGCGATGGCGAAACTGATCTTGGCCATCGACCCCAGCAAGGGCGAGGTCCTCGAACGCGTAGACCCGAGAGCGGCCCGCAGGCTCCATCGTGAAAATAGAGCCGTGATCGTCACGGCGGACGAGCAGCCCGAAGCCGATCCCGAAGGACCGCCGACCGACACGCAGAGCCTCATCACGGATGCGCTGCCATTGATTACCGACCGGACCGCGCCGCCCGACGAGACCCGGTTCACGAAACCGGAAAAGACAGAGGACATCACGCTCGACATCACGAACGCCGAGCTTGTCGAGGGACCACCGTTCCCGGAGTCGTTTGTGAGCCACCGCCCGAGCGCCGCGACGCTCGCACAGCTTCCCTCAATGCCCCTCTTTGCCGAGGTGCCTCTGCACATTCTGCGGACACTCGTCCAGGAATCCACGCTGGTCGACGTGGAAGACGGAGGGCGGCTGACGACCTCGGGTACCAGCGCCGAGGCACTGTATGTGCTCATCGAGGGCAATGCCGTCGGACGACGAGGCACCGACGTTCTGGACCTCCTTCTCGGCGAAGGAGATCTGGCGGGAGTGTCATGCCTGCTCTCTGACGTGCGCTACGGCGCGGACGTGATCGCATGCGGTCGAGTTCGCGCCCTTCGAATCAGCAAGGTCCTGCTCGATGCCTTGGTACGGCAACACCCTCCCTTTGGCGACGTGCTTCTGGAGGTTCTCAGTCGGCGACTCATCGCAACCCTCCTGCGCACGAATCCAATCTTCACGGCCTTCGACGAGAGCACGCGAAGACAGATCGCGCGCTTGTTCGAAGTGCGGCGAGCGCTCGCCGGCACCAGACTTGTCGAGGCTGGAAAGCGCTCGGATGGTATGTACCTTGCGCTTCACGGCCGCGTCATCGTCAAGTCGGCGAGTGGCCGCCGGCTCGGCCAGTTGGAGCTCGGCCGCGCCATTGGCCAGGATTCACTGCTTACCCGGGAGCCATCGCGGATCACGATCGAAGCGGCCAGCGACCTTCTCGTACTACGCATGCCGGTCCCGAGATTCAGCGAGCTTCTGATGAAGCGCCCCGACATCGTTCAGCGGTTCCAAAGACTGCAACCCTGAGGGTGCTAGTGAGTTGTGAGGCCGAAGCAGTGTCAACCTGCGCGTAGTCCCTCCAGAAGCTCGGCGGCACAGCGGGCGGCATGGGCGAATACCTTCGAGCGCGTGTTCGGCGATGCTGCGGTGAGACCGCAATGGTCGTCTCACTCCGGCGAGACCACACCGACATCCTTTGCGTATTCATCCCACGCGGCCTTGAGGGATTCTAGTTTGTCCGGCATCGACTTCGAGAGATCGTTGGCCTCGCCCGGGTCCTAGCGTTTCAACCACACAGGCGCTGACGACGTCGGGCGATGGGGCGACACTCTCTTGCGACTCCGACCCCAGGAAGCACCGCTCAGTGATGCTCTGGAACCAATGGCTTCCCTTCATGTCAGGATTGGCCGGCAGCTCAATAGTCTTAGCTTTCGGGCACCTTCAAATCGCAGCACTCGTGAGCAGTGATGGAGTCCGATATTGATGGGCGTGAGCACAATGCCCCAGTGCTTGTCCGCACCGCGCCAAGCCGAAGCCGACTGACCGACGATCGATCTGTCCGACAACCGGGCTAGCGCTGCGAAGGGGTGGGGGCTCTGGTCTTAACGTCAAACGCCGAGTCCAACGAGACCAGTAACACGCCCTACGCGAAGTCGCGCTCCGTCCGCTCTTGGTCTTCCTTGCAACGGATGCACAGCTCGGTCTCCGGACGCGCTTCGAGGCGCTTGATGCTGATGGGCTCTTCGCAGTCGTCGCAGACGCCGAACACGCCTTCATCGAGCTTCTTGATGGCCTTCTCGATCTTCTGCAGGAATACGCGCTCTCGCCCGCGGAGGCGAAACGTGAACGACTGCATATATTCGCTCGACGCTAAGTCCATCTCGTCGGGGAGCTCCGACGCGTCGAGGGTCATGTCCTGGTCCATCGTCTCGCGCGCACGGCGAATTACCGCGTCTCGTTTCTCTTCCAGGACTGCGCGAAACCGCTTGAGCTCGGTCTTCTTCATACTTGTGACCCCCTTTGAGGGAGCGCCAGCATAATGATCGCGATCCACTAGTCAAGAAGGCAACACACAAATGCCTGGAATCACAACAGAACCGGCTAGCTCATCCCATCGAAAAACGAGCTCGCGCCCTTCAATCCCGGGCCCCAGAGGATCGCCTCGACCCGATCTCCCGCCGCCAGCTCGGCCTTATCGGCCGGCAGGACGACCAGGGCGTTGACCCCTACGAACGAGGGGAGGGAGCCCGAGCCCTGTAGGTCGTGAAGGGCAACGATGATCTCATCCCCCTCGCGGGTCGCCACGCCGCGGGCGATTTCGACCCGGCCGGGCCGGCGACGGTACGGATCGCGCAGCCGTGCCACCACCGGCTGAGGGTGCGGTTGAGGGTCGCCGAGCATCTTCCGCAGGCATGGCGCGATCAACACCTCGAAGGCGATCATTGCGCTGATGGGATTGCCCGGAACCCCGATGACCGGCTTGTCCCCGTACTGTGCAAACGCGAAGGGCTTGCCTGGCTTGATGCGAACTTTCCAAAACCCGGGCTCGATGCCTACGTTCTTGAACGCTTCGTGCACGAAGTCGTAGGCGCCTACCGAGACGCCACCCGTCGTGATCACGACATCCGCTTCGAGCGCCTTTCGGAGCGAGGCCTCGATACCGGGCAACGTATCTGGTGCCGCTGGGAGGGCGACTGGGATAGCGCCGAGCGAGCGCAGCATCTCGGTCAGCACGTAGACGTTCGAGTTGATGATCGTACCGGGCTCGAGGTCATCGCCAAGCATCCGAAGCTCGTCGCCCGTCGAAAGAATCGCGACCTCGGGTCGCCGAAAGACGTGCACGCGAGCGATGTTCTGGCTCGCCAGGAGCCCGATCTCTCCGGGCCAAATGCGGTCACCCACCTGCAACAGCAGTGCACCATGGCGGACGTCGCTGCCCTGGGCGCGAACGTGCCTCAAAGTGGGCGAAGCCTCTCGAATCTCGACTTCGTCCCCGTGGCGTTCGGTGTCTTCCTGGATGACGACGGCATCGGCGCCCGCCGGCATTGGTGCGCCCGTGAACACGCGGCAGGCGGTGCCTGGCTCCAAGGGTCCCGCGGGTGGACCGCCGGCGCGTGACTCGCCCCGCACGGGAAGCCGCACGGGTGTGCCCTGACCTGCGGACGCGACGTCAGCAGCGCGAACCGCGTAGCCATCCATCGCGCTATTGTCGAAAGGAGGGGCGTCCGCTCGGGCCACTACGGCGCGGGCAACATGGCGTCCTGCGGCCTTGGTGAGATGCACCTCTTCCTCCCCCAAGGGATGGAATGCCGGCAACATCGAAGCCAGGGCCTCTGCGATCGAACGCATCCGGTGGCGAGACTAGCACGTCTCCCAGGGCGACTGCTCAGAGCGGAGACACGCGGTTGCGGCCAGCTCGCTTTGCTTCGTAGAGCTGTTCGTCGGCCGCCTTGACGAAATCGTACGAACGCCACTTCGGGTCGAGCTGCGCAACACCGCACGAAATCGTGACGTCGATGTCCTCGTCCTCGAAGGTGAAGGTCTCGGTAGCGATCATCTGGCGAAGCTCTTCGGCGATCTTGAGGCCTCCGGCCAGATCGGTCTCTGGAAGAACGAGCGCGAACTCCTCGCCGCCGTACCTAGCGACCACGTCGTCGGGGCGAAGCCGGCTCTTTGCGAGTTGCGCAACCTCCTTGAGCACGTGATCCCCCGCGAGATGCCCGAATTCGTCGTTGACGCGCTTGAAGTAGTCGATGTCGCAAATCACCAAAGTCAGCGGACGCCCATGTCGCGTCGCTCGGGACAGCTCTCGATCGAGTTGCTCTACGAAGTAGCGCTTGTTGTGAACCCCTGTCAGACCATCGATGATCGTCATCCGATAAATCGTCTCGTGATACTGCGACTCGAGATCTGCGCCGCTGAGAAATTTCAGAATCGTGTCGCCGATCTTGATCTGGTCTCCGCGATGAAGCTGACGGTCCTGTACGAGCTCGTCGTTGACATACGTGCCGTTCGTCGAATGCAGGTCGACGACATGATAGCTATCCGTTCGGACCTCGATGCGCGCGTGGCTCCGCGAGACGCTGTCGCTCAGAAGGACGACGTCGTTCTCGGCTCCGCGACCGATCCTCACGCCACTGCTGGCCAGCGGGGAGCGCTTGCCCAACTGGCTGGAGCTCGGAGCGTAGATCACCACGAGGCAATCCTGGCCGGCTCCGGTCGGGATAAGGGGCTCCGAAAAGGGAGTGACCCTCGTCTTGATTTCGGTCTCCACGGGTACCCCTCAGGGTAAAGAGGGCCGTATCGGGCGTCAATGTCGCCTGATGAAGGTCATGTTGCGCTGGTTGATCCAAACATGGGCCAAAACCGGGCCCCAAAGCACCCCGGTCAGCTCGAAGATCAATCCCAACAAGACCCCCATGACGAACGCCCAGGCCGCCCAAGCGAAGAACACCCGCCTCGGGCCAACGTGGACCGCGCCAAAGATCACCGAGGTCGTGAGCAGCCCCCAGACCGGCTGCATCGCGCCTCGAAAGAAGAGCTCCTCGGCAAATCCAGATGCAAGCGCGAGCAGCGTGATCTCTGCCGACGATAGCGGAGCGACGATCTCCTTGAGCTCTACGTGAAGCGCGCGGGCCCATCGAGCACGCTCGACGAGGCGGGGGGTGATGGCGACTACGAGGAGCCCCAATGCGGAGCCAAGCGCGATGGAGACCGCGAGGCGAACCCCGTACGGTGCGGAGAGCCAGGAGGTGTCGAGCGACCACGCGAGCCGTTGCCCGGCGAGCCATGCCCAGACGAAGGCGCCCACGGTCAGCGGGCCGTACACGACCAACGCAAGCGTGGTGATCCGGGCAGGCGATGGCAAGGTGAAGCGGGATGTATCAAAGTGGCCTTGCGACGGCAATGCCACGGAGGCACGGATTTGACACACGCGCGCGGGGCAGAGTACTAGCCATGGCCATACGCTCATGAGCGGGCAGCCTGCCGAAGACGTCGCGAAGGTCCTCGTGGTCGACGACGAGGAAGTGATCCGGGAGATTCTGGCGGACTTCCTGACTATGGAGGGCTTCTACGTTCGCACCGCCGAGGACGGTAGCAGCGCACTGGTCGAGCTCTCGCGTGACCGTTTCGACCTCGTGTTGAGCGATTTGAAGATGCCGAACATGGGGGGGCTCGAGCTGCTCGGCGCCATCCGCAAGCATACCCCGCACGTGGTGACGATCATCATGACTGGCTTCGGGACGGTGGAGACCGCGATCGAAGCGATGAAACAAGGCGCATACGACTACGTCCTCAAACCATTCAAGGTCGAGGAGGTCGTGCACACGATCCGGCGTGGGCTCGAGAAGCAGCGGCTCGAGGCCGAGAACTTCCGACTCAAAGAGGCGCTGTCGCTTTATAAGGTGAGCGAGGCGATCGCCGCGAGCCTCTCGCTCGAGCAGGTGGTGCACACGCTCAGCCGGGCAGCGATCGACGAGGTGGACTCCGACTTGGTCACGGTGCTGCTGAGTGACGGCGGCGGAAGCTTCTACCGCCGGAGCAGTGAGCTCAACCCCAACTTTCGGCTGAGGCGCGACCCGGACACGCTGAGCATCGAGGCGTTGAGCGAGCACTTCGTACATGCGCCCGCGCTCCTCGAGCACGGGGACCGGTGCTGGCGCTACTTCGAGGCGCTCGGCGAGACTCCGTCGCCGCAGTCCCTCGCGGTCGCCCGCCTGACAGCGCGCGGGGACACCATCGGTTTTCTGTGCGCCCTCAGCTACACGCAGGGCAAGCGTTTCGACGAAGGGCAACGCAAACTCCTGCACGCCACGGCCGACAGAGCGTCTGCGGCGATCGAGAACGCTCGACTGTACGAAGACCTGCAGGCCACGTTCAAGCAAACCATCCGGGGCTTGGCGAGCGCGATCGACAAGATGGACCGCTACACGGCGGGACACTCCGCGCGCGTCGCAGCGTACGCGCAGATCCTCGCGATCAAGCTCGGCCTGAGCGACGCGGAGATCGAAATCGTGCGCCAGTCGGCGCTGATGCACGACGTCGGCAAGATCGGCTGTGTCATGAACCTGAACAAACCAGGCAAGCTTTCACAAGAAGAGTACGAGATCTTCAAACAGCATCCCGAGCACGGTCGGGACATCTTGCAGCCGATCGAGTTCCTGCATCCGCTCATCCCGGGTGTGCATCTGCACCACGAGCGATGGGACGGCCTCGGGTACCCCCTCGGGCTCAAAGGTAACGACGTGCCACTCATCGCGCGAATCATCGCCGTCGCGGACACCTACGACGCGATGACGAGCGACCGAGCGTATCGAAAGGCGCTCAGCCACCACATTGCCATCTCCGAGATCAACCGTTGCGGGGGAAGCCAGTTCGACCCGGAGTTCGCTCACTCGTTTCTCGAATCGATCGAAGAGTTCCACGACGAGGGAAGGTCGCTCGAGGAGTTTCCCGACGTGCGAGAAACCCGTTCGGGGCTCATGGCGCCACGGAGGTAATCGCGCCGCTTGGGGGCTCGGGAGTCGCAAACGCCGCGCCCCAGCGGCGCGACGATGCTGGAGCCTTCCATCGGCGCACGACGGGCGCCTGGTTGGGAAACTTGAAGATCGTGACGAGGCGAACCTCGCGGCGACGTGTCCGCGGGAGCCGCCGAGGCACCGCGGAGACGAGGGTCAGCGTTTGGGACGGGCTGATCGAGGGGTCGGCGTAGTCCAGGTCGCCTAGGCCCTCCGACACGAGGCGCCTGATCGTTTTTTCATTTCGAAACGACCGTGTCGTCGTGACGATGTGGCCCTGCTCTTCGTTCCAAGTGGTGGGGCCCGTGGCGAACTGCGGCGGATTGCCGAGCTGATCACAGCCAATGAGCAGGAAGAGCAGTCCGATGACCCGCCGGAGGCTAGGTCGACTCACGGCTTCGCTCCCGCGCCACGTCTCGCTCCGTTGCGACACCAGGGACGGGTAACTGCGCTTCGCCTTCGTCTTTCTTGTCCTGCCAAGGGTATTTGATGCGGTTGTGGTAGGCGTTGCAGAGGGTGTCGATCAGCGTGCTCTGAATCACGCGCAGGTCTTCCATGGTCAAACCACACTCGTCCAGCTGGCCCTGCCGTAGCTTGACGTTCATCACCCGCTGCACGATGGCTTCGAACTTCTCGCGCGTTGGCTCGTCTACGGTGCGCGCCGCCGCTTCGATGGCGTCGATGAGCATCAAGATGGCGGTTTCCTTGGTGCGTGGTCGCATCCCTGGATACCGAAATGCCGCGTCGGAAAGCCCTTTCGGGTTTCCCGCTTCCAGGCACTTGTGCCAGAAGTACTCGATGACGCTGGTCCCATGGTGCGTGTAAGCGAACTCGACGACCGGTTCTGGCACGCCGCCCTCGCGGAGGATGCGAGCCCCCTCGACCACGTGTGCCATGATCGCATCAGCGCTAACGTCGGGTTCCAGGTCGCCGTGTGGTGTGGGCTCACCCGGAACCAAGTTCTCGACGAAGTACTTCGGCTGAATCGTCTTGCCGAGGTCGTGGTAGTAGGCGCCGACGCGGGTCAGCAAGGCGTCCGCGCCGATGGCGGCAGCTGCACCTTCGGCGAGGTTTGCCATCGCCCGCGCGTGTTGCCACGAGCCAGGGGCCTCCCGCGCCATCTTGCGAAGGAGAGGGTGATCGACGTCGGTGAGCTCCTGCAAGCGTCCCCGTGTGACGACCCCGAGGGCAGCCGTCGCGAGCCGCTGCAACAGCACGGCAAGCACGCCGGAGATCATGCCGCCGGCGATCGTCGACAGCAGGATCGACTCATTGAGCCTGGCGATGTCACCGATGACATCGATCCCGTTCCCGACCGACATGGCGACGCTAATCAGAACCAACGCGGCAAAAAGCCCCGCAGCCGTGCCGGCGACGAGCATGTGCGTGGCGTGTTTGCGGTCGTGGAAGAAGATCAGAACGCCGAGGGTGGTAGACAAATAGACGACGACCACGGGCATCGAGAAGTGCAAGAACGAAGCGGTAACCAGGGAGATCACGAGGCCCGAAGCCGTCGCGGTCCCACGTTCGAAATAGAGAGCAGCCCACAAAGGCACGGTAGCCAGCGGGAGCACGAATGGAGAAAGCCCCGTGAACAGCAACAGCAGCTTTGCACCGACACAGGTCGCACCAACGAGCACCAAGAGGCCTGCCTGTGTGCGTAGCAGGCCACCACGACCGCCGGTGAACAGCCGCAGGTATGCGAGGAAGATGTATGAGATCAAGAAGTAGCTGATCCAAATGCCCAACAACGTCTCTTGCTCTGGCGGACGGCGCTCCCGTTCGAACGCTCGAACGAGGCGCTGGCTTTCCGGTTCGCTGACCACCTCGCCACGCGTAACGACCAGCGGCTGCGGCAACCCGCGGTGGTGTCGCGCAGTGTCCTTTGGCAGGTAGCTGCTAGGGATGCGAAGCGTCACTGGCGCCGGGCGCGCCGGATCCACCCGAAGCGGCTCCAAGACCACCTCGACTTGGCTGGCAAGTGTGACGATCGAGGCGAAGACCGCGCTCAGAATCAAGCCCGAGGTGCGACCGGCGATGAGGCGTGTGCGGAGCATCGTGTACGAATCGTCCCGGCTAGACGGACCCTACTGAGGCGCCTCTGGGGATTCAAGTGTTTGCGCGCCCTCGCGCTTCGGCGTTGGCGCCGGCTCACCCGGTTGCCGACGATTGATCGCTCGCTTTCTCATCATGGTGTCCTTCAGATCGCGATCGGTTACCGGCGCGCGTTTCAGCGGCTTCGGCATGCGATCGTCCGAGATCTGCAATGGCTCGTTCGTCCCCACCATGTCTTTGGGAGTCCCCTCGAACCCCAGGATACCGAATCGTTGCGGTACATGGAAATCGCCAGTTCCCAAATGTGACCACGCGGCCGCCTGCTGCCCCTCCCCGGTCAGATCCATCACGTACAGGTTCGCGCGCCATTCGTCCCCGATCGCGGGCGGAACGCGAGCCTTGCCGTCGAGACTGAACGCCTGCCACGGGATCGCCATTTCGACCGAATAGCCGGCATCCGCCTCTTTGTCGTCGAGATCTCCGCGAGGCGAGACTCCGACACGGATCCTGCTGTCCCAGTCGACGTGGCCAAATGGTGCTGGAACGCGACGCGCGTCGTAACGGGTGTCGAATACTACGCCGCGGGGCGAGACCTGGATCTCGAAGTAGTTCCTTTGATCGCCATCGGGGTCGATCATGAGCTCGACGCAGTCCTGTTCCCAAAGATGATCGTCGCGCTCGGTGTGGCTCGCGCGAAGCAGCGCGTCCTTCACGTCGACGCCCACGTACAGATAGCGTCCATCCCAAAGGAGCTTGGCCGATGCGTGAACGGGCGAGACCCCTCCATTGCGGGTCTCGACGAATGCGCGCGTTGTGTTGGCAAAGCTCCAAACCGGATCGCTGAGTAAGCCGTCGAGCCTCGGCGGCCGCTTTGTTTTGACGACTAGGAGCTTCGGCAGGGCCTCTTTCGTGCGGCCCGCATCCTTGCTGGCGGGGGTCGGTATGATCGCAACTGGCGGATGGTCTTCGGGACCGGACACGCCGCCCGACACGCCCGGGCGTTCCTCATTGCGCCGGACGCCGACGAAGAGGCTTGCGGAGCCTCCGGTCCAGTCCGCGGGCAGGTGAAGGTCCTGCGCGTCTCGGATGTACTCCCCGGGACGCCATCGCTCTGGGCCGTAGAGCCAACGTAGCGTGCCGTTGCCGTCCTGGTTGAGGGTGCGACCGCTCTCCGGGTCGTCGATGTGCGTGAAGAGCTCCGAGCCTTTGCCAAGCGATTTGATGGTTTGCCAGTACCACGTGACCCGCATCGTCTCGCCAGGGCGCCATTGCTCGCGATCGAGGTCATAGCCGAGCAATCTCACGTTGCCGTCGAAGTCGATGTCGAGACGGTGCTGCGGGGAGGGCGCGACCTTCGATACATACGCTGCCACCGCCTGCCGCTGTGCGGGCGTCAACGGTTCGACGTCGCTCGTGCATGCTGCGGTCGAAGCGACCAGAAGCAACCAGGCATAGCGGGTGATGCTCATGACGGCGCGCTCATCGTCGCGATTTGCGGCGCGACTTCTTCTGCATCTTTCGCTTGGACTTCTTCTTGCTCTTGTTGATCGCGCGCCCAGGCGCCTGAGCGCCGCCGGGGCCGAAGCCCCCTTGATCGACAACCGCGGCTTCGAGCAACGAGTCAGCCAGGTTGGCCATCATCGGGTTTCCTTCGAGGCCACCGGTTTTCACCGCATCGCGCAGGCGGTTGGCTGCGGCCATCTGTTTCATGCCCGGGATCTTCGACAGCATGCCGGCCTGCGATCCGATGCTGCCCATCATCTGCTTCATGAAGGCAAATCGTTGAAGGATCTCCGCGACCTGCTTTTCGGCCGTGCCCGAACCCTTGGCGACGCGAACCAGACGCGTCGGCTCCTTTTGAAAGAGCTCGGCCTTGGCGCGCTCTTGGCGGGTCATCGAGCTGACGATGGCTTTGATCTGACCGATCTCGCGCTCGTCGACTTGGAAGCCATCCGGGACGCTGTCGGCGAAGAACGGAACCTTGTCGAGAAGATCTTGCAGCGGGCCCATGCTCTGGAGCATCTGAAGCTGCTCGAGGAAGTCATCGAGGCTGAACTGGCCGCGAAGCATGCGCTTGGCGTCCTTCTCGGCCTTGTCTTCGTCGACGACCTCCTCGAAGTCCTTCATCAGGCCGACGACGTCACCCATCCCGAGGATACGGCTCGCCATGCCCTCGGCGCGGAACTCTTCGAGGCGATCGAGGGTTTCGCCGGTGCCGACGAACTTCACCGCGGTGCCGGTCACGCTCTTGATCGAAATCGCCGCGCCTCCGCGCGCGTCACCGTCGAGCTTGGTGAGGATCACGCCGCTCAACCCGAGCAGATCGTGGAACGACTTCGCGGTCTTGACCGAGTCCTGACCGATCATGGCGTCGACGACGAGAAATACGTTTTGCGGATCAACCGATGCGCGAATCTCGTCGAGCTCCTTCATGAGCGCTTCGTCGATC
>Ga0209567_10001341_pt1 | contig 12792 bp, 10 predicted proteins | sample COG_12_FD_184756 | JGI IMG/M metagenome (GOLD analysis project Ga0209567, IMG submission 184756) | Pelagic marine sediment microbial communities from the LTER site Helgoland, North Sea, for post-phytoplankton bloom and carbon turnover... | ecosystem: Environmental > Aquatic > Marine > Neritic...
GCCTGCCATGAGACCGGCCACCCCGAGCACGGCGACGAGCGCGATCAGGATCGCCAGCCACGAGTAGTCGTCGCCACCGACGGTCGGGAGCCAGTAGGCCTCGTCGAAGGGATCGGTTCCGCTGGTCGAGGCGATGCCTTGGCGGGACCACGGGCCGATGATGAGGAACACCGCGATCGACCCGGCCAGGAAGTTGAGAGCGACCCCGGAGAAGATCTCGTGGACTCGGAAGCGGGTGCGCAGCCATCCCGGGATCAGCGCCCAGAGGACGCCGAAGAGGGCCCCGCCCAAGATCGCCAGTGGGATCACCACCCAGGCTGGACCGCTCACCTCGCGCACCACCCACGCCGCGCCGATCGCCCCCATCACGATCTGGCCCTCGACTCCGAGGTTCCACATCCCGGCTTGGAAGGTGACGATGAGTCCGGCCGCCGCCAGCGTCAGCGGTACCCAAGCCAGCAGCGTGTCGGGGATCTTGGAGGCTCGTCCCAGCGACCCGTCGAAGATCTGGCGGAGCGCATCAAAGGGAGGTGCCCCGACGATGAGAAGCAACACCACGGTGACGCCGAGGGCGAGGCCGACCGACAACAACGGAGTCTTGAGACGGGAGAACCAATCGCTCACGCCAACACGTCCTTGCCGCCAATCAGGTACCCGAGTTCGTCTGGCGTGACCGTCTTAGCGTCGACGATGCGCAGCACATTGCCGTTGAAGAACACGGCAACGCGGTCGCTGTAGCGCAGCAATTCGTCGAGATCGGCGGACGCAAACACGATGGCGGTACCCGAGCTGCGTCGGGCCAGCAGTTGGGTCCATACCCAATCCGCCGACTCGATGTCGAGACCTCGCGTCGGGTGCTCCATGAGCAGAAGCCGGATGTCGTCCGGCATCATGGCCAGCAGGAGTCGTTGCTGGTTGCCCCCCGACAGCGATTCCGCGGTGGACTCCGGAGTCCCCTTGATGTGGTTCTCCTCGATCTCCTCCCCGGCGTATTCGTCCCCGGCGGGCCAGTCAATGAAGAACGACGAATCCCTCCTGACCAGCTCGAAGTGTTCGCTGATCGTCATCCCAGCCACGAGCCCCTCTTCGAGCCGCCCCGCCGGCAGGTAATGGACGCCGGCCGCCATGAAGTCGCGGTAGTGCTTGCCGGTGAGCTCGACATCGTCTACCCGAATCGAGCCGCGTTTCGGGCGGAGCAGCCCGGTCGACGCCTGTAGGAAGGTGCGTTGCCCGCTGCCTTCGAGGCCCGCCAGGCCGAACACTTCGCTCGAAGCGACATCGAGCGATAGGTCCTCGACGCTGATCAGCCGCTCCGACACCGACACGCTGCTCCACGCCAACATGGTCCCGCCGGTGGCGACCTCGGCGCGCTCCCCGAGCACGACCACCTCACCGAACATCATCTCCACCAGGTCGTCTGTCGAGAAGGGCGCATGTGTCTGTCCCACGACCTTGCCGCGGCGCATCACCGTGGCGCGCTCGCAGAGCTGCTCGATCTCCTCGAGCTTGTGGGAGACGAAGATCACGATCATCCCGTCGTCGGCGAGCCGACGCAGGATTTCGAACAGCTTCTCGCGTTGCGAGGCGGAGATGCCGGTCGTCGGTTCGTCCAGGATCAGCACGCGGGCGCCGAGCCAGAGCAGCCGGGTGATCTCGAGCTGCTGACGTTCGCCGACCGTCAACGTCTGAGCGAGCGCCTTCGGATCGAAAGTGAAGCCGTAGCGGTCTGCGGCCTCGCGCAAAGCGCGCTCGCCTTCCCTGCGATTGAGGCGAACGGAACCGGGCGCACCGAGCAGGAAGTTGTCGAGTACGGTGAACGGCAGGAACACCAGTGGGTCCTGGTGCAGCATGCCGATCCCAGCGGCGATAGCGTCATCGGGCGAGTGGAGCGGTACGGGCTTCCCGTGAAGGATCACCTCGCCGGAGTCGGCTTCGATGAATCCCGACAGGATCTTCATCAGGGTCGACTTGCCCGCGCCGTTCTCGCCGAGCAAGCCACGCAGCTCACCCTCCTGCAGGTCGATGGTGACGCCGTCAACCGCCCGCACCGCGCCGAAGTGCTTGCGGATGTTCCGCAGCTGGAGCGCTGCGGTATCTGCCGGCTCGCTGGTCACCCGCTATTCAGCAGCGCTGGCACCCACGATGCCCTCGAGCAGTTGCTCCGTGTACCAGACCTGGAAGTCTGTGGCTTTCTCGCCGTCGGCCAGCCAGACCGAACCGTCCTGGTTGTTGAGTGGCCCAACCCACAGGTCGATCTCACCGCTGGCGAGGCCGTCGATGAAGGTCTCCAAAGTGCCCGCCGCCTCGGACGACAGCCCGTCACCGGGGAACCAGCCGATGGCTGTGGTATCCGGGTTGTTGATATCGGACCAATCCGGACCCAGCCACCAGAATTCGTTGGTGAAGCTGCCGTCGAGGACGTTCTGTGCCGTCTGCAAGTACGAAGGTCCCCAGTGAAAATACGGGACGCCGAGGCATGCATCGGGGGCCTCGGCACACGCATCTTCGTAGTCGTAGGGAACCGCCCAGACTGCCTCGCCCGCTTCCTGAGCTTGACCGGCGCGGACCAGGGCCTCGGTGGTGTCAATCCCTGAGATGACCACATCGGAGCCGGCAGCCAGGAATTCATTGGTCACCTGGGTCGGGTCGAGTGTGAAGCCGGGAATGTTGAACCAGAAGCCGATCCACTTGACGTCGAACCCGAGGTTGGCCGGGTCGGCACCGACGTAGTTCTCGTAGCAGTACTCAGCGCCGAGGTAGGCGGAGTTGACCAGGCGTCGGGTCTCGTCGTTGATCAGCGGGCCGAGGTACGAGATCTTGCCGGTGCTGGTGGTGAGTGCCGCGGCGCAGCCGGCGATGGCCTTGCCGTATTCCATCCGGCCCATGATGTTGCCCAGGTTGGCGAGGTCGGGCCGATAGTCCTTGCCGTCCACCCATGCGTTGTCGCCGGAGGACCAGATCATCGGAACCTCGGGGAAGGCCTCACTAGCTTCAAACACGCCGTCCTTCATGTCGTCGGACGTTGCGAAGATGAGGTCGGCTCCCTGATCGACCATGTCGGCCACAACGTCGGGGATCGTCGTCTCCGGCCGGTCGGCCGTGTTCATCTTGTCCAGCACGATCAGGTTCGACTCGGGCAGCCCGAGCTTGTCCATCACATAGAGGCCGGCGTCGTAGTGGGCTTGGGACCAGCCGCGATCGTTCTGCGGTCCGACGAGGATCATGCCGATCTGGAAGTCCTCGGGGACTTCCATCATTTCCTCGGCCGTTGTGGTCGTCTCGCCACCTGCCGCAGCGGTTGTGGTCGTTTCACCGCCGGAAGCCGCCGCCGTGGTGGTGGTTTCTCCGCCGGCAGCTGCGGTGGTCGTGGTGGCGTCGTCATCATCACCGCACGCGGCAACGACCAACGCAAACGCAACCAGCAAGATCAGTAGGGGTGCCCAACGTCGTCCGCTCATGTCTTCGTGCTCCTCTCGAGACTGTGAGCCAGCGCCTCTCACCGGCTCTGGGGCCGGCGCGCTGTGTCAGCCTAGACCCAGCACTCGGATCGCCCGAGTCGCGTTCTCCAGGCGATCGGCCTACCTGGGGTTTCTGTCCTGCAGGACTTGCTCAGCACTCGACCGCGGCATTCTCCGTCGCTACGCCGGTGAGGAGCGAGTACGCGGAAGCCAGCTCTCGACACGGTGGGGCGCCGAGCCGGACCATTGTCAGTCGCTCGTCGATCAATCCCCACGCGAGGACCTCGGCGGCATACTCGACCCCGCGATCGATCCAGGGGACATCGAGGTCGTTCCACACCTCGCGCCGGGCCAGTTCCAGCAGTCGGGCTTCAGTCTCCGGGGTGACCTGATCGATCATCCAGGCGTGACCGAGTTCGTGGAGGATGGTGAGGCGGGCACTGGTCGTCGGTACCGCACACTCGTCTGCTCCGTCACACACCTCCGTCTCGTAGATGCAGACAAAGAGGTCTCGGGTCGTGCCGTCATCGAGGACTCGTCCGGAGCGTTCCCGACAGCTGCGGCTCGGCTCGAAGACAACGCTATCGATCCGAGGCTCAGGCAGGCCGGCGAGGGAGAACCGCTCGAAGCCCCAGTCAACGAGAGTTTCGAGGAGGGGAGTGCCGTTGCGGACGGTGACGGGCTGTCCGCCGCTGGTAGCGATGGCGCCGGTGACGATCTGGTCGGACGGCCCCGGAAGGTGAAGGTCGTTCCACCAGCCCTGGGGCAGGACCGTCGGCCCGCAGGTTCGCGTGGATGCGGTGTCCTGGAACCGTTCCTCGTCGACGATGCGGCCGTCCTCGATCACCCAGCGCACGGCGACCCGGCGATCGCACCCGGCGGCATCGACAACCACGAACAAGCCGACTGCTTGCAGGGGATCGTCGCCGTACCGGGCCGGGCCGAGGTAGACGGCGGGCGCCGACGTCACCGCGACGCCGAGTTCGGCTGCGTCGAGCACCATCCATTGCTGTGCCGGGAGCTCGACAATCGCATCGCGGTCGGTGGCCTCGAGTCCCTCAATGGGATCTCGGACTGTGGCGTTCGCGGCATACAAACGCGCCCGGCTCTCCGGATCAGCGGTCGACCAGGCTTGGGCATAGTCGGCAGCCAGATCCTCGTAGAACAAGACCGTGGCGGGCAAGGCTCGCAACCTCTGCTCGAGTTCGGCCCCGAGGTCGAATGTGGTCTCGCCGGTGATCAGGCCGCCATCGAACGCGCTCACGATCGCTCCCAGCTCGCCGCTGCTCGGCCATCGCACCAGGGTCAGCGCTTCGTGTTCGCCCAGGTACACGGCCAGCAGATCCTGTGCCAGGTCTCCGGAGTTCCATTGGAGCAGCTCGGGAACTCGGGAGCCGCCCCGGTTGTCGGCCCGCCATTGCTCCACCACGGCGCCGGGTGCATAGAAGTCGAGGACGCCGTAGAAGTCGTTGTCCGAGTAGCTCATGGCGAGTTCGGCGAAGAACCGGTCTGCCGCGGTACCCCACTCGGCGGTATCCGGCCGCGACACCTGATCCGAGGAGGCACATGCTGAGAGCAGGAGCGCAGACGCGAGCGCCCAACGTGTCCATCGCCGCAACCGGGTACTTGTGACCATCTCCGCCCAATTGTCGTCCAATGGGCCGATCAATGCGGCGGGATGATGGGACCGGGGCTATCGTCGGCGCATGGCAGAGATACGACGGTTGACGGATTCCTGCGTGCTGGTCACTGATGACTTCGGCGCAATCACGATGTTCGATCCTGGGTTCCATACCTTCGAGTCGGGCGAGATCGATCTGGAAACGATTGGCGACGTCCATCGCATCCTGATCACGCACGAGCACGGGGACCATGTCAATCCCGAGTTCGTCAAGTGGGTGATCGACCGCGGCAACGATGTAGCGGTCCACTCCAACGAGGCTGTGAGGTCATTGCTGGAGCCACACGGTATCGAGGTGGTGACGGCCGACCCGGACGGGATCGTCTCGGAAGATGTGCTGCACGAGGAGGTCCCTACCGGGGCGAGACCTCCCAACCGCAGCTATTCGGTGGGCGATCTGTACACCCAGCCGGGTGACAGCTACCAGCCGACCCTCACGGGCCGGGTGCTCGCCCTGCCGCTGATGACCCCGTGGGGTTCGGCGACGGCGTCGGTCGAGTTTGCCCGCCGGCTGGCGCCGCAGCAGGTGGTGCCGGTCCACGACTTCTACCTGACCACGCCGGGCCGCGGTTGGCTCTACGGCCTGATCGGTTCCGTCCTGGCGAAGGACGGGATCGAGTTCGTCAGCCTCAACTGGGGCGACTCCTACACCCCCTGATCCGTTCTTGCGTGGTTAGGGCGCGGTTTTTGGGACCGTGGCCACGCAAGAACGGGTCACGCTCGGGCCTCATCTGTTCGTGCGTGGTTGAGGCGCGCTTTTTGGTACTTCAGCCACGCAAGAACGGAGGGGGATCTCGAGGTAGGGACCTTTGGCCCTGAGGACCAACTGCCTCGTCTGGCAGAATGTTCAGGCATGCCTGAACATTCTGCCGCTGACTTTGCGCCCGCACCTGAAAATGGGCACACCTCCGAGAGCGAGGAGATGTACCTCATCACCGTGGCCCGCGCCGGTGAGGATGGCCGCTCCGGGCCGGTTCCGGTTGCGGATATCGCCGCCGAGCTGTCGGTTTCGGTGGCGTCGGCCAACCAGATGATCCGCAAGCTCGCCGACCGCGGGCTGCTCAGCTACGAGCCGTATCACGGGGTCGAACTCACCGACGAGGGCCATCGGGTGGCCGACCGGGTGCTGCGGACCCGCCGCCTGTGGGCAAGCTTCCTGGCCGATCACCTCGGCTTCAGCCCAGGGGACGCCGACGACCAGGCCTGCCACCTCGAACACGTCACCTCGGAGGAGGCGGCCGATCGGCTTGCTGCCTACCTGGGTAACCCCGAAGCCGGCCCACTCGGCCGCCCGATCCCGGCAGGTGCACTCGAACCGGAACCGCGCCGGCCCCATCTCCGCCTCGTCGACGTCGCCGTCGGTGCGATCGCCGAAGTCGTCGCCATCGGAGGCTCCGACTTGGCGCTCGAATTCCTTGCCGCCGAGGGTCTCGTCCCGGGAGCCACGGTCACCGTGACCGGTGCCGGCGAATCGGGTTGGCTGATCGCGGTCGGCGGGACCGTGGTCCATCTCTCCGAGGACCTGGCCAAGGCCGTTGAGGTCGAGTCCAAGGGCAACATCTGATGCGCTTTCGTTCGGGTGACTCAGCCGCCGCCGATGGTCCGCTCACGCTGGACCACGCGGCCCGCGCCGCGCGGGTTCGGGTTGTCGGCGTGTCCGGCGGCCGTCGCCTCGTGCACCGCCTTGCCGCCCTTGGAGTCGTACCCGGAGTGGTGCTCACCGTCGTGCGGCCCAGCGGTCCAGCCCTGATCATGGTGGGAGGTGCTCGGATCGCGGTCGGCCGCCCCGCAGCCGAGGCGATCGAGGTGGAGGCGGTGACCGTGTGACGACCACCATTGCCATCACCGGGAGTCCCAACGCCGGCAAGACATCGTTGTTCAATCAGCTGACCGGCGCCCACCAGCACGTCGGCAACTGGCCGGGTCAGACCGTTGAGCGCCACTCCGGAACCTTCACCGTTGCCGCCGACCAGTTCGAGATCGTCGATCTCCCCGGTACGTACGGCCTCGTGGCCGTCTCGGCGGAGGAGGCCATCGCCACCGGGTATCTGGCCGACGAACGGCCTGAGGTTGTCGTCACCGTGGCCGACGCGGCGCATCTCTCCGGCAGCCTGCACCTCGTCGCCCAGGTTGCCGAGGCCGGTCTGCGCCAAATCGTCGCCCTCAACATGTGCGACGTCGCCGATCGGCGCAGTATCGAGATTGATGACACCGTCCTGGCCGACCAGTTGGGCGCCGCCGTGGTTCGGACGGTGGCGAGGCGCGGGAGCGGAGTCGACCGATTGAAGGCGGCGATCGCCGATGCTGCCGCCGCCGAGACTCCAGCCCCCCCGCTGGTCGTCGACTACGGCCCGGTCGCCGAGCGGCATCTCAGCTTGCTGGTCGATGCTGTCATCTCCTGCCCGGCCGTTGAGGACCTCGGCGCGCCCCGTTGGATAGGTCTCCAGCTCCTCGCCGGGGATGAGGCATGGCGTGCCAGGGTGGCGGCCGTACCCGGTGGCAATGAGGTCCTGGCCGTCGCCAACACCAACCGTGATGCCATTGCCGACGAGACCGGTTTTGAGGTCGAGTTGGTCCTCGCCGAGCGCCGGTTTGATTGGATCAGCCGCCTCGTCGGGACCGCCACCGGCTCAGAGGGCACCGGGGCCGTGTGGTCCGACCGGGTCGACCGGGTACTCACCCATCGCTGGCTTGGCTTGCCGGTGTTTCTCGCCGTGATGTGGATCGTTCTCCAGGTCACCGCGGACGTGACGGCTCCCTACCTCAACTGGGTGGACGCGATGATCAGCGGCCCGGTCAGCCGCTGGGCGGTCGGCGTCCTTGGGTTCTTTGGGCTTGCCGGCGGCTGGGTGGAGAGCCTTGTCGTCGATGGTGTCCTCGCCGGCGTCGGCGCGGTCCTCGTCTTCGTACCTGTCCTGTTCGCTCTCTACCTGATGCTTGCGCTGCTCGAGGACTCCGGGTACATGGCTCGTGCCGCGGCCGTCATGGAACGCGGGATGCGGGCGCTCGGCATCCCCGGCAAGGCCTTCTTGCCGATGATGGTCGGCTTCGGCTGCACGGTGCCGGCGATCTATGCCACCCGTACGCTCGACTCGTCGCGCGACCGGCTTCTCACCGGGCTCATCACCCCTTTCATGTCATGCGGCGCCCGGCTCCCCGTCTACGTCCTGCTGGCATCGGTGTTCTTTGCCGGCCGAGCCGGCGCGGTCGTGTTCGCGATGTACCTGCTCGGTATCGGCGTTGCCATTGCCGTTGGGTTCGTGCTGTCCCGCACCGTGCTGTTCGAGGAGGAACCTGCTCCCTTTGTGATGGTGATGCCCGAGTTTCGCCTGCCCAACCCGCGCACCGTTTGGTCGTTGGTGAAGTTGCGCACCGGCGAATTCATTCGGGGTGCCGGGACGGTGATCATGGTGACGAGTGTCGGGGTCTGGCTGCTGCTTTCGATCCCTGTAGGTGGTGACGGCGGGTTCGCCGACACCGAGGTCGAAGACAGCGCGTTCGGGGCTGCATCGATGGCGGTTGCGCCGGTGATGGAACCGCTTGGGTTTGGCGAGTGGGAACAGGCCGGTGCTCTGTTCACTGGGTTCATCGCCAAGGAGGTCGTGGTGAGCACGATGGCGCAGCTCTACTCGGTCGAGGAGCCGTCACCCGAGACAGCGTCGAGCAGCGTCGGCGAGGATCTGCGCAAAGTCGTGTCCAGCTTTGTGACGGCGACCGGTGAAACCGTGCGTGCCATTCCCGCCGTCGTGGGGCTCGACCTCGTGGACATCGACCAGGAGCCGTCGGGTGAGCTGCAGTCGGCGATCCGCACCTCGTTCGAGACGAGCAGCGGGGGCGACGGAAGATTGGCGGCGTTGGCCTTCATGGTGTTTGTGCTGCTCTACACCCCGTGCATGGCTGCCGTTGCCGCCTTCCGTCAGGAGTTCGGCACCAAGTGGATGTGGGTGAGCGTGATCGGCCAGTTCATGGTGGCGTGGGCCGGCGCTTTCATCGTGTTCCAGGGCGGACGAATGTTGGGGTTGGGATGAAACTTGCCGCCCTGGTTCGGGAGATCGAGGCGGCCGGTGGCCCGATCACGGGCGTCGAGCTCGCTCAGCGTCTGGACACCAATCCTGCCGAGATCGGGGCGATGTTGGTTGCCCTGCGTGCCTCCGGCTGGCTGGTCCCTGAGGGCACTGCACCACCACCAGCGGGCGACTGTGGCTCGGCGGGAAGCTGTTCGCTGTCGTGCCCGGGGCCCGACAAATGCGGGCTCGTGATCGATCTTCACGTCGGCACGCTCGAGATTCGGCGAGCTAGTGCGCAGCAGTCTCGGCGATGGCAGTCGCAATGATGTCGGCGGCCTGATCTACCTCCGCTGCGGTGACCGTCAGGGGCGGAGCGATCCGCAGCACGTTGCCGTAGAGGCCGCCCTTGCCGATCAGGAGGCCGGCTTGCTTGCAGCGTTCGTGGACCTCGGCGGCAAGTTCGGGGGCGGGAGTCAACCCGCCGGGCCGTACGGTTTCGATCGCTTGCATCAGACCCTTGCCCCGTACTTCTGCGATCCAATCGACGCCGGCGGCTGCCGCGTCGAGGCGCTCTCGCAGTTGGCGGCCGGTGACCAGCGCGTTGTGTTGCAGGTCATGGTCGAGCAGATAGCGCAACGTGGCTACCGCCCCGGCGCTCGACAGCGGGTTGCCGCCAAACGTCGAGATCGAATTCGCTCCCATCGAGTCGATCAGTTCGGCACGGCCGACCACTCCGCCGAGGCTGAGACCGTTCCCGACACCCTTGGCGAACGTCAGCAGGTCGGGGGTCACGCCGTGGGCTTGGTAGCCCCACATGTGTTCGCCGGTGCGGCCCCACCCGGTCTGCACTTCGTCGGAGATGAAGATGATGCCCTGGTCGGTGAGCACCTTCTGGAGCGATCCGAGCAGACCGTCCGGTGGCACCGAGAACCCGCCGACGCCCTGAATGGGCTCCGCAATGAACGCGGCGACGTCACCCGATGTCATCATGTCGATGACTTGCTCGAGGTCGTCAACCGATGCTTCGATGTAAGCCGCGTCGTCGAGGCCGCGGAACGGGGAACGCAACGGATAGCCACCTTGGACGAAGCTGACGTTCAGCCCACTGATCGAGGTCGGCGACCACGAACGGTGGCTCGTGATCGCAATGGCAGTGAAGGACCGCCCGTGGTAGCTGTTGCGCAACGCGATGATCTGGTTCGACTTGCGGTACGACGTCGCCAGGAGCAATGCGGCGTCGTTCGCTTCGGTCCCCGAGGTCGTGAAGAACACCTTGGCGTCTGGGATACCCGACATCTCGGTGACCATCTCGGCCAACTCGATCATGGGCTCGCTGAGGTACAGCGTCGAGCTGTGGAGGATCTTGGCCGCCTGGTCCTGAACTGCGGCGGTGATCTCAGGGACGTTGTGGCCGACCATCGTGGTGAGAATCCCGCCAAAGAAGTCGAGGTATTTGTTGCCCTCGATATCCCATACCGTGCGGCCCTCGCCGTGATCGATCGCGATCGGTTCATCGTGATAGACCGCAAGCCACGAAGGTGTGACCCGTCGGTGGCGTTCGCGCAATCCTTGGTTGGTCGGCATGAGGTGCTCCTTCGAGGTCGGTCTCGGCATCTGAGTCTACGTCGCTGTGCCGGATGATTCGCTTGGCGGTGTTGTCGGCCTGGTCGATACTGCGGACCATGGCTGTGTACCCCGACATCAAGTGGCGTCCGTTGACCGCAGGGGATGCCGACGCGCTCTACCGGCTCCACGCCCAGTTGGAGGCGGAACAGAACCTCCCCTTCCGGACGTCCCGCGAGGAGCTCGTCCACAACATGGCCGAACCCAAGACCGACCTGGCGAGCGACACTCGGGTCGCCGTCGCAGCCGACGGTTCTTTCCTTGCTTCGGTATGGATCGACCTGTCACTTCGCCAGGGACCCAAGCATCGGGCCTACGTCATCACGACGGCCCTGGCAGGGCATGGCGCCCTCGAGCTCGATGCGATCGACTGGGCGGAGGCCCAGGTCAGAGAGCGGTTCGCCGTCATCGATGACGATCTGCCCAGGGTGATTCGTACCTTCGCCGAGGCCAACTCGGTCGATCGTATCGCCCGCTTCGAGTCACGCGGCTATCCCGTGGTGCGCCACTTCGTGGACATGGTGCGTCCGCTCACCGAGCCCTTTCCCGACCCGGTGCTACCGGTTGGGGTCGAATTGCTGGCATGGAGCGACCGGTGGCTGTCGTCTTCGTTTGCGGCCCACGCCGAGGCTTTCGGAGATCATTGGGGATCACTCCCGCCATCGTGGGATGAGTGGCAGCATCGGGCGAGTTGGCCGGGGTGCCGACTCGATCTGTCGTACGTCGCGGTCGCCGAAGGCGAGGTGGTCGCCTATTGCATGAATGGGGTCTACCCGCAGGACTGGGAAGTGATCGGTCGCAAGGACGGCTGGATCGACGTCCTGGGGACGCGGCGGGCCTGGCGCAAGCAGGGCCTGGCCTCGGCGTTGCTCAACGCGTCGTTTCGGTCGTTTGCGGACGAGGGCCTCGATGCCGCCTCGATCGGGGTTGATGCTGCCAACCCGACCGGCGCCTTCCATCTCTACGAATCGCTCGGCTTCCGTGCGGAACACCGTGCCGTATCGCTGATGAAGGAAATCAGTCCTTCGGGGTGACCTGGTAGAGCCGGTCGATGTAGCGTCGCAGCAGTTCCGCCACCGCACCGCGGGCCGGGAAGGTGGCAGCCATGCCGTACATCGGTGCCGACCCGGTGTGGGGTTCGAGCCCGGTGGCCTTGGCAGCCTCTACTGCGGCTGCGAGATCCTCGAGGAAGGTCGCGGCGACGCCATCTTGGGTGTGGCGCAGCGTGACGGCGATGTGTACCGCCTCGGGATGATGGAGACCGTTGAGGCTCCAACCTCGCTCGGCCATACCAGCCATCACCTCGTAGATGTTCACCTGGGACGAGGTGAAGGCGATCACCCACAGCGGATCACCCAACACCGACAACTCGGGGATAGCGTTGACGCCGTCTCGGATCTCAGCACCCGTTGCCAAGATGGCGGCGGCCGCTCTCTCGTAGCCTTCAGCGCCCATCGAGAGCATCGCGGCCCAGGCCGAGGCCAGCAGGGCTCCGGGACGGCTGCCGGCGATAGTGGGGGAGAAGTAGAGGCCACCGGGCCATTCGGTGGCGACGTAGTACTGGTGGTGGCGCAGTTCCCGACCCCGGTACAGCACGACCGACGTGCCCTTGGCGGCATAGCCGTACTTGTGGGTGTCGGCCGACATCGAGGTCACGCCGGGCAACCGGAAGTCGAACTCGGGGGCGTCGTAGCCGAGGTGTGCGACCCACGGCAGCACGAATCCGCCGAGACACGCGTCGGTGTGGAACCCGATGCCTCGCTGGCGGGCCATTTCCGATAGCTCGGGGATGGGGTCGACGATGCCGTGGGGGAAGCCGGGGGCCGAACCCACGACCACGACGGTCCGTTTTGAGACTGCTTGCGTCATCGCGTCGATGTCGGCGGCGTAGTCGGCGCCTACCGGTACCCGCACCTGGCGGTAGCCGAAGTACTGCGCCGCTTTGTCGAAAGCCACGTGAGCGGAGTCGGGCAAGACCATCTCGGGTTCTGCGATACCGGCGCGGTCGCGGTAGGTCTTCATC
>Ga0209567_10001344_pt1 | contig 12787 bp, 10 predicted proteins | sample COG_12_FD_184756 | JGI IMG/M metagenome (GOLD analysis project Ga0209567, IMG submission 184756) | Pelagic marine sediment microbial communities from the LTER site Helgoland, North Sea, for post-phytoplankton bloom and carbon turnover... | ecosystem: Environmental > Aquatic > Marine > Neritic...
GATGCCAACGTGTCGGTACGACCCCGTGGCCAGGAAGAACTCGGCACGCGCGCTGAGCTCAAGAACCTGAATTCGTTTCGCTTTATCGAAAAAGCCATTAACTTCGAGATCGAACGGCAGATCGAACTGATCGAGGACGGTGGCGAGGTGGTGCAGGAGACGCGCCTCTACGATTCGGATAAGGACGAGACGCGCTCGATGCGCTCGAAAGAAGAAGCGAACGACTATCGCTACTTCCCCGACCCGGACTTGTTGCCGGTCGAGATCGATGCCGCCTACATCGAGGCTGTTCGCGAAACCCTGCCGGAGTTACCGGCTGCCAAGCAGCAGCGCTTCGTGGCCGACTACGGTTTGCGCGAAGAGGATGCCGGAATACTCGTTGCGGTCAGGGCATTCGCGGACTTCTTCGAAGACGTCGTCGCGTCTACACAGGGCAAGGCGCAGGGCGTCGCCAACTTCGTCATTGGTGACCTGGCTGGCGCGCTCAATCGTGATGGTCTCGATATCGAACAAAGTCCCGTGTCGGCTGCGGCTCTTGCCGCTCTGCTCGATCGCATCAGGGACAACACGATCTCCGGCAAAATTGCCAAGGAAGTCTTCGAAGCCATGTGGGCAGGCGAGGGCACGGCCGACGAGATCATCGAGGCGAAGGGCCTCAGGCAGATTACGGACTCGTCGGCCATCGAGGCCATCGTTGACAAGGTCATCGAAGCAAATCCCGGCCAGGTTGCCGAGTACAAAGCAGGCAAGGACAAGTTGATCGGTTTCTTCGTCGGCCAGGTCATGAAAGAAACCGGCGGCAAGGCCAACCCTGGCCAGGTCAACCAGATACTGAAGCAGAAGTTGGGTTGACGCGTACTGCTGCGTCCAGCAGCGGCATACAGACACGCCGGTGAACTGAGGCGCAGTTCACAGATAAAGAGCCCGAATTCCTCAACACTAGCTAGCGCAAGCCGGATCGTGATTCTCGCGAGTTTCGACTCGGCACTGGCTAATGGAATATGTCAAATCAAGAGGGATTTTGAACATGTCGAAACGCAAAAGCGCGGCGCTACTGGCGCTGATAACAGTTTTCCTGGCGGGGACCGCTATCGCCCAGGACCTGACAGGCGATAACATGAAGAGCCTGGACGGCCAGGTTCAGGAGATTAAATCCGACGTCCTCGATATTGCCTCGGATTTGAGAAACCTCGAGGAACGCCTGCTGTATCCCTCCGGCACGCAGTTGGCCATTTTTGTTGCTGTCGAAGAACAACAGGACTTTCGACTGGACGCGGTTCAGATCGAGATCGACGGCGAACTCGCAACACATCATATATACAGCTTCAATGAACTCGAGGCGCTGCAGAAAGGCGGTGTGCAGAAGGCTTACGCCGGCAACGTTGTTACCGGGGACCACGAACTCCGCGTCACCGTGACTGGCAAGACCGATGGTGGCGAGGACTTCAGCAGCTCAGGCACGTTTGCGTTTGCGAAAGGCGTCAAGCCGAAGACGCTGGGTGTCACGCTGGCCGAACCCGGTCTCGGTAGTGACGGGATCCACGTCGGAGACTGGTAAGCCATGCGTCGGGCACCATTATCCGTGCTCGGACTCCTGCTGGTCACCGGACTGGCGTCGAGTCCCGTTCCTGCCCAGGAACTGAAGGACCTGTACTTCGGTGAGGCGCTCTACTACGCGCACCAGGGGCTTTATTTCGAGGCGCTCGACAGACTCGACACCGAAGTAAAGCAACATGACGAGCTCGACGAACCGCAGCTCGATACTCTCTATTACCATATCGACGATGCCGATTTTGCGCTGGGTGATTTCGAGCTGCGTTATCGCATGCATCACAGGGCTGGTCGGGCAATAAAGGCTGTTCTCGACGCCGCCGTGGACGACGTCGTGCGCAATGATGCGGCCTACCGCCTGGCCCGAATTCATTTTCAGAAAGATCAGTTGCCTGAAGCGTTACAGGCACTGGACCAGATCGAGGGCGAGATTCCGAAGTCCATTCGCGATGACATCGAGTTCCTGCGCGCCAATGTGTATCTCGCACAAGGCCGGCCCGAGGACTCGATCGCGGTGCTGGAAAACCTTCAGGGCTCCGACAGCTTTGGCGGATTCGCGAGCTACAACCTCGGCATTGCCTACCTGCAGTCGGGACGTCGCCAGGATGCCCTCGAGACGCTAAATCAGGCCGGTGGTATTGCGACAGACGATCCTGCGCAACTGGCCATTCGGGACAAGTCGAATCTTGTCGCCGGTACGGTTCACCTCGAAGCAGAGGAATTCGAAAGCGCTATCCCTTATCTCAATCGTGTGCGTCTTGACGGGCCATTTTCGAACCAGGCCCTGCTCAGTGCCGGTTGGGCCAACATGTCGGTGGACAAGGTTGGTCGGGCCGTTGTGCCCTGGAGCATTCTTGCTGATCGCGAGGTCACTGACAGAGCCGCGCAGGAAGCCATGCTCGCGCTGCCCTATGCGTATGGCAAGCTCGACGTGCACGGCCGCGCGGCGGTTTATTACGGGCGTGCGCTCGACGCATTCGGCGTGGAGATCGACAAACTCAATGTGTCGATCGAGAGCATCCGGGAAGGAAAATTCATCGCGGCGCTGGTTCGCGAGGAGATTCGCAAGGACAAGGACTGGGTCGTTCGCCTGCGCTCCTTGCCCGAGGCGCCGGAAACCTATTACCTGATGGATCTGCTGGCATCGCACGATTTCCAGACGGGCCTGCAGAACTACCTCGACCTTGCCGACCTGCGACGCAAACTCGTCGCATGGCAAAGCGGTTTCGATGCTTATGACGAGATGGTCGCGATTCGCAGTGACCATTACGAACCGTTGCTGCCGCAAACCGATGAGGAGTTCAGGGAACTCGACTCGCGCATGCGCTTGCGCACCGAACAGCACAAGATGCTGGTCAGGCGGCGCGACGATCTATTGACCACGCCGCGACCCGAATTTCTCGCAACGCCCGAGGAGCAGGCCATCCTCTCTCACCTGGAAGCGCTCGAATTGCAGGCAGTCGCAAATGCGTCGGCGATAAAGCGCATCAAGCGCCTCAAGGGCATCCTCGTGTGGCATCTCGAGACCGAGTATCACGAGCGACTGAGCGAGTTCGATCAAAACCTGCGCAACCTCGATGAGGCAATGGCATTGGCGCAGACACAGTACGACCAATACGTTCGCGTACGGCAGGCCGCAACGCACAGCTATGTTGGCTACGACAAGCCGATATCCCGGCTGCGCGTACACGCCGCCAATGCCGTGCAGAAGATCGACTTGATGATGGCGCGCCAGGGGCACGTACTGGAAAAGGTCGCCCTGGACGTGCTGATAGCACGTCGCGGCCGGCTCGAGAAATTTGGTGACAAGGCGCGTTTCGCCCTGGCTGACAGTTATGACCGTGCGACACAATCGCAGGCGAGGACGGAGCCGCAATGACGCAGTTGCGAAATATCCTTGTTTGTTTGTCGTGCGCCGGACTGCTTGCGTGCGCAACGCCGGGCGAACAGGCGGATACCCTGAGCCAGCTCGAAAGTGTGCCGGCCGACGTTGACGATATTCAGGTTGCCGACACCCTGGAGCGTGCGGCCGACAGCTACCGCCGATATCTCGAGGAAACATCCGAAAGTGCAAGAACTCCGGAAGCGATGCGGCGCCTCGCTGACCTGCAGATAGAACAGGCGTACGGTGTCATGGGCAGCGGCGACATCACCGAAATGGCCGCTCCAGACACTGCAAACCGGACACAGCAGATTGTTGCTGAGCGCAAGGACAGCGGCGACTCACCCGACCAGGAGTCGGACGAGGAATTCGAGGCGCGCGCATCGCAGCGCGAGGTGCTGCTGGCGCAGTCATCGGACGTCGATCCCCTGCTTCCGGGCGACGCTGCGGTCGATGTGCCGGCCGGGCCTCGCGAAGCCATCAAAATGTACTGGGACATTCTCGATCGGTACCCTGACTACGAACGCAACGACCAGGTCCTGTACCAGTTGTCGCGGGCCTACGATGAGACAGGGGATCCTGACAAGGCGATGGAAGTCACGGATCGCTTTATTGCCGAGTACCCTTATTCGCGCTACCTGGACGAGGTCTATTTCCGGCGTGGCGAGTACTTCTTCGTGCGTAAGCGTTACTTCGACGCTGAAGACGCTTATGGCTCGATCATTGGCTTGGGGGCTGCATCGGATTACTACGAGCTGGGGCTCTATAAGCTCGGCTGGTCGCTGTACAAGCAGCAGATGTACGAGGAGGCCCTGCACAACTACATGGCAATGCTGGATTACCGCCTCTCCATCGGTTTTGATTTCGACGAAGAATACGAAGAAGACGACGAACATCGCCTCGCAGACACGTTCCGCGTTGTCAGCCTGAGTTTCTCGAACATCGGTGGCCCCGACGTTCTGGACGACTATTTCGCCGTTAACGGTCATCGCAGTTACGCCGACAAGATCTACGGCAACCTCGCCGAGTTCTACTTCGGCAAGTTGCGCTATGACGACGCGGCATCCGTCTATAAATCGTTCGTCGACCTGAATCCGTACCACAAAGTGTCGCCGCACTTCGGCATGCGTGTCGTGGATATCTACGCCGAGGCCGGATTCCCGAGGCTCGTTGTTGACGCGAAAAAAGACTTCGCGTCGCGCTACGCCATTGACGCCGAGTATTGGCGCTTCTTCGATATCGAGTCGTCGCCAGAGGTCACCGGATTCCTGAAGCAGAACCTGACGGATCTCGCCGGCCACTATCATGCGCTGTACCAGGAACCGGCGTTCATGGACGAGAAGCCGGCGAACTACGCCGAAGCTCTGCGCTGGTACCGGCAGTTCCTTGGATCGTTCCCGGCGGATGCGGAGTCGCCCGACATCAACTACCAGCTTGCCGATTTGTTACTCGAAAACGAGGACTTCGGCGTGGCCGCGACAGAATACGAACGCACGGCGTATGAGTATGACTCTCATGAGAAATCATCCGCCGCCGGCTACGCGGCCGTGTACGCGCACCGGGAAAATCTCGACCGCGCTACTGGCGCACGTGTATTCGATATCAAGAAGCAAACCGTTGACAGTTCACTGCGCTTTGCGGACACATTCCCTGAACACGAACAGGCGCCGGTGGTATTGGGCGCGGCAGCGGACGACCTTTACGAAATGAAAGACCTGCCGCTGGCCATCGCGTCGGCACGCAAGCTGATCGAGCGCTACCCGGATAGTGAAGCTGGCCTGCTGCGGTCGGCCTGGGCGGTCGTCGCCAACTCATCTATCGACCTGGCCGAATACCCTGACGCCGAGAACGCCTATACCAATGTGCTGGCGCTGACACCCGAGGACGATGAAACGCGGCCGGCTGTCATCGACGGCCTCGCCGCCGCGATCTACAAACAGGGCGAGCAGGCGAACCTGCTCGAGGACTACCACGCCGCGGCGACGCACTTCCTGCGCATCAAGTCGCTGGCTCCGACCTCCAACATTCGCAGCGCGGCCGAGTATGACGCCGCCGCAGCGCTCATGAAGGTACAGGACTGGGCACAAGCATCCGGCGTGCTCGAGGAATTCCGTAGCAGCCATCCGGAGCATGAGCTGAATACCGACGCCACCAAGCAGCTCGCCTTTATCTACCGGGAAGATGGCCAGATCGAGCGCTCTGCCATGGAGCATGAACGTATCGCCGCCGAAGCGACGGACCCTGACTTAAGTCGGGAGGCGTTGCTGACTGCCGGCGAACTGTACGATGAAGCGAATGTGGTCCACGAGGCAGTCCGCGTTTACGAACGCTATGTCGAGGAATATCCGCAGCCTCTCGACCTGGCCATGCAAACGCGCACGCGGCTGGCGGAGATCTTCAAGTCCGAGCGCCTCGACCAGCGCTACCACGATGAACTCGGCGCCATTGTCGCGCTCGATGCCAGCGCCGGTGGTGAGCGTACGGATCGCAGCCGTTATCTCGCCGGCAACGCGGCACTGGTCCTTGCAGAGGTGCGTTTCGAAACGTTTGCAAAAGTAAGGCTCGTGCAGCCGTTCGACGAGAGTCTCGCCGAAAAACAACGGCTCATGGACGAGGCGCTGGTGGATTTTGAAGTCCTTACAACCTACCAGGTTGCCGACGTTACCGCGGCAGCCACCTATTACATCGCCGAGACCTATCTCGAATTCAGCAATTCGCTGCTGCAGTCGGAGAGGCCGAGTGATCTGAGCGCGGCCGAAAGGGCTGATTACGAACTCGTGATCGAAGAGGAGGCGTACCCGTTCGAGGAACAGGCACTCGAGATTCACGAGAAAAATTTCGAACTGTTTGCCGGCGGTGTGCACAACGACTGGGTGCAACAGAGCCTCGACCAGCTGGTCACGCTGATGCCGGGCCGGTATGCGAGGAATGAGATCAGCGGCGGTTATCTCGGCTCGATCGACACCTACGCTTATCGCATGCCGAATGCGCCACCACCGGGCATGGAACCGGGCCAGGCCATCGACGAAGACGCTGCCGATGGCCAGCGGTCTGCCGAAGTTGCTGCGCAGGTATCGGAGTAAGCCAATGCGACTTACCTATCAAGTTATTAATTCAGTACTGCTCATCGTGGCAATAACGATGTTGGCCGCGTGTAACACGACACCGAGCAAGCCGGGATCGGCGTCAACGCCCGTGCAAATCCAGGTCGAGGAGTCCGTCGGCTTCACGCTCATCGAAGATGCACGTGTCAAAGGAGACGTGCGCGTCGATTACGATCGCGCGCTCGAACTGCTGGCACGCGGCAACAGCACTGAGGGAATAAGTTTGCTCGAGACAGTGGCGGCGGCGGCACCCGGCCTGAGTGCACCACGCATCAGCCTGGCGATCGCCCATCATCGCCTGGGTGATCTCGAACAGGCAGAACAGCATTTACTGCAGGCGCTTTCGATCAACCCGGATCATCCGATCGCGCTGAATGAACTCGGCATCGTCTATCGCAAGACGGCGCGTTTCGCCGCGGCGCGGCAACAGTACGAAGCTGCTTTGGCTGTCTATCCCGGTTATCACTACGCGCGCCGCAACCTGGCCGTTCTCTGTGATCTCTATCTCGATGACCTGGAGTGCGCCCTGAGCAACTATGAAGCCTACATGGCGACCGTGCGCAGCGACGACGAAGCGGCGATGTGGCTCAAGGACGTGCGCTACCGCGCCGGCCGAACGGAGAATTAACGATGCGAGCACCTCTACTGGCACTACTTTTGACCGTCGTCGGCGTTGCGGCCTGGGCTGATACGGCCGACGAGGCTGCAGCCGAGGAGGCCGCTGCGAAGCAGTCGGTGGCTGCTGAGCAGGCTACCACTGAGGACGAATCCGAGGCCGAGCCAGACAACGGAGACGGCATCAAGTCACCGAAGACGATGTCCGGTATGTCGATCCTGGGCAACGAAGAGGCGCCCAAGGCCCTTGTCATCGTTCCCTGGAAATCCTCGCGCATGGGCGATGAGCTGGATCTGTCGGACACGCTGGACGACCGGGCACAGCCCGTCGACAAGGAAGTATTCCTGCGTGAGCTGCGCTTTTACCAAATACGGTCAGATGAACAGACATAATGCGTGAACGTGCGCTGCGTCACACCTAAAGCACTGATCTGCCTCTATTCTTAGGGTCGTTCGCGGCTATTTGCGGACAATAAGTCAAACTGAGGATCAACAAAATGGATTTCTTTTATTCGATTGTAAGTTTCTTCGCATCGGGCGGTCTCTTCATGTACCCGATATTGCTCGTTTTCGCCTTCGGGGTCGCGATCTCAGTCGAACGCTACATCACACTGTCGATCGTCACCAACAAGAACCGCGTTGTCTGGGAGAAAGTGCAGCCCTTGCTGACCGAAGGCCAGTTCGACGAGGCCCGTGATATGACCAGCGAGGATGAATCAACGATCTCGCAGGTACTCAACATGGGTCTGTCGCTACAGGGCGCCGTGCGCCGGCGCGAGGATATCGAGATCGCGATGGAGGAGAGCATGATGGAAATCGTGCCGCGCCTCGAAAAGCGTACGCCGTACGTCGCGCTCGCCTCGAGCATTGCTACATTGCTCGGTCTGTTGGGCACGATTATGGGCCTGATCCAGGCATTTACGGCAGTGGCCAACGCCAACCCGGCAGAAAAAGCTGACCTGCTGTCAGCCAGTATCTCGGTGGCAATGAACACGACCGCATTTGGCCTGATGGTGGCCATTCCGCTGCTCGTTGTGCATGCCGTCCTGACCAGCAAGACCGGCGATATCGTCGACAGCCTGGAGATGGCAACGGTCAAGGCGCTCAACGTCTTCTCGAGACGCTCGAAGCGCATGGCAGAGACTGCGGCGGCGTAACGACGATGGCAAGGCGGCATCACTACAAGCGTCGCACCAAGCCTGCGCACGAACTTGACGTCACCACCTTCCTTAACCTGATGGTGGTGCTCATACCGTTCCTGCTGATCACGGCCGTGTTTTCCCGCGTGACGATCGTGGAGCTGAACCTGCCGAGTTCGGCCGGTGGCCCGCCGAGCAATGATGCGGCGTTCACGCCCGAAGTCATCGTTCGCGAGGCCGGCATCGAAATCAGCAATGGCAAGCAGGTTATTGCGACGATTCCGAAAGAGGACGAAGAGTTCGATCTCGACACGCTGTCCGATTACATGGTCGAGCTCAAGCAGACGTATCCGGCGCAGGAGTCGGCAGCGGTGCTCATGGAGGCGCAGATTCCCTATGACTACCTGATCCGGGTCATGGACATCGTGCGTAGTGTTGAAGTACCCATCGAGAAAGCCGACGGCGAGGAATTTGTGGAAGGCGAACCGCAAGTCGAACTCGTCGCACTGTTTTCGGATGTTTCGGTAGGAGACGCACCGTGAGAAACAGCCGTCGCATCAAGCGCATGTCACGCAACCGCGTGAAGATAACGAAAATGAACCTGACGTCGCTGATGGACGTCTTCACCATTCTCGTGTTCTTCCTGCTGATCAATTCGGGATCGGTGGAGCTCATCGACGCACCAAAGGACGTCAAGCTTCCGGAGTCTTTTGAAGAATCCAAGCCACGCGAAACCGTCGTCATTTCGGTCAGCCCGGAAGACGTTATCGTACAAGGCCAGATTGTCGCGAATGTTGCCGACATTCTTGAGGACAAGGAGGCATCACTGGAGCCACTCGCCGCAAGGCTGGCTGAGATCAAGGAGAGAATCATAGGTCCGTCAACGCTCACCGTCGCGGATAGCCAGGAGGTCACTATCCTTGCCGACAAGTCCGTGCCATTTATCGTGGTCCGTAAAGTCATGTCTGCCTGTACCGGCGAGGGCTATGAAAACGTTTCGCTCGCCGTCATCCAGAAGCCGGCGCAGATTGCAGCGAACTAATACCGCAGGGACGCGAGATTCAACGTGAGCATAGCCCTTTCAAATTTGGAACAGTCAGTGCGAGAGCAGGTCGGTCGCTCGGAGAGTGACCTCGACAGTCTCAACGCGGACCTGGAAGCGATCGATATCGAGTTGCTGGCGCTGGCACAGGACCACAACAAGTACCAGAAGCTCGAACAGATTTGTGCCTCGCTCGAAGAGCTCGACGAGCTCAGTGCCGGCCACCTGTTCTGGGACCAGGTCTCGAGCGAGCGTAAGGCAGCGCATCTCGACCATGCAAGGTCGCAGATCGGCAAATACCACGAGGCGATTGTTGAAGTTGAGAGTCGCCGCGACATGCTTGTCGAAGACATCGAGCAGCGCAACGTCGAACTTGATTGCCTGCATTACGACTTGAAGGACATCGTCGAGCAGCAGGAAGACAATCGCTACGAATGGTTCGTGGAACGCGACGACAGCGACGAGCCCAGACACAAGCACATCCAGGTCATGCCCTGGGCCAGGGGCTGCGAAGAAGATCGGCGCTTTCGGCGCTCGCTGGCCAGCTCACTGGCTGCGTCCATCGCCATCGCACTGATGATCAGCACGATTGCGATCCCGTTTCATGCGCAGGAGCAGGAACTGGAGCTGCCGGAGCGTGTCGCGAGGCTGGTGCGCCAGGAGCGACAGCTGCCGCCACCAGCGCCACCCGTGCAGGAGCCGGAGATCCCGGACGAAGAAATTCCCGAGCCTGAGCCCGAGGTTGTCGAGGAGTTGCCGGATGAAGCGCTGCCTGTCTCGGCTGACACGCCACAGGTTGCAGAACAACCGGACACCCGCGAGCAGGTCAAGTCGAAGGGCATACTCGCGTTCAAGGACAGCTTCGCCAGCCGGGCGCAGATACGACCATCGGCGCAACTCGGTCTGGACGCAGACGTAAATAGTGCCGGTGCAGAAATGACCGGTCGACCCGAACGCATGATGGTCACGACCACGGCGCCAGGGTCCAGTGGTGGCATCAACCTTGCGGACTATAGCCGCGACTTCGGCGGCAATGGCGGCGATGGCGTTGCGAGTGTGCAGTTAACGCGAGTCGCAAGTTCTATCGGCGGCGGCGACGGTCCCAACCGGCCATTGGCCTCGGGTGCTGCGGCCGGACGCACGGACGAGGAAATACAAATTGTGTTCGACCGCTACAAGGCGGCACTGTACCGGCTTTACAACCGCGAGTTGCGTAACGACCCGACCCTGCGCGGGCAACTGGTGCTGAAGCTGACGATCGAGCCGGACGGCACGGTGTCCATGTGCGAGCTGCATTCGTCCTCAATGGACGCCGCCGTACTGGCCGACCAGGTCGTAACACGCGTGCGCAGCTTTGATTTTGGCGCCAAGGAAGACATCGTCGCGGTCACAATCATCTACCCGATCGACTTCCTGCCTGCGGGCTGATTCAGCCCTGTTCAACATAATCTGCGTTTCGTGCGGTTTTTGGCCGATTGGGTCTACATAAGTGGTGTGACGGACCCCAATTCTCTTTCTGACGCTACTGCTGTAGCCCTTTATCCATGCGGGATGTGGCGATCTTCCCTGGCGCCGAATGCGCGCGCACGATCTGTGATCCACATCACCTAAGCCTGTCGCTACATCAGTCATAGTGCCACCTTGCATGGAGCGCAGTCGGGACATTGGCTAACACGACAGCCCAGACACAGGAACAGTCTCGCATCAGGCCGGTGACCCCGATCCTGAGCCGTTTGCTCGTCTGCGCGATACTGCTGTTCGGCGCAGCCGGCGCACAGGCGGCTGAAATCACGATTCAGTCGGTCAACGGCTTCTGGTACGACCCGGTAGACAATATGCCAGGATCCCAGCCTGGCGATCCGGCCATCACCAACGGCGACCCGATATCAAGCATCAGTTGGGGCACGACGTCGGGACAACAGAGTGGCTACGACTTCATCGCGTCGATTCCGCCGCCATTCGATCTGCCGGGACCCATCCCGTTCTTTTCCATGGGAACGTTCCAGCATCGAAACTTCTCGGTTAGCCCGCCGTCCCTGGTGTCGGTGCAACTGGATGTCGTGATCGTCATGGCCGTGGACGGCGTACCCATCGCACCGCTGACATTCACGTACACGATCAACCACGAAGAAACGCCGAACAACCTGGACCCGTGTCCCTATCCGACACCACCTGGAGAGGGCTGTACCGACCGGGTGACGATTGTCGCGTCGCCAGATCCCACGACATTCAATGTTGATGGTGTCGACTACACGCTGGATATGAGCTTCCTCAACAACGGCAGTGCCGTCGACGAGTTCATCACGCGCGAAGGCAACACGGTCAATAGCACGGGCCTGATCGGCGAATTCACTTTGCCGCCGGGACTCTCGGCCACGAAAACCGGGCCGTCGACAATGTACGTGGGCGAGTGGGGCCAGTTTACTGTCGCCGTGCAGAACCAGAGCGAGGCTGACGCGCACAATGCGACGATTCTCGACATCCTGCCCGACGGCGCGACCGGCGGTATGTGCGACACGACGCCGGAAATTCTCAGTGCGCGGGTTTTCGAGTCGGATGGCGTTACAACCGTCCCCGGCAAGGGCCCCCTGGTTGAAGGTCCGGACTACTCGCTGATATACAACGGTGCCGCCTGTGAACTGACGTTCAATACGCTGTCCGCCGCCGCGGTGATCGGAGTCGATGAGCGGCTGATGATTACGTATCGCACGCAGCTCGATACCGATACCCAGGACGGTGAGCTGCTCACCAACGTGGCCGGTGCGACGGCGTGGGAAACCGAAGATGGTTCGACGCAATACCTGCGCACGCTGACCGACGGCACCGTGGGCACCGGCGACCACGAGGACGCACACACCGTTACGGCGGAATTGCCGGTTTTGCAATTCGAAAAGACGGTTGTGAATGTGACCACGGGACAAGACCCGGGGACTAATGCGGCGCAGGGCGACACACTTCGCTACCGACTTTATGTCGAGAACACGAGCAACGTCCCGGTCGATGATTTCTCGCTCGTCGACGAACTCGACGATCTCAATGCGAGCCCGTCGTTTGTGCCAGGCACGCTTAACGTCGTAAGCCTGCCGGGCGGTGCGGCAGACAATTCGAATCCGAATGGTGGCGCCGCCGGTACCGGCCTGCTGGATATCGATAACCTGAGTATCGGCGGTCTGGGTGACACCGTTATAGTCGAGTTTGAGGTCCAGCTTGCTCTGACAATCCCGAGCGGTACCTACGTTTACAACCAGTCGGACCTGATGTTTGGTGACTACACGGCTGCTATCAGTGACGATCCAAACCTCCCTGGTGTCGACGATCCCACACGTGTCCTGGTCGAAAGCAGACCGCCGACCGCACTTGCAAAAGCGAATACCCAGGACACGGTAACGATTGGCGAGTATTTCTACTACATGATCACGGTACCGTCGGTACCGCACACCGAACCGCTCTACGA
>Ga0209567_10001347_pt1 | contig 12774 bp, 7 predicted proteins | sample COG_12_FD_184756 | JGI IMG/M metagenome (GOLD analysis project Ga0209567, IMG submission 184756) | Pelagic marine sediment microbial communities from the LTER site Helgoland, North Sea, for post-phytoplankton bloom and carbon turnover... | ecosystem: Environmental > Aquatic > Marine > Neritic...
TACGTGGACCTCAACAACCGTCTGGTGGATGCCACCAAAGGTTTCCCCAACACCCACGAACCCGTCAACGACCTGTTGTATCTCAATGAGGGGCCGGGCACCGACGGTCTGCCGACCTTCCGGGACGTGGCCGCTGAACTGGGACTCGAAGTCGGTGTCCAGGAGTACGGTCTTGGTGCGTTGTTCACCGATCTCGATGGCGACGGCGACGTCGACCTCTATGTCGCCAACGACACCAACCCCAACCGGCTCTACGAGGTCACCCGCAGCGGCGTCGATCCTGGGCTCGGGCTCCGGCTCGATGAAGTCGCCGAGGTCGCGCAGGTTGCCGATGAGAATTCGGGGATGGGACTTGCCAGCGGTGACTACGACGGCGACGGCAGGTTCGACCTCTTCATCACCAACTTCGGCCGTCAGTTTCACTCGCTCTATCGCAACGACGGTGGCGAAGAACTCAGCTTTGAGGAAGGTCTCCTGGACTTCGGGGTGGCCGACCTCGGCGTGGGCCTCACTGGGTGGGGCACCGCGTGGGCCGACCTCGATCTTGACACCGGCGTCGAGTTGATCGTTGTCCACGGCGACGTGCCGGTGACCGATCCGGTTGCCGACGCCCAGCTGATGCAGGTCCTGGCCAGGTCGGGCGACGCCGGATACCAGCCGCTGACGACGGCAGGCCTCGATGAGGTCGGGCCCATCCTTGGCCGCGGTTCTGCCGTGGCGGACTACGACAACGATGGTGACCTCGACATCGCCATCAACACCATCGGCGGCGACCTGCTGCTGCTCGAGACCGCCGGTGCGGCGGGGAACTGGTTGGTAGTCGACTTCGATGGGTTCTTCCCCGGAGCCATGGTCACAGCCACGCTGCCAGACGGGACCACCCTGCGGCGAGAACTCCATGCCGGCAGCAGTTACCTGTCGTCGGAGGATCCCCGGCTTCATTTCGGACTGGGTGACGCCGAGCGGGTGGCCGAGTTGGTGGTGCTCTGGCCGGATGGATCCACGACGGTTGTGCGCGACGTCGATGTGAACCAACATTTGCTGGTAGCAGCCTCCTGAGTTCGAAGGGAACTGCCGGCCTCGGGACTATCGGCTGGGGTGATCAGCCCCTCGGCCCTGCACAGGGATCCGCGAGCGGGCAGAATTGGACGTCTGGAGGCATCCATGCTCTCGCTCGTCAACCTCTCCAAGCGTTTTGGTGACATCGTCGCTCTCGAAGGGGCCAGCTTCGATGTGCCCGCCGGGCGCATCGTCGGGTTCCTCGGCCCCAACGGCGCCGGCAAGACAACTGCGATGCGCTGTGTCTTCGATCTCGTCCACCCCGACGTCGGCGAAGTGCTCTGGGACGGTGCGCCGGTCGGATCCGCCGAGCGTCTCCGCTTCGGCTATATGCCGGAGGAGCGTGGTCTCTACCCGAAGATGAAGGTCGGCGAGCAGCTCAGCTATTTTGCCCGGCTCTCCGGCAAGAGTCGTCAGGAGGCCAAGGACGATGCCGCTTCGTGGCTCACCCAGTTGGGCCTCATCGACCGGACCGATTCGAAGCTCGAGGAATTGTCGCACGGCAACCAGCAGCGAGTTCAGCTGGCGGCAGCTCTGGTCCACAATCCTGAGCTGGCGGTGCTCGACGAACCCTTCGCCGGGCTCGACCCCATTGGGATGGAGTCGATGGCGCAAACCCTTCGGGACCTGGCCGGGCGCGGCGTGGGTATCGTCTTCTCTAGCCATCAACTCGACACCGTCGAAGACCTGTGTCAGGACGTCGTGATCATCGACCGCGGCAAAGTGGTGCTGACCGGCGAACTGTCGCGGCTGCGCTCTTCGGCGCGGGTCAGGCATCTCGTGGTCGAAGTCGACGATCAGGCGTGGAGCCCCGACGGCGACGACGTCACGGTGGTGATCACACGGACGGGGGATCGACGCCTCTTGGTCGAACCGGACGTCGACCTCGATGCGCTGTTGGCGGCGGCCCGCACCGCGGGGACGGTGACCCGGTTCAGCTTCGAGCCTCCCCACCTGTCGGACCTGTTCCGGGAGGCGATCCAATGAGGCGTGCCGCCGCGCAGACCTGGGAGATCGCCCGGCGCGACCTCGTGCAGAGAGCGAAGAGCAAGGCTTTCCTGGCAACCTCGTTGCTCGTCGTCGGGATGATCCTCGTCTTGGGTCCACTTATCGCCAGCGAGTTGGACGACCCACCCCCATACCGGGTTGGCGTCGTCGGCACCGTGGATGAGGAGTTCGGCTCTTACCTCGATGTCGCGGCCGCCTCGTTCGACCGTGAGGTCGTCATTGAGCGGTTCGACGATCTTGCCGCTGCCGAGCAGGATCTCGAGTTCGGCGATCTCAACGTGATCGTGGTCAACGGATCCGAGATCATTTGGCTCGAGGAGGAAGCTGCTCAGCTCAACTCGGTCGTGGTGTTTGCCATGGAGTCGGTCGAACGACGCGAGGTCGCCGCGGAGTTGGGTCTGACGAACGCGGAGGCTCTGGCGCTCCTGGCACCTCCGGCCCCGGAATCTCGAACCCTGCGCGAGCCGGACCCTGAGGCCGCGCCGCGCCGCATCGGAGCGATGATCGGCTCGATTCTGCTCTACATGTCGATCCTGATGTTCGGCCAGTTTGTGATGATGGGCGTGGTCGAAGAGAAGTCGAGTCGGGTGGTCGAGGTGCTCCTGTCTCGGGTGCGCCCAACCCAGATTCTTGTCGGGAAGGTGATCGGCATCGGTTTGCTTGGCCTAGCGCAGCTTGCTCTGCTCGGTGCGGTCGTGTGGTTCACCCTCACCCAATTCAGCATCGCCGACATCTCGCTCGCAGACATCGGTCGTGACGTGATCGTCCAGGTCGTCTTCTGGTATCTGGTCGGCTACACCTTCTTTGCCGTGATCTACGCCGCCCTGGGCGCCACCATCTCTCGTCAAGAGGACATGCAGAGTGTTGCGTTGATCCCTGTGATGCTGCTGATCCCTGGCTACTTCATCGCCCTGCTGTCCCTCGAGGACCCCAACACGACGCTGAGTCGAGTTGCCTCGATGGTCCCTCCCACCTCACCGCTCGTGATGCCGATGCGGCTGGCGGTCGGCGGGGTTGCGGCGTGGCAAGTGGCGGTGGCGCTGGCGCTGCTGGCGGCCGCTTCGTACGGGTTGATCCGTCTCGGCGGGCGGGTCTATACCGGCGCCGTCCTCAAGCTCGGACCCAAGGTGAAGCTGCGCGACGCCTGGCGCGCTGCCGGGCAGTGATTTCGGGTAACCTCACAACCATGAGCGACACCCGCACCTGGTGGTCCTGGATCGGCTGAGCCCACCGACGCGCGCCATGACACGCCGGGGGCCGACACCCCGGCATCTTTCATTTCTGACGGTCGATTCTGACAGCGAACGGAGACAAGACAGTGGAGACGAAACCGAAGGTCTTCTCGGGCCTGCAGCCCACCGGTAACGTGCACCTTGGCAACTACCTGGGCGCATTGCGCAACTGGGTGAAGCTCCAGGACTCGTACGACACCGTCTACTGCGTTGTCGACCTTCACGCCATCACCGTCGATTACGATCCGGTGCAGTTCACCAAGGACCGTCTCGAGGCAGCCAAGGTGCTGCTGGCCGTCGGGATCGACCCGAACAAGTCGCTGTTCTACTTCCAGAGCCAAGTCCCCCAGCACACCGAGTTGGAGTGGATTCTGGGGACGATGACACCCACCGGGGTGCTCAACCGAATGACGCAGTACAAGGACAAGCTGGCTCGCGGGCTTCCGTCCAACCTCGGCCTGTACGCCTATCCGGTGCTGATGGCGGCCGACATTCTCATGTTCCGGGCCAATCTGGTGCCGATCGGCGACGATCAGAAGCAGCACCTCGAGATGACCAGGGATCTCGCCGAGCGCTTCAACAACCGCTTCAGCGACGTGTTCCCGATCCCGGATGCGCTGATCCCGGAGACGTCGGCTCGTGTCATGGCCCTGACGGACCCGACGGCGAAGATGTCCAAGTCCGACCCGAACGAGGGCAGCCGGGTGCTGATCCTCGATTCACCCGACGTGATCCGCAAGAAGATCAAGTCCGCCGTCACCGATTCTGAACCGACGGTGCGCTACGACTGGGAGGCGAAACCCGGCATCTCGAACCTGCTCGAGATCATGGCGGCCTGCACCGATCGCAGCATCGATGACCTCGCCGTCGAATACGCAGGCTCCGGCTACGGCGTGTTCAAGGAGGCTGTCGCCGAGGCGGTCATCAACGAGTTGGCCCCAGTCCGTGCTAACTATCAGAGCCTCAACGATGCTGAGGTGGCCCGCGTAATGAACAAGGGTGCCCTGGATGCTCGCACCAAGGCGGAGGGCTACCAGCAGCAGGTGCGGGCCGCGGTCGGTCTTGCCGCCGTCTAATCCGCGGCGAGGTCGTCCTGCCGGGTCGTGGTTTGGCGATCGAGCGTGGCCTCGAGGAACCGGGCAACGCCGCTGATCATGTAGTGAGAGCGCAGGGAGTCGAGCACATCAAAGGCGTGGGTTGCGCCCGGGACCTCGGCATAGCCGACCGGTGCCGCCGACTCGGCCCGCAGCGCAGCAACGAACTGGGCGGCTTCGCGGGCAGGGACCACCGAATCGTGTGAACCATGGATCACGAGAAACGGCGGGGCGTCGGCGTGGATCTGATCGAGGGGAGAGGCTTCCCGATAGCGGGCCTCGGCCTCCGTCTTGTCTGCCTTCATCACGCCGCGGGGAATGATGGGCCACTCGTCGCGCGTCTGGTTGCGGTTGAGGAAGTCGTACACGCCGTACACCGGGATGGCGGCCTGGATGCTGGTGTCCACGCTTTCGAAGCTGGGTTGGTACTCGGGACGGTTGTGGGTGAGCGCCACCAGGGCGGCTAGGTGCCCACCCGCAGAGCCACCGGTCACCGCGACGAAGTCGGGGTCGATTCCGTAGCGCCGTCCCGACGATCGCATCCAAGCCACGGCTCGCTTCAGACCGATCAGGGGGTCCGGGAAGGTGGCATCGGGGACCAGCGGATAGGACGCCGCGACACAGATCCAGCCCTGCTGGGCGAGGCGATGTAGCAGGGGGCGGCCCTGCTGGCGCCGGTTGCCGCCGCGCCAGCTGCCACCGTGGATCTGGAGGATGGCCGGATGGAGTCCCGGTTCGAGACCGCGGCGCCGGTAGACGTCGAGGTGGAGACCGGGGGCGTACTCGATGTCGTCAATCCGTTCGACGTCGGTGGGTACCCGGTACGGATAGGTGGTCAGCACCTTGGCCCATTCGACGCGGGCAAAACCCGAAGCGGAGATGCCCATTTCGGCGAGGGCGCCGGCCATCGCTCGCTTTGCCCGGGCCGCCCGGTATTGCAGAAAGCCGTACATGACCCACGTGCCGAGCGTCAGCCAGAGCCCGATGCGCCCGATGCGGTAGTCCAGGGCGCCCGCCCAGACCAGCAGGCCGACCAACCCGGCGTGGATGGCGACCCGCAGCGGGACTGATTCGGCCGTCAGCATGGCGGGGAACCACCACGGCCGTAGCGCCGGGTGGCGGTCCTCGCCCGCGGCTCGCAGCGCGTTGATCGCGCCGACGATCCCGAACAGGCTGATCACAAAGAGAACGGATGCGGCGACCATGGCGCACGAGTATGGCGGCTCGGCACGGCCTACGTTGCGAGGGGCGCCAACCGAAGTGAGTTACACCTCTGGTATTCTGAGCATTCGCTGGCGACCTTGCGGAGGAGTTCTGTGGAGATCGAGATCGGCATTGCCAAGTCGGGTCGTCGTGCCTGGGGCTTCGACGACATCGCGATTGTCCCCTCGAGGCGTACCCGCGACCCTGACGACGTCGATCTGAGCTGGGAGATCGACGCCTTCACCTTCGGTCTTCCCATGATGGCCTCGGCGATGGACTCAGCAGTCAGTCCGCAGACCGCCATCGAAATCGGCCGTCTCGGCGGCCTTGCCGTTCTCAATCTCGAGGGCCTTTGGACTCGCTACGAAGATCCGATTCCGGTCTACGAAGAAATCGCCGCGGCTCCACCCGACGAGGCGACCAGGACCATCCAGAAGGTGTACCAATCGCCCGTACAGGCCGACCTCATCACCGAGCGGGTGCGTGAGATCAAGGCCGCCGGGGTGCTCACCGCGGCGAGCCTCACTCCGCAGCACGTGGAACGCTACGCCTCCGACGCCCTGGCCGGTGGCCTCGACATTCTCGTTGTCCAGGGCACGGTGGTATCCGCCGAGCACGTCTCAACCAGGTCTGATCCGCTCGACCTGTTCCGGTTTATCGCAGAATCCGAGGTCCCGGTCATCGTGGGCGGTTGCGCCTCCTACTCGGGTGCGCTGCACCTGATGCGGACCGGCGCCATCGGCGTCCTCGTTGGTGTCGGTCCCGGCGCCGCCTGCACCTCGCGGGGGGTTCTCGGGATCGGTGTGCCCCAGGCGACGGCCATCGCCGATGCCGCCGGAGCACGCACCCGATATCTGGAGGAGACCGGTCGTTATGTGCATGTGATCGCCGACGGCGGGATGCGAACCGGCGGTGACATCGCCAAGGCGATCGCGTGTGGCGCCGATTCCGTCATGCTCGGGTCGCCGATCACCGCAGCCGAGGAAGCTCCCGCCCAGGGCTTTCATTGGGGGATGGCGACCTTCCACCCGACATTGCCGCGAGGCACTCGGGTCCATACCGGTCGGCTCGGCAGCCTGGCCGAGATCCTCACGGGTCCCGCCCATGAGAACGATGGGCGCCGCAACCTGTTCGGGGCACTACGAGTGTCGATGGCGACGACCGGGTACGCCAACGTCAAGGAGTTTCAGAAGGCGGAAGTCATGGTGGCCCCGGCCATTCAGACGGAGGGCAAGAAGCTCCAGCAGACCCAGCACGTCGGGATGGGCTGATGCCGGAGGAATCCGGCTCCCTCGGGCATGCATCGAGCGGGGACTTCGATCGTGTCATCGTTGTCGACTTCGGTGCGCAGTACGCTCAACTCATCGCTCGCCGCGTCCGTGAGGCCCATGTCTTCTCGGAGATCGTGCCGCGCGACATCACAGCTGAGGAAGTAGGCAGCCGTCGTCCGGTAGGCATCATTCTCTCGGGCGGCCCGGCGTCGGTCTACGCCGAAGAGGCGTACGGCATCGACCTGGAGATCTTCGAGTTGGGAATCCCGGTGCTTGGCATTTGCTATGGGCACCAAGTCATCGCTCACTCACTCGGCGGGCGGGTCGCACGCAACGACATCGCAGAGTACGGACGAGCCGAACTCGAGGTCGCCGGCTCGTCGCTGCTGTTTCACGAACTCCCTGAACTGCAGCCGGTCTGGATGAGCCATCGGGATGCCGTGGCGGAACCCCCGGAAGGTTTCTTGGTCACGGCAGCCACTGCGGATTCGCCCGTTGCTGCGATGGAGAACCAGGAACGCGGGATCTACGGCGTTCAGTTCCACCCCGAGGTTGCCCACACCCCGCGGGGGCTAGAGGTGCTCAAGCACTTCCTCTATGAGGCATGTCACGCTCGGCCGCTCTGGACGCACGTCGGCATCATCGAGCAGTCGATCGAGGCCATTCGGGCCACAGTCGGCACCAACACGGTCATCTGCGGTCTCTCCGGTGGGGTTGACTCTTCCGTCGCCGCCGCGCTGGTGCACAAGGCGATCGGCGACCAGCTGGTTTGCGTGTTCGTCGACCACGGCCTGTTGCGCAAGGGCGAGGCGGAACAGGTGGAGGAGACCTTCCGGCGCAACTTCCACATGAACCTCGTCCACGTCAAGGCCGAGGATCAGTTCTTGGATCGCCTTGCCGGAGTCACCGACCCGGAGGTCAAACGCAAGATCATCGGCGAGACTTTCATCCGGGTATTCGAGGAGGTCGCCTCCGATGTCAGCGACGTCGAGTACCTCGTCCAGGGGACTCTCTATCCCGACGTGATCGAGAGCGGCACCAAGGACGCCGCCAAGATCAAGAGCCACCACAACGTGGGCGGGCTCCCCGAGGATATCCAATTCCGGTTGGTTGAGCCGCTGCGAGATCTGTTCAAAGACGAGGTGCGCGCCGTGGGCGAGGAACTCGGGCTGCCGGAGGAGATCGTGTGGCGGCAACCCTTCCCCGGGCCGGGTTTGGCGGTTCGGATCATCGGTGAGGTCACCCGGGAGCGATTGGAGATCTTGCAGGAGGCCGACGCCATCGTGCTCGAGGAGATCAGGCGCGCCGGGCTCTACGGCGAGCTGTGGCAGACGTTTGGTGTGCTCCCTGCGATCCGGTCGGTCGGAGTCCAAGGCGACGGCCGGACGTATGCCTACCCTCTCGTGGTGCGGGCGGTGACGTCGGATGACGCGATGACGGCCGATTGGGCACGATTGCCCTACGAGGTGCTCGAACGCATTTCGTCGCGGGTCATCAACGAGGTTCCGGGGATCAATCGGGTGGCATACGATGTGTCGTCGAAGCCACCGGCCACGATCGAGTGGGAGTGAGGCTCCTCAAGGCGGCTCGCGTCCAGGTCGATAGCTTTGGGTACGTAACTGTCGTGTGCTCTCCAAGAAGGTGATCCGTGAGCTGGGGAATCGATCCTGAGCTCCAGGAGATGTTCTACGGCGAACTCGACGAGCGCGCTGCGCGCCTGAGCGAGGGTGCTGCAGAACTCCAGGCCGGGCCCGTCCCAAGTGATCGGGCCGGGGCCATGATGCGCGAAGCGCACACCATCAAAGGCACTGGTCGCGTGCTCGGGTTTGAGGCTGTTGCTCACGTCGGCGAGGTCCTCGAAGAGCTGTGGCGCGGCGTGCAGAGCGGTGACATTCAGATCAACGGAGACGCCGGCGCCGCCTTGGTCGACGTCACGGCAATGCTTTCCCCCGCCGGCCGAGGCGACCCCGTCGCCGGAACCCAGGAACTCGTTGAGGCCTTCAACGCCTTTCTCGAGGTCATTCCGATTGATGGCACACCGCTCGCGGTGGCGCCTCCGGTTGAAGATGGTGAACTCGCCGCCTCTGATGAACCCGCTGCAACGGAAGCCGCACGTCAGGTGGAGGCCGCAGCGGTCGGCGGAGAGGACGTCGTTGCGCTGGAGCCGCCAGAGGTCGAGCAGGCGGTCGAACTGCAACCGCAGCCCGCGCCCGCGGAGTCGGTCGACGAACCGGCCGAGGTTGAACCCGAGCCACATGAGCCCGACTTTGCGGCGGGCCCGGCTGACGGCGTCGACGAGCCCGCCGAGATCGAACCCGTTGCGGAAGCGCCGGTTGAGGAGGTTGTCGAGGAGCCGGTTGAGGTCGTTGTCGACGATCCCGTCGATGAGCCAACCGCGGCCGTCGACGTGGCGCCAGAGCCTGAGCTGGAGCCCGAGCGGGCTCCTGAGCCGGAGCCCGAGCCCGAGACCGATCCGGTACCGGAGCCGCAGGGTGTTGCTCCTGCTGGGGAAGGTGCCGACGACCGCCCGGACGCCCACGCGGGTAGCGATGGCATGCGCCACTACCGAGTCGACCTGGCCGGGCTGATGGGGGCGGTGGAGCACTGGGCCCGCACCGAAGCTGTGCCGGTCAATGCCGGGCGGCTCTACGAGATGATCAACGACGTTGCTGCCCTGCGTCAGGCGGCACACGCGGCGTTGGGTCGGGCGAACGCAGAGGGCGGCGACCTCTCGGCTGCCATCGCCCAACTGCAAAACAAGGCCGACGCCCTGCAGTCGGAGTCACTGGGTCTTGCTGCCGTGCCGTTGACCGGACTCACCAGCCAGCTCCCCCAACTCATCGCCTATCTCGCCAAGAAGCTAGACCGGGGGGTGGCGTTTCAGATCATCGGCGATGAGGACATCGCCGTCGACCGGCAGGTGATGGATGCCATCGGAGATCCCTTGCGACAGATCGTGGTCAATGCCATTCACCACGGCATCGAGCCACGGATGGACCGCAGGAATGTTGGCAAGCCGGACGACGGCACCGTCACATGCGAGTTCTCGCTCGAGCGGGGCGCTCTGGTGATTGTGGTGACGGACGATGGCGCTGGAGTGGACTGGGACGCGGTGCGCAGCGTTGCGGCGGCCGAGGGGCGGCTGGAGCCGGAGGCCCCTGCCGACCCCGAACGGCTCCGCGAATTGCTCTTCGAACCCGGGTTCAGCACCGGGTCGGTTTCCGATTTTGGCGGCGGCAAGGGTCTCTCCACTGTCGAGACCATTGTCGAGTCGCTGTTCGGGCGAGTGGCGCTCGAAACCGAACCGGGTGCAGGCACAAAAGTGACGGTCTCTGTGCCCGCATTCCGGGCTCTTCATAGCGTCCTGCTCGTCATTGCCGGCGGCATGGAGTGGGGGATCCCCGCTGGGGCCGTTGACGAGGTAGTGCCGGTGGCCGAAGTCAACATTGAGAGGGACGGAGCCGATCGCTGGATCTCACGCAACGGCGAACGGGTGCCGGTCGCCGTCCTTTCAGAGATTGTCGGGTTCGAGGAGGGTGGAGGTGACGAAGCTTTTGTGGTGTTTGTCAATCACCGTCTCGGGACGGCCGCATTCACCGTGTCTTCGGTCGGAGCGACTCGCGAACTGGCCGTCAAGGAGATGGGGCGCATCGTCGCCGGACCGCGCCACATCGTCGGGGCGGCGTTCCTCGGAGGAGATCTGCTCCTGGTCGTCGACCCGGGCCGTTTGGTCGAGCGGACCCACAGAACCGCAAGTGAGCAGCGGACCTCGGCTCGTGTCATGGTCGTCGACGATTCCCGCGGCGCTCGCGCTGTGGTCGCTGGAGCACTTGCCTCCAGCGGGTTCTTGACCAGCGTGGCCGGGAGCGTGGCCGAAGCGCTGGAGCTACTCGATGAGGTATCGGTTGACGCCTTGGTAGTCGACTTTTCGATGCCGCAGGCCGACGGTGTGGATCTGGTCGAGGAGGTGCGTCGCCGCGGCAATTTGATCCCGATCATCATGCTTTCCGGCGTGGCCAATCAAGAAGACCAGGAGCGAGCCCGCAAGGCCGGTGCCGATGCGTTCTTCGAGAAAGCCGACTTCCGCGAAGGCACCCTCGCCGACGCCCTCTGGAAGATGCTCGACGACTAGCGCCAATCACACTGGTGTAGTTCCCCCGTATACTCCGGGCTTCATGCCCGACTCTCTCTTGCTCGAAGGCCTCAACTCGGCCCAGCGCGAGGCGGTGGCGGCGACGGAGGGTCCAGTCCTGGTCGTCGCCGGTGCCGGCTCGGGCAAGACCCGCGTTCTGACCCGGCGGGTGGCGCATCTCATCCGGGACCTCGACGTCTCACCGTTCGCCGTGCTGGCCATCACCTTCACCAACAAGGCGGCGGGGGAGATGAAAGAGCGCGTGGCCGATCTGGTAGGGCCGGTCGCTCACAACATGTGGGTGTCGACTTTCCACAGCGCGTGCGCCCGGATCTTGCGGCGCGAGGCTCACCGGCTCGGCTACCGCTCGGCGTTCTCGATCTACGACTCGGCCGACTCGTTGCGGCTGACGACTTTGTGTGTACGGGATCTCGACCTCGACCCCAAGCGGTTTCCGCCGCGCAACATCAGAGCAACCATCTCAAACGCCAAGAACGAGCTCATCGACTACGAGAGCTATCAGCAGCAGGGTGACGGGTTCTATCACGAGAAGATCGCCGACGTGTACCGGCTGTATCAGCAGCGGATGGTCGAAGCCTCGGCGATGGACTTCGACGACCTGCTGATGCTCACGGTCGAGTTGCTCCAGGCGTTTCCGGATGTCTTGACCCACTACCAGGAGCGATTCCGTTACGTCTTGGTCGACGAGTACCAGGACACCAACCATGCCCAATATGTCCTCGTGAACCTGCTGGCCCGGCAGCATCACAACGTCTGCGTGGTGGGTGACCAAGACCAGTCGGTGTATGGGTTCCGTGGAGCCGATGTCCGCAACATCGTGTCATTCGAGAAGGACTATCCGGACGCCAAAGTGGTGATGCTCGAGCAGAACTACCGCTCAACCGAGACCATCCTCGACGCCGCCAACGCAGTGATCTCCCACAACATGGCTCGCAAGCCAAAACGCCTCTGGACCGACCTGGGCAAGGGCGAGAACGTCATCACCTTCGAGGCCGAGGATGAGCACGACGAGGCGGCCTACATTGCCGAGGAAGTGACCGATCTCGAGAAGGCGGGCAGGCCGCTGAGCGATATCGCCGTCTTCTACCGCACCAATGCCCAGAGCCGGGTGCTGGAGGAACTGTTCGTCAAGTTCGGGATCCCGTATCAGGTCGTCGGCGGTCTCAAGTACTACGACCGGCGCGAGGTAAAGGACGCCCTGGCCTATCTGCGGGCACTCGTCAACCCCGACGACACGGTGGCGTACCGGCGTGTGGTCAACGTCCCAAAGCGATCCATTGGCGACACCAGCATCGGTCACGTCGACCGTTTTGCCGAGGCTGAGGGGCTTTCGTTTCGGGAGGCGTTGGCGCGGTCCGACGAAAACGGCCGCCTCTCGAACCGGGCGCAGCGTTCGATCAAAGAGTTCGTGGCGCTGATCGACCACCTTGCCGCCCAGGCCGCCCTTGGACCGCGGGCGGCGCTCGAGGCCATTCTGTCCGAGTCCGGCTACATGGATTGGGTGCGGTCGGAGCGAACCATCGAGGCGATGGGTCGTGAGGAGAACCTGAAAGAGTTGGTGTCGGCCGCGGCCGACTTCGAGGAGACCGGTCCGGTGTCAATCGGCCAGGCCGACTGGGACGAGCTGGACGGGCTGCGCAAGGTCGAACTCTTCCTCGAGTCGATCAGCCTCGTCACCGACGTCGACAGCATGGAGGACACCTCGGCCGTGACGCTGATGACGCTTCACAACGCCAAGGGTCTCGAGTTCCCGG
>Ga0209567_10001348_pt1 | contig 12766 bp, 12 predicted proteins | sample COG_12_FD_184756 | JGI IMG/M metagenome (GOLD analysis project Ga0209567, IMG submission 184756) | Pelagic marine sediment microbial communities from the LTER site Helgoland, North Sea, for post-phytoplankton bloom and carbon turnover... | ecosystem: Environmental > Aquatic > Marine > Neritic...
TCTTTTCTGCGGTCTGTTTGCCGAGCACCTCGCCATCCAGGGTCAACATGGGCGCCAGGCTGCAGTTGCCGAGACATCGGGCGCTATGCAGGCTCAGTTTACCGTCTTCTGTGGTGGCGCCTGATTTGACCGAGAATTCCTTTTCCAGTTCATCGACGATCTCGCCGGCTCCTTTGACATAACAGGCGGTGCCCATGCATGCCTTTATCAAGTGCCGGCCCTTGGGCGTCATGGAAAACAGGGAATAAAAGGAAGCCACCCCAAACACCTCACTGCGAGACAGATTGAGACCGTCGCTGATATAGTCAATCAGCTCCACCGGCAGCCAGCCGACAACGTCCTGGCATTCTCGTAACACACCAATGATCGAGCCCGGAACATTGCAGTTGGCCGAAATGATGTCATCGACTTTAGGCCACATTTCATCTGAAATATTGGGATGGTCAGGTCGGGTGTCAGGTGCCATGTGCAGAATCTCCCTCATTTGTTCGTGTTTATGCCAGATACGATAGAGCTGAATCGTTAGCAAACATATGATGTGGTCACCCTTAACACAAATAAAACGGGGCAGGATCAAGGGAGTTTGTATGTCACAATGTCATAAAAAAGTCAATGAGAACATCCTGATTTAAGCCAACATATCTGTTCGCTTGACGACTTCAGTTTACTGAACTAAAATAGCATCTTTCCCAGGCTAATTAAAAAGAATACTGCAGAGAGAACCCATGCAAAATTTAATGCAGCGTCTGGCAGAAACGACCGCTTTCATCAAAAAAAAGACCCGTGTTGCGCCGTATATCGGTTATTTGACCGGTACCGGTTTAGGTGAAAGTGCCCAATCAATGACTATCGATACAACCGTTGAATATAAGGATATCCCTCATTTTCCGCTGTCAACGGTTCAATCCCACAAGGGCCGGATGCTTATCGGCAAGCTGGGCGGTTGCCCGATAGTTACCCTGCAGGGCCGCTTTCATCTTTACGAAGGGTATAGCCCCCTGGACGTCACCTACCCGATCCGGGTGATGCAGCAACTGGGCGTAAAGATTCTGTTGCTTTCAAATGCCGCCGGCGGCCTGAACCCCAGATTTAATTCCGGTGACATCATGCTGATAGACGACCATATCAATCTCACCGCAACAAACCCGCTTATCGGTCCTAATGATGACCACCTGGGCACCCGGTTCCCGGATATGTCCCACGCATATCACCCGAAGCTCATCACCCTAGCCGAGGAAGTTGCCCAAACCGCCGGAATAAAATGTCAAAAAGGAGTTTACGTCGGTCTCACCGGACCGGCACTTGAAACGCCGGCAGAGGTTAAATTTTTGCAGACTATCGGAGGGCAAGCCGTTGGCTTTTCAACCGTGCAGGAAGTGATTGCCGCCGTCCACGGTGGTCTGCGGGTGTTAGGACTGTCCACGATTACCAATGTCCACAACCCTGCCGATCCGGTTCCCGCCAGCGTTGAAGAAATCATTGCCGTCGCCCAAAAAGCGGCGCCGTTGCTGGAAACGATTCTAAAAGGAGTGGCCGGGAAAATTTATGAAACCGAAATTCGCTGATATTCTGATCGAAAACGGAACGATCCTGACATTGGATGGCCATCAGACCACCGTAGCCAATGGCGGGATGGCCATCATCCGAGACCGCATTGCCGCCATCGGGCCAACCGCAGAATTTTCGAACTGGCAGGCAGCTCGAGTTATAGACGCCGGTGGCGGCATCATCATGCCAGGTCTGATCAACACCCACACCCACGCCGCCATGACGTGCTTTAGAGGCCTGGCAGACGACCTTCAATTAATGACCTGGCTCAATGATCATATTTTTCCGGCCGAATCCAAACTGGATGAACAAAAGGTCTATTGCGGTGCCCTGCTGGCCTGCGCGGAAATGATCATGTCGGGCACCACCTGTTTTTGTGACATGTATTTATTTGAAGATGCCGTCGCGCGGGCCGCCAGCGATGCCGGAATACGGGCAGTTGTCGGCGAAGTCCTGTATGATTTTGACTCGCCCAATTACGGCCCTATCGCACAAGGATTCGAATATACCCGTAAATTGATTGATACCTGGCAGGACCACCCCCGGGTGTCGATTGCCGTAGAGCCGCATTCAACCTATTTGTGCGCACCTGAATTGCTGCAAAAAGCATTTGACCTGGCCAAAGAATTCTCGCTGCCATTGGTGATTCATCTGGCGGAATCCAAAAGTGAAGTCGCTCAAATAAAGGAGCGTTTTGAGCGCACTCCGGTGGAACATTTAGCTGAACTGGGTCTTCTGGCTCCTAATGTAGTGGCCTGCCATTGTGTCGAATTGACGGAAAATGATATTTCCCTGTTAAAGCGCAATGAGGTCAAAGTCGCACACAACGCGGAAAGCAATATGAAATTGGCATCCGGCGTGGCCCCCATTCCCGCATTATTGAATGAAGGCATTTGCGTGGGATTGGGAACGGATGGTTGCGCCAGTAACAATAACCTGGACCTGTTTCTGGAGATGGATACGGTGGCCAAACTCCATAAGGCCAAAACCCTGGATCCCACCGTTATGGATGCGCAAACGGTATTAGAATTGGCCACCATCAGGGGCGCACAGGTTTTGGGCCTAGCATCGCTTATCGGTTCGCTCGAGATCGGCAAAAAAGCCGATGTAATCATCATTGACACCGCCCAACCGCACTTAACACCCATGTACAACCCGGTTTCGCATATGGTTTATGCCGCGCGGGGAAGCGATGTCACGACCGTGATCATAGACGGCACCATTGTCATGCAAGACCGCGAGCTTAAAACCATGAACCTCAGCAACGTCATTGACGATGTCAACAAAATCGCACGGGACATCATAGCCGAAAAATAAAGGCCTCAGGGAATTGGATAGTCGTTATCTACTTTTACTCGGGGTTTTGGATTGAATAATATTTTGGATTTTAGATTCAGGAGCTGCAACAACGATTCGGAATTTGGCTTAATGTCTTTTAATCCACAATCTAAATTCCAAAATCCAAAATCAGGACGACCCCATGACCTTTGACCTTGTCATCCATAACGGCACCTTTGTAACCGTCAATGAGCACTTTGACATTATCTCTGATGGTCTGCTCTGCGTCAAAGCAGGCAAAATTGAAAGCCTCGAAATCCTGGCCACCGGTCAATCACCGCCCCCGGCAACTGAAACGATAGATGCCAATGGTGGGCTTGTATTACCGGGACTGGTGAATAGCCACACCCATCTGCCCATGACCCTGTTTCGGGGCTTGGCCGACGACCTGCCATTGGACACCTGGTTAAATGAACATATCTTTCCGGCTGAAGCCGCCTTCCTTCAGCCCGAAAATGTGCACTGGGGTGCCTTGCTGGCATGCGCAGAAATGTTGCTGTCAGGCACGACCACCTGCTGCGACGGCTATTTTTTTGAAGACCAGGTGGCGGTCGCTGTCGATGCCAGTGGCATGCGCGCGGTACTGGCCCAGGGGGTAATCGATTTTCCAGCACCTGGCGTGCCGGATCCTAAAAAAAACATTGCGGTTCCCCGGGCATTTGTTTCCAACTGGCGCCACGCATCCGCTTTGATCACGCCATCGGTATTTTGCCATTCGGCGTATACGTGCAGCGGTGAAACTTTGAAAAAAGCCAAAGCCCTGAGCATGGACGCCGGTGTGCGCTTTCAAATTCATGCCGCTGAAACCCAAAACGAATGCCGGCAAATCCAGCAAAATTACAACACCACGCCCATCGCGTATTTAGACGGCCTGGGGATATTGGATGAAGCCACCTTGCTGGTCCATTGCGTTTGGCTCACAGCTGAAGATATTGAAATCATTTTTAAGCGCAAGGCCAGTATTTCTCATAATCCGGAAAGCAATGCCAAATTAGCCGCCGGAATTGCACCAGTGCCAGAGCTTCTAAAATCCGGCATTGTGCTTGGCCTCGGGACCGATGGATGCGCCAGTAATAACAATCTTGATCTGTTCCACGAAATGGACATGGCCGCCAAGATCCATAAAACTGAAACACATGATCCCACCACGATGGATGCCAGAACCGTGGTTGAGATGGCCACCATCGGCAGCGCCCGGGCGATCGGCCTGGATCACCAAATCGGGACCCTTGAAGTGGGCAAGCAGGCCGACGTGATTGTTATCGATCACCACAACCCGCATCTGACGCCGATGTATCACCCGGCCTCCCATATCGTTTATAGCGCTAAAAGTAGCGATGTCCGTGATGTGGTGGTCGCCGGGCGCGTCCTGGTGCGCAATAGCAACCTTCTCAGCCTGGATATTGAGCAGATTATGTCAAAAGTCCGCGCAATAGCCGAGCAAATCAAAAGGCACCGTTAATTAATTTGCTGCTGCTGGCTGCTGGCCACTGGCAGCTGGCATTACGGTTTCAGGTGTCAGGTGTCGGGTGTCAGTAAAAAGAAGAAGGAAATCGGAATCTGATAATTTCCAACCTCAACCGATCGTAATCCTGACACCTGGACACTGACACCTGAAACCTTTTTGTTGATGAAACCTCCAACCCCTAAAATTGAATAGCTGTCAGTTTAAAGGACATCTACAATGAATATGACAGAAATTATTAAGGCCGCACACGGTGAAACACCCGTTGATTTGCTGTTAACCAACGCCCGCGTTGTCAATGTACTGACCGGTGAAGTTGTCCTCCAGGCCGTTGCCATTAGTCGTGGCACCATTGTTGGCTTCGGCCCATATAAGGCCAGAACTGTAGTGGATTTGAACGGTCGTTTTGTTGCCCCCGGCTTTATGGATTCCCACGTTCACATCGAAAGCGCCATGACATGCATATCCGAATTTAGCCGGGCCATCACCGTGCACGGCACCACAACCGTGGTGGCCGATCCCCATGAAATCGCCAATGTGTTAGGCGCAGACGGTATTGCCTATATGCTGCATGCGGCCGAAGAACAACCCATCAATATTTATTTTACCCTGCCGTCATGCGTGCCGGCAACCGATATGGAAACCGCCGGTGCCCGTCTGACCGCCGAGGATCTTGAGCCCTTTTTAAACCACAAGCGAATTGTGGCCCTGGCCGAAATGATGAATTATCCGGGCGTCATCTATGGCGATCCAGATGTTCTGGCCAAAATAAGCTCTGCCAAAGAGCATCGTAAACCAGTCGATGGTCATGCGCCGGGGCTTAAGGGGCCGGCCCTGAATGCGTATATTGCCGCTGGCATCCAAAGCGATCATGAATGTACCACCGCACAGGAAGCCAGAGAGAAAATGGCTGCGGGGATGCATATTATGATTCGCCAGGGGACCGGCGCCAAAAATTTAAAGGCTCTGCTGGAAGCGGTTAATGAACGCACGGCCAGACGCATGATGTGGTGCACCGATGATCGCCACCCACACGATCTGGTCGCAGAGGGCCATATCGATTCAATCGTGCGTGAAGCCATTCAGTCCGGGCTGGATCCGATTTTAGCCATTCAGATGGCCACACTCAATCCGGCCGAATACTTTCGACTGGATCATTTGGGTGCGATTGCCCTTGGCAGGCAGGCTGACCTGGTCATATTTTCCGATCTTCAAAATCCGATGATTGAACAGGTATACTGCCGCGGCGTCTTGACGGCCGAAAACGAAAAAATGCTACCCCACATCCAAATACCGGTGCCGGCCGCAATTGCCCCTGCAATGCATGTGGATTTGCAGCAGGTTGATTTCACTATAGCGGCTAAAGAGAAAAATATGCGGGTCATTGAACTTGTAACGGATCAATTGATTACCCATCAACGCATTGAAAAGCCCGTCGTTAAGAGCGGCCAGGCCGTAAGCGATCCCTCAAGGGATTTGCTCAAAATGGCAGTTGTCGAGCGCCACGGCAAAAGTGGTAACATCGGCCTGGGTTTTGTCAAAGGCTTCGGTCTCAAGCGTGGTGCATTGGCCTCCAGTGTGGCCCATGATTCTCACAATATTATCATTGTGGGCGCAACAGATGCGGACATGCATGTAGCCTTGCAAGCCGTTGTACGAATGGGTGGCGGTCTGGCAGCCGCATCAGACCAGGATGTTCTGGCCCGTCTGGCATTGCCGCTGGCTGGGTTGATGTCTTTTGAGCCGGTCATCGATGTACGTCAACAATTGGACGGTTTGATCGGCATTGCTCATCAAATGGGGTGCACCTTAAGCGATCCATTTATGACCTTGTCCTTTTTGGCGTTGCCGGTCATACCAGCCCTAAAGCTGACCGACCAAGGATTGATCGATGTGAACAAATTTGAGGTCGTTCCGCTATTTGTCTAAAGCACCAACGGCCAGTCCGACTTATCATTGACACCAATGCCCCTTTGCTTTATACTTTGCGAGCCTTAAGTGTTCGGTATGTTTCATTTTTGTCCTAATTTAGCGGCTGGGGAAAACAAAAACGGTTTTTACAACTGAATGGCACATGGAATGGGTATATGAAACTATCAGAAATTGTTGATGCGCTCGATGCAACCCTTTTGACCGGTGAGGACAAACTGGATAAGATCATCACCAGATGCGGCGCCAGCGACTTGATGAGTGACGTACTGGCAGCAGTTTCGGAAGACTGTATCTTATTGACCGGTTTGACAACCGTGCAGGTCATTCGCACGGCCATGGTGGCCGGTGTCGGGGCGGTGGTCATCGTCAGAAAGAAAAAACCACCCCAGGAAGTGATCGATATGGCCAAAGACCAGGGTATACCCCTGATATCGAGCCCCTATTCCATGTTTGTTTCCTGCGGCAGACTGCATGCTTGCAATCTCATTGGACTTGACGGAAAACGCTAATCTGCCATTGATCAAAGTCCGTCTGGCCCGCTTAACCGCACAATCCGGAAACTTTAAACCCATGCCTCAACTCAAAAAAAGCTTTCACATCAAAGGCAGAGATTTTATTCGAGCGGGCGAAGCCTCGATTAATATTCAAAACCTGCTCAAATCAATGGATTTCGACCCGCGCTTGATTCGCCGGGTCGCTATTTGCGGTTATGAAAGCGAAATGAATGTGGTCATGCATGGCGGTGACGGCACCCTGAGCATTGAAGTGGACAATGACAAACTGATTTTAGAAATTACCGATGATGGCCCGGGTATCGAAGATATTGAACTGGCCATGCAGGCCGGTTATTCGACGGCGAACGATAACCATCGTGAGATGGGTTTTGGCGCCGGCATGGGACTGCCCAACATGAAAAAAAATTCAGACCAGATTCAGGTTGAATCCCCACCAAATGATGGGACCGTTGTTCGAATGACTTTTTTTATTCCTGACAAAGGAAAATCAGATTGAGTAAAAAACTGACCTCGACTTGCTTTGTCCGCTTCGACCGGGACCTGTGTGCCGGCCATGGATCATGTCTGAGGGCCTGCCCTACCAAAGCCATCCGGATCAAAAAAAAGAAGGCCGCCCGCATTGTTGAACAATGTATCGGTTGCGGGGAATGCATTCGCATCTGCCGCGAGCGCGCTGTTAGCGCAGCGACCGAGGGGCCCGATTTTCTCGATAAAGATCAGGTCGCCATTGCACTGGTGTCACCGGTTCTCTATGCGCAATTTCCCGGTGTCATGCCCAAAGATGTGCTCTTGGGCCTTCATCATATGGGTTTTCAGCACACCATTGACATGTCTTATTTTCTTGAGATGTTTCAATGTGCCACCGAAGAATTCATCCGTCGCAATCAAACATCCAACCAGGCTCCATGGCCCCTGATCTCACCCATCTGTCCCATTGTGGTACGGCTGATTGCTTTTAAATTCCCCAGCCTGTTGCCCAACGTTTTGCCGGTGCTGCGGCCGGTGGCGCTGATGGCCCGAGAAGTTAAACGGCGGCTTATTCCGGAATACCTGGATAAGGGCCAGGAGGTCGTTTTATACTATATCAACCCCTGCCCGACCAAAAAAGATCCATCATGCTTACCGGCACGCCAGCGATCGGCGCCCGCTGAGGTGGCTCTTGGGATTAACGATATCTATCCGCAACTGATAAAGCATGTGGAGCAAATTAAAGCCGCCGATGCCATTCCCTTTTATCAAACCCGTTTTGAGTACGAAACCTGTGCCACCGGCAATGCCTCCATGTGGGGGATGTCCGGCGGCGAAATCGCCGATATGGATATCGACCGGTCCCTGGCGGTTTCAGGCATGGAGGAAACCATTCACTATCTTGAAAAAATTGAAATGGGTTTGTTTCAGGATATCGAATATATCGAATTTCGTACCTGTCGGGAAGGCTGCCTGGGGGGCGTTCTCAATGCCATTGATAAATATCTGGCCAAAAGCGCCGTCCAAAAGATGATCAAACGATTCGGCCTTGGCCGTCGCCTGCACCGTGAAAATATTCTGCGCATGTATGAAAAAGGAGAGTTTCAAAGCGAAAAAGATCCATCCAAACTGACCAGTCTGTTTGGTGCCCGCAAAGAGGCGCTGACCATCGATGCAATGCAGGAAATTGAGAAAGTGATGCAACTGATCAAAGGAACCGACTGCACCGCATGCGGCGCGCCGGACTGCCGTACATTTGCCGAGGATGTGGTGCGAGGGCAAGCTACCCTAAAAGACTGTCTGTTTACTGGTGGCCAAGGAAAGACAAAGCGCTAATCCGCCTTTATCGGCAAACCGGCTGGAAAGGATAAAAAAAATGTTGGTTAAAGACTTGGTGGAACAATTTGAACTTGAAGTGGCCGGCGGACAAAATGGACTTGACCGCGAAGTCTCCGAGGGCTATTGCGGCGACTTGTTAAGCGAAGTGATGGGAAACGCCCCGGCAGGATGCGTCTGGATGACCGTTCAGGGGCACCAGAATATTGTGGCGGTGGCTGTACTGCGTGAAATGGCTGCTATTGTGGTTACCGGTGGCCAGAATCCCGATGCGGAAACCATCCAGAAAGCGGACCAGGAAGGCATTCCTATCCTCAAGTGGCCGGATTCGTCTTTTCGCCTGGCCGGCCAACTTTTTAGCGCTGGCGTCGGAAATTCTGAAGCCGGCTAATTTAGGTCTCGAGAGAAACAACCGCATAGAGGTGATTGCACTTTAAAATTCAACCACAAAGATCACGAAGGCCACGCAGAAAGCAGTAATAATTATTTTTAAAAACTTTGTGCCCTTCGTGTTCTTCGTGGTTTATAACTTGCACCAACCAAAAGCATTAATTGTTGCGAGTACGTTTTTGAATAATATTTGTCTTAAATTTCTATCGGGATTCAACCGTTGCTAAAAATAATTAAAGCCGACCTCCACATTCACTCCTGCCTCTCACCCTGCAGCGATTGGGATATGAGTCCCAAAAAGATTGTTCAAAAAAGTGTTGAGCAGCAACTTGATCTAATCGCCATCTGTGATCACAATACCGCCGAGAATGTTGCTGCAACCATGCGTGAGGGTCACCGCCAGGGCATCGCCGTCTTGCCGGGTATGGAAATCTGCTCCCGAGAAGAGGTGCACATGGTCACGCTTTTCAAAAGCGCTGAAGATGCTTTGGAAATGCAGCAATTTATTTATAAGCATCTGAGTGGAAACAACCAGCCGGAGGTGTTCGGGCATCAGGTCATTGCAGATGAGCATGATCAGGTTTTGGGCGAAAATCCTCGGCTGCTGATCGGCGCCACTGGACTAAGCCTCATGAATATTGTCAAAAAGACCCATGATCTCGGTGGAATCAGCATCAGTTCCCATGTGGACCGCCCGTCTTATAGTTTAATCGGTCAACTGGGGTTTATTCCTGAAGATCTGCAATTAGACGCCGTGGAGGTGTCTTATCGCGTGCCCCTTGAAAAAGCGCGCATAGAGGTTCCGGGTATCGGTAATTATCCGTGCGTGACCTCCTCGGACGCTCATTTTTTGCACGACATCGGCAAAGTGTGGACGGAATTTAGGTTGGGTGCGCCATCTCTGGAAGAGCTTATTCTGGCACTGGCCGGCAAAGATGGACGCCACATCGTCAATTAAGAAAAGCGACGTAAGCGCTTTCAGGATTTTTTTCACCACGAAGTTCACGAAGAGCACGAAGGAAGAATTTATTTTTTTCCATAAGCTTTATCCATCTTCGTGTTCTTCGTGGTGAATAGAAGATCGTTGCATGATGGGTAATGGTAGAATATTAGAAAGGCAGGATTAATTTAGTAACAATGCGCGAGCTTTCTCTGCATATTTTAGATGTGGTCGAAAACGGTATTACCGCCGGGGGTAATTGCATCTGGATTACGGTAGAAGAAGACCATCAGGCGGATCAGCTTAAAATCGTGATTCGGGATAATGGTCGCGGAATGCCGCTTGATAAACTGCAAAATATCAACGATCCCTTTATTACTTCCCGTACTACGCGCCGGGTCGGGCTGGGGCTTTCGCTTTTAGCCGCCGCTGCCGAGCGCTGCGAAGGGACATTGCGGGTCGACACAGCACCCGGCAAAGGAACCGAGGTTGAAACGACCTTTCAGCATAGCCATATCGACCGTGCCCCACTGGGTGATATGGCCGCCACGGTCACAACTCTCATCATCGGAAATCCGGGAATTGATTTTGTCTATTCACATCAGATCGATGGCGAGGAATTTAGTCTGGATACGCGAGAAATTCGTGCCGAAATGGATGACCTATCATTGTCTGACCCGGTGGTCATCCACCATTTAACCGAATCGATCCGAACGTCGCTCACCGAGCTGGCGTCAAATGATAACGCATCTTAAACTGCAGGAGAAAACAGATGGCAAAATTGACAATCGAAGAGCTCAAAAAAATCAAGGAAAAAACCGCCAAGTACACCTCCTTAAGAGATGGCCCCGCCAGCATTAAAATCACCGTACATATGGGAACCTGCGGCATTGCAGCCGGAGCCCGTGATGTCATGAGTGCCCTGATGGAAGAAATGGCGGAAGCAGACCGGCAGGATATTCGGGTGGTAGCAGCCGGCTGCATGGGAATGTGCTCCAGTGAGCCCAATGTCACCATTGAGGCTGAAGGCAGCGAACCCATTGTGTATCAACTCATGAATGCCAATAAAATGCGCCAGATTTTCAAACGGCATGTCCAGCTGGGCGAGGTTCAAACCGATTTTGCGTTAGCCAAAATGTAAACCGGTAGCTATCTTAAATGGGTATACATTTCCTGATTCCTTGCTTTCTGTTGGCAGTAATGGGTTCAAAGGTTCAGCGTTCAAAGGTTAAGAGGTTAAAAAATGACAAACAGCTGACAGGGATTAGAATTTTCAAAACAGACGGCAGATGTCAAAAGTATAGACGGGGTTTATCCCCGCCGAAGAAACCAAGTCCCTGAACCTTTGAACCTAGAACCTTGAACCTGAGGAAGATATTAATGAAAGTAGACGGAAAAGATCTCAGGACAATCTGGCTGAGCCCGGATAAAAAGGCTGTTAAAATCATCGACCAGCGGTGCCTGCCCCATGAATTGGTGATCATCGATCTAAAAACGGTTGACGAGGCCATCGCCGCCATTAGAGACATGGCGGTGCGGGGCGCCCCTTTGATCGGGGCCACCGGCGCTTACGGGGTTTATCTGGCCGCTCTAAATGCTCCCTCGCAAACAATTGAAGACACCTACTGGATCTCCGAATGTGAACGTCTCAAATCAGCCCGACCCACGGCGGTCAATCTCACCTGGGCGGTGGACGACGTCCTGACCGCCGTATTGAAAGAAAAACAGCTGGATAAATGCGTTTCTATTGCCAGAGATCGGGCCGCCGCAATTACCGAGCAGGAGGTTGGCCGCTGCAAAAAAATCGGTGAGCACGGGCTGTCGCTGATCGATGAAATCAGTCACCGTAAACAGGGCCAAACGGTCAATGTGCTGACGCACTGCAATGCCGGCTGGTTGGCTTGTATTGAACACGGTACCGCCACCGCCCCTATTTATGCGGCATTTGATCAGGGCATCGACCTGCATGTGTGGGTGGATGAGACCCGGCCGCTCAACCAGGGTAACCGCCTGACCGCCTGGGAGTTGGGCAAGCACGGTGTCAAACACACCATCATCACCGATAACGCCGGCGGTTATTTAATGCAGCAGGGAAATGTGGATATTGTCATTGTCGGAACTGACCGTACAACGGCCACCGGTGATGTGGCCAATAAAATCGGAACTTATTTAAAAGCGCTGGCTGCCAAAGACAATGATATCCCTTTTTACGTGGCTTTGCCCTCCAGCACTTTCGACTGGAATCTCAAAGATGGTGTCAAAGATATCCCCATTGAAGAACGCAACCCGGATGAAATTCGCTATATCGAGGGACTGGCAAATGACAAAAACGAGCGGGTGCTGATTTGCCCGGCAGATAGCGCTGCCGCCAATTATGCATTTGATGTCACACCGTCAAGGTTGGTGACCGGATTTATCACCGAACGCGGTATTTGCGAGGCAACGTCGGAGGGTATCAGACGGTTATTCCCGGAACGATTCTAAAACTGGGTTAAAATGCCCATATTTTTGCCGAGGGCGGTGTTATAATCTGATTCAAAATACTCGCGTACTAACGTGTACGCTCCGTTTTAGAATCGAATTACGCCTACCCCTCGAAAAAAATCTGGGATTTCAATACCAGTTTTGTATATTAAATATATGACTGACTATAGGATTTCATATCATGAGTCTTAACAATTCCCCTATCAGATTATTAAATCGCGATCATGTTAACTGAAATTGAAAAAAAAATAATCGCCTCGATCCAGGAAGACATGGAAATTACCGAGCGCCCGTATGTCGCAATTGCTAAAAAGCTTGGCATCACAGAAACAGAACTGCTCGAGCGGTTAA
>Ga0209567_10001349_pt1 | contig 12756 bp, 14 predicted proteins | sample COG_12_FD_184756 | JGI IMG/M metagenome (GOLD analysis project Ga0209567, IMG submission 184756) | Pelagic marine sediment microbial communities from the LTER site Helgoland, North Sea, for post-phytoplankton bloom and carbon turnover... | ecosystem: Environmental > Aquatic > Marine > Neritic...
TGCACATGGCGACCGACTGGGAAGACTATGCAGAACACATGCTGGCCGTCATGCAGGCGTCAGGCGATTTCAGGAAATGTGCGGGGACTGGCGAGTACTCACCGAGACCGGACTACAGGCCGGTGACAAAATTCGAGCAGCGCGGCCGCCGTCTCGGTCACGATGTATGGGACCTGGTATTCGAACGACTGTAAAAAAACCGGATTTCGCAGGGGGCACTGCGTGCACCGTTTCCGGTGCGTGGAACGCACCCTGCCAGGCTGATTCACGGGATTGCCACGCCGCTGCTGCGGCCTGCAATGACAGAATCAACTCGGTAGAACCAGGTCAGCCAGGTTGCTCGATCGGGTGCGGCACACGCAGCGGACAGGTCTCGGCATGATTATCGCCGAGGCGGTCCCAGGCATAGTTGAAGGCCTGGGTGCGCAGGGCAAATACATGATCACGGCCCAGCCGGTCCATCAGATCGGTGCGCTCGAAGGTATCCCACAGCTGCTTCTTGGCGCGCGCGATGATCAGCTCGATGCCGGCCTCCTTGAGGCGGTCGACCAGGTTGAACAGCATCTCCTCACCGGTGGCATCGATCTCGTTGATACCCTCCGCATCGATGATGACGAACTTGAGGTCGGGCTTGAGCGCGACCCGCTCAAGCACCTTGTCCTCGAAGTAGCCGGTGTTGGCGAAATACAGCGGGCCGTCAAAACGGATCAGCGAAATGTTGCGGCAGGTCTGCAGCTTGCGCACCTCCGCATCGCGCAGCGTGCCGTCCGGATCGCGTGACAGCACGGCAACACGCGGCGACATGGTGCGGTAAAGGAACAGTGCCAGCGACAGGATGACGCCGATCTTGATGCCCTGTTCAAGGTGCGGCGCCCAGGCCAGCGTCAGGACAAACGTAATCACCGCAACCACGGCATCATGCCGCTGCACCTTCCAGGCGTGCCTGATCGGATCGATCTTGACGAGATTGATGACCGCCATGATGATGACCGCGGCCAGCGTTGCCTGTGGCAGGTAGTAGAGCAGCGGCGTCAACGCAATCAGGGTAATGCCTACCACGATACCGGTAACCACCGCTGAAAAGCCGGTAATCGCGCCGGCACTGATATTCACCGCGGACCGCGAAAACGAGCCGGACACGGCATAGCCGCCGGACAGGCTCGACATGATATTGCCCAGCCCCTGTCCGACCAGCTCCTGGTTGGCGTCCAGTCGCTGGCGGGTGCGCGTGGCCATGGCCTTGGCGATCGAGATCGCCTCCATGAAGCCGATGATCGAGATGACCACGGCGACGCTGAGCAGCTGCGTCATCACCTGGAAGTCGATCGTCGGCACTGCCAGCGGCGGCAGGCCGGCCGGGATGGCACCGACCACCTTGCCACCCATCCCCTCGAAGCCGATCTGCCAGGAGATAATCGTGGTGATGGCAACGGCGGTGAGGACATTGGGTACCTTCGGCAGGAAGCGCTTCAAGGCAATCATGATCGCCAGCGCGAGGACCGCCATCATCAGGGTTTCCATATGCGTGCTGCGGGCCGCCTCGACCAGGGTGTTGAACACCGTCTCGTAGGTATGCTCGGCCTTCTCGACCGACACACCGAACAGCTTGCCCAGCTGTGAGGTACCGATGATGATGGCCGCCGCGTTGGTAAAACCGACCACGACCGGGTGCGACAGGAAGTTCACCAGGATGCCGAGCCGCAGCAGGCCCAGCGCCAGCTGGAAGATGCCGACCATCAATGCCAGCATGATGGCGTAGGCGATATAAAGCTCCTGGTTGGCGCCGGCAATCGGCTCCAGTGCCGATGCCGTCATCAGGGAAACCACGGCAACCGGCCCGGTCGCCAGCTGGCGCGAGGACCCGAACAGGGCAGCAATTATCCCGGGCAGGAACGAGGCATACAGACCGTAGTAAGCCGGCAGGCCGGCGAGCTGTGCATAGGCCATCGACTGGGGCACCAGAACCAGTGCTACCGTGATGCCGGCGATAATGTCGGCACGCATGACACCGGATTTTTTCAGGTCGCCTATCCAGGCCATAAACGGCAGATATCGATCCTGCCAGCGTTCGGTGCTCTTTGTTTCACTCATCGGGAACTGCGATATCCTTTAAGGTTGGTTGCATTGTGCAGACTGCCGGGAACCGCTCATTATATAAACATTACCCGCAGACCTGAAATACAGCGCACTGATCGGCTTATAAATCAGCACGGCGTCTGTGTGCCGTGCGGCCCGCGACAGAAGCTCATGCCGGCCTCCGGGGGCGGCGGATCTCCCCGGCTGGCGAAACGGCATAGCGTATCTTATTGTTATATATGGAATATACAGTCAACTACGGCTGACGGGTATTGCTTGCTTGAGTCCGGTATCCCAAAAATGTTTCAATACGCGGCTCGACATCGAACGCAGCGTACGCATCCCCCCGTTTGCAGGTGACCGCCGGTCGGCTGTTATGCCGGCAGGGTTGCTGCAATTTCAGATCAACAATGAGACAGGGCCAGGAGCTTTCACATGTCCAAAAAACATCCGATTATCGCGGTGACCGGTTCATCCGGTGCGGGCACGACAACCGTCAAGGTCGCCTTTGAACACATTTTCCTGCGCGAGGGCGTCAACCCGGTCGTGATCGAGGGTGACAGTTACCATCGCTTTGACCGCGCCGCCATGAAAGAAGCCATGGCCACCGCCGAGGCCAGTGGCAACAGGCACTTCAGCCATTTCGGTCCGGAGGCCAATGTCTTTGACAAGCTCGAGGAAACCTTCGACAGCTACAGCGAAACCGGTGTATGCGAGCGCCGCTACTACCTGCACAGCGATGAAGAAGCCGAGCCCTTCGGCCAGCAACCCGGCGAATTCACGCCCTGGGAAAAGGTTGGCGAGGGTACGGATCTGCTGTTTTACGAGGGTCTGCACGGCGGCATCGTCACGGACGATGCGGACGTCGCCAGTCATGTCGACCTGTTGATCGGCGTTGTCCCGATCGTCAACCTCGAATGGATCCAGAAGATCCATCGCGACTGCGAGCAGCGCGGCTACTCGGCTGACGTCGTCACCGACACCATCCTGCGACGGATGCACGACTATGTGCATTACATTACCCCGCAGTTCTCGCTGACCGATATCAATTTCCAGCGCGTGCCGACTGTGGATACCTCGAATCCGTTCATCGCGCGCGATATCCCGACGCCGGATGAAAGCTTCGTTGTCATCCGCTTCCGCGATCCGAGCAGCCTGGATATCGACTTTCCGTACCTGCTGAGCATGCTCGACGACTCGTTCATGTCGCGCCGCAATACCATTGTTGTCCCTGCCGGCAAGATGGGTTTTGCCATGGAAATCATCCTTGCCCCCATCATCGAACGCATCATGAAGGACCGCTCAGACTAGCGCGTCAGGTCCGGTCCCCGGTGCGGTTACAGCCGCCCCGGGGCCGGCACCCTCACCATTGATCCCCGCCCCCACGCGGCCGTAACTTATTGCACCCCGGTATAATTGTTCTATACTTCGGGAAGCCGTAGTTCTTGTCAGCTAAAAGCACTGTATTAATGTGTTCAGTTGAAAGGGGGGGACGCGCTTGATATTTACAACCACTGACCCGATTACCGGGGAACACCTGGAAAGCCTGAAATTCAAACCCTATGTGATCGAGGGTGAAGGGCGGTTGGCAGTCAAAATCTACTTCGAATCTGAAGAAACCCGCCGCACCTACCTGCAGCGACACCGCGAAGAAAACAATCCCTCCACGGACAAGAACCTGCCTGCATAACGTCAGTGGCATGCGCACAATGACACACAGCCATGTCGGAGATAGAAAAATACCTGAAATCCTGCCGGGAGCTGACGCGCCTCTGTTCGCAGAACGGCTGGATCGATAACCGGTCACTGCACTACACCGTCTTGCTGGAAACCGCCAGTGAAGTATTCGTCGAGGTCGAATTCGACGAGTTACTGCGGGATGGTTCCGACAAACCAGGCGGACGCATCAGCTGCTGCGGACAATTGCACCTGTATCTTGATAACTACGGACACGTCGTGCGCGTGGATGTCCTGTAAGCTGGTCGGGGATCACTGAATAACCACAAGTAACACACTGCAAAGATGCAAGTACGGAAAGAATAGCGATTAGTAAAAAAATTCCCTGTTACCCCCTCCCCCACAGGGGGAGGGCTGGGGAGAGGGGATATTAAAATCTTGGCTAATAAAATCCCCTCTCCCTAACCCTCCCCCTGTGGGGGAGGGAATTGTTGGCAGGTTTATCGTGGGAGAGATTTGACATCTTAGCGGTAAAAATATGTGTCAGGGCTCCGCTAAAAATACACATACCCCTCGCTTACCAGGCGGTCCACCTCTACCTGCCCATCCGGAACCTGGTCGATAAACGGCGGGATATCGTCACGCGCGACCCCGCGTGCAGCCATCATGGTCTGGCAAATCCTCACATCGACGACATCCAGCGAGTCAAGCCGGGCGGCCCGGTCGACGATGTCCTTGTAACGGTCGTAATTGCGGGTGGAGAAAAATTCCACCTCGGGTCCGTGCAGGACCAGTATCACGCTGGCATCCCCGTCATCCGCACGGGGTGGCTGGACAAGATTCTCCGCGCGCTCGAGAAGCACCTGCAATTCCTCGACGGTGTGTACGGTGATATCCAGCACCGCCCGGTCAGGCGCGGTGACAGTACCCTCGGCATCCATGACCTGCGACTCGATACCCGCAGCATCACGTTCCGCCACCTCATCGATACCCAGGCGGTCACTGTAAATAAAAGCCGCCAGCGCAACAGCGATGGCCATCAGGATGATATAGCGGTGCATGCTGTTCCCCCGGATCGAACCGGCATTGATGTTAGCGCAGTCCTTTCATGCCCTGCAAACATATGCAGTTCTGCAGGGTATCACTTATTTTCGTGTACAATTATGCACCGTTGATCTCTCCATAATTATTGACAGACTGCGACATGCATACCGAATCCGCAAGCCAACATGACCGCCAGATCGCCGCCTGGCTGCTGATCTGCTGCCTGATGATCTTTTCGATGGTCGTCCTGGGCGGTGTCACACGGCTGACCGGCTCCGGTCTGTCGATGGTGCAATGGGACCCGATCTTCGGCATCGTACCACCCCTGAACGAGAACGAGTGGAACGCCACCTTCGACCTGTACAGGCAGTCGCCCGAATTCAGGAAAATCAACGCTGACATGGACCTGTCGGGCTTCAAGCGCATCTACTGGTTCGAGTTTGCCCACCGGGTGCTGGGCCGGACGATCGGCACGGTATTCCTGCTGCCCTTCCTGTACTTCCTTATCCGGGGATATGTGCGGCGACCACTGGTGCCGAAACTGGCCGCCCTGTTCATACTTGGCGGACTGCAGGGTCTGCTCGGCTGGTACATGGTCAAGAGCGGCCTGGTCGACAATCCACATGTCAGCCAGTACCGGCTGACCGCGCATCTCGGCCTTGCCGTGTTGATCTATGCATGGATGTTCCATATCGCGCTGGGCCTGTGGTACGGGAGGGCCGATAACGGAGCGGTCCCCGCCAGTTACAAGCGCGCGGCCATTGCACTTATTGCGCTGATCTCCGTGACGATCCTGTCGGGGGGATTCGTGGCGGGCCTGAAGGCCGGCCACGCCTACAACACCTTTCCGTTAATGGACGGTCACTGGGTGCCGCAGGTCATGTTCATGCAGGAACCGGTGTGGCGGAATTTCTTCGAAAACATCGCCACCGTGCAGTTTGATCACCGCCTGCTGGCCGTGCTGGCGTTCCTGTGCGTGACCATCCTGTGGCTGTTCTCGCTGCGTCAGTCCCTGCCGCCACAGGTCCGCACCGGGCTGCACCTGCTGATGGCAGCGGCCATACTGCAGGTAGCACTTGGCATCTCGACGCTGCTGCTGCACGTACCCGTCGCGCTGGCGGCCACGCACCAGGCCGGCGCCCTGCTGCTGCTGACGGCTGCGCTGTTCGTGAACCAGAGAATGGTCCGGGCGGAAACCGCGGGGCAATAAAAAACCCGCCCCGGCAGTCTGCCGGGGCGGGTTTGAGACCTGTTTTTATCAAAGGCTGCTGTAGTAGGCCGCGATATTATCGATGTCCGCATCGCTCAGCGGCTTGGCCATGGGGCTCATCATCGGGTCGTTGCGCGTCCCGTCACGGAAGGCTTTCATCTGCTTGACCAGGTATCCGGATTGCTGCCCGGCCAGGTTCGGCCACATCGGGTTGTTGCTGACACCGTTGGCGCCGTGACAACCGGCACAGCTGGCGGCCTTGGCCTTGCCCGCGGCCGCGTCACCGGCCAGAACCGATCCGCTCGCGGCGAGCAGGACGGTCGAGATAACTGCAGTTGCTAGTGTTTTCATTGGTCGTGACTCCATAAGGATTGATTTAATTCGGTGCATTCCAGGCCGTAATCGTGGCCTGGAGCGTGCTGGAAGTTTATTAGATACGAGCGATATACGGCAAGTAAAACATTGTTAAACAATACATTTCATATGGTTAGTGTGCTTGCCGGCCAAGCAGGCGCTGCCACCAGCGGCGCCGGTTGCCGGGTAGTGGCGCCCGCGCCTCAAGGTCCTGCGGGGCGATCCTGGACAGGATCCAGCCCGGCAGGGGCGGATTGTCACTGAAGCCGCAGGAGACACCGAGGTTGTTGGGATCGAAAAATTTAACGAAGGACGGCTGCTGGAAGGAATCCGCGTAGACGATGCCACAGAACTCCTCGTCATGTTCCTTGCGCAATAACACCATGATTTCAGACAGAAATCGCTGAACCTGTTCGCCGCTGGAAGGTGTGGCGGGCGGCTCTTCGCCGACCGCATAGATATACCAGCCGGCATCCGCGTCCGCCTCCAGCCTGTCGCGCAGATCATCAAGCTGCTCCCAGCGCAGCACGTTTTCAAAACGCCCCCTGAACGCCGCGTGGAATTCACTGGCTGACTGTTCTCGCATGAAGGCCTCTGTCTGGTAATTACTGTCGGGCGCAATCATTATATCCCTGTTGATTCTCATACACATAAACGCATCACGCGTGAGCAGGGAGTATGAACCCGGATTTCTGGCATGAACGCTGGGCCGCCGAGCAGATCGGCTTTCACCAGAACGAAACGAATGCATACCTCGAGCGCTACTGGCATAAGCTGGGGCTCAGTGGTGGTCGCATTCTCGTCCCGCTGTGCGGGAAGAGCCTGGACATGCTCTGGCTGCAACGGCAGGGCCATGCCGTCGCCGGCATCGAGATCAGCCCGCTGGCCGTCGAGGCATTCTTCAGGGAAAGTGGCCTGCATCCGGTGCACACGGAAGGCACGGGGTATCGCTGCTGGTCAGCTGACGCCATCGACGTCTACTGTGGCGACTTCTTTGCACTGGAAGCTGCAGATATCGGTGTCATCGACGGATTTTACGACCGGGCCGCACTGGTGGCCCTGACCGCGCCGCAACGGACTGCGTACGTGGAACACCTTGCCAAACTGCTGCCGGCACAGACCCGCGGACTGCTGGTGACACTGGATTACGAGCAGACGGAAATGGGCGGTCCCCCGTTTGCCGTATCACCTGACGAAGTCGACAGGCTGTTCGCTGCTGATTTCAGCGTCGAGCCGATACATGAAGCCAGTGTGCTCGATGCCAATCCGGCTTTCCGTGAACGCGGACTGGGCAGACTGACGGAGCATGTATTCGTGCTCGTGCGTAACTGACGGCCCACGCTGTCCGTCAGTTTTTCAGCTCGACCTCGTCGGCAATTCCGTCGACCGGTTTATCATCCTCGATTTCAGGCAGGTCTCCCGGTCGTCAGTTTGCCGTATTGACGTCATCAAAAATCGATCGCAGATCACTCGTCCAACGATCGAAGATGATCGGGTCAATCGCGTCGCCGGCAATTTCCGCATAGAGCTCCGGATTCAACGTGACCAGCACCGTGTGTCCTTCCTCTGCAAAGATGGCAATCTTCGGCGGCAGGTAGGCCGCCAGTTGCGGGGACTTTTCCGTCATCACCCTGATCTCGTCGATCTTGCCGGCAAACACGATACGGTACTTGTCTGTCTTGTAACCCATTCCGGTCAGGCCAATATCGATGCGCTGTACCCTGGACACGGTATAACCGTGTTCCCCGATCGACTGCTGCAGTGCCAGCATGGCTTCCGGAAACGGCAGCGTCGAACGCGTCATGATAATGTCATCTGCAACCGAACCCAGTGGCAGGAAAAGCAGGATTGCCGAAACAAGCAGTCCCAGTCGACGTGCGATCATAACGTGGCATCCTCGAGTATCGTGACGTAGACGTCGTGCATCTGTTTGCAGTATTGATCAAGCTCTGCATTGTTAAACAGGTGGCTCATGTATTCGGGGTTGATGGCGCTGACGAATACTCCGGCATCCGTTTCCGTGACCGTCACCCGGCATGGCAGAAACATGCCGACACGCGGATCGACCGCCAGCGCATCGAACAAAAACTTGAAGTTGCAGAAATGCAGAATGACCTGCTTCGGGTTCTCGTCCTCCTCCTTTACCAGGCCGTGTTCCAGCAGGTCAGTCCTGATCAGGATAAAATTCTGACTGACGATCGCGTCCTTGAGATTTTCGACCGTCTCTTCCAGTGAATAGGATGATGCAAGCCTGATAATCTTGTCTTTATTCGCGGCAACCGTTTTGGTCCCGTCATCCTGGTCTTGTGCAAATGAACGCACAAAACTGATCACATCATCGATTTCCTGCTTGCCAAGGCCCTTTTCCAGGAAAGAACCCATCGGGGTGCCAGCACGACCCAGCTGCAATGTCTGCCGGATCATTTCATCGGATGCCGCAGCCAGGAACCCGCTGTTGTTCAGCGCCGGGGCGATGATCGGCAATTCACGCCGGCGCGAAAAGGTCACACCGGTACCGGTACCACCTTCACCATTTTCCCCGTGGCAAGACGCGCAGTGCTTCGCGTACAACAAGCTACCGTTTTTTACATCGCCCTTGACGGGGACCGGGGAGTAGCGCGGGGCCGGCTTGCCTGACCAGCTCCGGATATAGCCGACGATGGCGGCAATCTGGGCATCGCTGAGTTTGGGGAAGGACGGCATCACCCGACCGGGCCGGCCCTGGCGTATCGTCACCGCCAGAAAGCGGTCATCGACGCTGTCCAGGAATGAGGGCAATGACAACGGCACTCCTACCCCGCCGTGCCCCTGGTCACCATGACAGGCAGAACAATGGGCCACATATAGCTGCCGGCCATCCGGGGCCGCACTGATCTGACTAGCCAGTAACAGAAGAAAGATGGCGTAAATCAAACGCATATTGACAGTCCCGTGGTGCATGCCTGACATATTTGCGGCGGGCATGAGCACATGGATGATGAAACCTGAATGATTACAGGGGTTTCATGAGTGATTAAGAATATACTTATAAATTCCCATCGATCTTGATGCAGATCAATAACCCTTTCACCTGTGATGGCCAGAATTAACATTGCCTATTATATTTTTATTGCTGAATAGCAGGAGGACATAAAATGAAAACTCTGAAAACAACACTGGCAGCCGCTGCCATTGCCGGTCTTACGGCACTGCCCATGACATCCGCCCATGCCTGGGGTGGTGGTCCGTGGGGCGGCGACAACTGGGGTTCCGACTGGGGCCCGTTTGACGGCGATGGTTGGGGTGACATGAACTTCAACATGAGCGGTGGTGGCCGGGGTTCCGGCCGGGGTCGTGGCTATGGTCGTCACTATGGCTATGGCGGCTACGGCCCTTACGGCTATGGCGGTTATCCCGGCTATGGCGGCTATGGCGGCTATCCGGGTGGTTATGGCGGCTATGGCGGCTATCCGGGTTACGGCTATGCACCCTACGGTGCTGCACCAGCCGCACCGGCCGCGCCCGCCAGCGAGTAAGCACTTTCCGGAAGAACATTCCGGAACAAAACGGACATCACTGCACAGGGATGTGCACATCTACAGGCCGGGTGGTATCACCCGGCCTTTTCATGTATAAAACGGTCAAACAGGCGGCTATTTGTTCGCCTGTCTTTGTTTCTCCAATCCGGCAAAATTGCAGAGGTAGCGATGAAAACGAAGACCCTGGCTGTGTTTCTACTGTTGGCAACCACCATGACCACGGCCGTCAATGCCGCCACGTATGGCCCGGGTTATTACCGGGGTCCGTCACCGGAGAAGGTCACCTCGAACCATCCCGGTGAGATCGTCAAGGACGGCATCTCCAAACTGCAGCGTTTTATCAATAGCGGGCGCGCGCAAAACCGTGAACAGGCGCTGGCCTTCATGGCCACCGAGATCGAACCGTACTTCGACTTCGAATACATGACCCGCTGGGCCGCCGGCCCGGCCTGGCGACGCATGTCACTGCCACAGCGCGCCAAGGTAACGAACAAACTGAAAAGGTCCTTCATGGGCACGCTCGCGGATAAACTGGTGACTTATACCGACCAGCCAATCCGGTATTTCACACCGCGCGGACAGGAAAGCAATGACGTACGTGTCAGTGCATGGATCATGCAACCAAACGGCATCCCGACACGCATGGAGTTCCGCTTCTACCGGGATGAGGGCGACTGGAGGATCTTCGACGTCAAGGCCGAGGGCAACAGCGCCGTAATCTACTACCGCAACCAGTTCCGGCACATGTTCCACCCGGAACGACAAGCCCGCTACTAGCCGGATCCGGTCCGCTCACCGCAATGCATGCCCGCCGGCCGCCGCTGGGGCAGCTGGCCGGGCATCCGCCCGTCTGAATTATTTTCCCTCGAATAATCATACTATTAAGCCAATCCGGCCGCAGGCTCAATATATAAGGTGCCATTGCCGCTATATGCTAATGTTAGCCGTGATATCAACGCCATCGCCGGCAGGCACGAAAATATCACGGGTCAATTCATGTAACCGCAGCGGCTGCCACCGGGTGCAGTCGAAACCAACCAGGCAGAGGAACAAACGGCAATGACACCGTACACACAGACCCTGATCGGCCACCTGACCAGCGTCAAGCCAGGCGCGTTTACAGCGAAACTGGTTGAACCCGGCGACGGCAAGCGTCCGCGCATATCCAGCCGCGTGGACGTCGACCTGACCGGCCAGCCGGGCTCCTATGTGGCGATTACCCAGGGCGATATCAAGCTGCTCGCAAGCATCTCATCGATCAAGGCGGAACCTTCCACCGGTGAATCAGGCATGATCAAAACGATCCGCCTGGTCCCGGTCGGGGAAATCAACGCGGGCGGTGTCTTCCAGAACGGTGTGACCAACTATCCGGTGACCGGTGCAGAGGTGCACACGGTCAGCAAGGAAGATATCGAGTCCATATTCGTTAAATTCCGTGCACAGGGATATGCCGTCGGGCATGCCATGGTCGACAAGTCGATCGACGTCTGCATGGATCCGGCCGCGATGTTCGGCCGGCACTTCGCCATTCTCGGCCAGTCAGGCGCCGGTAAATCCTGGGCGGTAACCAACTTTCTGCAGCGTGCCGTCAGCAGGATGCCGAAGGCACATATCGTGCTGCTGGACCTGCATGGCGAGTACAGCTGGGAAGACAATAACGGCAAACGCCACTGCGCCTTCGACGAGAAGACCACCCGCTACATCGATGCACGCGACCTGGAGATGCCTTACTGGCTGATGACCTTCTCGGAGCTGGTGGATATGCTGATCGATCGTGCGGACGTCTCGGCTTCTTCGCAGATCTCGTTTCTGCGCGACACCGTGAAGGAACTGCGCAACAAGGCCAACAAGGACCTCGGCATCGTTGACATCTCCATCGACTCGCCGGTCTATTTTTCACTGCAGGAACTGTACGAAAATTTCGAGGAAGCGAACAAGGCATCGAGCAACTTCGGCAAGGACAAGGGCCCGCTTGCCGGCCTGTTCGACCAGTTCCTGATGCGTCTGCAAAGCCGCATGAACGATACGCGCTATGACTTCCTGCTTAATCCGAAACACCGCAACTCGTCCGACACCCTGCCGGGACTGCTGCGCGACTTCGTCGGCCTGGGTGAACCCAAGGCGCAGATCACCATTATCGATCTCAGCTCGGTACCGTTCGATGTGCGTCCGGTTGTCACCGCACAGGTAGGCCGCCTGGCATTCGAATTCAACTACTGGAACCCGAAGTTCAAGGAATTCCCGCTATTGCTGGTCTGCGAGGAAGCGCACGCCTACATACCGCGCGAAGGCGACTCGCAGTACGAGGGCACGCGCCAGACCATGCAGCGTATCGCCAAGGAGGGCCGCAAGTACGGGGTTGGCCTGGCCGTGGTAACGCAGCGTCCGCACGATCTTTCCGAGACGGTGCTTGCGCAGTGCAATACCTTTGTCTGCCTGCGCCTGACCAACCCGGACGACCAGGCCTATGTCCGCGACCTGGTACCGGAAGCGGAGCGTGACTTCATCGATATCCTGTCTTCACTGGGCCAGGGCGAGGCCATGGTCATGGGCCTTGCGGTACCACTGCCCACGCGTGTACAGCTCTTCAAGCCGGATCCGCCGCCGAACAGTAACAGCGTGGACTTCTTCAGGCACTGGTCATCCGGACCTGATGACCTCGACGTCGACGATATCGTCAACCGCTGGCGCCGGCAGGATAGAATGCACCGCTAGCAGGAAATACCCCGGATGCAGGATGCATTTCACGCACCAGAAATGGTGCACAGAGTGCACCCTACCCAACCAGATACACCGCATAAACCGTAGGGTGCGTTTCACGCACCGGCAATGGTGCTGCTGCCAGATGGTGCACACAGCGCACCCTGCCCAACCAGA
>Ga0209567_10001350_pt1 | contig 12740 bp, 11 predicted proteins | sample COG_12_FD_184756 | JGI IMG/M metagenome (GOLD analysis project Ga0209567, IMG submission 184756) | Pelagic marine sediment microbial communities from the LTER site Helgoland, North Sea, for post-phytoplankton bloom and carbon turnover... | ecosystem: Environmental > Aquatic > Marine > Neritic...
CCCCTATGTTGACGACTCCGGGGAAACGGCCATGGACACACGTCACCATGGCGGCGTAGACCCCGTGGCGGGGAAGCAACTGAGCCGGCGGGATGCCCAGGTTGGCCGTCGGAAACCCAAGTGTATGACTTCGACCGTCCCCAGCGATCACGGTGCCGCGGAGGGCGAACGGACGCCCCAGCAGTTCGGCTGCGGTAGCCACATCGCCGGCTTGGAGTACCTGACGTACAGCCGTTGACGAAAAGGGAGCTCCTTCCCCGATCAGATCGAGCGAGTCAACCTCGAAGCCATAACCGGGTCCCTCCCGGGTGAGAAGATCGACGTCACCGGCCCGCTCGTACCCAAACCTGAAGTCGCCCCCGACGACAACCAACTCGGCGTGGAAGACGCCGACGAGGATGCGCTCGATGAACACCTGGGGTGCCATCTGGCGCAAATCTGCATCAAAACGCAAGAACCCGACGATGTCGACGCCCAATTCGGCAAGGAGCTCCAGCTTCTGCTCCCTGCTCGTGATCAGCTGGGGGGCGTGCTCGGGCGCACTCAGCGTCAGCGGATGACCCTCGAAAGTGACGACGGCCACGGGGCGACCGTGAGCCCTGGCTTGGAGCTCGGCGAGAACGGCTTGATGCCCGAGGTGGATGCCGTCGTACACCCCGATGGTGAGCACGGTCGGCGCAGCGTCGATTGACCAGTCTCGGTAGTCCCCCTCCAGAACCCTCATGAGATGACCACCTCGGGTACTGCTCGCGAGCCCTCGACACGGTACACGCCGAGGAGTCGGCGCTCAGGCCCAGCCACTCGAACAAACCCCGATTTGGCTCCCTCGAGGACGCTCCCCGCCAGCGGGACGCCGTTGGCAACCGCCCGGGCAACCTCGGCGTCGACTTCGACCAGCGGCAGGTCGGGCAACCCCTCGAGCGGGTCGAGCATGAGTCTCTGCCACTCACCCTCGGCCACGGCCGCAGCGATGGATTCCACCAAGTGTGCGTCCGCCACCGACAGGCCGCCGTTACGGGTTCTGCGCAGCTCGGTGAGATGTGCCCTGCCTCCGAGAGCTCGGGCCATGTCGTCGGTCAGGGTCCGAACGTAAGTCCCTTTGCTGCACCGAACTCGAAACTCCACCTGCGGATAGTCCGACGGCGCAAAGTCGGTCAGCTCGAGCGCATGGATGGTGACCGGGCGGGCTTCACGCTCGACGTCCTGGCCCTCACGCGCCAGTTCGTAGAGACGTCGACCCTCCACCTTCCGGGCGGACACCATCGGCGGTACTTGCAGGATCGATCCCCGGAACCGTTCCAGGACCGACTCGACGTCGTCCTGATCGATCTCCATGGGGTCCCGAGACAGGACCGCTCCATCGGCATCCAGACTGTCGGTGGCGACCCCAAACTGGGCGCGAGCCACGTACTCCTTCTCGGCCTCCTGAACGAAGCGCAGGAGACGGGTCGCTCGGCCCAAGCCGAGGACCAACAACCCGGTCGCCATCGGGTCGAGCGTCCCGGCATGGCCGACCTTCTTCATGCCCAGCAGATTGCGCACCTTGGCGACGACATCGTGTGACGTCCAATCCTGTGGCTTGTCGACCAACAGGAACCCCGCGGCGGGAGCGGCAGTCACGACAGTTGGTCTCGGAGCATCTCGACCGCAACCCCAAACGGCTTGCGTACGGTGAATCCGGCGGCGTTGTGGTGACCTCCCCCGCCGAGGTTGCTTGCGATCGCCCCAACGTCGACCTCGCCACGAGAGCGCAGGCTGCCCTTGGTGGTGTCCTTGCCAACCTCTTTGAACAAGCAGGCGACTTCTGCTTCCTCGGCGATTCTGATCAGATCGATGAGGCCATCGGCCTCCTCGTAGCCGATGCCCGCCGCATCGAGATCGCTCTGGAGCACGACGGACCACACCAAGCGGCGTTCTCGGTCGAGTTCCGTGCGCTCCAACACCGTGCCGGCGAGCTTGAGGTAGCCAAACGGAGCTTCCTCATAGACATGGCGGCCGACCTGCTCGGGCGTGGCGCCCGCCTCGACAAGCGCCGCCGCCACCCGCAGCACCTCGGGGGTCGTGACCGAATACTGGAATCGTCCAGTGTCCGTCACGAGGCCGGTATGGAGGGCGGTTGCCACTGATGCATCAACCGGCCAACCCAACTCGAGGAGGAGGTAGTAGGCCAACTGAGCTGTTGCTGCTGCGTCCGGATCGATAACCGTGATGTCGCCAAAGCCGTCGTTGGAACGGTGGTGGTCGAGCACCACAACCGTCTTGGCCCGCTCGAGTATCTCGGCGGCGCTACCGAGCCGGCTGAGGTCGGCAGTGTCGCACGCGACGACGACATCGATCTCATCGGGGAGCGACCCGGGACTGCACAACGGCACCTGGTCGAGAAATCTGAACTGACCGGGGACGACAAAGGGCTCACCGAAGGAGGCGTATGCCTTCTTGCCGTCTCGCCGCGCGGCCAGGGCAATCCCCAAAGCGGTACCGAGCGCATCACCGTCGGGACCAATATGGCCCAGCGTCACCAGCGTGTCAGCCTTCCCAATCGCGACAGCGGCCCGACGTAGGTCGGCGGTGAAATCATCCCTCATCAGCTCTCCCCTGCTCGGCTTCCTCGATCTCGAGGTCATGGAGAATCTGGCTGATTCGCAGCCCTCGCTCGACGGTCTCGTCGACGCGGAACTCCAACACGGGCGTATATCGCATTCGGACCTGGGAGGCGACCGCGCGCTGGAAACGACTGTGGGCGTGCTGCAGTGCCACGCCGGTCTCCGCCACCTCCTCAGGAGTCCCCAAAACGGTGTAGTACACGATGGCGTGGCGAAGATCCGGGTTGGTATCAACCCCAGTGATCGTCACGAACCCGATCCGAGGATCCTTCAGCCCGCCGACTTCCTCAGCGATGATCTCGCGCAGCTGTTCGTTGACCTTGCGCATCCGGGGGGTCCTGCCTTGGCTCACGCCGTGTCCTCCAGATAGGCAGTACGGGTGTCGAGCACCTCGATCTCCTCCCTCTGGTCTAAAGCACGGCGCACCGAGTGCAGGATACGGTCCGCTTGGCCCGCTTGGGGGGCAACAACGGCAATCCCCAGGGTGGCCCGCTGCCAGAGTTCCTGATGGTCGACCTCAGCGACGGCGACGTCGAACGTCTTCGTGAGGTGGGCGGTGACGGACTTGATGATCCGGCGCTTCTCCTTCAACGAGTGAACGTTGCGGATGCGGAGGTCGACCCGAAGGGCGGCGACATGCATGACGTCGTCAGGTCCGGGCGATTTCCCGCAGCTCGTACGACTCGATGGTGTCACCTTCCTTGACATCCCGGAAGTTCTCCAGTCCGATGCCGCACTCAAACCCGGCAGCCACCGAAGGAACGTCATCCTTGAAGCGGCGCAGGGAAGTGATCCGCCCGTCGTAAACCACCACCCCGTCGCGGACCAGGCGGGCCCGAGCATTGCGGTTGATCTCGCCTTCAGTGACATACGAACCGGCGACAAAGCCGAACCGGGGAGCCCGGAACACGGCGCGCACATCGGCCACACCGAGGAAGTTCTCGACTTCCTCCGGCGTGAGTTCGCCCACCAGCAAGCCTTCAACGTCTTCGAGCAGTTCGTAGATGATGGAGAAGGTGCGGACGTCAATAGCCGCTTCCTTGGCTGCGGCGCGCGCCCCGGCGTCGGGGCGGGCATTGAAGCCGTAGATGATGGCGTCGGAAGCCTCTGCGAGCATCACGTCGTTGGCGGTGATCCCACCGACGCCGCTGTGGATGATGGTGACTCTGCCGTCCTCACGCTCGATCTTGGCAACGGCATCACGGATGGCTTCCAGCGACCCATGGGCGTCGGCCTTCACGACGGCTCGCAGTTCGGCGTGCTCTGCCGTCCGCAGCTGCTCGAGGAGAAAACCGAGACGCTCGGTAGAGGTCGGAACGGTGATCTCGTCGGCGCGGACGTCGGCGATGCGCTGGGCGGCGATCTTGCGAGCCGTCCGCTCGTTCTTGACGGACTGGAACATATCACCCGCCATCGGCACTTCGTCCCAACCCATGACCAGCACCGGAGTGCTCGGTCCGGCCGCCTTCACCTGCTGGCCAAGGTCATCGAACATCGCCCGGACCCGGCCCGCCGTACCGCCAGCGACGATGGCGTCACCCCGTTTGAGCGTGCCACGCTGGACGATCACGGTTGCCACCGGCCCACGCCCAACCTCGAGTTGAGCTTCGATGACGGTACCAACCGCCGCCGCACCCGGGTTGGCCTTGAGGTCCTCGACCTCGGCAACGAGGGAGATCAGTTCGAGTAGCTCGTCGATACCGGTTCCCTCCAGGGCGGAGATCTCGGCGGACACGACGTCGCCGCCGAGCTCCTCGACCAAGATGTCGTGTTGTGTCAAGGCGGCTCGGACGGCATAGGGGTCGGCTGCCTCGAGATCCATCTTGTTGATGGCGACGATCAGCGGGACGTCGGCGGCCTTGGCGTGGCTGATGGCCTCGGCCGTTTGGGGCATCACGCCATCGTCCGCGGCGACCACGATGATCGCGATGTCGGTGATGTCGGCTCCACGGGCCCGCAAGGCTGTGAACGCCTCGTGGCCGGGGGTGTCGATGAAGGTGATGGTGCCGTCGCCGCGGCGGACCTGGTACGCCCCGATGTGCTGGGTGATCCCGCCGGCCTCTCCCGCGATGACGTTGGCGCGGCGAATCGTATCGAGCAGCTGAGTCTTGCCGTGGTCGACGTGGCCCATCACAGTGACCACAGGCGGACGGGTCTTGAGGCTGGCGGGGTCGTCTTCGTACTCGACGATGTACCGCTGCGAGCCCTCTTCCTCCTCGACAACCTCGGCCTCCTCAACCAAGACATCGAACTCGAAGAAGTCTCCGAGTGCCTCGATTGCATCAAACGGGATGGTCCCGCCACCGGGCACGATCTCGCCCATCGCCATCAGCTGACGGACAACGTCTCCGGTGCGAACCCCCACGATCCGGCCGAACTCGTGGGCAGTGATGCCCTGCTGGACAACCACCATGCGGCGTTCTTCTGCCCCCGCGGCGTCAGCTGCGACAGCGACGTCGGCGGCGGCCTCGGCCTCAGCTCCAGCCTCGGCGATCGGTGCTTCTTCGGCTGCGGCTACTGCTTCAGCATCGGGAACCTCGAGTTCCGGCTCGGATTCCTCGGCCGATACCTCCGCCTCGTCGGCGACGGCGGCCGTGCCAGCCGATTCATCGGTCTCCTGGTACGAGAGCCGGACCAGAGCCGCCTCGTCCTCGTCGAGGCCCGAGGAAGCCGTCTTCACGTCGAGGCCGAGCTCCAGGGCGCGCGCCAGGACATCCTTGGACTCGAGCTCGAGTTCGCGAGCGAGTTCGTATATGCGCTGCTTGGCCACTCTTACCTCCGCGCGGACATTGTGCCAGACCGTCTAAGCGGTCGGATCCGCGTCCGTGTCTTCTTCTGTCTCGTCTGTGATCTCATTCTCGTCGGCGCTCTCGGCGGCGACTTCCTCTGCCAGTTCAGCCTCGGCCACGATCTCCTCAGCCTCGGCGACTACCTCGGCCTCTGCGACCTCTTCAGCCTCCTCGGCCTCAGCTACGACCTCCTCAGCCTCGGCAACGACCTCGAGTTCCTCCACCGCTTCTGCGACCTCAGCCTCTAGCTCGGTCTCCTCGATGGCGGCAACGACCTCGGCAGCTTCTTCGAGCTCCTCGGCCACGGCCTCTTCGACCGCCCCTTCGACGACAGCCTCCTCGATGGCCTCTTCCACAACGGCCTCCTCGACCGCAGCTTCGAGTTCCTCTTCTTCGAGGTCGAGCCCGAGATCTTGGCTCTCGGACTTGATGTCGATCTTGTACCCGGTCAACCGAGCGGCAAGCCTGGCGTTCTGGCCTTCCTTGCCGATGGCCAACGAAAGCTGATGGTCCGGAACGATCACAGTGGCGATCATGGCTTCGTCGTCCAAGCGCACCTCCTTGACCCTGGCGGGGCTCAGCGCTTCGGCAATGAACGATTTGGTGTCGTCACGCCACTCGACGATATCGACCTTCTCACCCCGCAGTTCGTTCACGACCTGACGGACGCGAGAGCCGCGGGCGCCGACGCAGGCTCCGACTGGATCAACATTGGGGTCGTTGGAAGCGACGGCAATCTTGGTGCGGTGACCCGGCTCACGAGCAATCGCCCGGATCTCGACATCTCCGTCGACCAATTCGGGGACCTCGAGTTCGAACAACGACCGGATGAACTCTGGGTGACTGCGGCTGACCACGATCTGGGGGCCTTTGCCCTCGCCTCGCACCTCGAGGATGTAGGCCTTGAGGCGGTTGCCGCGCTCGAGCCGCTCGTAGGGAATCCGCTCCGACGATGGCATGATCGCCTCGGCGTTTCCGAGGTCGAGGATGGCGTAGCGGTGGTCGGATTGCTGGACGATGCCCGTCACGAGATCGCCTTCACGACCTTCGTAGAGGTCGAAGACCTGCTCGCGCTTGGCATCGCGCAGGCGCTGCATGATGACCTGCTTGGCGGTTTGGGCGGCGATTCGACCGAAGTCGGAAGGGGTGTCCTCCCATTCCCGAGTGACGTTGCCGTCCTCATCGAGATCCTGACCGTACACGGTGATCTCACCGGTGTCCGGGTCGATGGTGACCCTTGCCTCCTCTGCTGCCCCGGGCGTGCGTTTGTAGGCCGACACGAGCGCGTTGGCGAGAGCGTCGAGGATGGTGTCCGCCGGGACACCCTTCTCGCGCTCCAAGAGGTCAAGCGCATCAAGCAGGTTGTAGTCCATCTCGTCGTCCTTCTCTTCAGTGCCCGGTTCCCGGCTTGGCAGCCTTCTCCCACACAAACACGGTGCGGGCTGAGGCAACGTCGGCGTAGGCGATGCGGTGCGCCCCTGCCTCGGTCCCAACAACAAACCCATCAGCGTCGGCCTCGCGGAGTTCACCAACGTGGTTCACGGACCCGGCAATCGGGCCCTTGGTCTTCACCTTCACCTCTCGTCCCAACGACTTCTCATAGTGGCGAGGGCGACGAAGCCTTCGTTCCAGCCCGGGGGAGCTCACCTCGAGGGTGTAGGACCCGCTCACCGGATCGTCGTCGTCGAGTAGACGCGAGATGCCCCGGCTCAGCTCGGCGATGCGGTCCACGCTCAACGTCTCTTCGCCGTCGACCGTGACTCTTACGATCGTACCGGCGCCATGGCCCAGAACCTCAAAATCGTCGAGTTCGATGCCTTCCGCCGCGACATACGGCTCAATGACGTCCCAAAGACGCTTGGCCGTGTCGCTCACCTCTCCTCCTCCGTGTTCCTATTGGCCTCCTCAGCAAACGAGGCGGGCCGCGGCCCACCTCGATACTGATCTCAGTTGGATCAGGAGTATACCAGGGGCAGGCCCAACCATCGTCCCGTCCCCGGAGCGCTCTGGGCGGGGTGCCGTGGCTTCTTCCAACCCGGCGGCCTTGCACCAGCTCACCACCCCCCGGCTCAACCGGGAAAAGACACCTCTTGGAAGGCTTGCGCCTAATCCGCTTCGGCGATCTCGGCTACGGCGGCGCGCCTGGCTGCGGCCTGGTTGGCGTCGCCGCGCAGGCCACGTAGTTCGAGGGCCTCCTCAGCGGCGAGATCTGCGGCAGTCACGTCGGCGGCGGCCAAGCGGGCCTCCACCCCTTCCTCAGCGAGGAGTCGAGCTTCGTCGAGCAACGCATCGACCATCTGGTCTTCGGGGACGACTCTCACGACCTGTCCCTTGATGAACAGATGTCCCTTGCGACGCCCGGCTGCGATCCCGATGTCCGCCTCACGGGCCTCACCCGGTCCGTTGACGACACAACCCATCACAGCAACCTGGATGGGCAGCCCCTCAGCCTCGAGGGCGTCGCGGGCGGCGGAGGCAACCTCGATGACGTCAACCTCCGCCCGACCACAGGATGGGCAGGCAATCAAATCGAGGGTCGTGCGTTCCCGCAGGCCCAGGTATTCGAGCAGGGCGCGGCCCGCCTTGGCCTCCTCGACGGGATCGGCTGTGAGCGAGAACCGGATCGTGTCGCCGACCCCTTCGAGCAGCAGTGTGGCTATGCCGGCGACGGACTTGATCAAGCCCCCCGGCGGCGGACCGGCCTCCGTCACCCCGAGGTGCAGCGGATAGTCGACCCGCTGGGCCAACAGGCGGTAGCTCTCCACCATGGAAGGGACGTGGGAATGCTTCACCGAGATCTTGATGTCGGTGAACCCGACCTCCTCCAGGTAGGAAATCTCTTTGAGGGCGGAGGCAACTAGCGCTTCCGGCACCGGCCCCCCGTGCTCGTCGAGGAGGTCCTTGTCGAGCGACCCGGCGTTGACCCCAACGCGGATCGGGACTCCGGCCGCCATCGCTTCGCGGGCCACCGTTTTGATGTGGGCTTCCTTGCGAATGTTGCCGGGGTTGAGCCTCAACCCGGCGACGCCGGCTTCGAGCGCAGCCAGGGCCAGCCGATATTGGAAGTGGATGTCGGCGATGATCGGCACCGGCGATCTCGGCACGATCACCGCGAGACCCTGAGCGGCGGCCACATCATTACACGTGATCCGCACGATGTCCGCCCCCGAGCCCGACAGCGCGTATACCTGTGCAAGCGTGCCGTCGACGTCAGCCGTCTTGGTCGTGGTCATCGATTGCACAGTGATGGGTGCATCGCCGCCGACGGCAACTGATCCGACATGAAGCTGGCGCGAGACGCGCCGTTCGATCGCCATAGGCACCATGTTACGGGAGCTAGATTTGTTCCTGTGAGCAACGCCCCCGGATTCGTCGATCCCGACGGCCGCGATATCGACTACGGCCGCACCGCCGTCGACTACGAGCGGTACCGGCCCGGCTTCCCGGACGGCTTCTTCGACCGCTTGCTCGATGTGGGGTGGATCGCGCCACACGACCGGGCACTCGATCTCGGCACCGGCACCGGCTCGATGGCGATCGGCCTCGCCGCCAGGGGTCTCGACGTCGTGGGCCTCGACCTCGCTCCCGAACTGCTCGACGTCGCCCGCCGCACGGCCCAAGACCGCGGGTTGGCGATGCGTTTCGAGGAGGGAAGATCCGAGGCGACGGGGTATGGCGCCGCGAGCTTCGATCTGGTCACGGCCGGCCAATGCTGGTGGTGGTTCGACGCCCCGCGCACCCTGGCCGAAGCCAAGCGGGTCCTCGTGCCCGGCGGCAGGCTCCTGATCTGCGCCTTCAGCTACCTTCCCATCTCCGCCAACGTCGCCGACCGAACCGAGGCATTGATCCTCGAGTTCAACCAAGGCTGGCCGAAAGCCGGGTGGCGCGGCGTCCACCCCGAGCAGATCGAGGCACTCGACCGGGCAGGGTTTCGCCAAGTCGAGAGCTTCAGCTACACCGTCGACGTGCCATTCACCCACGAGGCGTGGCGCGGCCGGATCCGCACCTGCAACGGTGTCGGATCGTCGCTGCCCCCTGACGAAGTCGCCAGATTTGACGCGGCGCTGGCCGAACTACTCCGCAGCGAGTTTCCCGGAATGCTGTCCGTGCCGCACCGCGTTTTTGCGGTGAGCGGCCTCAGCCCGTCCGACAGCGAGCGCTGACCGCGCCTACTCGGGCAACTGGAGCGGATTGGCGATGTCGAAGTAGATGCCGAGCAAGCCGAGCATCACGATGAACAGGAACACGGCAGCCGCCACCGGCATCAGCTTGCGCACATCGGGGGCGCGGCCTCTGATCTTCTCGTACACGGCAACGGCGAAGTGCCCGCCGTCGAGCGGGTAGAGCGGAACGAAGTTGAGGACACCGACGAACACGTTGACGAGAGCCAGCAACCCGAGGCTCACCTCGACGGGCCCGGCAATTCGGACCAGGCCGACCGGGCTGATCGGCCTGACCGTATCGAGGACGGCATCGTCCTGGCCAAAGGCCGCGCCGAGCAGATCCCCGAAGTTGGTTACGAGATCCCACAACCCCCGAACGCTCAGACCGATCGCCGTCCAGAGGTTCGAGAAAGCGTTTCCGGCGGCGGCGATCGGCCCGACTCTCTCGACCACCCCAAGCGGGGAAATCCCAAAGAACCCGGTTGGTTCGCCGTCGACGATCCGGGCCGTGAACTGCGTCTCGAGCACGACTTGCTCGCCGCTGCGGTCGACAACGATGACGGCAGACTCACCGGGATTGACCGAGGCAACGTCGACGAAGTCCTCCCATGTCTCGACGGAGACCCCGTCGACGAAGACCAGGACGTCGCCAATCAGGATTCCCGAGGCAAAGGCCGGAGCAACTTCGACGACTTCCGTCGTTTCGAGCATGACGAGGACTCCGTCCCGATCGACGGTGACGGTGGTCAACTCGCCGGCGGCCTTCGGCTCCACGGCAGTTACGGCTTCGACGGCTACCCCGTCGATGGCAACGATGGTGTCTCCGGACTCGAGGTCGAGCACCACCTTGTCATCGTCGGCCACCTCGCTTGGGTTGACGAGGATGGTGCTGACCGCGTCGACTTCGGTGGTGACCTCCGCAACGCCGTAGACCATGGCGAGCGCAAAGAACAGGGCGAGCGCCACGACGAAGTGGCTGAAGATGCCGGCCAGCACCACGATCGACTTCTGCCAGAACGGGGCCTCGCGGTACGTGCGGCCCTCGTCCTCGGGGGCCACCTCTTCGAACGGGTTCATCCCGATGATGCGGACGTATCCGCCGAGCGGGATCAGTTTCACACCGTATTCGGTCTCGCCCCGCGTCAACGACCAGATCCTGGGGCCGAAGCCGAAGAATGCCTCGGTTGCCTTCATCCCAAACGCCTTGGCCGCAACGAAGTGCCCCGCTTCGTGGATGACCACCATCAGCACGACGCCGAGGATGATGACAAAGGCTCCCATGAAGGTATCCGATTCCGGGTGGTAGGGCTACGACTGGCGGGCCGAGGTACGTCTCGACGCGCGCTCGAGATGGCGACCGCCGCACCATCGAACGATGGACGGTTCCCGACGACGCGTCGCCGAGCACTCTCAACAGGCAATACGGTAGTGGGGCAAACGGGCTATTCGGGCACAATCGTCCCCGAGTCGATGAACCCCTATGCGGATCGGTTCACGGCCGCGGCGGCCACGGCACGAGCCTCGGTATCGACCGCAACCACGTCTGCAACGGTCGTAACAGCTCGTTGCTCGACGGTTTCGAGCGTCGCCGCGACGATGTCCGGGATGGAGAGGAATGGGATCCGCCCGGCGAGGAACGCCGCAACTGCGACCTCATCCGAGGCGTTGAGCACAGCAGGAGCCGAGCCGCCCCGCCTTCCGGCCGCATATCCGAGCTCGAGGCAAGGGAAGGTCACGGGATCCGGGGCCTCGAACGTGAGGCTGCGCCCTGCGGCAACAAAGGGCTCTGTAGGCAAAGGTGCCCGCTGCGGGTAGGTGATGGCATAGGAAATCGGGTGACGCATGTCGGGATCACCCAGTTGCGCTTTTACGCTCCCGTCGCTGAACTCAACCATCGAATGCACGATGCTTTGTGGATGGACGACCACGTCGATGGTGTCGTAGCTCTCCTCGAACAGGTAGTGAGCTTCGATCACTTCAAACGCTTTGTTCATCAAGGTCGCCGAGTCAATGGTGATGCGGGGACCCATTGCCCAGGTCGGGTGGGCAAGGGCATCGTCAACCCCCACGGCGGCGAGGTCGCTTCGGGCGCGCCCCCGGAACGGTCCACCGGACGCAGTCAGGATGATACGGCGGACGCTTTCGGCAGGTTCGCCCACGAGGCATTGCCAAATGGCTGAGTGCTCCGAGTCGACCGGGATGAGTTCGCCGCCCCCTCGCGCCAAAGCATCTGCCACGACGGGACCGCCGGCGACCAGGCTCTCCTTGTTGGCAAGGGCGAGCCGATTTCCGACCTCGAGAGCCGCAACGGAGGGTGCCAAACCGGCGGCGCCGACGATGCCGTTGACGACCACAGTATCGGGGGTCGCCGCCAGGTCGGTCAAGGCATCGGGTCCTCGCTCGAGACGGGCACCGAGGGACGCCGTAGCGTCCTCGGCTGCCGAGTCGGTCTCTGCGGCCACGACCCGTGCCTGGGGAGATTGAGCGGCGAGTTGCGCCAGGCCGGCGGACGCTCGTCTCGCCGCCAGCCCGACAACCTCGAGCCCGAGCCATCGGGCAACTTCAAGCGTCTGTCTCCCAATCGACCCAGTGGCACCGAGAACGACGAGCCGGGTCAGGCCAGCAGCCCCAGCCATGAGTAGGCGATCCACATCGCCGGGATGGTGAAGATCATGGCGTCGATCCGGTCGAGGACCCCCCCGTGGCCGGGCAAGATCGAACTCATGTCCTTCACGCCGATTGCCCGCTTGATGACGGAGACCGCCAAGTCGCCGATGGGGGCCACTATCGCAACAACAGCACCGATCAACAGGCCGGAGCCGAGATCGAATGGGCCGAAATAGCTGAACCCGACACCGACCAGAAGGGCGACAAGCACACCCCCGACCAGTCCCTCAACGGTCTTCTTGGGTGAGACGACCGGAGCCAGCGCCCTCTTGCCGATGCGGCGACCCACGAAGTATTGCCCGATGTCCATCAGGGCGACGGTCGCCACAAGGGCGGCAACCAGCCAGGCGTAGTACTCGGACTTGATGATGTCGAAGGCAAACCCACCGAGGCCGCCGATCCAGAGCACGCCGAGCATGGTGAGCGAAGTGTTGTGGAGCGGCCGGCTCCGGTCGGGAGCGACCCCGTAGAACAGGAGCGTTGCCACCAAAGTGAGCAGTATTGCCATTGGGATCGCC
>Ga0209567_10001351_pt1 | contig 12730 bp, 13 predicted proteins | sample COG_12_FD_184756 | JGI IMG/M metagenome (GOLD analysis project Ga0209567, IMG submission 184756) | Pelagic marine sediment microbial communities from the LTER site Helgoland, North Sea, for post-phytoplankton bloom and carbon turnover... | ecosystem: Environmental > Aquatic > Marine > Neritic...
GGACGAGAAGTGCTGTACGCATGATGGCAAGTTCGATGCCGCGGGCCACGGCCTCCGGCGTCCAACTCGGTTCTTCCTCAGATTCCTCAAGCGCCTCATCCGGTACTTCTTCGTCTGTTCCTTCCGCCGCTGCCAATTTGGCTTCTGCCATGGCCTTGAGTCTTTCAGCCCATAGTCGATGGCCGAGCCCGGTCACGATCCGCAGCGCCGAGGGATTTTTTAGACGCGTCCGATGATTGTGCTGAAATAAGGCCAGGCCCTCTGCCAGGCAATCCGGTTCCGGGGCATAGGCGGGCGGCAGCCCCAGGATGTCATACGTGTTTTGCAGAAAGTCATCCGTTCTCCGTTCTGGATCCTTATGCCAGCCGGCAAAAGCGTTCATGGCAGTGGTTGTGAGCCCTGCGGGCAGGGGGCCGATGCAATAGCTTGCATCGGGCTTGAGAGCACATTTTTGCAAATTACGGGAGCAGAATGCGAGCTCGCGCTGTCCGGTTTGCAACGCGACGTTATAAGGCGGGCAATGCCGTTTGATTTCATCGGATTCCAGCACGGCAGCTTCCAAAGCCGAGCCGGTGCGGGTCACCGCCAGGTCGGCGGCCTGGCTGAGCATCTCAAGGGTGTGCTCCGCATGGTTTCCTTTCTGGCGAAAATAGCTGTTGACCCGCTGCTTGAGCGAAGTGGCTTTACCAATGTAAAGCAAATCACCGTTGGAACGCAGCATGCGATAGATACCGGGTTTGTCCGGCAAATTGAGACGAATGTCTGGTTTCATCGGGTAATCGCGGCCGGTTCGCGTCTGCGGGGCGGTGCCTTTCAGCCACTCTGTCACTTGATCTAAATTTTCAACACCATGATCGTCGGTCAGCTGCTGTACAAAATGCTGCCAGATCACGGCCGTGGCAACAGCGTGAGCGCCACTGCGGCGTTGCGGGGGCACCGAGTGCCCAAAGTAACCGGCCACCGCCCGCAGCCCTCTGCGCGGCAACCCGGGCAGCAGGCGTTTGGCGATTTCGTGAGTGCATATGATGTTGAATGGGAAGACATCTGATCGATCTTGCTGCGCGTGAAGGTGCTCGAGGAACGCTTTTTCAAAACGGGAGTAATGAATGACGATGGGGCATTTTTCCATCTGATCGCGGTCGGCGACCTGCCTGGCGGTCCGGGTGAGTTTCTGCCAGATGTCGGCTGCCGGAAGTGCCGCCGAAGCGTCTGCCCGGGTGATGCCGGTGACACGTTGCACCGCCGGGGGGATGTCGACATCCGCCGGTAAAGCCACCCGATCGGCACTTACGTCCAAGGTCTCCAGCTTGATGCTTGCGGCGGCAGAGGTCCGCACCCAGCCGATTTCAAGCAGGTGCCCTTTTTGCGGATTGGCACCGGTGGCCTGGCAATCTAATGTCAGTACCTCCATTTCATTTAATTTCATAAGTATTCGAAAACGTTTTTATAGATAAAAGGGTTATTGGCTTCTTGCTTCTGGCCTCTGGCTGCTGGCTCTGTGCCCGGGCGGGGATAAACCCCGCCCCGACACAATGCGGTTCAATCTGCCCAGTAGGGTCGGGATTTATCCCCGCCCGAATCATCGAGATTGATGAATCTGAAAAACGACCAATAATATCCATATAAAATCAATCGGCACCTGTCAAAGCAACGGGCGTTATATTTATTATGACAACACTCCAACACGCCATTACTCCGGCCATTTGTTGCCGCATTGTTGCTTAATCCCATCTTATTAAGTTGCGTTTTTCGTTTGAAGAATTAATTTTTGATTTTGATCTCAATATGTTATAGAAATAACCAATGGAACCTGCTTTTCACAACGCCTTGTCGAATTTAAAAGAGGGCATTCCGCGCCTGGCGCAGGTGCTGCAGTGCGGCCAGGCGTCCGAGATGGCTTCCTGGCGTCATATCGTGGAAGCCAAATTGATTCCGCGGTTTTCAACGGATTTCCCGGTAGTGGCCGCCATATGCGGCGGCGGTTCCTCCGGAAAATCCACTTTGTTCAATTCTCTGGCCGGAGAGCGTCTGGCGCCCGCCGGCGGCCGGGCCGGCATGAACCGCCGGGTGCTGTTTTCGGTTCCTGAATCCCTGGTAAGACAAAACCGGCTGGTCTGCGATCTGGCTGAGCCGTTTAAAGCCGATCTGCAACCGCTTAAAGACAGCGCCGAGCTCACCCGTCCCGGTAATCCGCTGTATGTGATTAACCGCACCGGGTCGCAGGATCTGGTGTTATTGGACACCCCCGACTTTGACACCGGCGCCAGGGGCGAATACACCAACCGGGACGTAACCCGCATGGCGCTGGAAGCTTCCGATATCTTCATTTATATCTTTACCAACTCCAATTACAACAACCGGGACAATACCGACTTCATGTCGCAGATGCTGACGGGTATCGGTACGCGCAAATGTTTTTTGATTTACCGCGTCTACCCCAATTTCAGCGATCAGGAGGTGCGTGAGCATGCCATGACCGTCGCCGATGGTATTTACGGTGCTGGCGGTGGGGAAAATATACTGGGCATCTACCGCACAGATGAAGATAACCGGGTGGCGGCCGGGGAGCAATTCATGCAGCTGCAGCCTGTCACTGAAAATGCCGTCGGATTCGAAGCGACTTTAGCCGCCATCGACGCCCCGCAATTGCGACTTGAGCTTCACGGCACCATCCTGGCGGATGTTTTCAAAAAGGCTGAAACCTTTCTGGCGGATGCCCGCTGCTCGTTGGATGAGCTGCAGCTCTATCTGGATGCTTTTCAAACCGTCCAGAGCCAGTACGTGCATGAAGCCCTCAAGCATTTTCCCATGGATCGGGTCATGAAACGCTTTGCCAAGATCTGGGCTAAAACCGACCCGGCCCACATCAAGTTTATGCGCAAAACCGGCAATGTGATCGAGTTTCCCCTCAAGATGCTGCTGGGCGCCGCCGGCTGGGCCAAAGCGCGGGTTGCGCCGGGCCCGGACGGCCCCAAGGATTCCGCCGACTTTAATAAAAAGCTCGAAGAAGACCTGGTCACGGCAGTGACCAGTTTGCACGCCCAGGCCATCGGCCCCCAGATCTCGGTTAACGGATCCCTGAACGATCCGGTGGTCGAGCGCATGGCCGAATGTGTTGAACGCATTCGAATCGCTCGCCAGATCACCGCTGCGAAAAACCCACGGGCGGAATCCGCCGACCAGGATCGTATCCTGCGGTTTTTTGTCGATACTCACCCGGCTGTTTTGCCGCAGCAGGCACGTTTGCGGGATAAAGATTTTAAGGCCATGCTGCAGAAGATTCTGTCTGAAAAGGAAGAATTGCTGGATATCCCCGCCGACATGGTCAAAGATTTAAAAGATCTGGCCAACGAATTTCGCAGCCAGATGGGGCTGTGGTCCAAAATCAGCCAGACATTCTGGGCATCGCTCAATGTTTTGCCGGCCACTGCGGCCGTGACTTATGTGCTGTCCACCGGTGATCCCGTCGGCGCCGCCGGCATTAAGGTCAAATTAACCGGGCTTTTCGGGGCCAAAGACCTTTATGCCCTGGTGGCCATACCGGTGACGACCCAGATGAAAAAAGCCGATCAACAGCAGCTGCAGACCATGCTGGGTCCCATCGCCCAGGCCTGGTTTGACCATAAACTCAAAAAGGTGCAGCAGCTTTTCGAGGATACCATCACCGGCGTCACCATCGACAAAGTGAGTGAAACCATCGAGCGGGCGACTGCCGAGATGGCGGCGCTGCAAATCAGCATGGATGCCTGCGCAAAGGAACTCGGGTAAAAAATGAACCTTGATCGCCATACGGCCATCTTAAAGGCCATGGGTAAAATCGCGGAATGCAAAAATGATTTGCAGCGGCTGAGTGCCGAGCTCAACCAGGCACCCCTGTGGCTGACGGGCCGGGGGCTTGAAAAACAGTGCCGCCAGGCCGCCGGCATGATCGACGGTATTGCCGAGCGCTTCGAGCGCAAGCTGGTGCTGACGCTTGTCGGGCCCAGCGGCTCGGGCAAATCTACCCTGTTGAATGCCCTGGCGGGTGTGGACGACCTTTCCGATATCGGCCACCAGCGACCCACCACCGATCATTTAATTGTGTTTAGCGCCAATCCCGGTGATAGCGATCAACTGGTCGAGGAACTGGACAGCGAGATTGTCGAGACCCGGTCTAATCCGGCGGCCGCTCGCTTCGAGCATGTGTTATTGGTGGATACGCCCGATACCGACAGCCGCGCGTTTCGCAAACACATTCCCATTGTCGAAAAGACGATTGCCAGATCCGATATGCTGATCTGCGTGTTTGATGCTGAAAATCCCAAACGACGGGACCATGTCGATTTTCTGGCGCGCTTTATACCCAATTTCAGCGGGGAATCCCTGGTGTGTGTCCTCAATAAATGCGACCGGCTGGCAGAAGCAGAGCTCAAGGATCAAATCGTGCCGGATTTTCTGGAACATATCCGCAGGGGCTGGCAGGCCCCGGCAGATCGGGTGTTTTGCATATCGGCGCGGCGCAATCTGAACGATCCGGATTGGGATGCCGCCGCTGCTCCCCGGCATGACTTTGATGAATTTGAGGAGCTGCAACAACTGGTGGTCAACACGATCAATCAGGCCGGTTATGTCATTGACCGGCGCATTGAAAATGTCCGGCGCCTGCGGGATTTTGTCCTTGAGGAGGCCGGGCGCCACGTTTTAGCGCACCAATCGGTTTTGTCCGATGCGGCGGACCGCATGGCCGCTGCTGAAAAAAAAGCGCGGACGGATGCGCTATCCGGCATGCAGGAAAGCGGTGGGCAGCAATTGTTTGGATTGAATGTGCTGGTGTATCAGAAACTGGCCCAGCGCTGGCTGGGGCCTATGGGGTGGATGATTGCCATCTGGGCGCGGCTGTTGATTTTTGGCAGCGGTCTGATGGCTGTCTTACGATTCGGCCGTCCGGTGCGGCAGGTGCTCAACCGATTGTCGGCTTTAAAGCAATCGCAAGATACCCAGTCCGCCCTGGAAGATCCGCGAAAGGATCGACAGATGGCAGCGGCTTTTAGAAACTATCGGCTGGCGGTGCTGGAAAGCTGGCCGGACATCGCGCGATCTCTTGTTCAGGGTGGCTTTGACAGCTCGGTTCGCAAAGTCGAAGACGCGCTGTCCGGCACTGATGGTTTCGAACAAAAGCTGGCCGCTATCTGGAGCGGGACCCTCGACGGCCAGATCGAACGCTTAACCGCCAAACTCAGCGGCCTGCTGGTTCAAGTCTTTTTTAATTTGCCCGCCGTCGGTATCCTGGGATACTGCGGCTGGTTGACCCTTGAATCCTTTTTCACCGGTGAGTATCTTTCCGGCGATTTTTTTATGCACGCCTTCTGGGCCATTGGCCTGGTTCTATTTTTAAGTTTCTTCCTGCTGCAGCTGTGTATCCGGGCCGTGGCTTCCACCAACCGGATCACGGCCAGGGCCTTCGAGAAACTCAAGCGTCAGCTGGATCATCTGGAGGAGCTCAATCAAAATCCGGTTAAAGCCCAGCTGGATACCGTGCTGGCATTAGCTGCATTGGCGGAATCCCCTCGTTCATAGGTGTCAGGTGTCAGGTTTCAGGCCTTCTGTGGCCAGTTTAGAGCCCTTGCTACTGAAATGCCGTAACGAGCGCTTGTTTTGGTTGTTTTCTGATTTTAGTCTTATGTTCCCTGACACCTGAACACTGACACTTGAAACCAAAGTGAATTTGTTAATGGCTCTGACCTGAATCCATTTGGGGGGGATTTATATCTGACACTACACCGGGCTATTTGAGCTTAAACACCTGCTCAAACCAGCGCAGCGATGCGGTATCCGCAATCTTTAGCCTTTTGGCAACTGCCAGTGAAAATATGGCAAATGTCCCGGTGGCCCGGGCACAGCAGACATCGTCTGCGTCCAATATGTTACCCTCCATCAAGGCTTCACGCCGACTGATTTTATCCAGCACCCTGCCTTGAACTGTCAGCGGATTACTGACAAACACCGGTTTTATGAAATCCACGGTGATCGATTTGGTCATGGGGATTTGCTTGAGCAAATGGATCGTGGCCCAGCTCATAATCTCGTCTAAAATCGTACTCAGGACGCCACCGTGCACCAGGTTATTCCAGCCACACAGGTGCTCCGGGACAGTTATATGCGAGGTCACGCATGCATCGCCTGCCAAAAAGGACATCTGCAGGCCGGAAGGGTTGGTCGGGCTGCATCCGAAACAGTTATGATCACGATTGTTGGGCAGCGGTTTTAAGGACGTCGGTATTCGATCCATTCAGGGCAGCCTATCGATAAATTTTTTCAAATAATTTTTCAGCCAGTGCGTTATCCAATTTTCGCAGAATTTTATATTGTTCCAGGGCGGCGACCTTATCGCCTTGCTCCAGATAGGCCTGCCCGATGGCAAAATGGGCGGGTGCAAAATCCGGATTGATCCGAAGGGCCATTTTATAGGCCGACATTTCGTCTGTGGCGCTGCCCAGTTCTCCGTATACAACCCCCAGATTAAACATGGCCTCCGGAAATTCGGGATGGATGTCAATGGCTTTTTTGTAGGCCATGACGGCCAGATCGTATTGGCCGGTTCTGGTATAGGCCACGCCGATATTGTAGTAGGCATTTTGCGCCTGCGGATTGATGCGAATAACTCTTTCAAACGCCTGGCGGCCTTCATCATAGCGGCCCATCTTGTTGTAAATCATTCCGAGATTGAAATAGGCGGGTTCAAACTCCGGATTTAGCGCTACCACCTGCTCATAGGATTCAATGGCCTCGTCATAGCGACCGATTTTACTGTAGTAATTCCCTATATGATAATGAGATTCCTCGTTGGTCGGATTGGTTTGGATAGCCTGCTTATATGCCGCAATGGCCTCTGTGTGAGAATTTTTGCCGGCATAACAGTATCCCAGCCCGTACCAGGCGGTGGTACTGTCGGGATCATTTTCGGTGGCCAGTTTAAAATACTGCAGGGCTTTCTGATCCTGACCGTTTATCGAAAAGCTAGATCCTTTGCGGCACAGCTCTGCTGCCAGGCGCGGCTTTTGATCGCTGCTACTGAAGGTCCATTCTGAGAGTGATTGCGCGCTGGCCTTGATTTTTAAGTCGCGAATCGACTTGCTTGCGACGGCAAAATTGAGATTTTGTCCCCGCAAAAATTGAAAGCTGGCCACGCCGACAACTTTACCTTTCATATTGACAACCGGGCTGCCGCTGGATCCGGGAGATATGGGGGCCGACATTTGAAAGAAAGTTCCCAGCCCTGGAATTTCACGTACCGAGGAAATAATCCCGTCACTGACCGATTGCTCCAGACCCATTGGACTGCCCACCACGACTACCTGCTGGGCCACCGGGGGCACCTCATTGCTCACGTGCAGCCAGCGAACCTTTTCCAGGGGGATATCGACACTGACCTTGATTAAATCGGTTTCCTGGCTCTCGGCCACAACCGTTCTGATACGGTAGGTGCTGCCGTCAGCAGTTCTGATCTCAGCGCCGAATTTACCGACAAGCACATGATGATTCGTTATCAAATGACCATATTTGTTGACAAAGAAGCCAGTGCCGATGTTGGCTACATTGTTGTTCACGTCATAAGCGACAACCGTGGCCACGGCCGGCTGGATGGACTTTACCAGTTCAGTTAAATTGCCGGCTGCCATGGCGCTGGTTGAAATCGCCATCGCCACCATAATCGTTAAATATGTTTGTATTCTTAATTTCATTGCTATTCCGTTCATAAGACTAATGACACGGTTTTCCTCCACCGGCAAAAACAGAATTTAATAATATCGCACGACGGACTTAAAATCGGACATTCAACCTTACTTTGGTAAATGCCGTTGCAAATCGCAATTACGAAACTGTATCCCTAATTTTATGTCGCTATTTCGATTTCAGCCTTACAGTTACGTCTTGCTGCTCTATATCGACTGCCCTGGCTAAGATGGCCGTATAGGTTGGCACTATGAAAAGAGGCGCTGAAATCGGTTAAGAAACCAATCATAAGCACAAATTAGACAGATTAAAGCCCACAATGCCGTATTTCTTCAATTTTCGCCGATCGGTTTCCGGTTTCTACGCTTTAGAAATGGATTATAGGGCCATAAAGCAGTTGAAAAGGGCGGTCATATACTATATGTTGTATTTTTTCTTGACATTTATCAATATGTTGTGATAATATAATTTCAGCATGTCAATGATTGTTGCTGGCCATTGGTAATAATCATTTGAGGGCAGGCAGGGCAAGTTCCATCTTGGAACTTGCCCAATATGGTCATAGTGAATTGCGACTGGGCATCGTATCGATATTGTGTTGAATTCAGGTTTTGTGGTTTCACTATGGCTGTAATTAAATCACCCCCGGGTAGTGTGAGGGCTGCCCGGGGGTTTTTTAATTGATCGAATAGCTGTATTGGCGGTCAAAGCAAGGTTTTCGGTTTAGTCCTCCCGCTTGTCAACAGGTTTTCTCAATTCCCGCTGCGCTTCCGTACAGTCACAATGTCCGCCGATCGCCTCGATATAATACATGCAGCGATCACCAACCGTCGATCTATGCGCGTATTTGCACCTTTTTTGATCATTCCAAATCGTGCCTGCGCTGCAGTGGGACATGACGCCGGGCACGCAGTAATTCGTTTTGGCCAGCCTGAGATCGGGTTTATCCTCGAGTAGCAAGCAATTGTTTTTTTTATTCGGTATACACGTCATTATAAATGCAATCCCGGGGACCGCCGATGTGTCATCCGGTTTACGATTGAGGTGCCGGTCGTGTCCCCTTTTGATAGATTTATAAACATTATTAAACGGTTAATCGTCTATCGGTTCATCGAGTGCGAACCGCTTCACGGCATTCTGTATCATGAACCCAGAGTGCGGATGTTTGATCTAAATCAAAGGACGGCTCATATCCGTAAACCGTTGACACCGGGTCCCGGCCACGGATACCGCGAGAGAAAATGGTGCTTTCGCTTGCGCTCGATCATCTATGCTGATTTCAGCGAAATCGGTTGTCAGAAGAACAATACTCAGGAGGGCTTGGTTTAACACGGCAAGCGCGCATCAATATGTATATCGGTCTTTGTGAAGAGACAAATGATAGGATTGAGGTTACAATAGTCAAATCGATCATCAGGATCGTCGCGCGGAGGTTTAGAAGTCGAAGATAGGATGAAGTAACTTGGATTTTATAAAATTAGCTGTTGGAATTTTCTCAATCAAAAAGCGTAAGATCCATTTTTATAGATAGCTTTTAGCGTTGGTCGTAGAATACAGTGCGTCTCTCTCTGCCCGCCTTGCGTTTTTTGTTAAGTATTCTTCTGCGATCGGCACCGCTGCGGCGATCGTACTGTGTCCGTCTTTCGGGTCGATGCTGCCTCTCGGCAGACCGCCGGCGTTCCGAGCCGGAACGGGTGCCGCCGTTATCAATAAAGGCTATTAGATTATCCAGGCAACTCATGGTGCTAATTTCGGGTATTGAATGATCGCTATTAACGCATAATACTATGATATAACTATCATAAATCCTGAGGCTGCGCTTGGCAAGGTTTAAATTGCCCAATGGTTTTATTTTTTTTCGGTCGGATAGCCGGCCTTTGTCCAGGCCACCCAGCCGCCCTGGAGAGCAAAAATGTTTGGGTATCCATTTTCGATGAAATAGCGTGCCACCCGGGCACTGGTACCCTCATTTTTTCAGGCACAATACAGAATAAGGGTTTTGCTTTTAGCATACTTTGGGGCCCATTGTGCTACAGCTTTGGGATCTTCGCGAATCGCTTGGGCGATTTTTGATGTGCTTCGCCACCAAGACCCGGCCGTGCGGACATCGATGAAAATTACATCCGGATTGCCATGCACCTGGTTTGCCTGCTCAATGGAAATGCGGGGTATTCCGATTGAAGCGGCTGCGGCTGCTGTCCAGTTGAGTGCCGAAGCGGCCGCCAGGGCAAACAAAAAGCAGCTAACAACAAAAAGCATTCGAATGTTCATGGCGGAACCCTGCAATGGTGACGTTTATAGTGGTTCTGTGCGACAGTTAGTTGTGGCTGGTTGTATTCTATAGATTGAATTTGAATAGGTCAATCATTTGAGTGCGCTGATGATAAACTGCGGTGGACCCTCTGACAGCCGCCCAATCTGGGAAGTGGCCCCTGGTGTCCCTTCGACCCGCTAAATCTCAAAGCGGACCAAAAAAGTAGGGGCGGCTCACAATGAACCGCCCCCTCCCTAAGGAATTATACCAAACAGCGTGCCCGCCTGCACACTGTTAGTTTATATATCGGTATATCTTTATTAAACTTTACCTCGAATCTTTAATTGTGAATTATTTTAAAGTGTTAGGCTGGAGTTTAATTTCGCATGGCTTCAATCTTGACAAACTCTTTTTTTTCGCGGCAGTACCACTGATGCGGACCGATACTCTGATACTCTCCGTCAGATAGGTCAATAATGCGTTGGGCAAAAGCCAGTGCCTGCTGCTTATCGGGAAAAAGATTCCGGAGGGTTCCAATGTGTTTGCCATATTCAACAACACAAATCATGATCACTTCATCCTTTCACCCCGAGGGGCTTTAGCCTCCATCAAGCAAATCCGATGCAGCCCCCGGGGTGAGCTAAGCCCCGGGGGCATTGAAAGGAGGAGCGTCCCGCTGGATTTGGTGCTTGGGGACGGATGCCACATAGCGCCAACTGTCTGGGCACACATGTGAACTGATCTTTTGAATATTCAACTTTCATGCCAAATGGATTTGGCTGCCAAATTACCACAAGAGATAGAGTCCGTAAGCGCCTGGCAGGGGTGGCCAAAAGGGTTTGCGCAGAAACAGGTCAAAACTGTCAAATTTTTGACCGCCCTGGCCGTTAATTGTTTGCTTGACATTGCCGCCGGACGGGGATATCAGAAAACGAAAACGGAAAGAAGACAAGATGGACCCTATCTTAAATTGGCCGGTAGAAGTTTGGAAGACCTTTAGTGTTTGGGCCTCCTCCCAACCGACATTTTTACAAGTCGCCCTCGGTATGGGCTTGTTTTACTTGGTTTTGCAGCTATGGCGTCTGTTTTATCGCACCAGTGTTTACATTGTAACCGGTCTGTTCGCCGGTCGTGGCCGGCCCAAGACAAAAAAGGACCTCAAATCACCCAACCGCCCGAAAAAACATGTCACTATGGATGATGATGCCCCTCCGTTTGTTTTTAGATAAGCAGTTTGCCAAACGTCTCGCCGGCGATCCTATTTTTCATCAAATGGTTCGACCCGGACTCCCCGCATCGCAATTGTTCAGCGCTTTTTACGCCTGTTAACGGCAAGGCTCTGAAAGCGGCAATTTCTGCCGCAGACCCGCCTCATTTGCCGTCTACGCTCTGGCGAAAACGTGATGCATGCCAGTTGACATTTTAGGGCAAAATAATTGACGATAATTGTCAATTTCTCATATTCTATGAGGACGGATAAACTGATAAATAATTGAAATTATACTTAATTAATATATTAAAAAGTTTGGCACAAATATTGTATTTTAAATTGAAAAAATAAAATATGCATAAAACTTCCCAGATGTACGTGCATCTTCTTATTCGGGCTCTCACAACTATAAATGATGGAGTATGTTCCGGTTGGAATAACGGCATTTAGGGAAGTTTTAATTTTTTTGCAGAACGCCAGCGAATCTTTACGATTATGAGGGGCAAATGATTTCAGCATTAAACGGTACCATATCCGCTTTAAGAGCTTTTGTTACAAAGCTGGGGGTTACGGCTGACAACATTGCCAACGTCAATACGGATGGATTTAAACGCAATCGCGCTGTCCTGCATGAAGATTACAATGGCGGCGTTCGGGTGGACATTAAAAAGGATGAAAGCCCGGGTCTGCGTTATGATGTCATCGAAGACGGAAAAAAGGTTGAAAAAGAAACCTCCAATGTTGACCTGAACGAGGAGATTCCGGATTTAATGGTCACCAAGCGCGCCTATCAGGCAAACTTAAAGACCATTGAGACCCAGGATGAAATGCTGGGTTCCCTCCTGGATACGATCGGTTAAAAAAAACTGCGTTTTTTGGGTTGAGCCCGTTGCCTGTTAACCCGTTTGTCGATTAAGAAAAAAAAATAGCGGTTTTCATTTTTTGCAAGCTCAACTGGCTTTGTCCCGTTTTACGAGGACCTTCGGCCGGCCCAATCGATCAACCCAGATCAGATGTTATTTTTCCCTCTGCAACATCACGATCCACCAATTTATGCAATTCCTGAATGTGATGCATTTCTTCAGCGATAATTTTTTCCAGAAAATCAAGCGTTTCATCATTGGCAATAAACGGTCGCAGCATTTTATAAAACAGGACCTTGTCATTTTCAAATTCAATGGCCAGGGAGAGCAAATCCCCCAACCGGTTCAATTTGCTGAAGTCGGCCTCTTTCAGGGAAAAACTCTGCTTGCCCAGCACATCACTGAGCAGCGATTTTCCCATGGCTTCCTCCGCCGGGTCTGAAGCCTGGGTATCAATGGTCTTTCTCAACTGGCGAAACCATGCAGCATGTGCCACTTCTTCTTCAGCGAGCCATTGCAGGATCGTAACTAAAGACGGGTTTGATATTTGGCAAGAGGCTTTGCGAAAGATATGCTCTGCATTTTTCTCGATTTGAATGGCCAGATCAATTATATCGCCCATTAGAAACATATTATTTTAACATCTCCCGTTCTGCCGGCACTTGTTGATGATGAAACAAACTTTGTTTG
>Ga0209567_10001355_pt1 | contig 12691 bp, 12 predicted proteins | sample COG_12_FD_184756 | JGI IMG/M metagenome (GOLD analysis project Ga0209567, IMG submission 184756) | Pelagic marine sediment microbial communities from the LTER site Helgoland, North Sea, for post-phytoplankton bloom and carbon turnover... | ecosystem: Environmental > Aquatic > Marine > Neritic...
ACAGATGGTCAAGGAAGTTGCTTCCCAGACGTCTGATGTCGCCGGTGACGGAACGACGACCGCTACGGTCCTTGCCCAGGCGATCCTGCGCGAAGGCCTGAAGTCGGTTGCTGCCGGCATGAACCCGATGGACCTGAAGCGCGGTATCGACAAGGCATCTGCTGCCATCGTCGCTAATCTCGAAAACCTGTCGAAGCCCTGCGAAGACCACAACGCGATTGCCCAGGTGGGCAGCATCTCTGCCAACTCGGACACCGAGATCGGCGAGATCATCTCCGATGCCATGCAGAAAGTCGGCAAGGAAGGCGTTATCACGGTCGAAGAAGGTTCGGGTCTCGCCAACGAACTCGACGTCGTCGAAGGCATGCAGTTCGATCGCGGCTACCTGTCGCCTTACTTCATCAATGACGCGTCGAGCCAGCAGGTAGAGCATGAGAACCCGCTGATCCTGTTGTTCGACAAGAAGATCTCGAATATCCGTGATCTGCTGCCGATCCTCGAAGGCGTTGCCAAGGCCGGCCGTCCGCTGCTGATCATCGCAGAAGACGTCGAAGGCGAAGCGCTCGCTACGCTGGTTGTCAACAACATCCGTGGCATCGTCAAGGTTGCTGCTGTCAAGGCGCCTGGTTTCGGCGATCGCCGTAAAGCCATGCTGCAGGACATCGCTGTCCTGACGGGCGGCCAGGTGATTTCGGAAGAGGTTGGCCTGTCGCTCGAGAAAGCGACGATCGACGATCTTGGCCAGGCCAAGAAGATCCAGATCACGAAGGAAAACACGACCGTTATCGACGGCGCCGGCGCCGGCTCCGACATCAAGGGACGTGTCGAGCAGATCAACGCCGAGATCGCAGAATCTTCGTCGGACTACGACAAGGAGAAGCTGCAGGAGCGCGTCGCCAAGCTGTCGGGCGGTGTTGCCGTCATCAAGGTTGGTGCTGCTACCGAAGTCGAGATGAAGGAAAAGAAAGCTCGCGTCGAAGACGCACTGCACGCTACACGCGCCGCCGTTGAAGAAGGCGTCGTTCCGGGTGGCGGTGTTGCTTTCATTCGTGCGGTTGCCGAAATCAAGATCAAGGGTGACAACGACGACCAGGCTGTCGGCATCGCTATCCTGAGGCGTGCAGTCGAAGAGCCGCTGCGCCAGATCGTTCGTAACGCCGGTGGCGATGCGAGCGTCGTGCTCAACGCTGTTGCCGAAGGCGAAGGAAACTACGGTTTCAATGCTGCAACGGGCGAATACGGCGACATGATCGAAGAAGGCATCCTGGATCCGACCAAGGTCACGCGTTATGCATTGCAGAACGCAGCGTCTGTTTCGGGCCTGCTGCTTACGACCGAAGCGATGGTCGCTGATGCACCGCAGGACGAAGCGGCTGCGCCGGCCATGCCTGACATGGGCGGCATGGGTGGCATGGGCGGCATGATGTGACGGCCAGGATGGCCTAATGTCGCGACAAACCCGCTTGCTTCGTGCAAGATCAAAAAAGCCCGGCGATCGCCGGGCTTTTTTTGTGCGTATAGCAATGCTCTGTCGAAGAAACCAGACATGATGTAAAACAAAATGGACATGATGTCCGGTATAGTTTACATTTGTCCCCAATGTGAACTTGCCTGGGAGGGCACCATGGACATGACATTTCAGGAGAAAAGCGCCTGGGGTCTGCTGATCGGCATTGGCCTCGTCTCGTATTTCTATTTTCCGGCCGCGTTCGATATCGCCGACAATGCGTCGCAGCCAGCGGCCCTGATCGGGATCAGCATCGCCGGGGTCATCGCACTGATCGTCATCGAGGCGACCTATCACGCCGTGATCGCCGGTTCGTCCGGCAGTGACGGTTCGATGGACGAGCGTGACGCCATGATCGACATGCGCTCCGAACGCAATGCGAGCTACGTATTGGGTATCGGCCTGTTTTCGCTGGTGGGACACATCATCGCGACTCACTCGATAGCCGAGAAGGAATCGGTCGGCGCGCTGACGATCGCTGTCTGGATACTGTTCGCGATCACTGCATCAGAAGTTGCCAAGCTGATCTTCCAGATCTGGTACTACCGGGCGGACGCGTAGTGGCCAAGACACGCGTACGCAACAACATTCGCAAGCTACGTTTCGAGCATGGCGAGATGACACAGCAGCAGCTGGCGGAGCATGTCGGGGTTACGCGCCAGACCATCGTGGCGATTGAAAAAGAGAAATACTCGCCGTCGCTCGAGGCGGCGTTCCTGATCGCAGACGCTTTTGGCGAGCCACTGGAGAGCGTCTTTTCTTTCGAGCGCTAGTGTCTGGACCCGCAGGTTACGGCCAGGTTACGTGCGGCCTGGCATCGCCGATGCAGTCGATGGTCTACAATAAAGAGAGAAACTACGATATTACTGCCGCTGACGATCCGGATGCCATGCCTGAAGAACTCACTTACGATTCGAGCGCCGGACTGATCCGCATCCGGGCATGGGGTGATGAGACGATCCTCGACTGGACCGAATCGAAACGGGAAATCATGCGTCTGCACAAAAAGTACAACGCGAGCAGGCTGTTTGTTGACGCGCGCGAAATGCTCGCTGCTCCTTCGGTGCTCGATATCCTCGATTTCGGCGACACGTGGCCGCAAGACGTCCGGGCCGCCATCCTGATTGGCAAAAGCACCCCCGAGGACGTTATGTTCCTCGACGCAACAGCCACCTTTCGGCACAAGCCGATGCGGATTTTCTACGACGAAAAAGAAGCCATGAATTACCTGCGGCAGCCGACCTGAGCGCTGACCGCCAGGCGATAGCAGGCTGCTCTGCCCGGAATGCCGCGGATTACGGACTCGTCCGAATATCTGTCAATGCGGAAATTCCCGAATTGATTCTTTGCGTACGGGGTTTATAAGTGATGTGCTGGCGTGAAAGCGCCCGCAATGCATGGGAAGGAGGTGAGTCTATGTCAATCCTGCGTAAATTCGAGCCCCGCGAAAGGGCGATTGATGTAAGACGGACGGCGCCTCTACCCAGCATTATGGAGGAGTTCCTTGAGGACTTCCCATCACGCCGCTGGATGGAGACGTTTGGACCCTTTGGAGGGAAGTGGCCGAGAGACATCGACCTGGAGCGGTTTCGCCTCGATGTCATTGACCGCGACAAAGAGTACATGGTCCGTGGAGAACTGCCCGGCGTAGAGAAAGACGACGTCGAAGTAACGATCTCAGGTAGCCGCCTGACGATCGAAGCTGAGAGGAAGTTCGAGGAAGTTGATGAAAAGGAAGAGTTCTATCGGCACGAACTCGGCTACGGCAAATTCATGCGTACCATCGCATTGCCGGAAGAAGTGGATGTCGAGAAGATCCACGCCGAGTTGAAGGACGGCATCCTTGAAGTCACGCTTCCGAAAATCCGGGCGGCGGAAAGACACACGGTTAAAGTCGCCTGACGACAGACTCGTGTGACATTGCCGGGACGGCTGAGGCCGCCCCGGCTTTTCTTTGCGTCAGGGCATTTGGGCAAAGGGGACAGCAAAGGGGGCACAGCAAAGGGGACAGTGACCTCAATTGGCAACAAAATTAAGGTCACTGTCCCCTTTGCCAATTAAGTAAACTGTCCCCTTATCTTCGCCAGCGCCACCAGAGCCGGGCGCCAAGCAGCAGAGTCAGGATCGCCGCGTAGATCAATGGCTCGCTTATGTCTTTCTTGACCTGCCACCAGTAGTGGCAGACGCCGAGCGCCGCGATCAGGTATACCGCGTTATGTAGCGCCTGCCAGCGCCGTCCCAGGCGCCGCCGCATGCTGTTGGTCGAGGTTGTAGCGAGGGCGATGAGCAACAGCAGTGCCGCGAATCCGATCGTGATGAAGGGTCTCTCGACGAGGTCCTCGAGTATTGCCGACAGCAGCACGCCCTGGTCGAGAATCAGCCAGGTCAGGAAATGCATGAGCACGTAGAAAAAGGCGAATAACCCGAGCATGCGCCGGAAACGGACGAGCCAGTTCCATCCCGTGATACGCCTGAGCGGGGTGACGGCGAGCGTGATCATGATCATACGCAGGCCCCAGTTGCCGAAGCGGTCGAGAATTTCCTCGACGGGGTTGGCGCCGAGGCGACCCGTCAGCTCGAGCGCGTCCGTGACGACGAGCGCTGCCGGGAGCAGGCATAGCAGGAAGACGACGGGCTTGCCGACGAAGCGGACTGTCTTGAGGGTGTCCAAGGCGATTCAGTAGTAGCGTCGCAAGTCCAGGTTCTTGTAGAGGTGCGCGACCTGCTCGGCGTAACCGTTGAACATGAGCGTCGGCTGCTTGCTCGCAAAAAGCCCCGAGCCAATGCGTCGTTCGCGTGCCTGGCTCCAGCGGGGATGATCAACGTCAGGATTGACGTTGGCATAAAAACCGTACTCCCGCGGTTGTGCCATGTTCCAGCTGCAGTCGGGCTGCTGCTCGGTGAAACGCATGCGGACGATGCCCTTGATGCCCTTGAACCCGTACTTCCAGGGCACGACCAGCCGTATCGGCGCGCCATTCTGGTTAGGTAGCACTTCTCCGTAGAGGCCGACCGCCAGTATCGGCAGCGGGTTGGTCGCCTCCGCGATCGTCAAGCCTTCGCGATACGGCCAGTCCAGTGAGCGACCCCTCTGTCCCGGCATGCGCTCACGATCATGGAGTGTCTCGAAGGCCACGTATTTTGCTTTCGACGTCGGCTGAAAGTGCTTGACGACGTCCGCGAGCGATATGCCGACCCAGGGAATCACCATTGACCAGGCCTCCACGCAGCGCATGCGATAGATGCGCTCCTCGAGTTGGAAGGGCTTGACGAAATCGTCAAAGTCGAACGTGCCGGTTTTCTCGGCGTGACCATCGACGGCAATCGTCCACGGGCGCGGCTCGAAGTCCTGCGCGTTCTCGAACGGGTCGGACTTGGCCGTCCCGAACTCGTAATAGTTGTTGTAGGTCGTAATGTCCTCGTAGCTGTTCGGCGTTTCATCCGTACTGAAGTCGCTCGGACGGACGCCCGCCAGCTTCGCACGCCGGGCGTCGGGGACGACAGCCGCAAGCGCGTTCGCGCTCAGCAGCGATCCACCCGCAATGGCCCCGGCACGCAGGAATTCGCGGCGATTGAAGTAATTGCTCTGGCTCGTGATTTCGCATGGCCGAATATCGGCGGGCTTCTTTATCAGCACTGGGACGACCCTCAAGGATGTATTACCTGAATAGACCGGCAACGAACGAGGAATATTGCACAAATCTGCCGGCAGGGTGATGCTTGCTACAAATTGTTACGAGGTGCATCGGCTTATGCCCGAACCACGCAGCCCCACTGGCCGGATCCTGCTCCTGTATTACGCCGCTACCGCCGTGTTCCTCCTGCTCGATTACGTTGGCGGCCTGAACGTGCGCCTCGCATTTCTCGAACCCTGGCCCATGGGGCGGGCCGCTTATTATGTTTTCTGTTTCCTGTGCCTGGCGCTGATGATCTGGCGGCCCGAGTGGACAACGCTGATCGGCGCTTTCGAATCCCTGGTCACGCTGGTGGCACTGATCTTCAGCATGGCACTCAGGACGCTGGTTGTCACCGACCAGGTGATCGAGACTGGGGCCGGCTACGTGAGCGTGGAGGAGATAATGAACTTCATGCTCGCGGGCGGCATAGCTTACCTGTCGTGGATCAAGGGCATCAGCCGGCTCAGAGAAGAACTTAGCGGCTAAAAGCATCGAAAATGCTGTTAAATATACATTTTCAGCAGCACTCTCGGACAGATCATTGGCTGTCTTTCGCCGCTTCACGTTTTCAACCCGTTTCATCAGCATAAAATCGGCGAAATCACGACAAAAAAGCGCCAAAACGCCGTTAAATATCGCCAATAGTCGTTAAAGTTGTCATCTCTAGATTCCCTGATTTCATTTCCATAAACCAGTTCTCCTGGCAATGAAATCTGAAAATAACGACAAATAATGCAGTTTTTAGCGAATTTATCGAAACTTCTCGAAATTCCTGATATTTTCGCCCAACTTTTCTCACGTCACGGCGTCCAAATCAGGTGACAGTCCTGTTCAGGCCCGGTTCAATCCTGCACGCGTACGCTTGATATTGAACAAACGGCCCTTAAGTCAGCGACTGAGGAGGTTCATGTGAGCGAAACCCTATCCAACATCGTCCGCAGCAATAATCGGTCCGCACCGACGGCGTCGCTGCACGTCGAGGTGATTGCCGATCTCGTCTGCCCGTTTTGCTTCATTGGCAAGCGCCGTCTCGACCAGGCCCTGGAAGCCGTCGAAGGCCCGAGCGACGTCAGTTGGTATCCGTATCAGCTGAACCCCGAGATCCCAAGGGATGGTCTCGCGTTCAATGAGTACCTGACGCGACGATTCGGCAACCCCGACAATGTCGCGCCGGTATTGCAGCACCTGGCGGCCGAGGGCAAGACAGCCGGCATCGAGTTTCGCTTTGACAAGTTGCGGCACGTTCCCAATACGCTGCCGATCCACCAGCTGATGCAACTGGCCGAGACACGCGGTATCGACCAGTCAGCGCTCGCCGAGGACCTGATGTCGGCGTTTTTCGAAGAAGGCAGGAATATCGGCGATGAGCGGGAACTGGTCGCAATCGCCGGCCCGCACGGCCTGGTGGCCCGGGACGTTGCGAAAGCGATCGAGAATGAGCGGCTGCGTCAGCTGGTACTCACGCGCGCAGGACAGGTACGCAGCAGCGGTATGACAGGCGTTCCCGGGTTTCTCCTGAACCGGCGGTTGCTGGTCATGGGGGCGCAGGACACCGATACGATCATCAATGCGTTCGATCGTGCCATGTTCGGCGAAGGCACGGACGCGCTGGTCTCACCCGCGCTGCACTAACCAGTCGATCATTACGCGGTTTACCTCGTCCGGCTTCTCCTGCTGGCTCCAGTGCCCGCAGTTCTCGAGCATGTGAATGTCGAGATGGGTGACCAGCGATTTCATGCCCTCGATGTGTTCGGGCAGGATGATGACGTCATCGACGGCACCGATGAAAAGCGTCGGGATGTCGACGCGCTGATCGACGCCTTCGAGTATTCGCCAATTGTGGGTGAAGTTGCGGTACCAGTTGATGGGGCCCGTGAACCCGCTCCGATCGAAAGCGGCCGCGAAATAGTCGCGCTCGTCTTCCGTAAGCAGAACGTCGCCTCTGAGGGACTCTCGGCGGACGGCCTTTAACAGGCTGACTACTTTGCGCTCGTCCGGAAGCCGGTCGTAGATTCTTCGTGTCACGATGTTGCGCCGCATCATGACGTCGAAGAAGTGCTTTGTGTCTGCTGCAAACAGCCGATCCGCTTCGTCGGAGTCCTGGAAATTCACGATGTAGAAATCGTCACCGAATCTCCGTCGCCATATCTCTATCGGATCCGCCGGCGAGCGCGGGAAGTGCGGGATGTTGAGAATGATCAGTTTCTCGATTCGCTCCGGTGCGAACGTGGCCATCTGCCAGAGCAGCATCGCACCCCAGTCGTGGCCGACGAAAACGGCGCTCTCAAGCTGCAGTGCATCCAGCAGGCCAAGGATGTCATCGCTCAGCCGCTCGATGCGATAGTCGTCAATGTTGGCAGGAACGCTGGTCGCGCCGTAACCGCGCTGGTCGGGCGCGATGGCCCTGTAGCCTGCGGCCGCCAGTGCCGCCAGTGCCGGCAGCTGATGGCGCCATGAGAATGCCAGCTCCGGGAAACCGTGCAGCAGGATGACGGCGGGACCGTCACCCTGCTCGTAGACGGCCATGCGGATGCCGTTGGTGTCGACGTAGCGGGGTTCGGGAAACAAGAGAACTCCTTAATCCGCGGCGGGTGCGAATGCTCTGCGTTCGCGAAGGTGGAGTACGTAATCCCAGGACAGCTTGAGAGCGATCAGCAGTATGACGAAGCCCGTCGTATTGGCAAATCCTGGCAGCAGCCAGGCCGCCGTGAACGCGACAACGATGGCAGCGATCAGCGCAATGCAGCGTTTGAACGGCAGTGCGAGCAGGGTCACTGCCTTCGCGTTCCTGAATTCTCCGCCGATGAGAAAGTTGACGACGAACGACACGCCGTGACCAATGAGGAACAGTACCGAAGAACCGAGGACAGGCCCAAGAGCGCTTAGCATGAGCTCGCCCTGGTCTATCCCCGTCAGGCCATGGAAGACGAAGGTGATGACCATGCCCAGCACAAAAAAGATGCCCAGAAACTCGGCGCTCACGAAGAAGATGGCGACAATGGAAGCCAGTACGCGTCCGCCGGGCGTGACGTGTACCCAGCGGTTTTCGAAAGGATCGGCGATGATGGAAGCCACGACCAGCTTCAGGGCGCTGAACAGGCCGATCCACAGGCATTCCCACCAGTAGACGGCCGCGACCTGGAACAGGGTCAGGTCGTAGACAAGGAACAGCACCAGGAAAGCCACGTTGGCAACAACGAGCGTCAGCATGCTCAGGAAATAGGGTTTATCGCGAAGTGGCATACTAGTGAGTCTGAAGGAGAGCGGATCATGAAAGCAATCACCAGGGCCGCGCGGCAGCAATGACGGCTGTCGATTTCGGCAAAATGCGCGACAGGTTGTTGGAGCTTCGGGCCGAGCTCGAGAGCATTGCCGCGACCGGAGACGATTCGGCAGCAGTGGTCGAACTCGATCAGTCGAAAGTAGGGCGCCTGTCGCGAATGGACGCGATGCAGGCCCAGGCCATGGCAAAAGCGTCAGCGCAACGGCGGGAACAAACCCTGCGACAGATCGAGGCGGCGCTGCAACGCATCGACGACGAAGAATACGGTTTGTGTACGGACTGCGGGGAGACCATCAATCCCAGGCGCCTGCAGTTCGACCCTACTGCGCTTCGCTGCATCGACTGCGCCAGCAAGGTAGAGCGATAGCCGGCGTGCAGCTTGCCTAGAGCTTCACGCCCAGGGCCGACACGATGCGCCGGCTGAACGGCGAACGCAACAGCGGCACGAGGAATCGGTACAGCCGTCCCGAGGTGCAGACATCGCGGCCCTTTTCCAGTGCGGCCAGTCCATCACGCACGACGACGTCGGCGTCATACCAGATGAATCGAGGCGTTGACTGTTTCATTTTCGTGAGTTTTTCGGATGCGTGAAAATCCGTGTGCGTGAACCCCGGGCACAGCGCCGTCACGTTTACGCCGTAGTCGCGCAACGCGGAAGACAATCCCCTGGACAGGGCGACGATGTAGGACTTGGTCGGGCCGTACGTGTAATCGCTCGTCACAGTGATGAGCCCGGCGACGGATGCAACGTTCAGGACGCGGCCGAAACCGCGTTCCTGCATGGGCGGTATGAAGTAGTGGCACATTGCGGCCACGGACGTCATCATCAGCTCAAGGTAATCGCGACACGCCTGCCAGTCGTCATGGCGAATGAGATCGGGCCCCTCCGATCCGGCGTTGTTCACGAGGTAGTCGATCTCGAGGCCGCGCGCCTTGATGTCATCGAACAGAGCGGCTGGCGCGGCCGGGTCTGACAAGTCGGCCTTCAAGATGTCCACCGCAATGCCGTGTGCGTCGGTGAGCTGTTCAGCAAGCGCTTTCATGGGCTCTTCGCGGCGCGCGACGAGTACGAGGTTGATGCTGCGCGCAGCGAGCTGGCGTGCGAATTCGCTGCCGAGGCCTGCCGATGCGCCCGTAATCAGTGCCGTTCTGTTTGTCATCGTGTTTTCCGGAATCGGGAAGCGGCCATGATAAACGGGTTTTTCTTCACGAAATCCTTGTGTTTTGCAGCGTCGGTGAGTAATTTGCCCGGCAAGACGCTGATGGGGACAAACAGGCAGCCCGCTCGAGCGCCAGCGACCGGAGGACGGTGAGAGCTCCGGGTTCGAGACTGCCGAATATCACCCCGGAGTCGCCAACCGAAAGGCTACGTTGATACGGACCCCGAGTAGGCCTGGCCGGCTGGCCCACGAGACGGGCGGCGGATCTTCGCCTGTGCGAAGACCCATGAGGCGGCTGCCGGCAGTATTCATGGCCGCGAAACCGGGTGGTACCGCGACGAATTCGATCGCCCCGGAGTTTTGGGGACAGTTCACTTAATTACTGCAATTAAGTGAACTGTCCCCAAAACTTCGGGGCGTTTTTGTATCTGGAGTGACAGTTTTGACATTCAAAGAAGTACAGGGTCGATACAACGGGCCGGACCTCGAGGAAGAGGTGCTGGAGTTCTGGAAGGAGCACGACGTCTTTGCCAAGACGATCGACGCCACCAAGGACGGCCCGCAGTTCAGTTTCAATGAAGGTCCGCCGACGGCAAACGGCAAACCCGGCATTCACCACGTACTGGCGCGCAGCTTCAAGGACGTTTTCCCGCGCTACAAGACGATGCGTGGCTACTACGTGCCGCGCAAGGCCGGCTGGGACACGCATGGTCTGCCTGTTGAGCACGAGGTCGAAAAGCTCCTGAAGAAGCAGGGCAAGATCGAGAGCTATGACAAGGCCGAGATCGAGGCCGCGGTCGGCATCGCCGAATTCACGCGACTGTGCCGCGACTCGGTGATGACCTACATCTCCGACTGGGAGAAGATGACCGAGCGCATGGGTTTCTGGGTTAATCTCGACGAGGCCTATTACACGCTCGACAACAGCTACATCGAGTCGGTCTGGAACCTGCTCAAGACCATCTGGGACAAGGACCTTATCTACAAGGGCTACAAGGTGGTGCCCTACGATCCGCGTATCGGCGCGACGTTGTCTTCGCACGAGCTCGCGCTCGGCTACAAGGAAGTAGAGGATCCTTCGATCACGGTGCGGTTCAAGGTCGAGGGCGAAGAGGACACCTACTTTCTCGTCTGGACAACGACCCCATGGACGTTGCCGTCCAACCTTGCCCTGGCCGTGGGCGACGATATCGACTACAGCTATTGCGAATCGGAAGGGCAGACACTGATCGTCGCCGAAGCGCTGCGCGAAGCCGTGTTCCGCGGTGTCGAACACAAGGTCGTCAAGACGGTCAAGGGCAACTCGCTGGTCGGCAAACGCTACGAGCAGTTATTCGACTACCTCGAGGTCGATGCCGAAAACGCGTTCACGGTTCTGTCCGCCGATTTCGTCAGCACCGAAGACGGTACGGGCATCGTGCACACGGCGCCGGCCTACGGCGTCGATGACCTTGCACTGGGCCAGGCCAACGACTTGCCCGTCGTGCACGGTGTCGGGCTCGATGGCAACTTCGTCGACGCCGTCGAACCCGTCGCCGGACTTTTCTTCAAGGATGCCGACAAGCCGCTGATTCGAATCCTCAAGGAGCGCGGCATCATGTTCCGCTCCGAGCGATACAAGCACAACTACCCGTTCGGCTGGCGCACGGGCGATCCGATTCTTTATTACGCGAAGAACGCCTGGTACATACGCACATCGAGATTTCGCGAACGCATGTCGGAGCTGAACCAGACGATCAACTGGGTCCCCGAGCACATCCGCGATGGCCGCTTCGGCAAATGGTTAGAGAACAACATCGACTGGGCGCTGTCGCGCGAGCGTTTCTGGGGCACGCCGCTGCCCGTTTGGTCCGACGGCGAGGGCGAGTTTCACTGCGTCGGCTCGGTAGCAGAACTCGAGCAGCTGACGGGCCGCGAGTTGTCCGAGCTCGATCTGCATCGTCCGGCAGTAGACGACGTGACCTTCGAGAAAGACGGCAAGACCTGGCGGCGCGTGCCGGAGGTCATCGACTGCTGGTTCGATTCGGGCGCCATGTCGTACGCACAATGGCACTACCCGTTCGACAACAAGGACAAGTTCGAGAAGCACTTTCCGGCCGACTTTATCTGCGAAGCGATCGACCAGACACGTGGCTGGTTCTATACGCTGCACGCCATTTCGACGCTGGTATCCGACGAGGTCGCCTATAAGAATTGCATCTGCCTCAACCTGATCGTCGACAAGGACGGCAAGAAGATGTCGAAATCGGTCGGCAACATCATCAATCCGTACGACGTATTCGACACGGTTGGTGCCGACGCTTTGCGCTGGTATTTCCTGGCACGTCTCGCGCCGGACGCGCCGAAACGTGTATCGGTCGAGATTGTCGCCGACGTTGCCAGCTCTTTCATCAATACGTTCTGGAACACCTACGGATTCTTTGTCCTGTACGCCCGGCTCGACGACGTGGACCTGACTCGCGACGTGCCGGTTCAGGATCGGCCCGAGATCGATCGCTGGGCGCTGGCGCTGTTGCACAAGACGATCAAGACCGTGACCGACGCAATGGACGCCTTCGACGCGAAATCAGCGGGCGAGGCGATCGAGTCGTTCGTCGATCAACTCAGCAATTGGTACGTGCGCCGCAATCGTCGCCGTTTCTGGAAGTCTATTGACCCGGAGGACAAGCAGGCGGCCTACCTGACCTTGTACGAGTGCCTGAAGGGAGTGCATGAATTGATGGCGCCGTTCGTGCCGTTCCTGGCCGAACATGTGTATCAGAACCTCGTCCGTTCGGTGGACGCCGATGCGCTGCCGTCTGTGCACATGGGCAACTGGCCGCAGGCGAGACCCGAATGGCAGAACGATGCGTTGTTGCACGACATTGGCGTCGTGCAGAAAGTCGTCGGGCTGGGTCGTGCTGCGCGCGGTCAATCAGGCGTTCGTACACGCCAGCCACTGGCGCGCTTGCTTGTGCGTGCGCCCAACGATGCGGCGGCCGGGGCGCTCGAGGACCACAAGGATCAGATCCTCGAGGAACTCAACGTCAAGTCGATTGAGTTCATCGCCAGGGATGCGGGCCTC
>Ga0209567_10001357_pt1 | contig 12688 bp, 10 predicted proteins | sample COG_12_FD_184756 | JGI IMG/M metagenome (GOLD analysis project Ga0209567, IMG submission 184756) | Pelagic marine sediment microbial communities from the LTER site Helgoland, North Sea, for post-phytoplankton bloom and carbon turnover... | ecosystem: Environmental > Aquatic > Marine > Neritic...
CTTGATCGGTATGCGCGCAACCTTGTCGGCGCCCTTAAGCTTGACGCCCTGCACTACCTGATTCTTTTTCACCTAATTTTCCTATTAGTATGTCGGCCAGTTCGTAACCGACCTGTTCGACCGTTTTGTTGACACCGAGATCACGCAACTGGCTAACCGCGAGGCCGCGATAACCGCAGGGATTGATGCGGGTAAAAGGCTCCAGTTCCATATCGACGTTCAAACTCAGGCCATGATAACAACAACCTTTTCGAATGCGCAAACCAAGTGCCGCAATCTTTGCCTGATCAACATAAACACCCGGAGCTCCGGCACGGGTTTGCGCGTCGATTCCGTAGCCATTCAGTAAATCGATAATCGCCTGTTCGATCAACGCCACCAGCCCTTTGACGCCAAGGCCGAGGCGGTTGAGGTTTCGATCCGCCCGGATGCGCCGGTGCGCGGCCGCACCTTGCGGGACCTGCACTCCGAAACGTGGGTGGTGGCGGCCGTCCTGCGCGACGGTGATCTCATCATCCCGCACGGTTCCACGACCATCGAGACCGGAGATCGAGTAACCGTGGTCGGTTCCGCAGCCGACTATCAGGGAATCATCAAGGCATTCACCTCGGGCGAATCGAGCTTTCCCCTCGGGTACGGGCGCAAAGCCGTCGTCGCCATCACCTCCGAGAGTGACCTCGTCACGCTGCTGCCCGAGGCAATCAGCTTCGTCAGGAATTCGCGCACCGAAGCGCTCACCGTCGTGCATCGCGACCAGGCGGCCGAGAAAGACCCGGCCCGCGCTGAGGAGATCGAAGCATTGGTGGCCGAAGTGGAGCAGCGGACCGTGGACATCGATCTCGAGCTTCGGCCGGCCACCGGTTCGCTCCACGACGAGCTGCTCCGAGTTGCCGACCACGAAAGCGTTGGGACGATGGTCGTCGCCGCGCCGCAGGGAGGCAGGTTTGGACGGCGGCGTCGATACGTGCGATTGCTCAACGAATACGGGGCGGCAGGTGTGCCGATTCTCGTCTCTCGCGCACGACACCCGTACAGCGAGATAGTGGCGCCGGCGCGCCAGACCAAGAACGGTGAGCTCGCCGGCAGGGCCGCGATCGACGTGGCCCGCAGCACCGGCGCTTCCCTCATCGGTGTCTCGGTTGTGGGACCCAGCTTCACCACCAGCGGCGATACGCTCGATGACGCGAGAGCCTCGGCAGGCTGGCTTCGCGAGGAAGCAGCTGTGCAGTCCGTCAACGTGCAACGCGAGATCCGGAGGGGCAACCCGGTCCGAGTGATCGAGGAACTCTCGCAAACGGCCGGTCTGGTGGTCCTGGCAATGCCATCACTACCGGTGCGGCTGATCCGGCCGGGTGTCACCTGCTACGTCACGGAAAACGTCGACGCATCGGTACTCATCGTGCCTCCGATCCCGTGACAACTCACTGGCTGCTGTCCGCTGCCGAGGTGTCAGAGGTACTGCCGAGCGCGTCCGGCTTCGTCCTCATTGGGGCAGGCGCCTTCGTGCTTCCCATCATCGCCCGCCGACTCGGCCTCCCGGCTGTGGTACTCGAGATCCTCTACGGCCTCATTCTCGGTCCGGCAGTTCTCAACGTGATCCGCACCTCGAGTGCGGACGCAGATTTCATCGCGTTGCTCGCCGAGCTCGGCCTGCTGCTCCTCATCTTCCTGGCCGGCTTCGAGATCGACTTCGACCGGCTGGAGCGTCAGGGTGCAGGCCCAATCCTGACCGGGCTCGCTGTGTTCGGGATCTCGCTTGCCGCGGCCTGGATCGGCTTCGGGTGGCTGGAGATGAAATCGACCGACCAAAGGATCTTCCTGACGCTGCTGGTATCCGCTGCTTCGCTTGGCATAGTGATTCCGGCGCTTCGCGACACCAACCGCACGGCGACGCGCCTAGGCCAGTTGGTGATCGTCACTGCCGTGCTCGCCGAGTTCCTGTCTGCCGCCGCCATCGTCATCTTCGGTGGGTTCGTCGAGAACGGAGTGGGCGTCAGCTTGCTGGGAGTCCCTGCACTCTTCTTGTGCACCTGGGTAGCACTGGTGATCATCCGTCGGCTGGCGTGGTGGTACCCGGCGACCTTCGAACGGCTCTTCGCGGAGCGTGACCCGGACGAGATGGGAATTCGGGCCAGCCTCGCACTGCTCTTCGTCTTCGTAGGTCTGTCGCTGGCGCTCAAGGTCGAGCCACTGCTGGGTGCCTTCCTCGCGGGCGCCATGTTCGCCTACCTCTTCCGCAACAACCAGCGGCTCGAGACCCGCCTGAGCGGCTTCGCCTTCGGCTTCTTCATCCCGGTGTTTTTCATCAACGTGGGCCTGCTATTCCCCCTCGACGCCCTGCTGGAGCCTTCGGTGCTGGCTCGGGCCGGCGCACTGATCGTCATCGCCCTGGGAGCCAAGATCATCGCCTCGCTGGTATTCACCACACGCGGGCTGACCCTGCGCGAGTCGGTGGCTTCGGGTGTGGTGCTCGCCGGTCAGCTCAGCGTGATCATCGCCCTGGCTGAGTTCGGAGTCGAGCTCGGCCTCATTGATGAAGGACTCGAGGCCGGCGCGATCCTGCTGGTTGGCATCACCGCGATTCTCTCTCCGATCGCGTTCAGATTGCTGGCGCCCCCGCTACCGACAGCACCGACGGAAGCCGCCTCAGACGAACTGCGGTAGCGGCTTCACCAAACGCTTCGCCAGCCAATGGCCTCGAGGGTCGATTGGACGTCATCGGTCGTCTGCACCGTGTCGAGTAGTTCGCTGAGTGCGTCGAACAGCTGACCCAGCATGCGGATCAACAGCACCGCGAGGAGCCCCAGCACGATGACGGTAAGGATCGTCCGGGTGTAGGTGAGCCACGGCTTGTTGGGATCGTAGATCTCACGAATCGGGTTCCAGCGGCGGGGCGCCTCCGGTTCCACCAATGTCAACATCGCGGTGTCGGTTGCTACCGGTGCGGCGACCACGAAGGGGGCACCAATCGCCTCCGTCGGTTCTTCGGTGAGGACGGCGGCAGCCACCCCCTCCTCTGTCTCTTGGGTTTCCGGCCTTCCCGTGTCTCCCAATGTGACGCCCGCCACCACTCCCCCAACCGCGAGGAAGGTGTCATCGAACTCGACGCCCGGTTCAACGGCGGGCACGACCGGCTCAGGTTCCTGCTCCTTTGACGGGGGAAGTGGCCACACCGCATCGAGCACCTCGGGATCGACCTCGAGCACATCAACCAGGGCAGGACGAGCATCAAGGTCGGGCGCAGCCTCACTCCGTTCCCAGCTGCGAACATCTTCCTTCGAATGTCCGACGCGGCTGGAAAACTGGCTCAGCGACATCCCGTGCGCCAGACGGCGTTCACGGATCAACTCGCCCAGAGTCGTTGGTTGGCTCACTCAGTACTTCCTGGTCGTTCCGGCAGGATATCCCACCACCCTGGGTTTCCAACGACGTTCGGACGAGCCGGGTTCCAGGAGGGCACTGAGCAGGAAAGAGCACTGCTTCCTTCCCGACCTCGCAAGCCGGCCGGTCTTGACCCTTGCCGCTCTTTCGTACCACCGAGCGAGAAAGTGAGAAGCGGCCTCGCTCCCGAGCCAAAGAGCAGCCGCTAGCCGGCGGCTCCTCTTGCGTCCGCAGCCATTCTCTCTCGGGATTGTCAGCCAGACGCCGGCTCAACGCCCAGTTCGGCCAGCAAGCCTCGCACCCTCAGCTCAATCTCATCGCGGACCGGTCGCACCGCGTCGGCAGACCTGCCGGCGGGATCCTCCAACTCCCAGTCCATGTAGCGAGTGCCGGGGTAATAGGGACACTCATCGCCGCAGCCCATTGTCACAACAATGTCCATGGCTCGGACGACGTCATCAGACCAGGGTTGGGGAAGCGCACCGCTGATGTCGATCCCACGCTCTGCCATGACCTCGACGGCGGACGGGTTGACCCGCTCCCCCGGCTCCGAACCACCGCCGAAGACTTCGACTCTGTCGCCGCCGAGGTGGCGCATCCATCCGGCAGCCATTTGCGAACGCCCGGCGTTGTGGACACACAGGAACAACACGCTCGGCTTCTGAGTCTCGCCATCTCCTTCAGCTCGCAGCAGTGCTCGGATCCGATCATCGCTGAACTGGGCAACCGCGGGTTCGGTCGCCAGACCTCGCGAGCCGAGCACCTCTGTCGAGTCCGTGACAATGCCGGCAATGGCCGCATCGTCGACTCGCCCCCGGTACTCCTCCGCCAGACGTTGCGTCACCGCTGTGATGTCACTCGGCTCGATCTGGTTGCTCATGGCGGCAATTCTCGCAGGAGCCGCCGCTTCCTGAGGCAGCGGAGTCGGTTGCGGGTCCTCGAGTCAGTGAGGGGCAGTGTGAACCTCCGCGAAAGCAGCGGGTGCACCTGATGGGGGCGCACCGCCGCGTGACCGTTGCAGGCTGTGGATAGCGACGGCAGCCAGCGCCGCCGCAGCCGGCGTGAGGGCGACAACGCCGACTCCTCCGAGCACTAGGCCCGACACCATGACAAGGCCCCACACAACGATCCGGGCGAATCGGACCCTTCTCGCCGACAGGGGCTCGGCGCCCACGTCGGTGGTCGATCTCACCCCTTCGATACGAAGCGCGACCATCCCCGCGATCCCTGATGCGACCAACAGAGCGGCTTCTCCCCCTGCCAGGCCGTGCGCTACCGGGTTCGCCCGAAAAGGCGTTGATACGATCGCAGCCGTCGCCAGCATCGAGCCGGCACCGATAGCAGACCGGCGATGGAGACCCTGCGCGACCACGAACCCCCCTGCCATAGCGGCCGCCACGAGAAGGCCCCCCTGGCGGCTGCCGACGAGTCCGGCGAGAACGACCATGCCGACCGTGTCGATGATGGTTAGCCGACCGCCCACCGTACCCGAGATCATTCGAGCCGCCATCAGCGCTCCGACGACGAGGAGGAGCGATGGCCGCCCCATTAGGAGGAGCGGTAGTGCCAGCACCATCGCGATTGATGCAGACCCGGAGTGGTCGGGGTCGATCTCCCGCGCCAAGGCCCAGGCGAGAAAGACCGCACCACCGGCGGCGACTCCCCACGACACGGAGTCGGCGCTCGCCATCGCTGCAACGGCAGCTGCGGCGAGGGCGGCGACCACGGCTCCACCCAGCACAAAGCGATTCGATCTCACGCCCGGATCGATCTGGCGGCTGAGGCGAGAGATCTTGGTGATGTCGACGGGTGGTTGCTTCATCCGCAAGGTGATTCGACGCCGAACAGGAACACGGATGGACGAATCACGCATCGCCGCCCAGCAACTCGGACGGATGCGGGGAATGACCCGCTACTACCACGCCAGGTTCTTCTCCGATGTGCGGTTCACCACGGTGGCAGCACTCGTCCTGCTGGTGGTCGGGTGGTGGGAAGTCCCCGAAGCCTTCTTGCTGGTCCCGGTCGTGGCGCTCCTCGGCGCCAACGCGACCGCATTCGACGCTTCCTATCTGATCCTCGCCCGTCAGTACGCTGCCCGGCTGGAGCGTTTCCTCAACGACGCCACCGACTCGAACGTGCTTGTCGCTGCGGAGCTGGAGGACCGCTACTTGTTCCCGTTGGACGAGCCCAAGGTGGTCACCTTCCGTTTCGGATCGGTCTTCACCTGGTTTGGATGGATGACGCTGCTCTACACAGTGACGGGCGCGGTCGTCTTCCTCTTCGGTCTCGGACTCGGGTGGTCAGTGCTCGAAGCAGCCGGAACCGGATGGACCGTCTTCTACATGACCGTCCTGGTCGGGCTCACTGCCGGATCACTTGGGGTTGGATCCTGGTGGTTCGTCGCCGGTGTGGGAGAAGCCAGACTCCGAGCCGTGCTCGACGAGCGGTTCCCTGATCCGGAAATCGGCTGACCCCGGTTTCGCCGGAGCCGCCGGAGCGCAGGCCTGACGAGCCATGTCGTCAGCGGGCTGCCACGATGAACGCTCGAATCCGACCCCGGACCTCGCCATCACCGAACCGATCCGCAACCGCCACTGCCGCTCGCTCGGTCATCTCTGCGAGATCGGGACCGTGCCGATCCTCGATCTCGGTGCGAAGCGGAGTGCCCTGGCAGTAGGCGATCGCAGGGATTGAGGGGTTCGCCGCAACGCTGACCTCCTCGCCTGCTGTCACGGTCACGTCGCCGAAGCCGGCAGCCTTCAGATCGCTTCGATAGATCTCCGGATCGGAATGACCGTGAGGCGTCCTCGCGAGAAAACGGGGTGGATCATGTGAGAACGCATGCGCTGCAGCTTGGGTCACGACGTCGGCGAATTCGTTCTCCTCGATTCGATCCCACATGCTGAAGACGAAAGATCCACCCCGCCGGAGGACTCGGTGGGCTTCCCGGTATGCCGCAACCCGGTCGGGAAAGAACATGGCACCGAACTGGCAGAACACGAGATCGAAGCTGTTGTCTCCGAAGGCAAGGTTCTGGGCGTCTGCGGCACGCCACTCGATCCGATGATCGTCGGGCTGCATCGATTCCGCATGGTCCAGCATTGGCGCGTTGAGATCGGTCACCACGAACCGGACATCTGGTTGCAGGATCCCGGCGACGGCACGGGTGGCGACCCCACTTCCTGCGGCGATCTCGAGGATTGAGGCCGGAGCCAGGGCGGACACCCGCCGAGCGATGTCGTCGGCATACGGTTCGAAGATCAAGGGAACGAGGTGCGAGTCGTAGATCTCGGCGATCGAACTCGAGAACTGCTTGTCGACCTCTCGCACGGTGCTCCTCTCCGCTGCAGCCGCCACCCGAGGGATCGTCGACCTGCGACGACCCTACACCGACGTCGCGGGTCGCCCCGGCCTGCAACCACGGCGACCCGGGTAGATTCACCCATGGAGGCGTCAGGATGCCTGGTGGGTCCCGCGGTCTTCAAAACCGTTGAGGGGGCGACAAACCCCCTGGCGGGTTCGATTCCCGTCCGCCTCCGCCAATGAACCTGAGCGACCCCAACCGGGGTCGCTCAGTTCACAACAAACGGGGAATCGAGCCGACCTACCGCACCCCGGTCGTTGCCCTCACTGGGCTGGAGGCCGAGTCCGAATCCGCTCCACGCACTGGGGCGAGGGGTTCGATTCCCGTCCGCCTCCGCCAATGACCACCTGACCTTTGCAGCACATATGCGCTCCCTGGCAGCCGTTTGGGATCAGCAGCTACTGCCAGCTCGTCGGTTGCTTTGGTGGTCCGGGTGTCGAGTCGTTGGGTTCGTCGGTCCCATTGCGCGCGGCCGTCCCTTGCCGGGAGGTCAGGCTCGGGTGATGCGGCGCCGCTGCTGGGTGGTTTCGACGTCTTTGCTCTCGTGCATTTCGTCGTGGTCGTCTTCTTGTTGCTCGTACCAGTCGGCGTAGGCGTTTGAGCCTGAGTAGGCGGTGATGCCGTGGAGCAGGATGCTGAGGGCGACGGTGAGGATGACGATGTTGACCATGAGGTCCGTAGCGGGAATGTCGACTTCTTCGATGACGATCGCAGCGAAGATGAGTGAGGCGAGACCGCGGGGCCCGAACCACCCCATGTAGAGGAGGGTCGGGGGGCGAAGGTGGGTCCCGATCATGGAGATCGCCACCGGCAGCATGCGGACGAGGGTGAGGCTCAAGAAGGCGTAGGCCAGCATCTCCCAGGTGAACTCGCCGAAGCGGGGTTGGAGGAGCAGAGCGCCGAAGATCATGAACGCCACCATGGTCAGCACCTCGGCCAGATCTTCGGCGAAGTTACCGATGTCGGGATACGACGCCACGACGAGACGCCCGAAGGTGAGGCCGCCGACGAACGTGGCGATGAACCCGCTCCCGCCGAGCTCATCGGCGACGACGTACGCCACCACCGGCACCACAACGACGGCGATCTGTCGCCACATGGGCACGATCCATCCCCGTTCGCTGCTGGCGATGATCAGACGAGCGGACACCCACCCGACGGCGAGACCGACAACGACCGCAACCCCGATCGCGGTGAGCAGCAGGGAGCCGAGATTGGCGCCCTCCTCGGCTTCGCCGATCGCAATGAAGAAGAGCAGGAAGGGAAGAGCGATTCCGTCGTTGAGCCCGGATTCGATGTTGAGCGCTTCCCGGATCCGGACCGGCACCCGTGTGTTCGACACCACGGGCTTTCCGAGCGCAGCATCGGTGGGGGCCAGAATGGTGGCCACGACGGCGGCACCGACAAGGTCAAGTTCGGGGAAGACTCCGGCGGCGATGATCGCTCCAGCGAGGATGATCAACGGCATCCCCGGGACCAGGAGACGGCTGGGAAGCTTGCCTTCTTCCCGCCACGATGCGATGTTGGTGGCCATAGCGTCGGTGAACAGCACGAGGGCGAGCGTCATCTCCAATGCCACCTGCGCCACTCCGGCGACATCACCGGTCGGCTCCTCGCCGACCCCAACGGCGACCACCACGACCCCGACTGCAGCGAAGAACATCGGACCCGTCATGATGCTCCGACTCAGACGCCCCGAGACGAGGGCGTAGATCCCGATGGCGGTAGCCCCAACAGCAAGCAATCGAATGTCCACGCCACCCTCCCTGCAAGCCACGCTACCCGACCAGCCGCGAATCTCGATCGGCTGAACCGAAAAGCCGGTGGTTTGGGCGCTCACGGCCACGGCCGCGACATCACTGCGATCTAGCTGTACTCGGCCGTCCGGGCAGTTGGTGCATCTATGCTCGGGAGCGAATTAGCCGATGGAGGGGAGTGTCCGACATGACGGGTCCAGTGGAGTCGGATGAGTCTGGCCGATACAACATTCTGTTCTTGACGACGGATCAGACTTATGCCCACGCACCCCGTCCAGACGGCTACGAGTTACCGAATCGGCAGCGTCTCGAGGACGCCGGGTTGGTTTTCGACGACTACCAGGTGAATACGGCGTTGTGTACTCCGTCGCGTTCGGTGATGTACACCGGAGTCCATGCGGTGCAGAACGGGATGTGGGACAACACCAACATGGCCTGGATAGACGACCTCGACCCGGAGGAAGTTCGTACCGTTGGGCACATGTTGCGTGACGCCGGCTATTACACGGCGTTCAAGGGGAAGTGGCATCTCAGCGTGATTACTGGGGAGCACACTCGGGACGTATTGGAGCCGTACGGGTTCTCGGATTACCAGGATTTCGGTGAGATCTGGGGTGAGGTCCGCGACGGCTATGAACGTGATGGTGAGATCGCAGCCGACGCCGCGGAATGGCTCACGGACCGGGCTGGGAAGATCGCCGAATCGCAGCCGTGGTTCCTTGCGGTGAATTTCTGTAACCCGCACGACGTCATGTTCTTCGACGCTGACGGCACCGGGGACACCCAGGTGAGCGGGCTGGTGCAGATCACCACCGAACCTGACGACCCGATCTACCAGCAGCAGTGGGACATCGAGCTCCCGTCGTCGTTCGATGACCCGCTCGACCAGCATCCCGAGGCGGTCCGCTACTACCGCACCCTGTGTGACATCAGCTACGGGGAGATGCCGACGGATCGGCACGACATGTGGAAACGGTACGTGAACTACTACCTCAATTGTCTGCGTGACGTGGATCGGCACATCGGGGCAGTGCTCGATGCGCTCGAAGCCAGCGGTCAAGCCGACCGGACCATCATTGTGTACACCGCTGATCATGGTGACATGGTTGCTGGGCACGGGATGCGCCAGAAGGGAGCCATCCCGTTCAAGGAGGGGTGGAACGTTCCGTTCGTGGTCGTGCATCCCGACTTTGCTGGTGGTCGCACCACCGATGCCGTTGGTACCAGCGTTGACATTGCACCAACGTTGCTTCGCTGGGCCGGGGTCAGCGCGGAGCAGCAAACCCAACGTGACCCGCAGCTACGAGGCTTCGATGTAGCAGGCATTGTCGCCGACCCCGAGGTGTTCACCGCTCGCGGCTCAACTACACAACCCGGAACAGGTGCGCTGTACACCTACGACGTGTTGTGGGCGGTTGATATGGAATTCATTGCCGAGGTTGCCTCCGGAATGATCGACTTGGGCGACGACGAAGACGCCGCCCAGGAGGAGCAGAGCAAACTCGACAAGGCCAAAGGCCTCGTCAACTCGATCCGCGACTCACACTTCGACGCTCGTCATGTCATGCGCGGCGTCTACGACGGCCGCTACAAGTTCATCCGGTACCACGCCATCAACGAACACAACCAACCAGCAACGACGGATGACCTCTACCGAGACAACGACGTGGCGCTCTACGACCTGTGGGAAGACTCCGACGAGATAGACAACCTCGCCAACCGTGACAACCCGGAATTTGACGAGGCGGTTGTCAGCTCCATGAACGATAAGCTCAACGACCTCATCAGAGACGAACTGGGTGACGATCCGGACATCGTTGATCGACCCCTGCTCTTCATGGGAGTCGCCGGATTCAAACAACGCATCAAGCAGTAACCCGCAGGCTGCCTCGACGGACTGACGAGCGGGCATAGTCCGGTGCCGAACTCGGTGCCACGACGTGGCGTAGCCAAAGGAACTCAACGGCCCTGAAGGGTCTACTCGGCACTGGACCCGCTGCGCCACAACGCCTAGCCGGGTCTAGACGGCAGCAGACGGAGACAGTCGGAACACCACAAGCCCGTCTTCAAAACCGTTGAGGGGGCGACAAACCCCCTGGCGGGTTCGATTCCCGTCCGCCTCCCCGAGTAGAAGGTCCGATCCCATCAAGGACCGGACCTTCTGCCTTCGAAACGAGAAATCGAGCCGACCAACCGCCCCCCGGTCGTAGCCCTCACTGGGCTGGAGGCCGAGTCCGAATCCGCTCCACGCACTGGGGCGAGGGGTTCGATTCCCGTCCGCCTCTCTGGCTATGTTGAGCGAACAGAGCTTCGTTGATCGGAGGGTCATGATGGATGTTCCTAGCAACCCGTACGGACGCAGGCCGGGAGGCGGAATCTCCCTGCCCGCCGAGTATCGACCAACGCCCTCGGTCACGAACCGCAACTACTTTCCGCCGGGTGAGCCGCTGGCCGAGGGAGAGATGCGGGTATCGTTTCCCGGCAGCACGCCATGGCCGCCCACCCAAAGCCAATCGGGCACTTCCATCATGGTCGAGCTGGGAACCGGTGCAATGTCGCCGCGCCGCTTCTTCTTCGATCTCGGGAATGGCTCAGTGAAGAACATCCTGGGCATGGGGGTGCTCCCGGCCGAGATGTACGACATCTTCATCAGCCATCTCCACGTGGACCATTACGCGGACCTGCCCTACATGTACCCGTTCACCGCGACGATGGGTCGCTTCAAACCATTGCGGGTATACGGCCCATCTGGATCGCAACCACACCTGGGTACCCGCCATGTGGTGGAGAAGATGCAAGAGATGATGGTGTGGCACACAGAGAACTTCGAATCGATTCCGGTTGGCGACGGACTCGAAATCGAAGTCACGGAGTTCGACTGGCGCGACGAGAACGGCATTTGCTACGACCAAGACGGGGTGAAGGTCCGCCACTGGCCACGGTCACACGTCAAAGACGGTGCTTCGGCGTACCGGCTCGATTGGGAAGATCACAACCTGTCGTTCGTGTGGACGGGTGACGGGCGACCCGACGAGAAGACGGTGGAGTACTCCCAGGATGTGGACGTTTTCGTCAGCGAAGGCCAAATGGACACCCCATCGCTGCTCGCCATGAAGTGGGGCACCCAGGTCGAAATGACCCAATACACAATCGACACCTACCACACGCCCTACTACGCAGCGGGGTACCTGTTCAAGCAAGTCAATCCCCGTCTAGCGATGATCACCCACACAAACTTCGAAGACACCCTGATGGGCGAATCCATCGCCGAGGTCAGGGCGCACTGGCCGGGGTTGTTCATGTTCGGTGCACCCGACGTGGTGGTGGTCAACGTCACGAAGGACGCCATCTGGGGGCGCAAGGCCAACCTACCGCACGGCTCACCAGTTGGTGCTCTCGACCCGCGTCTTCTGTTCCCGCCAGGCCAGTTGCCCGATACCGTCAGGATGCCCGATCCCACGAGACCCCGCGAGGACCAGCAGGAGCAGTTTCTCCGCGACATGGAACTCGACCCGCACGAGTACTACCCACCCGACGTGGACCGTGACATCACCAACATTTGGCCTGACGATGGCATTAGCCTCGACGTCAAGAAGATGCTCAAGGCCCGTGGTGTCGATCCGGACGAATGAACACGGTCACCTTGCTTCGGCCTTCCCATGGCGAGGCTCGGCATCCTCGGCCAAGCGTCCGACGAGACTGGAACCGTGAACCGGTCAGAGGATCGTGACCCGCTTCGGTTACCGGTGCCACAGCGTGGAGTAGCCAAAGCAACTCAACGGGCCTGGAAGGGTCTACACGGCACTGAACCCGTTTGTGTCACCAGGTCTAGACAGGTCTAGACGAAAACAGAAGGCAACGGGAAGTCCGTCTTCAAAACCGTTGAGGGGGCGACAAACCCCCTGGCGCGTTCGATTCCCGTCCGCCTCCGCCAATGAACCCGAGCGACCCCAACCCGTGTGACGTACAGCGACTCGCCGCCGACGTGGCCGCTACCGGGACGGATCCGGGTACGGTGTCGGACGGCGATTCCAGGGCAATGTTTCGGGATTCTGACTACGCGTCGCGCTCTGCCAGCCTCTTGATCTCGAGCATCATCTTGCGGCTCATCACGTAAGTGATGACTTCGACAGGGAAGCGCCCAAACGCGAGGCGGCTCTTCCAATCCGGGGTGTAGTCGTAGCGG
>Ga0209567_10001358_pt1 | contig 12675 bp, 10 predicted proteins | sample COG_12_FD_184756 | JGI IMG/M metagenome (GOLD analysis project Ga0209567, IMG submission 184756) | Pelagic marine sediment microbial communities from the LTER site Helgoland, North Sea, for post-phytoplankton bloom and carbon turnover... | ecosystem: Environmental > Aquatic > Marine > Neritic...
CCTTGTTTTCAGGATTGAAACGTTTCGGCGTAATCCGCGGCAGTTTGTCAGCCGAGGCTTTTTGCCGGTACTCGTTATCCACGCGCAGAATCAGTTCGACTGGCGGGAGGTCGCTGGTTCGAGTGACAGGTCTGAACTGCCGCTGCTGCTCGTCGAGGTGTTTTTGCAGCCAGGCCTCTATCGCTTCTCGGCGCTTGCTGCCGAGACCTTCTACCTTGTGCAACTGACCTTCGCGCGTTGCGTTTTCCAGCGCTTCGAGGCTATCGACGTGCAACTGGTCATGAATGCGCTCAGCCAGCGCTCTGCCGACGGTTGGAATCGAACGGAAAAGCTCGACCGGATCGGCAGCACCCCTGAGGTTTTCGAGGCGCGACATGCGACTGGTAGCGACATACTCGTAAATCGAGCGCGCAATGCCTTCGCCGATGCCGGGCAACGCGACCAGGCCCTTGATACCCTTCGCCTGCATGAGCTCTGCGACGCTTCTCCCCAGGCTATCGAGCGTATCGGCGGCGTGCAGGTAGGCGTTAACGCGAAATGGGTTGGCCTGTTGCGTTCTCAATAACTGCGCTATTTCACGCAGTTTTGTGGCTACCTCGTGGTTGAAAGTCTGCATTTGTAAATCCCCTCAACTTTGCCAATAGCTGGAATTGTAAACACCCCATTCTTAACACAACCAATTCATGAGAACCTTAACTTATTAGTAAAAATTGGAGGTATTACTCTCTAAAACTGACACTGGGACGTGCTTTCGGTGGGCCGGATAACGGCCAGTTTCGGACGTTTTAACTCTTAGCAACAGCCTTCCCGTTATCCGACTTCTAATATGCAGAGTTGAGCTGACAGTCTTTAAGCGATGCTCGTGCATCGCACTTGAGTGTCGATGCCGATGAGGTGAGGAGGAGTCCGTCCCATTGCTTTTATCTGAGGCGAAAACTAACTGAGGCTAACTCAGTTTCGAAACTCGCTCGAGCACAGGCTGGAAATATCGAGGATAAGCACGGATTTGGCGTGATGGGTAAAACAACTCAGCGTCACCGCTTTAAGCTGGCTGTTGTCGAACTCGCGCGGAAACTCGCATACCTGCGCATCGTCCACCTGGATTCGTTCGGGAGCTCGGGTGACCCGTAAAGCGAGCTGCTGCAAAGGCGTGTCGGCCGAGACCTGATAATTTAACAGGCACAGATAGGAATTAGACGCTTCCTGCCTGGCGCCGGTGTGCAACGAGCTGATCTCCATTACGGGCACAGTCTTTTCCTGCCATTGCAGAACCTCGGATCCCTGTTCGGAAGATTCCGTCACTTGATGCTGTGTCCCGGTTTGCACCAGTTCGACCATTTCGTGATCGCCGACCGCGATCGACAGCGATTCGCCACAATCCAGCAGCCATGCGTCGCTGGTGCTCATGCCAGGGACGCCAGTTGCTCATCGATGGCTTCGAGCACTTCATCGTCTGAGAAAGGTTTGGGGATAAAGCGATTGACACCAACCTGTTCCGCCTGTTGACGATGTTTCGACATGTTGCGCGAGGTAATCATAACGGCCGGCAAATCCTTCCAGGCGTTCGAGTTTCGAATGTAGCTGACCAGCTCGAGCCCGTTCATGCGCGGCATTTCCAGGTCGGTCAGCACCACATCGGGTTTTTCCGAATCGAGGATTATGACGGCCTCGCGCCCGTCGCGCGCCAGGATGGGCTGATACCCGCTGTCCTGCATCAGCTGGGATAACGAGTTACGCACACTCAGGGAATCGTCGACGATCAGTATCCTGGGCAGATCCGGCTCAGTGGCCGCGGCCGATTGGGGCGATCTTGTTGCGCTAACGGGATTTCGGTTGCCCTGGGCCTGCAACATCGCGGTCAGATCCAGTACCGCAACGACTTCACCATTACCTAGCATCGAGACACCAGCGATTCCGCTGACCGATTTGATATAGGCGCCCATGTTCTTGACTACGAGATCATAACTGGTAATCACGCGCTCGACGCAGATGGCGCTGATGCCTTCAGCGGTCTGCACCAGAAGCACACTGCTGTTTTTGAAACTGCTGTCGTCAACTGCATCCTCCACGCCTATCAGCGAGTTCAGTGTAAAGGCCGGATACACATCCTGGTCGAGCTGATAGGTTAGCTTGTCGTTGACCCGGTCGAACTGGCCGTTGCCGGGAGACAAAATCTGCGCCAACGAGATGGTCGGAATGGCGTACTGGTTATCCCTGCCGACGCCTACCAGTAAACAGTGACTGGTCAGTAGCGTGATCGGCAGACGCAGCGTGATCAGGGTTCCACCCTCCGGCGCTTCTCTGATATCCATGCTGCCATTGAGCGACTGGATCGTGTTGTGCACCACGTCCATGCCGACACCGCGTCCAGAAACGTGAGTTATCTGCTCACGCGTAGAAAATCCGGACTGTAAAATCAAACCTGCCAACGACTGGTTATCGGGTGATTCATGTTCGCTCAACAACCCCCGCTCGATAGCGATGTTGCGAATCCGCTCGTAATCCAGACCAGCGCCATCGTCGCTGCAGCTAACCACCACATTGTTGCCCGCCTGCTGAAACTTGAGCACAACCTGGCCAAGTGGCGGCTTGCCATTGGCCTCGCGTAGTTCGCCGGGTTCGATACCGTGATCCACGGCATTACGCAGCATATGCATCAGCGGATCAGCGAGTTTGTTGAGGACATCGCCGTCAAGCATCAGATCCTGCCCCAGTATTGACAGCTCCGCCTTTTTACCGGTCGAGCGGCATACCTGCCGCAGCGTGCGCTGCAGCCGTGATGCAAAATTACTAACCGGCACCATGCGCGTCGTCATGATCATTTGCTGCAACTCCTTGTTGAGGCGTTGCTGCTCCAGGAACAGAGAATCAAGTTCATTAACTTCTCCGCTGAAGCCACGCAGAATTTCGCGCGAGTCGGCGACGCTTTCGATATAGGCATGGGTGGCGCCATAGAATTCGTCGTACTCATCCATTTCCAGCGGATCGAAGTCGCCGGAGCCATCTACCGACGATCCACGGTGACGTGACGCCATCGCTCGAATGCTGACCAGATTCTCCAGCTCGTAACGCAGTTGCTGCATCGAGCTGTCGTTTTGGCGGATCAGTTTCTCGTCGGCTTCGAGGCGATTCAGCCGCTCCTGTATCTGGCCACTGGTAATCGCGGTTTCGCTGACGATGCGGAATATGTTATCGAGCAGCTTAAGCGGTACCCGCACTGATTCAGCAGTGGTTGCCGCGGCCGCAGGATTATCGTTACGGATCGAACTGCGCTCTTCCACGCCTTCCGTGCCAGCTTCCTCTCCATCCAGGGATTCATCGACCCCTGACGCAGCCGCAGGATCGGCCTTGCTGTAATCTTCATGTCGCATCTGCCCACTATCGATACGATTCGCCCAGTCGAGCACATCCTGCAAAACGCGTAAGGCGTCTGCGGGCGGCGAAGCCATACCCTGTAGCGACTCGATCATGGATTCGATGGTATCCGCTGCTTCCTGCAGCGTAATTGCCAGCGGCTCGGGTGGCGAAATCTTGTGCCTGGCAATGTAATCGAAAATATCCTCGACATGATGCGCCAGGTTGGCGATGCCCTTCACCCCGACCAGATTGCCGGAGCCTTTGAGCGTGTGCACAATACGTTGCGCCGCTTCGACATTTGATTCAACGTCTTCGCCATCGCCAATCTCCACCATCAAACGCGAGAATGCCTCCGCGTGACCTGGAGACTCGGCAAAAAAAGCATCGATTAGTTCGGGACTGGCGTCGGCGGACATTTCCAACGACACGTCCTCGACCGAGGCCTCGATTTCACGCAACTCGGTCTCGGGGAAACTGGTTTCGACAGCACGTGTAAGGCCTTCAATCAATGCACGCAGGTTGCTGTAAGGCAGAGGCTGTGGCCAGTTTTGATTTTCCAGGTAATCGATCACGGCGATGCAGCGCGCGTCGTCCTCGGGATTTAGCAAATGCTCGATTACCACCCGCGGCCAATGCTGCAGCAATTCGAGTGAAGCGACGCGCTGAGCCGCTTGCAACCCGGTGGTCAGCGCCAGGTTTTCCTCGACGAACTGGCAAATAATAGTTAAACCCTGCAGTTCGAGTTCCTGCCCAACGCTCGCAACCCGATTGACGATTTCCCAGTAGGCCGCCGCGGCCGTGGTTAGCGGATCGTCGCTTTCCGCAGTCGCAATCTTTTGCGCCAGTTCGGCTAATTGCGGAGCAACTTCCCGCAGTTCATAGGCCAGCATGCCGAGGATGTTATCGGTATCGATGTCTACTTCATCGGCCGAGTAGTCGGCAGCGATGTCCACTACATCGTCCCAGCTATCGATTGTGTTTTCAGACTCATCGATTACGTCAACCGGTTGCGCGCCTGGCTTCGCATCCGCCACCGTGGCTAATTCTTCGGCGTCATCGGTTTCACCCAGGATTGCGCTGAGCGCCGTTTGCGTGTCCTCGGGCAAGGGGCCAAGCAGTAATCCGATACTGGCGGCATTGTCGGGGGACTCCAGATAATGAGTCACATCCGCCAACCAGTTGAGGAACTCTGAACCCCGCTCGGCGCTAAACGGCAGGCTTTCATCACTAAACCGTGACAGCACGGCTTCGGTCACCAGGTACAGGTCGTCCCGCCCGGCCTGGTTCGAGGCCCAGACTATATTTTCCAGGTGATTGGCGCATAGCAGGCGGAATTCTTCGGTACTTTCCGGTGCAAATCCTGCCAGTGCGTCTGAAACTTCCTGCTGCATCATGCTGACCAGGGTCAGTAGCGCATCGTTGGCATCGGCTTGTGGCGAGTCAGTCATCGCTAACGATCATATCGAGGTCGGCAGTGAAAGCCACTTAGGCCGCGGGCAACTTGAATACGTTAACCGATTCGAGCAGCTGCCGGGAGAATTCCACCAGGTTGGTGGTCTGGTCAGCCTGCAACTTGAGCTCGGCGTTTGTTTCCTGGGTACTCTTCTGCGCCTGTTGGGTTTGCTCGCGCAGGCTATTACTGACACGTGCCTGCAACAGCGATCGCTTGGCGATTACTTCTACCGCGCTTACCAGCTCGGCGGTAGTCTGCTGGGTCGCTTGCATCTGCACACCAGAAGCGTGGGCCAGCTCACTACCTTCGACCACCTGCGTTATCGCCTTGTTCATGGCCGCCATGGTCTCCGCGGTTTCCGCCTGGATGTTACCGACCAGGCCCGCGATTTCAGAAGTCGAGTCACGCGAGGACTCAGCCAATCGCTGTACCTCGTTAGCTACGACCGAAAATCCGCGGCCCGCTTCGCCCGCCGCGGCTGCCTGCATCGAAGCGTTCAGCGCGAGAATATGTGTGCGTTCCGCGATATTATTGATGATTTCGACCACGCTGTTGATTTCCTGCGAACGCTCACCGAGGCGCTTGATGCGTTTTTCCGTTTCGGCAATGGTCTCGCGAATTTCATTCATGCCGTTGGCGGTCCTGGCCACCGTGTTCAGTGCTTCCTGGGTCGAAACTGTCGCCTGCGCTGCGATCTCGTTACTCGCCTTCGCCTGCCTGGCAATCAGGTTCATCGCCTTCGACGCTTCGTCGAGCTTGGACATCGTATCTTCGATGATTTGTCGCTCGTCGTCCGCCAACTGGTTGATCTTGCTACCCTGCGACTCCACCATCGAGGCCGAGTTGGCCACGCTACCAGAGATATCGCGTATATCACCAAGTACGCGAGCGGTCTCGTGAGCCATCATGTTCATCGCATCGGCCACCGGACCGGTTACGTCCTCGGCCACTGGTACACTCACGGTCAAGTCACGTTCACTGAGATCCGATACTGCCTCGAGCAACTGGATAACCGAATTGTTGAGTTTATCGTTTTCATCGGAAACCTTGGACATGGTGGCAACACGTTCCTGCAACATACCGTCGAATGCCTGCGCCAGCTGGCCGAGCTCATCGTTACTGGTGAGGCCGGTGCGCGCGTCCAGGTTACCCTTGGACACCTGGTCTACCACGCCCGAGATGGATTTGATCGGCGAGGTAATGGACAGGTAAACCATCGGTCCGAGTATGGTAGCAGCCAGGAGACCGATAACAACTACGACTACGCTCAACAGCAGATACAGCTGGGCAAAATCTTTGCTTTGTTCGAAAATCTGTTGCGCTTCAACCGATCCCAGCGATGACAGCGCGTCCGCCGCATCGAGAAACGGGTCTGAATAACCGCGCGCGTCATTCAACAGGAACAGGGATAGCTGGCCGCGATTCTCGTTTTTGACAATTCTTGCAAACTCCTGGTAACCCTCGCGCACGAGATTCACCTCTATGCCAAACGCATCCTGGAAAAATTCCACGTTTTCCGCGTCACCCGTAATCCTGGCTTCCTGGCGTTGCCACAGTTGACTAAATTCTCTAGCGCCGACTTCGAGCAGGCGTGCGGCCTCGTTCCAGGTCAGTGCTCCGGAAGCCAGCTGCTGGCTGACGTCGATCATGTGATAGCGTACCGAGGCGGCAATTTTCGCAAATTCAGCCGCTTCCGCGGTTTTCGCGTTAAGCGTTGCAGTATCGTCGGACATGTCTGACATGCCAACCAGGGTTACGGCACCGGTGGAGACGAAGATCAATGTCAGAACACCAATCAGGATAAGGAGGCGTCGACTAATTTTGATATTACTAAACATAATCTGGTGACCTTGTGTAATAAGTAAGTTTCAATACAGGCAGCAGTAAACGGTGCCTAGCGTAATAGTTTTTCCATGTCCCCTTTACCGAGGATGCTGAATCGTTCGTTCTCGAGATAAGTCGCGATGACAAGATCGGAACCCTGATTGTCGCTGGTGAAATCGAGGATCAATCCACCGACATCGAAACGCTTGCCCTTGATCGTGGACAACAGTAGATCACGGGTTATCTCCTTGCCCGGAATTTTGTTCAGGGCCTGCAACATGAAGCGCCCGACCACGTAACCCTCGAGGCTGACGTAATTCAACTTCGAACCGAGTGCCTTCTTCGCATCCCTGACAATGGGCAACTTTGAATTCAGCGGTGGCACAACCTGGGTAACAATTACGTTTTCGGTAACCCCGAATTCGGACAGCGCGTTCTTCAGGTTTTCGGCGCCGGTAAAAGATACGGCGCTATAGGTCCAGTTTTCGCCTTTCATCGTTGCGTATCCGACAAAATTGGCAATTGAGGCGTAGGCGCCGACCGTAACAACGAGACGGCAGTTGAATCCGCTCGAAGCTTCCCAGGCTTTTAGCGACTGGTAACCATCCCTGGAAGAAAACGTATTTCGCTTGTAAACCCCCACCGGACCGATGTTGTTACGAAACGGATTATCACCGCTCTGTTGCATGATTTCGTCGAGCTTCTCGATAATCTCCTGTGTATTACCGGTCTTTTGCATCGCCGCTTTTACGCCGGCAATACCTGCCATTCCATAGGCATCGTTCTGCACGAAGGCACAAATTTCGCCCGGCTTCAGGCCGGAGCGGAATGCCGCATTGATCACTGCCGCGGTTTCCTGGACATAACTTGCCCGATAGTTGACCACGTCGCCCGGTCCGGGACGCAACAGACCGGCACCGGTGAAAAAACCGACCGCAGGTACACCGGCCTTGTCCAGCATTGGCAGCGATACCTTGGCGGTCGGGGTACCGACGTTACCGAGCATGACAAACACACCACGCCCCACCAGTTGTTCGGTCGCGGCAATGGTTTTACTGGGATTGTATGAATCGTTCAGGGTGCTGAATTCGATGCTGCGGCCCTTGACCTTCTGGCCGCTGAATGCCGCATTGATTCCGTCGCGCATGCCGCGCCCGAGACCACGTGATCGACCCTCGAGATCCATAACGCCACCGATGACGATTCTATCGGGCGTGACCCCGATTTCGGCAATGGCGCTGGAATTACCGGTTAAAACCAGCATCAATGCCAGCGTGAAGCCATTAGCGATGCTTTTAACGCTAGTAGTAACTGTTGATACGTTTTTCATATTCAAACCTCGATATCTGTTTGCTAATCCCGCCGGCAAATCTGCCTGGCCCAGCTCAGCTATTGTTTGGTCTGCAGGTAATCCACCGATACGCCCAGCACCAGTACGCCTATGGTTTGTTCCTTGGAGATTATAGGTGCGCTGATTTGCACCTGGGTTTTCTGAGTACTTTCGTCGTATTCGAGGGGACCGATGAAAACAACACCGTTGCCGTTGTTGAACGATGCGGTCCACTTTTCCTCGTCGCCCTGCCAATAGTCACTGGTTGGGGGATAGGCAGCGACATTGGCGCCCTGGTTATCGGTCACAAACACTTCGTCGATCGCACTATTGTTTTCGACACGTCGCTGAAAATATTTTGCGACATCATTCTGCGTTACCTCGCGTATCAGCGCGTTGAGATTACCTCCGGCATTCTTCCAGATTTCGTCACGCTGCTGGATTTCGGCCAGTGCGATTGACTCGTTGTTCTGATTGTCAACCGCGCGCACGATACTGGGATTAAAAGCCATATGTGTCGCAAAGCGGATTTTCACTCCGAGCAAATCCTCGATTTCGTCAGGGGTCAGCTCCGACTCTGCTTGTAGCAGGCCCGGCAAAAACAACAGCAGGGCTAACAGGTATTTTGAACGCATCTCTTATTTACTCCTGATCGAATCTTTTACTCGGTCGTTGTTCCTGTGAATTTGGTGTGCCATGGGTTAAAGCATTTCGCCCAGGGTTGTAACAAAGGTCTCGATGTTCCAGTCGACCCATATCTGACCTTCCTTGAGATAATACTGACGGGAGTGATCCCTGATCAGCGGTGGTATCGGCGGTGTGCTGGTCATGTTGTCTTCGGTACCAAGGGTCACAATCTGCGGGAAGTTATCCACCCAGAGAGCAACTGCCGTTTCGTTTTCGCCGACTACGATCATCCGCCGTTTCAGTTGTCCATATTCGATATCGAAAAGCTCGTGCAGGTCGAATAGCGGAATCATGTTGCCGCGCACGCTGGTAATCCCGCTAAACCAGGTGGAGGTATTCGGCAGGCGGCAAACGGTGCCGTGCTCGATCAGTTCGCTGATCTCATCGCTCGGTAGTAACAATCCGATATTGCCGACCCGCACCGCGTGTGTCGTGAATTGCCCCGCATCCTGCTGCGGCGCCGGTTGCCCGGGCAACAGCCCGTGCGGCAGATCGAACTTCCGCCCCAGGGCTTCGCTGGGCAGCATGAACCTGGTTGATTCGGCCAGTACTGTGCTCATCGGACGATCTACAGGTAAAGGTTCAGGTTGTCGACGATTACCGTGCTGTCCACGGGCTTGCTGATCAGAGCCTTGGCACCTTGCTTCTCGGCCCAGATTCGGTCAGCGCGCTGGTTCTTGGTGCTGACAAAAACCACGGGGATATCGCTGGTTGCCTCATCCCGGGTAATTTCCCGGCATGCGCCGTAACCGTCGAGATCGTCCATGACGATATCCATAAACACCATGTTGGGCTTTTCAGAACGGGTACGTTCGACGGCTTCCCTGCCGGAGGTGGCGGTAATCACCTGGTAGCCCGCGGCGGAAACGATTTCTTTCATTTGCTGCAGGTGGGCGGCGGTATCGTCAACTACCAAAATCTTTTTTGCCGGCATTTTTTTCTCCAGTTTAATGTGAACAGTGATTTAACATTCACACGGTTTTGTATTACTCGGGTCAGCGCGCACCAGCCCGCACGACATTGCCGCTCGGGTTCGGACGGCGTGAAAGAAATTTCTGTATTTCTTCGGCCAGGCGTTCATCGCTGGGCGGCTTGGTGACATAGGCATCGCAACCGGACATGGTGCCGCGCACCTTGTCGAATGGTGATTTCTTGCTGGTCAGCATGACGATATAGGCATCCCCGTTCGACTTGATGGTTTTGCAAGTCTTGTAGCCATCCAGGCCTTCCATCATTACGTCGAGAAAAATCATGTCGTAATTGCCGGGCCCGGTCAGTCTAATCGCCTCTTCGCCGCTGGTCGCAAAACAAATGTTGATCGGGAATTTCACCAGCTCGTTCAATTTGTGTTCCATGTACTTGCGCACGGAATAGCTGTCATCGACGACCAGGATGCGCATCGACGACGAGGAATCGGAATCGGGATCGGGAATTTCAAACGAACTACTTGTCTGCGCGACGATATCTTCCAGCGCAGCAATCAGTTTCTGAACCCTGATCGGGCGCTGTATTTTAAAATCGCCGCCGGTCAGGTTTTCATCGTCGGTTAGCATCAGCGATGTTGTTGCCTGATTCAGATCGCTCAGAAGATTCCACTTTTGAACCGAGTCAGGATGGTCGGCGTTAACCAGTATGACATCCGCCTCATCCAGGCGGTCGGGAGTAAGCAACAGGTAGTTTTCATTGAGCTGGGGCGCGAGCGTGAAAATACTTTTCATCACTCTGACTTCGAGCTCGGTTAATCCAATGTAACTTAAGTTAATCTCGTCGTGCATGTCGATGTCTGAGTATTCCCCAAAGGTATATTTCGGCCATACCATGAAATACTTTAGTAGGAAAATGAGAACAACTTCCAAGAATTAGACCGATTGACTCGAAACATATGGAACTTAGGGGTAAAAATTTGAACGCCGTCACAAAAACAGGGACAGAACGGCCAATATTTGACCGCCGTCACAAATGTAAAAGAAGGTAAATCGTGGTTTTTTAATCGAAAAATTCAATCGGTGATCGATAGCCGGCATTTCACGAATGTAAAATGCCAGCAGTCACAGTCGTTTGAAGAGGCTTACTAAAAATTTAATCAGGCTGCCCGGATTCCTCGATGCTGCAACCGTAACCGTATAACGCCTTCCCTCGGTTTGGTAGTGTATATATCAAGGTTACCTTGAATTCCATGGCCACTTCTTCCTGCTCTTCCGTTTCAACTCGAACATGTAACTGGCTGGCAGTGGGCAGTTCCTGATCGATCCAGATACGCGCTCCCTGCCTACTCAGGTTTTCCAGTGTACCCTGATAGATGTCATCAGAGTTATCTGTTCTATACGTCATGTTGCCATTGATATCGATACGCGGATTAGAGCGGCGCTCCGTTAGTGCATTGGTCATTTGATAATCCTTTAATCTACTTGTTCATTAAGCCCAGAACGATTTTCAACTCGATTCCACCCTGGATAGTTTACTGGTCAGCCCAAGGATGCGACACCATCCCCATAATTATCGGCCAGATAACGCGAGATTTGATCTTTTTTTGTTGGCAGACAACCAGATGCAGAAAATCCTTATCGTTTAGATCATAAATCAATACCATAACGAAAACTCGCAATGCTCTTGCAGGAGGCAACATTCAGCCAGGAGCAGACACCTGACAATTAGGTGATAAAATGCTCCCTGATCAAAAACCTAATAATGCTGCTGTTAGGCATTAGTGAGGAGCAATGATTCAACATCAAGGGGGATGTCACTGTGGACGTGTCCGGTTCGAAGTGCTAGCACCAGCCGTCATCAACGTATCTCAATGCAATTGCAGCATCTGTTCGAAGTCCGGTTTTTTGGGAATGACGGTTCCGCGGGACCGATTCACGCTCAAATCCGGTGAAAAAAGCCTGACTGAGTACACGTTTGATTCCGGTGTCGCGAAGCATCTTTTCTGTAAGCATTGTGGGATCAAGGCATTTTACATACCTCGATCACATCCAGATGGGGTTAGTGTTAATGCGAGTTGTCTCGATCCAGGAACAGTTGAGGATATGAATATCAAACAATTCGATGGAAAAAACTGGGAGCGATACTACCCGAAAGGCCGAGCCGAAGCGTTTTCGAACTAGTTCCCAGGTAACGCCGAAGCGGATGCTCAAAACCAAGAGTTCAGAGGCGGCGAACGACCATGAACGGGCGCCCAGCTTGAAAACCAGATCAATCGACACCGACCCCTTAGACTCGCATCCGAAATCATGTTTATTTCCTATCGCTACCAGCAACTTTCAATCACGCGAAAGCATGTATAATCCGACGGGTATCATGCAACCTAGCCCAGGGCAGCCGTGAAATTAGTAATCTGGAGCGTTGTGGCACTGCTATTGTCGACGACAAACGGTGTTTTCGCCAGCGATACCGATCTGCTGATCAAGCGCGCGAACCGTTTTTTCGAACCTTTACCCGATGCCATGCCGGGCGCGGACAACGACACTCCTGAACGTATAGCACTCGGTAAACAACTCTTTTTTGAAAAGCGCCTATCTATCAATGACAACCAGTCCTGTGCTTCTTGCCATCGTCTCGAGGATGGTTTTGCCGGCGTGGATAATCTGGCTACTTCTCCCGGAGCACGAGGTGAGCAGGGTACTCGCAACAGCCCGACAGTGCTAAATGCCGGCTGGCAGGACGCCCAGTTTTGGGACGGTCGTGCCGAAGACCTGGTGGAACAGGCCAAACAGCCAATTCTGAATCCGATCGAAATGGGTATGCCGGATGAAAAATCGGTCGAGGAGAAAATCCGCGGCATCGATGAATACCACAATGCCTTTGCCGAGACATTCCAGGGCGACGAGCCGGCGATCACTTACCAAAATATTGCCGAAGCCATCGCCGCATTTGAACGTACCCTTATAACACCTAGCCGATTTGATGAATTTTTAAAAGGCGATGGCGACGCTTTGAACGAGGTCGAGCGGCAAGGGTTGCAAACCTTTCTCAAGCTCGATTGCGATTCTTGCCACGATGGAATACTGCTCGGAGGTGAAAC
>Ga0209567_10001360_pt1 | contig 12661 bp, 11 predicted proteins | sample COG_12_FD_184756 | JGI IMG/M metagenome (GOLD analysis project Ga0209567, IMG submission 184756) | Pelagic marine sediment microbial communities from the LTER site Helgoland, North Sea, for post-phytoplankton bloom and carbon turnover... | ecosystem: Environmental > Aquatic > Marine > Neritic...
GTAGTGCTATTTCACTCTCACGCGAGTGAGCAGCGGGCCTGCCGCGGCATTCGCTGCGCTCTGCCTTGGCGGCGCGTTCGCGCCGGGCTTCGCCCTTCGGGCTCGCGCTGCCGCCTGCCCAGGGTGTGCCGCGTCAGTGTCAGTGCCAGCGTCGGTGCCAGTGCCAGTTACTATTGGGCGATGGCGCCGATTGTGGCGGCGTAGGCTAGGAGTGTTTCTAGGTCGGCGTCGCTGATTTTGTCGGGGCCGAAGGCGGGCATGTCGTCGCCGCCCGAGCGTACCTTCCAGCGCATCTGTGATGGGGAGGCGCCTTCTCCGGCGATCTTCGGGCCGTCGCCTTCTTCGCCGCCAGGGTGGCAGCCTTCGCAGAACTCGGCGTAGACCTCGGTGCCTGCCGTGACGTCGGTGGACCCTACCGGAAACTCGAAGTCCTCCAGCGAGTACGCCGTCGTGCCCGAGGACTCCTTGGAGCACCCGTACGCGATTGCCAACGTGCCGATCATCAAGCCTAGGATCAGTGTCTTCCCCATCCTCTTACCTTTCCCCACGGCATGCTTACGCGCGCCGCGCCTTCATTTGCTTGCGCCGCTATGCGCGCGGCGCTCCTTCATTCCCCTTGCGGCGCAACTGTAGCAGTCTTTCGCCCTGGACCCGAAACGCTTCGGTTTGATCGCTCACCAAGTCGCTGTGGCAGGCCGCCTTTTCCGTGCCGACGACGGCGGTCTTGGTCTTGTTGGCGAGACGATGGATCTCGTCGGGGGAAAGGTGGCCCCGAGTCTGCAGGATTTCCTGTTGCTCAGGTGTCAGAGCCGCGGATTTCATGGCGCGTTCGCGCTCGAAGCCGCTGGCTTTGCCCGATTCGAACTCCACGATCTCTTTGGAGATCCGCACCGAGCACCAGTCGTGGCCACACATCGCACAGAAGTCGGTGTCGACGTCGAGGTCCTCGTCGTGAAACGCGCGTGCTGTGTCTCCGTCGAAGGCCAAATCGAAGTGCTTCTCCCAGTTGAGCGCAGCGCGGGCGCGGGTGAGGTCGTCGTCCCAGTCGCGCGTGCCGGGAATCCCAAGCGCCACGTCTGACGCATGCGCTGCGATCTTGTAGGCGATGCACCCTTGCTTCACGTCGTCCCGCTTCGGCAGACCGAGGTGTTCTTTGGGGGTCACGTAACAAAGCATCGCTGCGCCATGATAACCCGCGGCCGTTGCGCCGATTGCGCTCGTGATGTGGTCGTAGCCGGGAAACACATCGGTGACGAGGGGGCCGAGCACGTAGAACGGCGCGCCGTGGCAGCGCTGCCGCTGGAGCTTCATGTTGTACTCGACTTGGTCAAACGGGACGTGCCCCGGTCCTTCGACCATGACCTGACACCCTTTGCGCCACGCCCGCTCGGTCAACTCACCGAGGCGATCGAGCTCACCGAGCTGCGCTTCGTCGGTCGCGTCCGCGAGCCCGCCGGGGCGAAGACCGTCGCCCAACGAGAAGGAGACGTCGTATTCGCGCATGACGTCGCAAATCGCCTCGAAGTGCGTGAACGTCGGGTTCTCTTCACCGTGGTGCAACATCCATTTCGCAAGAAGGGACCCGCCGCGGGACACCACGCCGATGAGCCGCTTGCGAATGAACGGCAAATGCTCCCGGGCAACGCCGGCGTGAATCGTGAAGTAGTCGACCCCTTGGCGCGCCTGATGACGCAGGGTTTCGAGGATCACGTCGAGCGACAGCTCTTCGATGCTGCGGCCGATGATCATCGAGTAGATGGGAACCGTTCCGATCGGCACCCGCGCGTTGCGAATGATCGCTTCGCGGGTTGCGTCGAGGTCTCCGCCGGTCGAAAGGTCCATCACCGTGTCGGCGCCCCATCGCTCCGCCCAGCGAAGCTTCTCAACCTCTTCTTCCGTACCGGAGGACACGGGCGATGCGCCCATGTTGGCATTGATCTTGGTAAGGCCCGCCCGGCCGATGCACATCGGATCGAGCGCGTGACCGAGGTGCACCTTGTTGGCCGGGATGATCATCCTGCCAGCCGCCACTTCGTCACGGATCTGCTCCGCCGTGAGGTGTGGCTCGCGTTCGGCCACCCGCTCCATGGCGGGCGTCACGATCCCGAGCCGCGCGTGCTCGAGTTGCGTCACCGGCTCGAAGCCAACCGGCGGATGCCAGGTGCCGTCTTCGAAGCGCCAATCCTCGGGCATGAAATCCCAGGCCGTCTTGTCACTCGGCTGTGGCATGCCCGGCGTGTCAGGCGACGAGAAGGTGCGGGGGCCGCCGATGTCCGGCGCGTTGGCAAACGAACCTGGCGTCGTTCCTGCGGCTTCACTCGACGGGTTGTGCGCGCCTCGGAGGGGGATTTTGAAATCGTTCAAGGCGCAAACATAGCGCCCTACGTGATTGGCGCCAAGCCTGGGTCTCAGGCTGTCGATGCCGCGGCAAATCGGACGGCTGTGGTTTCCTCGCTGACCTCCCAGAGCCGTTTGGCAGGCTCGTCCTGGAGCGCGATCGGCTTGAGCTTGGCGATGCGGCAGTCCGCGATGTACTCGCCGGTGACGCCGTCGAGCTCGGGCGCGGTCGCCGCGTAGACCGGCCCCTGGTGTCCCTCGGATTCGTCCTTCGAGAACAATCCCCAGATCGGACCGAGAAGCTTCTTTGCCCGACCTGGGTTGTTGCCGAGGCCGAGGTTGGTGAAGATCAGGCCTGGATGCACCGCGTTGACGGTAACGTCCGCGTCCCCGAGGCGGCGGGCCAGCTCGCGGGTGAAGTAGATGTTGCCGAGCTTGCTCGCGGAGTAGGGCCCGAGCGGCCAGTAGAATCGCTCGAACGTGAGGTCGTCGAGGCGCAGGCGGCCGATGGCATAGCTGTTCGAGGTGACGTTGACGATGCGGGCGCCGGGCGCACGCATGACGCTCGGAAGGAGCTTCAACGTCAGCGCGAACGGCGCGAAGTAGTTCACCGCCATGGTCTGCTCCAGGCCTTCCGCGGTTATCTTGCGACGCTGGTTCACCAAGCCGGCGTTGTTGAGCAGAATGTGGATCGGCAGCCGGGTCGCGAGGATCTCATCGGCCGCGCGCTTGGTTTCGGAGAGAAGTGAGAGATCGGCGATGACAGTGACCGGGGTTCTTCCACCGGCGTCTACGATCTCCTTCGCGACCTTGGCGCACTTCTCTTCGTTTCGCGCGACGAGGATCAGCTTTGCGCCAGCTTGGGCGAGCTCCAACGCCGTGCCCCGCCCGATGCCGCTCGTCGGCCCGGTGACGACCGCGTTCTTCCCTGAAAGGTCCGGAGTCATGTCTTCCCTCGCTTTTGATCCCGCAACTTGCGTAGCACGGCTTCGTCGCCTCGGACCGGGAGCCCTGCGGCGAGGTAGAGCGCATCGATGACGCGTGCGTTGTTGACGGCGTCCGCGATCGTCGTGATGGGTTCCGTTCCATCGTGTACGGCATCGGCAAAGGCCTCGAGCTGCGCTGCGTACGTGGACCCACCGGGAACGCGCTCGCGGCGCACCCCAGCTTCCGTTCGGATCTTGAGGCGGTGATACACCTCTGGCTTGATGAAGTTGAGGATGTCGATGCGGCCGCGACTGCCCACGATCCTCATCGACACCGAGAGGAGCTTGCTGCAGCGCATGCCGACGAAGAGACGGACGTCGCCGCCGGATGGCAAGCGCATTGCGGCGCGCATCCAGCGATCGATGAGCGTCCCGTGAAGACCCGCCTCGGCTTCGAGGACGGTCGGCTCTTGCTCGGTGACCGCCCGGATGAAGCCGATGGGGTAGCAACCCATGTCGATGGTTCCACCGCCGCCGGTCTCGTAGTGGAATCGGAAATCGTCGAAAGGCAGGTATGCCGAGAAGCGCGCGTCGATGTGTGCGATGTCGCCGATCTCGTCATCACGAATGATCTGTCGCACCCGTTCGACCAGCGGGTGATACCGGAAGTGCATGGCTTCGGCGACGACGAGGCCGGTTCCCCTCGAGGCTGCGAGCACGCGCTCCGCTTCAGCGGCGTTGGCCGCGAGAGGCTTCTCGCACAGGACGTGCTTCCGAGCTTCGATGGCTCTAGCGCACCAGTCGGCGTGCATGCTGATCGGCAATGGAATGTAGACGGCGTCGATGCTCGGATTCGCCAAGAGCGCGTCGAACGAGCGGTAGGTCTCCGGGATTCGGTGCTTGCGTGCGTAGCGCGCGAGATGCTGGGTGGATTGGTACTCCTCGCCGACGGCGACGACTTCCACGTCGTCGAGCTGGCGTGCGTGCCGGATGACGGTGAACGGTGCGATGCGGGCCGCGCCGAGAATTCCGAGCCGCAGAGGTCTTGGCATCTTCGTCGTCCTACCTATCAGCTGGTCACGCTGTTGCAATCCGCTGGTGAGTGCGGCACAAGGCAACGATGACCTCAACACCGCTCTACCGCTCGCGGCCGGGAGGGCACCAGATTCAGCCAGCGTCGCAGTCCGAAGCGACCAAGATCAACGACTTCATCTACCTCTCCGAAGGGCTGTCGAATGCGTATCTGATGACCACGCCCGAGGGCCGGATCGTGGTGAACACGGGGATGGGGTTCGAAGCGCCGGTTCACAAGCGGAACTTCGACGCGATCGACGATCAACCGATTCGGTACATTCTGCTGACCCAGGGGCACGTCGACCATGTCGGTGGCGTCGACTTCTTTCGCCAAGAGAGCACCGAGCTCGTCGCTCACGCGAACAATCAGGCGCACCAGGCCGACGACGCGCGCATCGCGTCGTTTCGCGCGGTGCGGAGTGGCTTCGCGTTTGCCGAGGCCATCGCGCGGGCGTGGACATACATCCAGGAAAACACGGGAGGTGGAATTCCAGCGCAGTCGCGTCCGACGCCCGACATCACCTTCGATGACCGGTGCGAGCTCGAGCTAGGCGGCCTACGGATGGAGCTTTTGTGGACGCCCGGAGGGGAGACCACCGATTCGATGGTGGTTTGGCTGCCGGACCATCGGATCTGCTTCTGTGGCAACCTCTTCAGCGCGCTCTTCGGGCACTTCCCGAATCTCGTCACGGTTCGTGGCGATCGTTACCGCGAGGCGCTCGGCTTCATCGAGTCACTCGAGCGCGTACTCGCTCTGCGGCCCGAGCTTCTGCTCACGGGGCATCATGGCCCCGTGGCCGGCAAGGAGACGATTGCCGAAGAGCTGACCCGTCTACGCGACGCCGTGAAGTACGTGCACGATGAAACGGTTCGCGGCATGAACCACGGGAAAGACATCCATACCCTGATGCGCGACATCCAGCTCCCCCCAGAGCTCGAGGTCGGGGAGGGTTATGGGAAAGTCTCCTGGAGCGTACGCGCGATCTGGGAGAACTACGCTGGGTGGTTTCATCACAGCTCGACGACCGAGCTCTACGATGTGCCTCCTAGTGCCGTGCATGCCGATCTGGTCGAGCTCGCCGGAGGGGCCGAAGCTCTGGCGAAACGTGCTGCGCAGAAGCTGTCGCAGGGCGAGCCGATAGAAGCGATCCATCTCGCTGAAGTCGCGCTGTCCGCTGCTCCGCGCAACGTCGAGGCGCTCGAGGTCATGGTCGCCGCCCACGAACGGCTCGAGGCACAGAGCGAGAACTTCTGGTTGACGCAGTGGCTCCGCAAGCAGCTCGCCGATCTTCGCACGACGCTCCAAGCGGCAAAGACAGGAGGCGCGTCGTGAGCGGCTCCGCGAATGACATCCACATCGACGATCTGAAAGCACCCGTGCTCACTCCGATGCAAAAGATGGTGCTCGACGGGTTCGCGGGGGTCGACGTGGTGTTCGCGCCGGGCGCCGTGCTCGAAGATGCGCAGAAGCGTACGGGGCTCTCCGACTTTGGTCCCGACGATTTCCACGAGCGGCTGGGTGTCTGGTGCCAAGCAGTCGACGAGGATGAGGAGCTCGGGCCCATGGGCAAGGTCCGGTTCTTCGGCGACATGGTGCGCTACGCCGCGAACCGGCTTCGGTTTCACGACCTGCTTCGCCGTCATCCGGAGATCCTCGATGTCGAAATTCGCAAGCCGATCATCATCGCGGGTCTCCCACGCTCGGGAACCACCCACCTGGTCAATCTCATCGCAGCGGATACGCGGTTACGCTCGCTTTCATATTGGGAGAGCCTCGAGCCCATCCCGGATCCCTCGGTCGAGGCCGGGCCGAAAGAACACGACCCGCGTTACGTGAAGTGTGCAAGCGAGTATCAGATGTTCGGTCAGATCGCGCCGCTGCTCAAGAACATGCACGACATGACCCCGGACCACGTGCACGAGGAGATCGAGGTCGGCGCGCTCGACTTCTCGACCTTCCTCCCGGAGTGGTTGGCGGTGGTGCCACGTTGGCGCGACTACTACTACTCGCACGACCAGCGGCCGCACTACGCCTACATGAAGAACGTGCTCAAAGCGCTCCAATGGCTTCGGGGCCCCAGTCGCTGGATCCTGAAGTCGCCCCAGCACTTGGAGCAGCTCGGGCCCCTCATCGAGACCTTTCCGGATGCGACGGTGGCTATCACCCATCGCGATCCGGTCTCGGTCGTTGCGTCGGCCATCACGATGTTGACGTATGGCGACCGAATGCGCCGGACCAAGGTCGACCCGCCGGCCGTGGCGGCGTACTGGGCCGAGCGAGTTGAGCGCCTCTTGCGCGCGTGTGTGCGGGACCGGGAGCTCCTGCCGGCGGGGCAGAGCATCGATGTCCCCTTTCACGAGTTCATGGCGGACGACGTCGGGATGGTCGAGCGCATCTATGAGGTCGCGGGGTTGCCGATGACGGACGAAGCACGCGCCTCGCTCGACGCATACATGGCGGAGAATCCCCGCGGCAAGCACGGGCGCATACTCTACGATCTCGAAGGTGACTTCGGCGTCGATCCAGCGGCGCTTCGCAAGCGGTTCGACTTCTACTTTGAGCGTTTCCCGATTCGGGCGGAAGCACGATGAGCGGCCGGGGAGCGCCGATGCCAAAGCCTCCCGTCGTCGATGCCGCGCTCACGTACGGAACGTTTCCCCTCGTCTTTGGTGGTGCGATGGGCACCGGCATCATCGGTATGGAGCGCGGATGGGATCCGCTCGTGACCGCGGTCGGGCTGACAGCTGTCGTGGTGTTGGCCTTGCTCGTGCTGGAGCGCGTGCATCCATACCACGACGAATGGCTGCACAGTCACGGCGACCTCCGCACCGACATCATTCACAACGTGGTGAACTTCTGGATCCCGGAGGTCTACACGGTGGTGTTCGTCGGTGGTTTCACGGTGGCCGGCGCCTGGCTCTCCAATGCGTTGGGCATGACGCTTTGGCCGACCGCATGGCCGCTCTCTGCGCAACTGGTGCTCGCGCTCGTCATTGGCGAATTCGGGACTTACTGGATCCATCGTTTGATGCACGAGAAGCCGTTTCTGTGGCGCTTTCACGCGCCGCACCACAGTGCACCCCGGCTCTATTGGCTCAACGCCGGGCGCTTTCACCCGATCGACTTGTTCTCTCAGCAGTTCTTGGCGCTAACGCCGCTGGTCTTGCTGGGTGCGGACACTCGCGTGATCGCGCTTCACACCCTGTTCACCGCCATCCATGGGCTGTTTCAACACTGCAACGTCGACATTCGACTCGGTCCTCTCAACTGGTTCTTCAGCATGGCCGAGCTCCACCGTTGGCATCATTCGAAGCACCTCGAAGAGGCCAACACGAACTACGGCGCCAACATCATCTGGTGGGACATTGTATTCCGTTCTCGGTTCTTGCCGGGCGATCGGGAGCCACCCACTGAGATTGGCATCGAAGCTTTGCCAAAGTTTCCGGGGGGCTACTGGGCACATCTGCTTACACCCTTGCGTTGGAAAGAGATCGAGAAATCGGCTCGCGCAAATTAAGCGCCTCCGAGAGTTTGGGGGGCGCGACGAATTCGGCTACAGAGGACACATGGGGAGCATGCGCACCGCGAGTTGCCTGGCCGCCTTTCTGTTGGTCGGCTGCGGCACCGAAGGGCCTTCCGGGCCTGCGCTCGAGCCGCGCCCCGAGGTGCAGACGTGCTTGCCCGATGTGTCGGAGGGAATGCCGGCCCTCCTTTCCGACACCGGATGCTTCACGGATCTCAAGACGTTCGAGCCGGGCCCCGATCTCATCCCCTACGACGTGAACTCGGCATTGTGGACCGACGGCGCGTTCAAGCCGCGCTATCTAGTCGTGCCGAGTCCCAAACAGATCACCATCGAGGAGGATGGCTCATGGGTGTTCCCGGAGGGCAGCGTTCTGATCAAGATGTTCGGTTTCGAGTTCGATTCGGGGGACCGAGGCAGCCGCCGTGTGGTCGAGACGCGCTTCATGGTGCGGAATGAGGGGCGCTGGGAGTACTCGACGTATCAGTGGAACGATGAGGGCACCGAGGGCAAGCTCCTCGATGAACGAAAGACCGTCGAATATACGCTCCTGCAAGACGGCGAGCCCAAAGTGGTCGAGTATCTATTCCCTGAGCAGGACGACTGCATCACCTGTCACGGTGCGGCGATCAACGACGTGCTTGGACCGAAGACCGGCCAGCTAAACCGCGATCGCGACTACGATGGCGTGCTCGCGAATCAACTCGTTGCGATGGCGGAGATCGATCTGTTGGCTCTCGGCGAGGCCGAAGAGATCGACCCGGCCGCCGAACCGAAGATGGCGAACCCGCAGAAGGAAGAAGGCACGCTTGGCGAGCGTGCCCGCGCATACCTAGACGCGAACTGCGCGCACTGTCATCGTCCCGACGGTTATGCGAATTCGGGGGACCACGGACTCGACTTGCGCTACCAAGTCCCGCTCGAAGAAACCGGGATCTGCGATCCGATGAAGTACTTCGAGTGGGCCGGCGCGCCTCGCCTCGCGCCGGGGAACCCCGAGGGCTCGGGCATTCTGCAACGGTTCCTCTTGCTGGATGAGCTGCGAATGCCATCGATCGGGACCTCGACCATCGATCCGTTCGGCACTTCGCTCCTCCGCGATTGGATCACCCAGCTCGCAACCTGCCCGTAGATCGCGGCCGTCACGCCGGCATGCTATGGCAGGCGCGATGACGCGCTACGATCCAGCGACGATTGAGCCGAAATGGCAGGCCTACTGGGACGACGACGACACGTTTCGCACGCCTGACGGGATCGACCGTCCTAAGACGTACATTCTGGACATGTTTCCCTATCCGTCGGGGTCTGGGCTGCACGTTGGTCATCCCGAGGGGTACACCGCAACCGACATCATGGCGCGCTATCGCCGCGCGACGGGGTACGACGTGCTGCACCCGATGGGCTGGGATGCATTTGGCCTGCCGGCGGAGCAGCACGCGATCCTCACCGGCACACATCCTCGCGACACCACCGGGCAGAACATCGCGACATTCAAGCGCCAGCTCAAGATGTTGGGATTCAGCTACGACTGGGCCCGCGAGATCGACACGACGTCACCCGACTACGTCAAATGGACGCAGTGGATCTTCCTCAAGCTCTTCGAGCGCGGGCTCGCGTACCAGAGCGAGGTTCCAGTCAACTGGTGCGCGGCGCTCGGCACGGTGCTCGCCAACGAAGAAGTCATCAACGGTCTGAGTGAGCGCGGAGGGCATCCTGTCGAACGCGTTCCGCTTCGGCAATGGGTGCTCAAGATCACCGCCTATGCGGACAGGCTGCTCGAGGACCTGGAAGAGGTCGACTGGCCGAACAGCACCCGGATCATGCAACAAGAGTGGATCGGCCGCTCCGAAGGGGCCGAGGTCAGATTCGATGTGACCGGCCACGATGCGGTCATCGAGGTTTTTACCACGCGACCCGACACGTTGTTCGGCGCCACGTTCATGGTGCTCGCACCTGAACATCCTCTCGTCGAGGTGGTCATGACCGACGAGCGGCGTGGCGATGTCGCGGCCTACGTCGAGCAAGCCAAGAGCAAGAGTGAGCGTGACCGGCAGGCGGGCAAAGAGAAGACCGGCGTCTTCACCGGTGGGTTCGCGGTCAATCCGGTCAATGGCGCCGAGGTACCGATCTACATCGCCGATTACGTGCTGTGGGGCTACGGCACGGGGGCGATCATGGCCGTGCCTGCGCACGACGAGCGAGACTTCGAGTTCGCCACTGCGCATGGCATTCCGATCATCGAGGTAGTCAGCGAGACGGGGACGCCCAGCGGCGCGCCATTGACGGAGGCGATGGTCGAACAGGGCGTAGCGGTCAACTCCGACAAGTACGACGGCATGCAGACGACGGAGTTCAAAAAGCGCGTCACTGCCGACCTCGAGGCAGCAGGCAAAGGCAAAGGGCGGATTGAATACAAGCTCCGGGACTGGATCTTTTCGCGGCAGCGATACTGGGGCGAACCCATTCCAATCTATTTTCCCGTGGAAACCGAAGGCGACCCGCGTACGGGCGCCGACTACACGATTCGATACGACCAGCCGATAGCGGTCGATGAAAGCGAGCTACCACTTCGCCTACCTGAGCTCGACGACTACAAGCCTGGCGAAGATCCAGCTGGGGTCTTGGCGCGGGCAGGGGACTGGCGCTTCTTCCAAAAAGGCGGTCGGTGGTTCGCGCGCGAGACCAACACGATGCCCCAGTGGGCAGGTTCCTGCTGGTACTACCTCCGCTTCATCGATCCGGAGAACACCGAAGCGCTCTGCTCGCCGGACCTTGCCAAGGAATGGCTTCCCGTCGACCTCTACGTGGGGGGTGCCGAGCACGCGGTCTTGCATCTCTTGTACGCGCGCTTCTGGCACAAGGTCCTCTACGATGAGGGCGCCGTCCCAACGAAAGAGCCATTCAAGAAGCTCGTCCACCAGGGGATGATCCTCGGGGAGGGCGGGCATAAAATGAGCAAGTCGCGGGGCAATGTCGTGAACCCCGACGACATCGTGTCCGAGTTTGGCGCGGACTCGATGCGCATCTACGAGATGTTCATGGGCCCGCTCGAAGCAACGAAACCATGGAGCACGAGCTCGATCGCCGGCGTGCGCCGCTTCCTCGATCGAGTCTTTGCGGTCACACTGCGGGCCCAAGCCGACGCCCAGCCTGACGACGTGCTCACTCGGTTGCTCCACCGAACGATTCGCAAAGTGACCGAAGACGTCCAAGCGATGAGGTTCAACACCGCGATCAGCGCAATGATGGTCCTCACCAACGAGCTGATGAAGCTCGACCACGTGCCGAACGAAGCCCTCGAGACGCTGGCCAAGCTCCTTCATCCCTTTGCCCCACACCTCGGCGAAGAAGTCTGGGAAATGCTCGGCCATGCGCCCAGCATCCAAAACGAGCCCTGGCCGACCTACGACCCGGCACTCTGTGAAGAAGACGAGGTCGAAGTCCCGGTGCAAATCAACGGGAAAGTCCGCGGCCGGATCACGCTCCCCAAAAACGCCACGGAAGAGCAAGCCTTGGCCGCCGCCCGAGAAGCCCCCGGCCTCGCCGCCCACCTAGGCGACAAGCCCTTGCGCAAGACCATCTGGGTCCCCAACAAGATCTTGAACCTGATCGTCTAGGGGCTCGCAGCGCGGGAACGGTTCGGTCGCGTGCGGGGCGCCCTGTTTAGCGGGCGGCGCCGCGCTTTAGCTCGGTTAGGACTAGTTTGGCGATGGATTTGAGGGTTTCGAAGACGCCTTCGCCGGTGGTGGCTACGGCGTTGAAGTCGGGGACGTCGCCGGTGTTGAGCATGTAGCGGAGCTCTTCGACCGGGGAGACGTTGGGCATGTCGCGCTTGTTGTACTGGATGACGTAGGGAAGGGTGTCGAGGTTGTAACCCTGCTCCGCGAGGTTGGTGCGGAGGTTGTCCATCGACTCGGTGTTCGCCTCGGCACGGAGCATCTGGGAGTCGGCGACGAACACGACGCCGTCGACGCCCTTCAAAATCAACTTGCGGCTGGCGTCGTAAAAGACCTGGCCGGGGACCGTGTATAGATGGAAGCGCGTCTTGAAACCGCGAATCTCGCCAATTTCGAGCGGCAAGAAGTCGAAGAACAACGTTCGCTCTGTTTCGGTGGCGAGCGAGATCATCTTGCCTTTGGCATCCGGGTTGGTGCGATTGTAGATGTACTGCAGGTTGGTCGTTTTACCGCACAGGCCCGGACCGTAATAGACGATCTTGCAGTTGATCTCGCGCGATAAGTAGTTGATGAAAGACATCCCCCCAGGCCTCTCCTAGTCAATCATTGAACAAGTTGTCGATGTCGTCATCCGTTATTTCCGCGAACGGTGAATTCTGAAAGGGATCCTGTGCTTTGGCCATCACCATCTCGAAGATCCGGGTCAGATGCTCGGTGGCTCGCTTCACGCGCAACCGCACCAGCCCCAAGCTTGTCCGATTGTCGAAGATGACGACAAGAATCACGCGACTACTGACCACTTGAATATGAACGTTCTGCCGTACCCCCTCGTGGTATTGCGTCGCGAACTCCTGCTCCCGGAGGAGCTGTGCGATGCCACCAGTCGCCGCGATGTTACCCGCGGCAAGCGAAGCCAGGGAAGTGGTATCGATATCCCGCGTGTCCCCCGACGCGCTGATCAGCTGCCCATTCTTGTCGACTACGAAGACCACGCGGGCGTTCGCATCCTGGACCAGCCTGTCGGTCACGGCCTGGACCTGGGCAAACTCCTCCTCGTACATCACCATCTGGGGGCTTGCCATGTTTTGAGCCGTGCTCCTTCGCCTTCTTCAGTGCTATGAGT
>Ga0209567_10001361_pt1 | contig 12658 bp, 8 predicted proteins | sample COG_12_FD_184756 | JGI IMG/M metagenome (GOLD analysis project Ga0209567, IMG submission 184756) | Pelagic marine sediment microbial communities from the LTER site Helgoland, North Sea, for post-phytoplankton bloom and carbon turnover... | ecosystem: Environmental > Aquatic > Marine > Neritic...
CCCCTCCATGTTCGCCGGGTTGAGAGCCAACGCCGCCGGTCGCTCGAGGTACGAAGTGCCCGTGATCCCCATCGCGATGCTTCGGGAGTCGTAGGCGGTTGGTTCTGGATTCGCGCTCGCGGACAGCGGTGTGAGCGCGGCTGCAGCAAGGCAGGCGATGAAGAGTCTGTGGTTCACGGTCGCGTCCTTCGTGGTCTCGAAGCCGCGCGAGAAGAGACCACGCTGCTCGGATCGTGAGACACGTAACAAAAGTTGTATTATGTGTCAAGCGCGGCTACGAGCGTTTTTCAGCAACCCGCTGGCGGTCGTGATCTCAACGTTCTCGACCCGGTGACGATCGGACCCGATGGCACCGCGTACGTTGGAACGAAGAACGGCCTGATGGCCATCCGGGACGGTGGCTCGCCCGATGACAGCAAGAAGCCCAAGAAGGACAAATAACACCGGACCGGGCAGGGGCTGCCGAACCAGATGGAAGCCATCGGCGCCAGCTTCGAGAAGCGTGAGCCCCGCTTTCAGGATCCGAGCGAGTGAAGACGGGGACTCAGGTGCGCATCCTGTTGCTACGGCACGCGACGGAGGATGTTCGCTGGCGCGAATCGCGTGTGATCAATCTCATTCCTCGTTGCCAATCGCGTTCGGGCCTTCGAGCTCTTGCTCGCTAGGAATGGTTATGTTCAACGGCCAACCAGGTTTGGGTTGCTTCGCTTCGAGTTCATCGCCTCCGAGCTCATCCCCCTCGTCGAGCCAGATCTCCTCGTCTTCCTCCTCGTTCTCTGCCATGTCCTCGTTCTTTTCGGACCATGCAACGATCGTTGCGGAGCATGGGTCGAGCTCGAACAGACCTTCGGGCGCTCTGCGAATGTGGCCACTGTGGAGCCAGGCCGTGATGAACTGCTGGCTCATGGGGAGGTGATGGAACCGTATGCCTACGGCGCCGTCTTCGATGCCCATGACGTCCACCGGGATCTTTAGGCCCGCCATCGCTGGTGACATCTCGTTCCAGCTCAAGATGGCTCGTGCACGCGTCCCGATGAATTCTTCGTACTTCAGCGACTCAGCAACAGGGTCACAGTCGTCTGCAATACGACGCGAGGCCACTCCGCCGTCGGACCCGTGGCGATTCGCGGTCGAGGGAAGCGCTTTGTATTCTGGGGCTGCCCAAGCGCCCGACGGTTCGCTGCCCTGTTCTTCGGCCGCGTCATCGGACCCGCGCCGTGACCAGGTGGCTGCCACTACAATCCCAAGCGCAACGAGGCCGACTACGATCCAACGACGCGATTGCCCAGCGCTTGCCATGCGCGGATGGTGTCCGGTCGCAAACTGCCCTGCAAGCTTGGCGGGGCCTAACGGGCTCGGCGCCAACTTCACCAGCCTCGCCCGGGATGAGCTCATCAGGCCCTTGAGATCATTGCACAATCCAAAAAAATACAAATTTCGTATTTTGTTTCTTGCGTCCCCGGCTGAAACATGAGACATGTCATGCTTCTTGTTTCAGCCGGGCAACTCGATCACCCTAGTCGCTGAACGCCTCTTCAGAACTCCAACACCCCCAACGGAGAATCCCAATGTCAGAACCAAAACCGCCGCAGGACCAACAGCCTTATCGGCGCATCATCAAGCAGCTCGCCGGCACGCTACTGATCGGTGCGGCTGGCCTAGCCCTGGTTGCCACCGCCGTTCCGTTCGAAGCAGCAGCCAAACCAGGAGGCGGCAATGGCCTCGACCCAGACGTCGAAGACATGAAAGAAGCCTTCGAGAACTGGGTCGGCGCGGTCGAGGACATGACTTCTCTGTTCGTCGCGGCCGACACGTTCACTCAGGACGAGGCGCATTCGGTTGGCGCCTACGACCTGATCACCGGTTTCATCCAGAGTAACAACCGAGCGAACATGGGATCGAGCGGCGCCGGGCGAGGGCGTCCTCGGTTTGCCGGCTTCGACGATCCCGACACCCGCATCGGCGTCGATAACCCCGATACTCAATACATGGGCGCGATCGTCGACAACTCGGACTGCAGTCAGATCTGGCGCGTCTGGGGCAACCGAGGCAACACCGTCGACTTCATCCTCACGACGTTCGATACCAGTGCGGGTACCGGCGGCGGCCCGACCCTCGAGGACGAGGACATGGTCAACATGAACGGAGATCCTCTTCAGCTGAACGAGGACTGGGAAGCCTATGCTGCTTGCCAGGAGATCATCGACCAACACCCCGAATGGCTCAACACCCTCACCCTGCCCGTGTCCGAGAGGATGCAGATCGCTCGCCGTCACACCCATTGCGACTGGAACGTCGAGCGCCCACAGGAAGTTCACATCGAGCGCTTGGGCACCGAAGGCGTTCCATCGCCGCCCCTGAGCGCGGCAGTCATGGCGAGGCAGATCGACGGAGCGACGGCGGTCCTCCAGACGCAGGGGCCGTTCTGGCCGGCGTTCGTCGATAGCATCAAGGGGGCGCTCCCAGTCAACACCGCGACGCCATGGCAGCCCACCGGCGGCCTCGGGATCACGACCCAGTACAACATGTTCATGTGGTTCGACGCCGGCGACGAGCCTGAGGCGGCGGTCATCCTTCGTCTCCCCGATGAGGACATCGCCGCGTACATGGGCCTGGAGCTCAGCAACTTCTGGGGCTCGTCGGCCGACTGGGCCAACCGGCACGTGAGCCTGAACTGGGGCAACGAAGGCAGCTGCCAAGCGGAGCAGAGCGCACCGACGTTCCACCCGGCGCAGCAGCTCATCAGCGCCAATGGCGGACCGTTCTGCGGCGAGCAGGATGCCTACTTCATCGTCATTTCGAAGGCTGACCCAGGCGTGCAAAACTGGGTCGAGACGGCGGAGCTCAGCGAGGGCCTCCTTGCCGGACGATTGCAGAGCGTCGACGCGCCAATACAAGACGTAGCCGGTCTGGGCTCTTGCAGCCTACCGGTCGCGATCACGGTCCCGGGTCCGGGTGCATTCCCGTTCCCAACCAATCTGGCGACGCGGGTTCAGATCACGCTGGGGCAACTCGGCGCGACCGCCACCCCGGCCACCCCGCAATTCCGAGAGGACACGCTCAAGATGCGGCAGAACTTCGTGCGACAGAAGTACATCTTCTGGTAGGCGAAGACTCGGCTGAGGCTCCGGCCTAGCCAAGCACACTGCGACGCGGCCCACGGCGATGTGTCCTCGACGGATGCATGGCGCGTGGGCCGTTCGCGTTTGGGCGCAAACGGACGCTACTGTTCATTTGCTTCTTCGTCGTTATCATCGGCGGGAGGATGGAGGCGGTCCATGGCCTCCCATGCGACGATCTTGGCGGAGCAGGGGTCCAGCGAGTAGCCGCCTTCGGGACCTTTCGTCAGATGGCCGCTCATCATCCAGATGCCGAGGTATTGCTCCCGCATCGGGACCTCCAAGATGCTCACTCCGATGGCGCCGTCTGCGGTGCTTTTGACGTACACCGGAATCTCGAGGTTGGCAGCTCTACCCGGCATGTTGTTCCAGCTCAAGATCGCCAGTGCGCGCCTGTCGACGAACTCCTCATACTTCAGCGCCTCGGCGACGGGATCGCAGTTCTCGACGATGCGCCGCGTCGCCAAGCCCCCGTCCGAGTCGTATTCCCCGGCGGCCGATGCTTCTTCCCCCCCCGAAGCGCCAGCGGAATCGCTCTCCGCCTCCTCAGCTTCGTCCGAGCCGCTCCGAGGCAGGGTGGCTGCGACCCCGACTCCAAGCACCACCAGTGCGAGTAAGATCCAACGACGAGAGCTGCTCTTGCTTGCCATGGTTCAGATGGTGGGAGGTTGTCCCGCCACTTGCAAGAAATGGATCGACGGGCGAGCCGCACCTTCTTAGCGCTACTCCACGTCGTGCAACTGAATGATGCCGTTCGAACCCGACATGAAAACACGTCCCTCGGGATGAACGTGTGGCTGGCCAGTGACCGTGTCGAAGGGAAATCCGTTGCCCGCGTACGTGCGGAAGATTTCGTCGCCGGTGTCCCAGTCGATCGCGTAGAGGTAGAAGACGTCCTCGTCTTCTACGCTGCGATCGGTGCCGTAGCCGTAGAGGACCCCAGAGTTGACGGCCAGCTGTGAGCTGTCTGCCTCCATCTCTTCGTTGCGCCACACGAGGTCACAGCCACTGCGATCTTCGCGCACCGTCCAGCGCTCCATGCCAGTCGACATATTGCGAGCTGGTGAAAACGTCTTGAAGCCAGCACTATTCGCAATCACGAGGTCATTGAAATACGCGGTGGCCGAGTTCTCGGTGGCGCTGTTGCCGGATTGAAAGAGCGGAATTTTGCAGACCTCGGCGCCGGTCGTCGTGTCGTGAACGAGCATGTGGATTTGCTCGTCCGCATTGTCACAGATGGTGATTAGATCATTGCGATCTCCGAAGATGGTCGGCGTGGTACCCGTAGCGACCGTCAGACCGCCGCTGCTGTCACTGCCCTTTTCGTACGGCACGCGCCAGGCCTCCTTGATCTCTCCGGCGTCGTCTACCTGCACCTTATACAGCGCTTCGAACGTGGCGAAATAGACGCCGGTCTCGTCGACGGCCATCGAGTTGTGAAGCTCCTCGGCCATGTCGGTGCTGACGAGGGTGTCATCTTCGAAGCGAACGTATCCTACGACTCCGGTGTTGGTCATGAACCAGACGCGGCCCTGCCAATCGACAACGGTGTCTCCAAGAAGAATCTCGGGGTCGTCGAAGAAATCACTCAGATCGCGACCCGCATCCAGAACGAACTGTGGACGGCCGTCGACCTCGTCTATACGCCAGCGCTCGATCCGCTGTTGCGCATTTCCAATGACGATTCTCTGCTCATTGTCGAGGCTCATGTACCCGCCCGCAGCGCTGCTTGGGATGGCAGGTCGGGGCCCGAGGCTCTGCACAGCGAGAAGATCCATCGTCTCCGGGTCGAGCATGACGAGTCGAAGCTCGGTGCCGAACATGATGCAGCCGCCGTACACGAAACCCCGGGAGTCGAAGACCAGGGTGGCGCAGACCCCGAGCATATCCTCTTCGATGTAGGTCGTCAGGACCTCGACGTCCGGGCCCCGAAGGCCGGAACGGGCGTACGAGCCAGTGTTGAAACCGTCGTTATGAATCCGCGCGGATCCCGTGTTGTCGAGAAACGGGTTCTCCGGAATGATGTAAGGCTCGAGCGGGTTATCAACGACCGGTTCGCCCACGAAGTCTTCGAGACCGAAGGCGGAGGCGGGCTCGCGCGGAAGTGGAATGGCTTCGCGGATCGGCTCGTAGTCTGGGCGCTCGGTTCCTGCGCCTCCGCCACCACTGCTGCCGCAAGCCGTGGCGAACGAGGCGGCGAGGAGAGCCACGAGGCAAAGGTTGGAGGGAAGGCGGGAGGCGAGATGGAAAGTTGGTGATTTCATGAGGATTACCTTCAAGACGCGTCAACAAGCGCCGATGCTGTCTGCTGTTGCGTGGCTTCGACTTTAACGGGGACGCCGTGGACGACGGCGTTCCCGGTGAGTTGGTCCATCACTTTTTGGTTCGTGATGTCGTTCATGCTCGCGCCCGGATGGGCGTTGGCGACGGCGCGGCGCGTGCCCGCGCGGTTGTGGCCCCAGAGCGGAGGCATACACACGACGCCCGGCATCACGCTGTCAGTGACCTCGGCGGGAAGCTGTATCGAACCCGCCGCGGAGCTGACCGAGACCACGCTGCCGTCCTCGATCCTGCGCGTAATGGCGTCGTCGGGGTGGATGTACAGCGTACAGGTGTCCTTCCCCTTTACGAGGCGACGGCTGTTGTGCATCCAGCCTAGAGTCCGCCTCTGCAGCCGCCCGACGATGACCATGTCGAACTCGGAAGGCGAATCGCGCTCATCGCCGAACCAGCGCTGTTTGAGACGTGGAATGTCGGCAACGATTACGTCGGGCACTAGATGGATCTTCTTGTCCTTGTGGAAGAGCCGCTCAGGAAGGCATCGTTTGTGCTCGCCGATGTATACGCCGTGCGGGTTCTCCTTCAGCTTCTTCAGGGTCAGCCCTTCCTTGTTGAAAGGATTGAGGCCTGCGCCATAGGGGCCGAAGCGAAGGCCGAGATCGAGGATCCGTTCGAGCGTCACCCATCTTCGGACGATTCCACCAACAACCTTGGCAAAGAGCTTCTTGAACGGATTGCGCGTGCGCTTGATGACGAGGCGCTTCAACACCTCTCCAATGATCTCGAGGTCGGTGTAGCCCGGTGCCTCGGGCTCAAAGAGCGGCGGGTTGTACGCGGTCCAGTTGATGGTGTTGTACGTTTGGTAGAAGAGGTCGTAGTGGCCTTTTTCAAAAGGCCCGACGGGGGGCAAGATGATATCGGCGTGTCGCGTCGTTTCGTTGAGGTACATGTCGAACGACACCATGAATTCGAGCTCGTCGAGGGCCTCCTCGAAGAGCTTCCCGTTCGGCAGCGACAGAGCGCCGTTGCCGGCGATGCTCATCAGGCCCCGAATCTGACCCTCGCCAGGTGTCATGATCTCCTCGGCCAACACGGACACGGGAAACTCGCCCGCGAACTCGGGTCGCCCGCTCACGCGACTGCGATAGCGATCCCAACTTCCGCGCGCCCCATCGATGGTGTCGAGCGGGTCGATGGCCGGCAGCGGAAACGTCATCCCGCCGGGCTCGTCCATGTTGCCTGTGATGATGTTGATGACCATCATCAGCCAATTGCAGAGGCCACCAAACTCCTGCATCGATAGGCCGGTTCGGCCGTAGCAGATGGCCGATTTCGCGGACCCGAGCTCCACGGCAATTCGCTCGATATCAACCGCGGCAATGCCCGTCACGTCGGCGATCTGCTCGAGGTCGAACTCTCGCGCGATCGGCTCCATTTTGTCCCAACCAACGATGTGTTCCCCGAGCCGCCCGGGCGTCGCGAGCCCCTTTTCGAAGATCACCTTGACTAGACCCATCAAAAAGAGGGCGTCGGTCGACGGACGAATGAAGTGATGCTCCGTGCAATGCTCCGCGGTCTCGGTTCGGCGTGGGTCGATCAGGACCACCCGGCCGCCCCGTGCCCGAACTGCGTCTAGCTTCTTGTAGACGTTCGCACCGGTCGCCATTTGAGCACCGTTCGATATCTTCGGGTTGGTTCCGAGCATCAAGTAGTAGTCGGTGCAATCGAGGTTCGGGATCGTGGCCATGAACTGATGGCCGAACATGAAGTACCAAACGAAATTGTGCGGCTGCTGATCGACCGTCGATGCCGTGTAGACGCTCTTCGTCCGCATCAACATCCGCGTCGGCATCACGGTGAGGAGCGCACCGATATTGTGGGCGATGCTTCGCCCCGTGTAGCTCGCGATCGAATCCAACCCATGGCGACGTTGAATGTCGGCCAGGCGAGTCGCGACCTCGTCGAACGCTTCGTCCCAACCGATCTCGTGCCACTCTCCATCGATCTTCTTGATCGGTTTTCGAAGGCGATCGGGATCGGTGTGCACATCTTGTAGCCCCGAGGACTTTGGGCAGATGTTGCCCTTGCTGAGGACGTGGTCCTGGTCGCCTCGAATCGACAGAATTTCGTCCCCACGATAGTCGACCGCGATCCCGCACATCGTTTCGCACAGGTGGCAGGTGCGAAAGTGCGTCTTTGTTTCCACGGCCTCGCTACTCACCGAACTGCCCATTTCGCTTCGGGCTCCCATACTCCGAGCTCCTGCATCATCGGCCGCAGCGGTCGACGGATCTCGTCGACATCGATGCCGAACGTCTCAGGAGCGTGCGGGGCTTTGGGCTCTCGGTCGGCTGCGTGCTGACATGCTTCACGCAGCTTCGCCGCAAACTCATCCGACAGTGGAAGGCCGACCTCACCGTAGACGCGCCGGACCGTGTCCTCGGGGGCGCGGACCAAGTCCTCGTACAGCACTATCGCGTAGCGTTCAGCGGGAAAGCTCTTGAGCACCCGGTACGCATGCTGATAGTCCCGGACGAAGGAGTGCACAATCGCCGGCGTGTGCGCGAGGATGTCCTCTTCGTGCACCCCGAGACCTCGCCAGGCCGTCTGAAGAAGGTTCACCACGCTCGGGATCGTCTCGAGTGGGTCCCGGAGGAGGTAGATGATCTTCGAGTCCGGGAACTCCTCCGATACGCTTCGAATTTTTCCAACGAATGCCGGGTTCTTGCTGAGCAGAGTGCGGTCGGCGCCATGCACATAGAGCTGGGCTTCGACGCATTCGCGATAGAACGTCATCAAGCGCTCGCGCTCAGCCTCGGGCTGATCGTCGAGCATCACCAGGTACTGGAGCTCGTCGAGGCACGGAAAGAGGACCGTGATGGTCGCAGACGCGAACGGCATCAAGAACAGGAACTCGTCCTCTTCCGGCATGTTGAAACCGAACTTGTGGAGCTGCTGGACGGAGTCGAACTGACGCTGCTCCCAGTCTTCGATCGCCCTGGTCACCGACGGCGCTACGCGGGTCAGCAAGTCGGCGGCTCGGCGGGCGAGCTTCTTTTGCGTTATCGATGGAAGCGCGATCTCCCAGAAGCGGAAATGCTCAAAGTGCTCATCGTCGAGGCAGAGAAGGCGATGAAAAAACGTAGTGCCGCTTCGCGCAGCGCCAGTGATGAACACCGGCTGGGGAATCTCAGTCTTGGCCGCTTCGGGGTACAGCACGCGGTCGAGCTGCTGAAACGCGCTGTTCACGAAAGACCAGCCCGCGAGCACCTGCAAGGTCGTTAGGCGGATGGTGAAGAGCTTCCGGTTGGGACGCCCACTGACCGCGAGGCGCATGATCTTGAGGTAGTTCCCCACATTGAAGTTCATGGAAACCTCGCTAGCCGCCCTGCTCTTCGTCCATCGCCTCCAGGGCTTCTTCTGACCGCCGAACGGCATGGTTGAAAATTCCGCGAGCCATGAGTGCGATCTCGTCCTCAGCGCGGGCTTCGAACACCTCGATGGCGCATTCGTGCGCCTCTCTCGACTCGGGCGCGCCGAGAGCCGCCCATTCCGCCAAGTGGCAGGCGAGCGCCGGGTCACTGTCTTTTAGCTCTTTCGCCCTCGCGACCAAGGCCTCTACCCCGCCGGCCAGCTTCACGATCTCGGCTGCACGCTGTGGCATCGGCGCCGCCATCAGTTCCGCCGAGTAGCCATTCCACCAACCGCCATACTTACGAATGACGTTTCGTGCGATGAACTCCGGCCGGTCGTAGAGCGGGTCGATGTACCAGTTCTTGGCGAGCTCGGGCGGGATCTCGATCGTTGCGAGAATCTCCTCGTGAATCTTCCCTGCATTGAGGCCGGCCAGCGTCTGCTCGACGATGGATCGAAGCGCAGCGGCCGTGTTGAGACAGCGCTCGCGAATCACCTCAGCTCCCTGAACGAGCTTTCCATGCCCGGGAAGCAGCAAGTCGGCGCCGACAGAGGCGATGGCCTCGAGCGCATCGGCCCACTCCTCGGGGTAGCGCTGCACCTTTTGGGGATTTCCGCAGTTCGGAAGGATCCCGGCAAGAAGGTCGCCACCGCTGACGATGCTGCGATCGGTGGACCAGACCCAGGTGGCGTCGTCGGTTTCGCCCTTCGCGTGGAACAGCTCGAAGCGCTCAGCGCCCATATTCAACGTCAGCCGGTCCTGGTAGAGGGTGTCCGGCCAGGCAAACTCGTTCGTCTCGTGTGGCCAACTGATCTCGTCCGAGATTCCGAACTGCACGCTGTTGATGTGTGAGTTGAGCGGCGCAGTCTTCATGTACGTTCGAAAGCGCCGGGGCACGTTCTCATGGGCGATGATCCGGGGCCGCTCTCCGGCGTCGAGCCAGGGTTTGAGCCCGAACGCGTGGTCGAGGTGCCCGTGCGTAAAGACGACTGTGTGCAGCGGTGCGTCGGTCTCTTTGCGAATCAGCTCGTGGACGGTCTCGGCGGACTCTGCGGTCCCGGTGTCCACCAGCAGCAAGCCTGCGTCGGTCTCGTACGCAGCCAGATTCACGTAGTCGGCGGTGATGAACCAGGTGCGCGGCGCGGCCTCGACCGCTTTGTGCTCTCCAGTGAAGTAGCGGTCGAATAGGTCGCCACCGACCGATTCGTCGATGTCGTCCGTGCTGTGCGGTCCTTCTCTCATCGATTTTCTCCGACTAGGCGAAGCCGCCGAAAAGCACGACGACCTGGAGTGCCCCGATCCCGGTCCCGATCACGCCGCCAGCCAGGATGAGCTTCCACTCGTCCTTCTGGAAAACGGGACGCAGGATCCCTCCGAACTGCTCGGCGTCGAGCGCGCCGAGGTTCTCTTCCATCTGTGCGTGAATTCTGTGGGACTGATTAGCGAACGTCTTGATCTGGCTGCTGTCGCTCATGTCCGCGTTTCGAACACGGTCGAGCAGGTCGGCCTTGGCCTCTTCGAGCTTGTCCTTGGATACGAGCATCGCCACCATGGCGTCGCGCTCGTACTCCTGCATGCTCTCCTCGACCTGACCTTCGAGGATGTCGAGAAGGCGCTGGCGGTTCGGGCCATCACTGATGTGTTGAACCATGTTCTCGGCAGTCAGCACCTTGTCCGCGATGACGTCCGCGAACTGGGATGCGACCTCTCGCTGCCGCTTGATGAACACGCCCTGGAACTGCCACGGCCCGATCTGCACCGGTTCGCGGGGCTCGTAGATGAGGTTCATCGCCAGCCAGTTCGTGATGTAACCGACGAGGAAACCGGCGGCTGGCAGCACCCAGCCTTGTGGATAGACGATCCAAACGAACATCTGAATGATGCCGAAGAGGAAACCGAAGTAGAGCCCGGAACGCTCGATGAATTTGAACTCGGGACCAGCAACTTGCGTCAACACGCGGCCGAGCAGCGCCCGATCCTCGACCAGCGCCTCGTGGGCGATCTTGTCGATGTCGATGAAGTCGCTCGCCTCTTTGGCCATTCGATCGAGGATCTCGACCGTGACGCGGCGTACGTTGCGACGGACGAGCACGTTGATGTACTCGCGCAGCTTCTCCCGCGCGCGCGCCCAGGAATCAGGGGCGATGTTGGTCGAGAACTCGCGGATGATCTCCTCGGCAACATCCTCGACGACCTTGTCGAGCTCTTCGTTGTCATCGTGGTCGATGTTCGCGAAGATCTGTTCCATGTCGACGAGCTTGTCGTGGATGAGCGTGCTGAAGCTCTTCGACATCTCCTCGGTGTTCTTCGGGATGACCCCCTGCCAACCGAACAACGGCGGAATCCCGACGAACTCGACCGGATAGAGGGTCGCCTTCACGGCGAGCCAGTTGGTAAACCAGCCGATGAATCCCGCGATGAACGGGATCAGGAGGATGAGGGGGTTGAAGTCGTTCATTGGATGTGGTGTCGGCTATTCCGCGGCTTCTTCTTTGGCGCCACCGAGCTTCTCCAGCACGATGCGCGCGCCGTTCATGCCCGGGATGCATGTCACGCCGGGACCGGGGTGGCACGCGCCGCCCGCCATGTACAGGTTGCCGAGCGGGGTCTCGTGACCGCCATCCCAACCGGGAACTGGGCGATCGCCGAACATCTGGCCCGGGTGCAGCAGGCCCAACGAGAAATCGCCCTCGGTCGCGTTGAACGCCTTGTCGAAGTACTGCTGGGTGAACACTACTTGCTCGATGATGAGGTCGCGGAAATCGGGGATGACCTTTTCCATCTGGGTGATCATGCGCTCGACCATGAGGCTCTTCGCGTCTTTGTGCGAGATGTCCGTGAACTCGGTCGGGAAGTAGTGCGAGAACATCGTGCACGTATGGGTGCCATCGCCGGGCGCGAGGCTCGAGTCGAGCTGCGAGGGGAAGTAGCAATAGACCGCTGGATCATCGGCCACCTGGCCCGCCCTCGACTGCTGCCACGCCTTATGGAGCTGCTCCGGCCCCTTGATGTATGCGACGAGCCAGCTCTGAACGGTTCCGTTCACGAACTCGAGTTGGTTCTTGAAGGTCGGGAGCTCCTTGATGGTCATGTGGACCTGCACGTAGCCGTTGGCGTACTCGATATCGTCCACGGCGTTGGCGAAGTCCGGGGGCAAGGTGCCGGGCTCGCATAGGTTTCCGAAGGTCATCTTCGAGTCGAGGGTCGAAATGATGGCCTTGGCGTGGAGTTCCTCGCCACCCTTCATTCGAACGCCGGTGACGTTGCCATCCTCGATGATGAACTGGTCGACGATCGACTTGAAGCGGACCTCACCGCCGTAGCGCTCGAACACCTTCTGGAGCGAGGAGGAGACGGTGCCGATGCCGCCCTTCGGGATCTTGAAGTCGTAGGTGTCTCCAGCGGTGTAGTGGTAGGCCATCGAGGCGCCGCTGCCCTTGGTGTACGGGCCCATGTGCGTGCCGTCGATCGCGGAGGCGGAAAGCGAGCCCTGGATGCAGCCGTGCTTGTCGGCGTCCGGGAAGAACTCGCGGATGATCTCCATCGCGCTTCCGTAGCTGAGCTTCGAGAGAGCCGCGCGCGCCTTGTCGTCGGGCTCCATCGCGATGATCTCTTCGAGCGTCGGCGGGTTCTCGTGCATGTACTTCTCGAACATCGTCTTGAAGTGCGCGAAGTAGGAGCCGATGTTGTTGAAGCCGTCGAGGGCGTCCATGCCGTGGTCCTCGACGAGGTGGTTCGCGAGGTCGATCGGATCGGTGTAGCCAATGAAGGGAGTGTCATCCTCGTCGCCGAACACGGTGAACGAGCTCTCCGGACGAATCAGCTCGAAGCCCTCTTTGTCCAT
>Ga0209567_10001362_pt1 | contig 12658 bp, 14 predicted proteins | sample COG_12_FD_184756 | JGI IMG/M metagenome (GOLD analysis project Ga0209567, IMG submission 184756) | Pelagic marine sediment microbial communities from the LTER site Helgoland, North Sea, for post-phytoplankton bloom and carbon turnover... | ecosystem: Environmental > Aquatic > Marine > Neritic...
TCAAAAAAGCAGCGCCCGACCAACAACCGGACGCTGCTGCAACCCAGGTGTGACTTATTGGCTGGCTTGTAACGCCTTGTGACTCTCCATCCAGAGATTCACCTGGTCCCTTGCTTCGGCCACTTGCTCAGGCGTCATTCTCGACTCGAGGAATTCGAGTTTTGACTTGGCATCCAGGTCGCCAAATTGTGTCGCGAGGCTGAACCACTTGTACGCCTCTACGGCGTCGTACTTTTCCGAGTAGTCCATCGCGTACACGCGACCAAGTGCCAGCTGGGCGCCGACGACGCCCTGGTCTGCGGCCAACAGGTACCACTTGATACCCTCTTCTTCGTCAATAGGGACGCCCCAGCCGTTCTGGTGCATTACGCCCAGGTTGTACTGAGCCTCAGCGTGCCCTTTTTCCGCGGCCGCCCGGTAATATTTGAGGGCCTGATCATCGTTCATGTCGACGCCAAAACCGTTGCCGTACAACAGGCCCATGCCGTAGCAGGCATCGGCATCGCCGGCGTCCGCCAGGTCCTGCCACTCGCTCAGGGCCGTCGCGTAGTCGGTTGAACTGTAGGCATCCCAACCTTTCTGAAAATCGCCGGCCCAGACTATTGTCGGGAAAAGTATTAGAAAAAGTGCGAGAACGGTGCGTGACACGGTGCGCATGGCCGTTACCCTCCCTGAATTGCTCTGGCGCACGATCGTGTGCGCCAGAGCCCATGGTCTCAACACGGGCGCACTTCGGGCCATTCGGGGATGTACTTAGGGGTGTTGCGACAACCTACCTACCAGCAGTCCTGCCACGTAACGCCCGCGGAGGCACCGGTAACGCCCTTGAGCCCGGTGTTGGTGAGCGTCAGCGTGCCACACTTATCACTCGCCTGTCCGCCAACCGGAGCCGCCTGCACGCTGTACGTCGACGCCGTCGCGGCCTGGATCGTCAGGTTGTAGTTGGCCGCTCCGCCGTCAACCGGGCAGCTGTCCTGGAAGATGGTTGGCGCACCGGTATCGCCGCCCCCAGCTCCTGCACCTTGATAAGTGCTGTTAACCGTAAAAAAACGCTCCATGGCGCTGCCGAGGCTGGTCAGCGCACCGGCACAATCTGCCCGCTTCGTTTTGCGCACCTGCTCCAGGTAGGCAGGATAGGCGAAAGCCGCGAGCAGGCCGACGATGGCCACCACGATCATCAATTCGATGAGATTAAAACCGCGTTGTTTCTTCATACCGTCGATTCCAGGAAAGTATTGATATGACGCACCGATTACCGCCGCGCTCGTGATTTGTAATTGCTCGGCAGCAGCCAGACTTCCTCGATGACCCGCCCGCCACTCGTTCTGAAGCCCACGAGTCTGCCTTTCCGAACCCGGAGGAGCGAATCGTTTTTCGAGGAGAGAGAGCGAACGATGACCGAGTCCGATATCTGATAAGAGATGTCGCCGATGACAATTCTGCCTTCATCTGCGTACACGGCATCCACTTTGCCCGTGCGTTGAAAACCCTCGGCCGGATAATAGCCCGGCAGAGTTACCGCGATTGCCGTACTCGCAAACGCATAGGCGATCACCAGGCTTAGTAACAATGTCTTCTTCATGTAATGACTCCGAAGCCCATTTTGTCAGGGCGTAAGTTCTTCCCAGGCCAGGCGGCCGGACTTGGGTCCACCATTGTCCTCGATGTCGGTAACTTCGATGGTGCTACCGCCCGTCGTCTCGGTGGTGGATGTGTAGCGTTTGTTCGCGAGATTCACGGGCGAGGTCGCGATGCCGGTCACGGACATACCAACGGCCGCATCACCCCCTATCTTGTCGAGGTCATCCAGCTGTCCATCCCGGTTCAGGTCGAAAGTGATCTTGCCGGGGCTGCCGCCGGTGAGCCAGTCGGCAGCCATCAGCCAGCTGCTTCCGCCGAAATTACAGGGGTTGGCGTCCGGAATCATCGTGTTGAAGAACACCAGACTGCCACGAATTACCGGGTCGGTGACGAGCCGTTCGCCACTGTCGGGCAGGTTGATGTACCAACCGTCATCGGACGCATAGTCCACCGTATTTTGCGTGAGCGTGCGTCCAAATACGCCGCCGGTTGTAGAGCCGTCATCAATATCTTGCCGGACGAGGTCGCCGCGATCCAGCTCGGCTGTCCCCGAATCCCAGACACCGTACATGGCCTGCGTGTCGGTCGTCGTGACATCACCTGCGGTCAGATACTGACCGGTGCCGAAAATTACCAGCGTGTTCGGCACATTGGATCCGGACGTCGGGATACTGCTGTTGCGGATGATAACCGGCGTCGAGGTAATCTGCTGGTTGCTTTCCGCAATGAATAGCGGATTAGGCGTCGCTCCTGCTTTGTACGCGACGTCCCAGTTGCCCGCGTTGGCGCCGGACAGATCGAACGCCCACATATTGCCTTCCAGGTCGCCGGCATAAGCCCGATCCGCCAGGCCGTCACCGTCAGTATCCACGACTGCGGGGGTCGACAACCCGTTTCGGTTTATCGTATCTCCGACTTCCGTCGTGATCTCGATATAATCTGTACCGGCGGTCCAGGTGCCGTCCAGGCCGCCTTCGAGGAAGATTACGAATAACTTCGCTTCTCCGCTTCCAAGATCGTTGTAACCGTTGCCAACGATCGCGGCCCACCGGATCGTGTTGCCGGAACCCTCGAGCGGGACGATCGAAGGCCGGCTGAACGTATGCCCCAGGTCGGGATCGTTGGTGCTCGTGAATTCCCACATGACGACATTGGCCGGGGCGCCCGACGACTCCGAGAAGCTGCTCGGGTTCGTGACGTCCAGCGCGTACAACCCTCGCCCGCCGCCGCGCAAGCCACCCACCAGCACGGTCTTCCATGACGTCGAACCGAACGACGTGGTCTTGATGTAGGCATCGGCAATGGAAGGCGTCAGATCAACCGTGTAGCGATGTGCATAAGCAGCGTCGCTCAGGTAGTGCAGGCCATCCAACGCGCCGGTCGAATACAGGGCATTCGGTATATAGCCGAGGACCTCTTGTCCGCTGGTCTGCAGGAAGCCGTGCAGCATGCCGTCGTTACCGCCGACGTAAATCACGCCCGCCCGCGTCGCGTTGGCTATCTGGTATTCGGTGTAGGTCTCGCCGACACCACCGGGGAAGGGAGCAACGTCGGGCCAATTTGATTCCGGAGCACCGGCGTAGACCGGTCCCGAGTGGACGAGGTCGCCGAGACGACCACCGCGCTCTCGCAGCTCTTTGGTATTGAAAACGTTCGTGCCATCGTCGTAGTAACAGGATGATGACGACGCGATCTCGCAACCGCGATCGCCGCGCAAGAAGCCGTGACGCGCCATACCTGTCGCTTCGTCGTCCAGGCCACCACTCGGATTGGTGCGGAAGTCGTTTTTCTGCGCCGCGGTGAGTTCCGACCACTGAAACGCGATGCCGTCCGAACCGTCGTACGTAAGCAGGGTTCGCGGACTCACCGAAAGATCACGCGCGTCGAGCCGGCTGGCCGCAGCCCAGCTTGGGGTCGAACTGATAGCGCCGCTGTTCGGGTCCAGGTCGAACGCGAGTAGGTTGCCGCTCCAGCTGTCGCTGTTGAACAAGGCAAGATACACCTGCGAGTTGGTGCTCAGGGAACCCGTATTGAACGCGACCGATGCAGCTGAACCCACGCGACCTTGAATAGACTGTATCGCGCTCCGCAGCCCGGAGATCAACTGACCCGGATTCCGCGCGCTGAGAAACTCGCCGCGCCCATTCCACGCCGCGTGCCGCAAATCGTCGATCTTCGTCGCGTCGGTGCTCGGTGCCGGCCACGCGAATGGATCAGTCCTGTTCGGTGGCATGGCGGTCAGGGTGCCGTCGACGCCGAACGCAATCGAATAAGTCACCATGTGCTGGGCGGTATTTTCGTCGATGCCTCCCGGCGGCGGCCTCAGGTTGTTGTCTATGCTCGGCCGAATATCGTTTTCGTAGTATTCCATGGCGATGTCAGCAAGCGTTTCCTCCTCCGAATCGCCATAAGGGCCGGCAGGTCCACTGTCCCATAATGTGTTGTCGTCGCCATCTTCATTGTCGTTGCCGCTGAACGAGCCGTTGTAGTACCCGTCCGTCATGAGAACCGTAAAATTCTGCTGGCATTCACCACCGGTATCTTCCGGCAATGCAGGACAGGCGCCGAAATAGTCGTTGCCCTTGCAGCTCAAGTACTTGCCGGCCTCATCAAACGCTTCACGCAACGGCGTGTCATTGTCTCCGTAGCCCGAATAAAGCGCGCTCAGCAGGCTTCCCTTTGCGCCGGATGTCGGGTCTGCGTTCATCGAACTGATGGCCGTATCGACGGAACCGTTGTTATGCAGCGTCACGAGCCCCATTCGCACGTTGCTGGCGCCCGAGATAACCTGGCCGTAACCTGCCTTGGCGACGTACTCTCGCTTGCGGTAATAGCTGAACCAGTTGGCGAAGTTCTGTATCTCCTCCGCGTAAGAACAGGTAGGCGCCGCTGCGCAATCCCTGCGATTCGGGCCACCCGTGTAAGTAAGCGTCGTCGGCTTTATCTCGACCAGCGTGTGTGCGTCCGTATCGTCGACGACACCGTCCGCGTCGCTGTCGATCCAGGTGTTATATCGCGCCGGATGGAAATTATTGACCGTCAATAATGCCAGACCGCCCGGGCAATAATCGGTGTCATATGAGGTATCTACGGTCAGGTTGAGCGAGCCGTCGGCTGGAGCATGCGGGTTATAGAGTGCCGCCGATGGGTTTGCGTTCGCGTACGGAACACCGCTCCCATTCTCGCCCGGCCACGGCACATAGGTCACGCTAGGGTCGTAGTAGATGCGGTTGTAGTCCTTGTTCCAGGCGCGCCAGACGCCACCATACGGTGCTGCAATGCTGTTATCACGCAATGCCGCTTCGGTGGGCAGTACCCAGTGTTCGCCTACAGGAAAGGCCGGATCAGGTTGCGCAAAATAATAAGGACAGCTAAGCGTCATGATGCCGCGGTCTTCTTTCGTCATCATTCCCCAGCTCATACTTCCCGAATCGTCGAGCAGGAACAGGACATTCGGTTCGACCGAATTGCTCAGAAACAGCGGCGTATCGGCAAGCGTGCCAGGCGCCGCGGGTACCGTTACCGGAGCCAGGAGCATGCAAGTCAGCAGCGCAGCGCTGGCTGCGGCTTTGCGAGATGTCGTTTTAGTATTCATAACGGTCATGGCTACCCTGGTTAGCTAAAAGATTCGCCCATAGTGGCTACGCAGTATCACCTCGGCGGAATCGGCACTGCCGCCCGTTCCGCGCCCGGTAATCTTGAAGATGGTCACATCGCCGGTCCCTTTGTTATCGCCGTAGCCGGACATGTTCATCGCGCCCTCCGTACCAGCTACAGTAGTGAAGTGCTTGATGAAGTAACGCGGAGCCTCGTACGAGCCGTAATCGTTGGCGGCGACGACATGTTGTGTCCCGTCGCTCCAGGTCGTGCTTAATCCGAAGTACGGCTCGGCGCTGGCAAAGCCGTACAGTCCGCCAGTACCATCGAAACTTCCCATGCTGACTATGCCTTCGATATACATCTCCGCTTCCCTGACGGCGGACTCTGTCGTCTGGAAGGCCAGGTTACGATCCTTCGAATTACCGGCCATCTTTTCTTCGAGCACCGTGCCTTGCATACTGCTGACCGCGAGTAACGTAACCACCAGCAGCATGATCAGGCTTACGACGAGTACCACACCACGTTGGCGCTGCGGGGACTTCACGGTCATTGCGGGTCGGATTGTTGTATTCATTGTTCGTACCTTATGGATTTTCAGAGCCGGTTGCGGACAGCGACCGTGCTCGTGTAAACCTGTCGCAAGCGACTGTCCGGTGCGGCTATGTTGGTTCCGAAGATGTTGTAGTTTTGCGCGATGCCGCCGGTCAGGTTGTCATCGTAGGATCGCGTAACGATCGCAAAGCGAATACTGATCACTTGCTCCATGTCTGCGACCTGGTCGGCCGACACGTAAAAGTTGGCGATACCGGATCCCCCTGCACCGACAGGGTCGGTATCCACGCCATAAAGAATCTGGAAGTTTTCGATGCCGTCGAGGAACTCCAGACCGTTTCTGAAAAGAGCCGGCTGGCCTTCCGAGCCCATCGCGATCGAGTAGCTGATCTCCCGGGTGGCGAATATTTGGGCGTCGGCGCCATAAACCTTGGAAAGACAGTGCGCATTGCCGCCTCCCGGGCAGCCCGGGTTGTTGACGTTGTAATTTCCTGGTTCTGTGGTGGCCCCGGTGTTGTGGACCAGCTGACCGCTTGTATCTGCATTAGTGTTGGAGACTTGAAAGATATCGGCGGCGCTGCAATCGCTGACGAATATGATGTCGCCTTGCTCCAGGCCGTTGCCGGGTGGCACATGTATGACCGCCGATGCCTGCGGACCGTATGGCGGTTGTACGCCCAGACCGGAGTTGACTCCACCACGCAGCACCAGCGTATCCGGGGCTCCGCTCGCACCTTCGGTTCCGCCGACACCGCCGGTTTTGAAATCAACGTAACCTGTGCCGCTGCTGTCCAGGTTGTTCACGACATTAAGGGCGTCGCTGGCGCAACCCCAGAAATCCGCCATGCGTATGTCTCTCGAAAGGACTTCCAAAGCCATTCGGCCACCCTCCTGCATCCTCGAGGTGGCGTCGTGCACGCGGTAAGTCTGCCTCGACGAGGCAAAAACCTGCAAGATTCCGCCCACAAGGAACAGGCCAAGCAACATACCGATCAGGACTTCAACCAGTGACAGGCCCGATTGCCTGGAGCGGTTCTTGATAGTTTGCTTATCATTCATCATTACAACTCGACAATGATCGCGAGACGTTCTGTATTGGTCGGTGTGACGTTGATGGCGCCGTCGCGATCGTCGTCCCACCAAATCTTGATTGAGAGCTGAGTACCAGCACCGTCGCACTGCGGACTCGCGGCTGCCGTACCGTCATTCGGTGTGCTGTCGAGACAAACGAAACCCTCGCCCATGGGCAAATAGGTGGCGATGGCAGCATTCCACTCGGCCAGATCGTTCTGTGCCAGTTGCTGAGGCGTGCAGCCCGCCGTTGTCTTGCAGCCCGTTACCGTTGCCGCCGTCGCCGGGTCGTATAGATTGCTGTCGGCGGTCAGAACATTTGACCGCATCCGATCTGCCAGATCGTAAGCCAGCGCCGAAGCCTGGGATCGCATGAAAGCGCTTTGATTGTTCTTCAGAGACACGGCCTGCAGGCCCGCGACGCCGACCAGTCCTATCGACAAGACGATGACAGACACCAGGACTTCTATCAGCGTGAAGCCCGATTGCCGGTCCCGGCGCAACCCTTCCGGCCGCGGAAAGCTCTTGTAATTACTGTTCATCATCAGGAGCATCCTTGTCGCGAAACGTTGGTTCTGCCGACAGCGTTGACGCGAATCAGCCTGCCCGTTTCTGCCGTGCGGTTATCACACAAGGTGAGATCCCCGCCACCGGTTGTGGCAAAACCGCGCGCATCGTACGTGAAACTTGCGGCACCGCTGTTTAGCGTTGAGGCGTTATGGATAGGGCCGAAAACCGAAATGACCTCGTTCGCATCCGTCGTTGCATCCCGGTCCTTGTCGACCCAGACTATCCAGCCGTTCGACCAGTCATTACTCGCAGAACAACTGGGGGTCGTGGCATCAAAATTTGAGCTCGCGCAAACAGTCGCATTTCGCTGGAAACGAACCGCAGCACTCCTGGCTATCTTGATTGATGTGACGATCTGATTGGCCTGGCTGACCAACCGGTTGTCCATGATCACGCCGCGAAAACTCGGAACACCAACAGATAAAACGATCGCCGCGATAGCTATCGTCACCATTAATTCCAGCAGCGTGAAACCGCCCTGTCGAGTCATTCTGAATTCTCTGCTTGTTCTCATAAGTGGTTGACCTGTCAATCAACAATTCCTTGCGGATTATGTTCGGTACTCCGAGTTTCAGTCTGCGACCTGTGCCTGATTTGCCGGGCAATTTGTTGTGCGAACCGCAGAACTGTGAAGTTCGTCACACTGAATGCCATGACAATCGAAGCCCAAGTCCCGATGCAATTTCGTATCCGGTCAATTGCAACGAGACCGATTGTCGAGGATCGGCGGTTTTATTTATGTGATTGACATCGAACAAAAGTTTGTCGATGCCGAAAATTCCGACGAGTGGTCATTTTGTGGCGACCAAAGGTGCATAGATCGCTTTCTCGAAACTCCGGTTCGATGCGGAGACGAGCTTATGTCAGATAATTACGAAGACGGATACGATACGGGCCGAGCTTGCCAGTCGGGCAAATCAACCGCTGGTTGCTATGCAGCACTTCCTGCTACCATCGTTAGTCGACTTTCATGAACGCAGATCGCGGCAAACCACAGGAGTCGTCTAAGAACTATGCCTGTTGAACTTTTCAAGGTCATCGCCAGGTTCGAGAATGCCGAAGGCCAGCCGTTTTTCGGGTCTGAATACGAGGTAACGCTGCTCGATCGCGACCGCCTGCTCGATGATAAATTAGGCTCAGCCTCGCTTAACACGGACGGCACCGCCGAATTTCTGTTTTCGGCATCCGATATTCTCTCCATCGACTCGATCGGTGAACGCAAACCTGATCTGTATTTCCTTATCACCGAGCACGGCAATGAAGTGTTCCGTTCCGACATCTTTTCCGAAGTGGATTTCGACGCAACCGATCCCGTCACGGGGCGGCAAGACAACGTGACAAGAGAATTCGGTCCGTTCCGCGTAACCGGGTAGGCAACAGCGCCCCGCCACACGTGTAAAGAAAAAGGGCGCCGCATTTTGAGCAGAATTCTCGCGATTTGCGCATTGACGACACATTCCTTCTAAGTTATATTCCCTCAATGGAATGTTTGATCGGTGCCAGATCACCTTCAAATTTGGTCATCTCTCAGTGACTTGCGAAGTTGAGTACACCGACGAGTTCGGTGAATGGTGGAACGATCTTTCGGAGGATGAACAGGATTCAGTGGCGGCCAAGGTTCAGCTTTTGGAACAACTCGGATCACAGTTGCCACATCCTCATAGCTCGGGCATCAACGGATCAAGGCACTCACACATGAGAGAGCTCCGAATACAGCATCATGGTGACCCGCACCGTGTCTTGTACGCATTCGACCCGCGTCGAATCGCAATACTGCTCATCGGCGGGTGCAAGACGGGCGATGATCGTTGGTATGACAAGATGGTGCCAATCGCCGATGACTTGTACGACGAGCACCTGAAGGAAATTGGGCAATAACTGGTGTTCCTAGGAGAATTCTAATGGCTAAGAAGTTTCAAGCCCTGCGTGAAAGAATGTCGCAAGAGCGTCGTGACAAGATTGACGCAATGACCAAAGAGATGCTGGCAGAGATACCCATGCATGCGCTTCGTGATGCTCTGCAGTTTACTCAGCAGCAACTTGCCGAGGAACTTGGCGTCAAGCAGGCTGCAATTTCCAAGATGGAACGACGACCCGACCATCTTGTTTCGACCTTGCGGCGGTTTATTGAGGCTATGGGAGGAGAGCTCGAACTCAAAGCCCATTTTCCGACTGGCTCTGTCAGCATCACCGAACTTGGCGACCAAGACGAATCTTCGGATGACCTTGTTGGACGGACAGCATAACGGTGCCCGACGCCAACGGCGAGAACTGGCTCCGGACGATTTACGCCAAAGGTGATCGGTCAACGATTCCCGCACACGAACTAAGAATCATCAAAGAGACGATTGACAATGACCAGGAAAAAGAAGATGTCCGCCCAAGGCACAGAGCTTCTTAAAGCTGTCAAGCAAATGACAGCGGGGAAGAAAGGTCGTGTCTATACACCCGAACAGCTGCTGGTGATTTCAGCGCGTCACTCGGTCAATATGACACAAAAAGAATTTGCTCGCCCGTTACATGTTTCGGTCGATTCGATCCAGGATTGGGAACAAGGCCGGCGTTTACCCAGGGGGGCTGCCAAGACGCTGCTTCGTGTCGCCCAGGATCACCCGGAAGTGTTGGAAGAACTGGCTACGTAGGTCTGGGAATTGCCGGAAGACACATTCCGATTCCGAAACGCGGAATCGAAAAGCCCCGCTAACCATTCGATTAACGGGGCTTTTTGGCATTTGGTGGTGATGGGTGGAATGGAACGGGCCGTTCCGGCCCTCGCCCTTCGGGCGTCTGTCGCACCGCTTCGCGGTGCTCGGATGAACCACCTTCGGTGGTTCGAATTCACCCTGTCACACGAGCAAACAAAAAGGGCGCCGCAAGGGCGCCCTTTCCATTTGCTTGGTGGTGATGGGTGGAATTGAACCACCGACCTGCGGGTTATGAGTCCGCCGCTCTGACCATCTGAGCTACATCACCGTAATTGGCTCGCCACCGCAAGGGCTCGATGAGGGCCGCAAATTCTCCTTGTGAGAACACTGACTGTCAAGACAATCCGGACGCCAGCCCCGTTGTTTTCCGGTACAGTCGGTCCAAATGGACCTGAGTCTTGTCTACATACTCGAGATCGCCGGCACAGCTGCGTTCGCGGTCAGTGGTGCGCTGGCCGCATCGCGAAAGAATATGGACATTTTCGGCTTCTGCGTGCTGGCGCTGATGCCTGCCGTGGGTGGCGGCACCGTCCGCGACATCATAATCAACCGGGTTCCAGTGTTCTGGATCAGTGATAACCGTTACATAGCGGTGGCCGTCATCGCGGCACTGGTCGTGTATTTCACGTCGTACAAACCGGGGTCACGCCGCCGGATTCTGATCTGGATGGACGCCTTGGGGCTGGTTCTGTTCGCAGCACTCGGGACCGAGATTTGCTTGGCCTACGACACCGGCCCGCTGGTTGCCATCATGCTCGGCGTCACAACGGCTGTGACCGGCGGCATGATTCGCGACATCATTTGCAATGAGATTCCGCTTATCTTGTCCCGCGAAATATACGCGACGGCCGCGTTCGTTGCGTCGGTCTGTTACGTGCTGGCCAACGAGGCCGGCCTCGGTGAACAACTCGCGCTGGTCGTCGCAGTAAGCGCAGGATTCGCAATTCGCGCGCTCGCGATCATTTACAACTGGTCACTACCGTCGTTCGGCATGCACAAGAACAAATAGATCTTCTAGACATTGAAACGGAAGTGCATGACGTCGCCTTCCTGCACAATGTAGTCCTTGCCTTCAAGCCTTAGCCGGCCCGCTTCTTTGGCGCCTTGCTCACCGTTGCCGGCGACGAAATCGTCGTAAGAGATGACTTCGGCACGGATGAAACCCTTTTCGAAATCCGTGTGGATTTCCCCTGCCGCCTGCGGCGCCGTCGCGCCGACTTTCGTGGTCCAGGCGCGTACTTCCTTCGGACCCGTAGTAAAAAAGGTCTGCAGGTCGAGCAATGAGTAACCGTGGCGGATAACACGGTTCAGACCGGGCTCCTTCGCCCCGAAGTCAGCGAGAAAGTCTGCTTTGTCTTCATCGTCAAGCAGCGCAATCTCGGCTTCGATGGCGGCACAGATCGCGACGACTTCTGAACCTTCCTTCGCCGCATACTCCTTCACCGCCTCGAGATGCGGGTTGTCGATAAAACCGTCCTCGTCCACGTTGGCGACATACATGACAGGCTTCGCCGTGATCAGGTGCACGCTTTTCAGGATTTCTTTCTGCAGCTCCGTCGTCTGCATCGAGCGGATGGGTAAGCCCTCGTCGAGATGCGCCTTGATGCCGGCTAACGCATCACGGTGTGCAATGACGTCTTTCTGGCCGGTCTTCGCATTTCGCGTCGCCTTGTCGAGCTGCTTTTCAACGGATTCGAGATCGGCGAGTGCCAGCTCGGTGTTGATCGTCTCGATATCGTCGACCGGGTTGATGGAGCCCGTCACGTGCGTGACGTCGTCGTTCTCGAAGCAACGCACGACGTGAGCGATGGCGTTCGTCTCGCGGATATTCGCGAGGAACTGGTTGCCGAGCCCCTCGCCTTTGGAGGCCCCCGCAACCAGTCCGGCGATATCGACAAATTCCATGGTCGTCGGCAGGACCTTCTGCGGCTTCACGATGCCCGCAAGAACATCGAGACGCGGATCCGGCACGGGTACGACGCCGACGTTGGGATCGATCGTACAAAACGGATAGTTCTCTGCCGAGATCTCGGCAGCGGTTAGCGCATTGAACAGGGTCGATTTGCCGACATTCGGCAGGCCGACGATGCCACAGGTAATTGCCATCAGGTTTTCTCTCTGGAGACTGGCTGTAAACTCATAGACCGCTCTCCTTTTTGCGCAGGCCGTCCACGATTGCTCAGCCAGACTCCTTGGTGTGTAGTGCCTTCTGTGCCGCGCTCAATCCATCTTCAAGCAGCGTCGGCATGACGTCGATGGCTTCGTCTATATTCTTCTCGAGCGCCGATTCGGTGTCGTTCGAACCGCGCTTGAGCACATAGTTCGTCACCTTGCTCTTCTCGCCCGGGTGCCCGACGCCGAGGCGCAATCGTACGAAGTCCGCCCCACAATGACGGATGACATCGCGAAGGCCATTGTGGCCGCCATGACCGCCCCCTTTTTTCAGTCGCGTCGTGCCCGGCGGCAGATCGATTTCATCGTGCGCCACGAGAAGCTCGGTGACGCGGAGACGATAGTAGTCAAGTACGGCACGAATCGGCCCGCCGCTCTGGTTCATAAAACTCTGCGGTTTGACCAGC
>Ga0209567_10001363_pt1 | contig 12657 bp, 8 predicted proteins | sample COG_12_FD_184756 | JGI IMG/M metagenome (GOLD analysis project Ga0209567, IMG submission 184756) | Pelagic marine sediment microbial communities from the LTER site Helgoland, North Sea, for post-phytoplankton bloom and carbon turnover... | ecosystem: Environmental > Aquatic > Marine > Neritic...
CGATCGCAAATCCAATGATAAATACAATTTTTGCTGTTTGGTAATTCATGATTTTCATTCTTTTCATTGTTAAGATATAAATTATTTGAGTAATTGGATATTGTGAAGTTTACAAAGACTACCAATCGTTATCTTTTCATTAATTTGGTAAACGAAAGAGAAACTAGCGCCAATGTAACTTCGAAAAATATTTCAACCATAAAAGCAGAATTGAATAATGATATTAACATACAGGTGAGCAGGGCCTTGGTGAAACGGAAAATAGCGTCGTTTTTTGGGGAGGTCTTATCCAATGAAGTTCATCTTTGATGAAGATTAAGCATACTAAGATGAATTTGCTCCATTAGTCCGTGAGGTAAAAATACGGCCAGAACTTCATAGACAAATTGAATTAGCTTAGGAAGTAATAATGATAAAAATCATGGCATAGTTGTCCCTTGTTCATTATATTCAATCAATTGTAAATCTAATGTTTACGATTTGACGGCCTAACACTAACAGTCTACAATGCCTGCCAAAAGAAAACTAGCCGCAATTATGTTTACCGACATTGTCGGTTATACGGCTTTGATGGGATCAGATGAGGATAAGGCATTTGAAGTGTTGGAAAAAAGCCGGGATATTCATATCAAAAGTATCAATCAATTCAATGGCAAACTTATCAAAGAAATGGGCGACGGTATGCTAGCTCAATTTGATAGTGCAATTGATTCCGTATTGTGCGCCATCGAAATACAAAAACAGGCAAGACAGCAAATCAAAGAGAAAATTAGGATCGGATTACATCTTGGTGACATCACTTATGATCACGAAGATATTTTTGGAGATGGCGTAAATATTGCCTCTCGATTACAATCGGCCGCAGATCCCGGAGGTATTTATATATCTGAATCTATCCAAAAATCCATTCGGGCCAAAAGCTCTGTTAAGACGAAATATCTGGGTCAGGTCAAATTAAAAAATGTTGATTATCCGGTAAACACCTATTCTATACTTGAAGATGGACTACCAATCCCTTCTGCCGCTAAAATAGAGCAACTTAAAGGAAAAGGTCTGTTTCATAAACTTACAAGGTCAATTTATACCTATATCATTCTGTTACTATTGATTCTTGCTAATGGACCCTGGATACGAGATGCCTTCAAAACTGAGGCATCTCCCATATCATCATTACTTATTCTGCCATTTGACAATTTTACTGGCGATGCCTCACTGGAATATGTTGTCGCAGGCATACATGATGCTTTAATTGGGGATGTGGGAAAAATAAGTGCTTTGAGAGTCCCTTCGAGTCGAACCGCCAATGCCTATCGCAACGTAGAAAAATCGATTCCTCAAATAGCTACTGAGCTCAATATAGATGCAGCTGTCGAAACTTCCGTGACCTGCTATGGTGAAAATATTTGTATTCAGGTAAGAATGGTAAGCGCTTTTCCTGAGGAGAAGCTGTTGTGGGTACACGATTTCAACATTGAGAAAGGACAGCTTTCTAATCTTACCAAAAAAATTGCCAACGAGATTTCCCAGCAAATTAATTTAAATCTGACTCCTCAGGAAGAAAAATTGCTAACGGAATCTAAACCTATAGACCCGGATGCTTACGAAGCCTATCTGCGGGGTATGGGCCACTGGGAGTTAGGTACAAAACCAGACCTTGATCGTGCCATGGATTATTTTCAATTGTCAAGTAAAATTGATCCGAATTATGCCCTTGCTTACCTGGGTATTTCCAGAACTTGCTGGGCTTATGTTATGCATGGGTTTTTACCCAATAATGAAGTCTACGAGAAAGCCGAAGCTGCACAAAATATGGCCCTAAAACTTGACAGTTCGCTGGTGGAGATTCATGCCAGCATTGCCACCAAATATACCTGGGGGGAATGGAATTGGAAAAAAGCTGAACAAGAGTTTTTAAAGGCAATAGAGGTAAATCCAAATTATGCCTTTTCACAGGCATATTACTCACATTTTTTAGCAATAATGGGCAATCCCGAAAAAGGGCTCCCACATAGTGAACTGGCCATGGAGCTAGATCCATTTAACACATTATATATGTCTCTTCATGGGCAGGCACTCAAAAATGCGGGTAAGTTTAAAGAAGCTCTGGAATTGTTGCTAAAGTTATATGATATAGAACCGGATCAGGGTATTGCACTCCCGGCACTGTGGGCAGTCTATCACGAATTGGGTGACTGGCAGAAGGCGCTTGATATTGCAAAAAGAATATACAAATTGAGGGAAAATGAGCTGGCCTTGAAATCCCTTGAACAAGGATTTGAAGAAGGAGGTTACCATTTGGCCATGCAGCGTACCGCCGAGATGATGATCACGAATCGTGATACGATCTACGTTCCTTCATGGCAAATAGCTACACTTTATTGCCGTGCCGAAAAGAAAGAAGAGGCTTTGGAATGGCTGGAAAAAGCGTATGAAGAACATGACAGCAACATGCCTTACATTAGTGTAGATCCTCTTTTTGACTTTTTACGCGAAGAACCTCGATTTCTAAATCTTCTGAACAAAATGGACTTGCCAGTATAGAAGTCAAAGTATTATAAAGAGCCCTAAAAGGGTTGTTGCTCAAGTTAATCCAATGCAGGCTATCGCCTGTCTGTTTTTTTTGTTTTCACCGCTTTAGTGCTTGGCAGCACTTCGCTTTAAAAACAAAAAATCCAAACACTTTCGTGATTGGATTCTCTTACCATGTTTTGCCTTATTAATAATAAGGGCACACTTTTTAGCTATTTTTAATATAAAGTAAGCATGGGGATATACTTCTTTTTCCTATTTATTTAGGAATACCTATTGTGAAATCTAGACGCATTAAATAGTTATAGCGAAACTAGGTTAGTCTTATATACCTTGGTTTAGCGAAACCAATGTAATTCGTTTAATTGCCGGAACCTCTTCTTGCTCCATTACCAATCATCCATTCACCTTCGTTTTAAAGTTTCCGTATGTCAGCTTCCATTAAGCTTATCGTATTTACCAGTGAAACCAAATTTGCTTCTCCTTAAACTATATTTTTTTATACAATAGCAGCTGAAACTAAATTCAAAACTTGTACCTCATCAACATAATATTGGAATAAAAAAGGCCGGTGGCATAATTCAAACTACCGACCTTTTGCAATCCTTATATATTCGTTTATTGATAAACTCTTATATAATCCACTTCCATGGTGTCTTGGGTAAACGCACTATCAATAGCTCCACCAAGTGTACCGCCCATGGCGATGTTCATTATGAAAAAGAAATCAGCGTTAAACGGAGTTGCAGAAGAATTCACAAAACTGGTATGGATAAATTCATCATCGACCACAAACTTGATGCTGTCTGGAGTCCATTCCACGGTGTAATTATGAAACTCAGAAGTTGCTGTGGATATGGGGATAGAACCAGTTACAGCAGTTCCACCAAAGTTACCTGGATAATGTAAAGCACTTGAAACAATATTGGCACTGTTTCCAACATGTTCCATAATATCTATTTCACCACAATCAGGCCACCCAACTGTATCGAAATTAGCGCCCAAGGCCCATAGTGCAGGCCATGTACCTCCACCAGAGGGGAGTTTAGCCCTAATCTCTACACGACCATATGTAAACTCATATAAGTTCTCTGACTTGATTCGTGCAGAAGTATAGGCACCTGCAGGACTCACTCCAAAATCGAAGAATACAACGATACGATCAAAGTTATAAGCCGGAGCCATGCTAAAATCAAAAGTCAGAGTTTCCCAACTTTCAGACACGGTGGTATTCATGTCAACTTCAAAATTTTCATCGGCATCAGCAGAATTTTCAAGTTTTAGTTTCACAACCGCACCCACTGTTGGAGACCAGGTTTTCATACTGATACTTGAATACGTTGTCAGATCCAATGGGGCGGACACATCAAAGAAAGATCCGGCCCAAGTTTCAGCACCTACAGGTTTGGTAGACTCTCCCACCATGGCAGATGTATTTGCACCAGAGGCATCAGGATTGGCCACAACCTGTGTCGATGCACCTCCAAAACCTGTAAAAGTTGGTGCGGTTCCTTCGAAATCATCAACTGACGAAGTGGCTCCGCCCGTGGCAACCAAAGTAATATCATCAAAATAGTGTACGGTGGCTTCTCCGCCCTCAGACTTGGCTGTAATTTTTAGCATTCCCCCTTCAACGACAACATTGCCAGGATCATCAGTATAGGTTTGCACCTCGTTATTTCCCCATCCTCCTGCACCAAGATCGTAGGTCCAATTGGAAGGATTAGGAGCACCGTCTACATCAAATTCATCTGACCATACCAAATTAGAATAAATGCTTTCAAGCTTTTCGTCTCCGCCTCCGGTTGCGGGTTCTGAAGAAAATCTATGATACCACGCCAAATCTGGATTGAGGGCGTCATATGTTCGCACATATAGTAAATCTTCACTTATGGATAGAATTTCATAGGTAGAAGACCCAACGTAATATCCCATAAACCCGTCATTGGAATAATCTATTTGCGTTCCTGTCGTTTCTGCCTCGGGTACATTGCCCTGGACGGATGACAGGGCAACCGTTTTGGTACCCGAAGTATCAAAATCATAACAAAAATCGTCGACTTCGGTACCTCCTACCACATCTTTGTGCGCGGAATTGAAAAAAGTCTGTCCCTTGTTATCGAGGGAATAAGATATTACGTCGCCATCGACTGAAAAGGTCAGTTCATCGTCACATAGGCAATCCGAGTCAGGGCTACCACACTTTTCGAAAGCTTGGGCTGAATACCATTTGGGGTACCACCAATCTCCGTCGATTCCTTCCCGTGCAGGACCAACCCCGAGGTGTCCCGGTTCCGCCGCCGACAAATACCATGTTTTTGAATCATCGTTGGTCAGGAAAGAAATTATCTCGGCAAACTCCGACGGTTCCCCGTCAACATTTACTTCTATTTGAATTGTCTCCGAAACACTTAAACCCCCAGCTCCATTTGCTGTTACAGTAACACTATAGGTATTCTGTCCTCCCATATCGTAGAACTTTACCACATTGCCGGTAAATGATTCTTGAGATGTACCATCACCAAAAACAAATGTAAATGAAGAGGCATTTGTAGCCTTTGCCTCGAATGTAACCTTTCCGGAACCATCATTACTAATTTCTGATGTAACTACAAGATTAGATGGGGTCAACATCTCGGGAGTTTCCTCAGAACAACTCAATAAAATCAAAAAGAGTGTCGAAATAATGTAATTGATATTTTTCATATTTTTCTTTTTTAAACTCGTTACGGCTTTGTTTTAGAAATTAGTTCTGATCTTGAATCAAACATTGGAATATCTTCTGCCGTTAAAGTACTATTGCAATATAATTTTTTTTTAAGGAGAATCTATATTAATTACACTTATTACATTATCCAGAGCCAGCCACAAATTGTGTTCGGCATCTTCATAGATGGATAATACCGTATTGTTATTCAGGTCTTTTTCCTGTTTGGCTTTATTGTTTTCACTGCTTAAGTGTCTGTTGACGCTACGCTATAAAAACAAAAAATCCAACCACTTTCGTGATTGGATTCTCTTGGTCGGGGTGGCAGGAAGCTGCCAAATCCGTTCAAATATTTAAATATCAAATAGTTACACAGTTAATCCTTGCTGCGATTCACCGAATCGTTCACTAAATGCAAAAAGAACTATTTTAAGGCAAACTGTATTGCCGCTTTGTTACTATAAAGATACAATCAATATTTGATATCATGTAACAAAGTTTTGGTTCAAAAATAGTTCCTTATAACGGTGAGTATATGCCTAGTGCGACCGCTTAGGGAGCATTATCGCATATACATTGTTATAGGCTTTCTTTAATCATTTTCCCATTTTCCTGCGAAAAACTCTTCAATTACTTTATATAGAACTTCTGACCATATTGACTTTCTATTGTAAATTCCAGCTGGACCATGTCCGTCATTAGGGACAATCCATAGGTATGAATTCGGTATAGATTGATAAGTTGTAACTGGTATATTAATTGGAAAATATTTATCTCTATCACCATGAATAATTAATGTGGGACATTTTATAGTTGATAAATATGCCGAAGTAAAATTCATGTCGTCATAAGAATTTGCAAAAGCATTAAACTGCGCCACAAGCATTTTTATTTGCTTTTCACCTCCTGGTTGATAGTATTCCCCATGATTCTTCCATTCTTCATAAGTCTTTGATGCCATTATGGGTCTGGATTGAGCAGGAAAAAAGGACGTTGCGGCAACCAATATGAGTGATGATATCCTAGTTGAGTCCATAGTTGCCATATGCGTTAAAGTCATTGCTCCAGAACTTTGTCCTAATGCATCAAATTTGTCAATATTTAAGGAATCCATCAAGCCATACATATCAAGGGCAGCCATTTTATGTGTAAATATTTTAGATGGGTTTGTTGAATTCCCATGGCCTCTTAGGTCTGGTATTATCAATAAGTGATGCTTTGAAAGGTCTTCGACCCATGATTCCCATGCTTTATGACTAAGTGAGAAACCATGAATTAATAATAATGGTTTTCCTTCACCGTGCGTTTCGTAGTAAATTTTTACTCCGTTTGTTTCAACAAATTTCCCATTTTGTGCAACTATGATATTTGAACTTAGTAACAGGAAAACAATAATTAATAGATTTTTCATTGTTGGTGTTTTTTCTTTGATTGCCTATAACGTGTTTGTATATGAGCTATAGGTATTAGCCTATGGCTTATATACGTTGTTGTGAGTAGTTATCATTCTAAGTTTAAGAATGTTTTTGCATTTTGGTATAGGATCATCTTTTTTTCTTCTTCAGTTAAGAAATCCATACTATTAAGAAATTCTATGGATTTAGATATGGCTCCCGGCCATACCATTTGATCTGAACCAAACATAACACGATCTAATACTCTTGCATTTTTAGCGAATTTAAGTAGTCGTATAGCATAGTCAGTAGCTATTGGGTCGACCCATAATAAAACACCCAGATCAATATATAGATGTCTATAAAGTGATAACATTCTTATTGCATGTTCAAAAAAAACTTCACCGCCATGCATTAAGTAAACCTTGAGTTTTGGATACTTTACTAAGACGTCCTCTATAAGAAACGGATCTCCCAATGAAATTCTAAATTTTGGACAACAAGTATATGGAGTCATAGGCGGCCCTCCTCCTGTATGATAGGCGACAGGAACCTCATATTTCTCGCATAGTTGTAAATAAGGCGCGTAGATTGGATCATTAAGTGTTCGACCAAAATAAACTCCTGTTATCTCTCCAAAAACTTTAATTTTACCCTCCATTATTAATTTCTCAAATTTATCGATGGAAATTAATTCCTCATCATCCATATATCCAGGAATAAATCTTGCATCGGCCGTAACATATTTTTCAACGCTCTCCATAGAAGTCCCACTTACTACGGCGAATTCAATTTTATGTTTATCTAATAAAGCAATTGTTTGTTGTAAGTGTTCGTCTGCAGTCTTTGGCGATTGAATGCCTGTTGGATGCTGAATTCCTCCCCAATAATCGGTAGATGAATAACTATGAACATGAACATCGATTATTTGAGCCTGAACTATTGTCAGGCTAAATAAAAATGAAAAGACCAGAAAGAATATTTTGTAATTCATGATGTATTTGGTTTTAATTACTCACAACGGTTAGTATAAGGCGCGTTTCAATGCGCTTTATACATTGTTGTAAATAGTTTTTATAATTGTCTAACTTTTCAGGCATGAATTAAGAACAGTTCATTAATGATTTTTAACGTTTCAATAATTGCTTCTTTAGGATTGTAAGCAGTGTCAGAAATACCAGAAACTACTCTGGATATGTTATGATCAACGGTTCCCTTCGAGTTCCAAGTGTATGATTGGGCAACTGTCAAATAAGCAGAAAAATTATGATGCCCTGATCCAGGCCTCTCTCCAATTAGGTGAATAATACAATGACTTTTTGGGGAGGATGACTTTTGACCAAACAAGATTTCTCCACAAGCATAACCGGCTCGTACACGTCCATTCTTTAGCACTAGGTGTTTATCACTCAGTGAGTAATTGCGTTCTTTTAACTTACTTAACAGGCCATTTAAAAAAGGCAATAAGTGTCCCTCATCCATCAAGGCCTTGGCATTTAATCCATCAGAAATGATGATTTGAATATCTTGAGCGGATCCATTCCAGGAATTCTTGATGGACTTGATTTTTTCAATGGAATTGGAACTTAATACTTCCCCTGACACAGGGTGATATACGTAGTCTTTTCTATCTTTAGATTTTGTGGTTATAGCAATAGAAGTGGGAATGCTCTGCACAAATGCGGAGTTGAGTTCTGTCCACAAACTCACTTTGGCGTCTTCGTATAAATAATGCACTTGTTTGTCCAAGGCTGGCTTTAAATCCCAGTAATTATCTCCAAAGCCTTGCGCAATGGGAACGCCGCGCTCTTCTATTCTGGCGATGGCCTGCTTTCCTTCTTCATAAATTTCTTCCAGCGATCGTTCATCTTTTTTCATTTTTTTGAATTGGTAATACACCCAAATTGGGTCCCCAAAATGTTTTGTTGGATTTCCTTGCTCATCAATTATTTTAAGTTCTTTAAAGAAATCCCACATGGCATCATTTACCTTATAACCAAACTGCTCACGTATCTTAACATGGTTGTTAAACGCAGTTGTTAAGTAACTGAGCATCGGGTCATTTTTAGTCGGCAATGCCATCAAATAGGCCGGGTTTGCTGGCATCACACTTTCAATGCACCAGTCTAAATCCTCTAAGTTCACATCCATGTGCAACGTGGAGCATATGTCTAAACCAATGGTCAATCCATGCAGCTTCCCCATCACAGTATCTTCCAAGCAACACCGCACCAGCTGCTCCTTGGTTCTGAAGACTTCTGGGCCGATAAACCCTGCAACATCATTCACATGTACCCATGAGTTATTGGCGCCTTTCAACGCATCAATCCTTTGTTTTAAAACCCTTAGAAATCCATATTTTCTTGATTCATGCATCACCATATCGAACCCTGCTGCATGCCCATTGGTCAGGTCAGCTCCTTGGCCGGTTTCGGCATAGAATCCATATTGCCCATCTCTTTGAGAAGCGTATTGCAACATTTTATTGATGGTGACATCATAGGTTTTGTTCGCATTTACAGTGCCTGCGATACTCTGAAACCAAATCCCGGTAATTCCGGTATTTTCTTTTTCTACTTCCGCCTGAATGTCAATATGTGAGAGAACGCAGTTTGGAATCGTTTCTTCCAAACCGAAAGTTGCAATAATGTCGAATAGAGCATGTTCAATTTTTGCAACAGATGTAGGTTCGCTGGAAACAGGGTTGGTGCCTAAAACAACATCTCCAACTGCATACGACCACGCATCAAAGACTTGCCAGCTAATCTCTTCTATATTATCCGTTGGGGAATTCGGCTGTACTCTAGCTCCCATATAGCCTTTACTTCCTATTTTACTATTTGGCAGAGGGTTAAAAACTTTTTTACTGATTTGAATGAGCTCATCATTAGTCATTAATTTTACCAAACATGCAATTACATCGCTACTCAGGCATGGCATGATCTCTTTTATCTTCTCCTCGGGTTGGGACATAACAAAGTCTTTAAGTTCTCGTAGCGTCCAGTTTTCTAATGTTGGATTTTCCTTAGTTGATTGTTGAATTAGCTCGAGGATCTCATCTTTATACACTAAATGTTCATTCAGACTGCCGATGTTAGTATTACCAAGTAATTCCCTTGCATGGGTTCTCGACTGTTTATTAGCAGCCGAGATGTTTAGTGACATGTCACCTTCTTTGAACTCGTTAGCGGCACCTAAAATTTGTCTGTACAGCGTGATATCAAATTCCCCCTTAACTCTATTGATGTAACTGAAAATGGCCTCACCGCTCGTTGGGTTTTGGATGACAACGCCCCCTGAAGAAGTTGCTAACGCTTCATTTTTCGAAACGAAAAAATCACACCCGTTTAAGATTAGAACCGAAGCTCCGGCTAATCCCGACAGTTTTATAAATTCCTCTCTAATCATTATAATAGATATGGGCTTCTTGTTTGTTTTATAAATTATTTACAACGGTTTGTGCATGAAACGCAGCGTTTAAAAAGACGCTAGCTTTTCGGATTAACACAGAGCCGAATTTTTATATTTTGTTTTTATCTTACTAATTCCAAATTTAAAAATTTGTCGCTATATGCAAATTAGCACAAAACTTCGATTTAGCACTTATCAGCTATGTTTTATACACCATGTTAGCTGCTGGCTTTAATTTCTCAACTCTTTTAAATATAGATTTTCTATTGTCTTAATATGATGTAAATCGTGTCCGAGAATATGATATCCCAAAGCTCGTGCACTTGCTTGATTTCCGTTTGCAATCCCTATGCGCTTTAATGATTTATCAGAAAGTCCATTAAATAAAGTAATAGTTGACAATCTTAAAGCTTCATATTCTTCCATTATATTCTCAATTGTTCTCTCTGATGTGTCAGAATTAAGATTATAATCTTCTTGTTCAAATCCTGGAAGATTTGTTTTGTCATTTCTGGCAAAACAAAGAGCTCTATATCCATATATCCTTTCATCATCAATTATATGGACTAAAACTTCTTTAATTGACCATTTATTCTTTTCATATCTATAGTCTAATTCTTCAATGGATAAGTTGTTAACCAAAGTTTTTGTTTTATCTAAACTTGATTTCAACTGCTCAATAAGGCTTCCGTCTTTTTTCACTAATTTCATATACATCTCAGCATATAGAGGATACTCATTTTGAGATGGGAATTCAATATGTTTATTCATTTAGGTCTTTATTTTTTTGTGCTTGCAGCTAACGGATGGGCTAAATGCAGTAGCCGACGAATGAAGGCTATTGACATTTTAGCCGTTGTTGTGCAGAGTTTTCTTTAACTAGGTAACTAGTCTGTATAAAAAAAGATATGCCAATTAATTCAATAGCCAGTTTTTCCATAACGAATGTAATTTTAGATAATTCTCAAAATCAAATAACCAAATTAAAATTTTGGTCTCTTTTGAATTATTCTTCTGAGCGAATTGTCACTAGACGACGACTGTCAGGGCGTAGCACATAAGAAGCTATGGTAAGAGCCAAGATTACGAGAGGTGGTGCCATATTTGCAAACGTATCCCCAATAAAGACGTGTGAGGCGAAGGCTGCTGTCATCGCAAAGATAACACCCGCATAAGCCCACTCTTTAAACCAGGGAATACCAGGAACTATTATTGCTATTGCACCTAGGACGTAAGCCGTTCCAAGAATGTTCATCACATAAAGTGGGAAACTGATGTTATGCATCGACTCAATTAAGAAATCTTGTTTAGTAAGTGCCCCTATCCCGCTAAATAGCAAGATGAATGTAAGCAGCCCAGTGACTGCCCAGTAGGTAATTGATTTCATATTCATATCTTATTTTTTTACATTTTAATTTCTTTGCAGCTCTATGTAATCCCATAATTATTGTTTGGGAAACATTTGAGTTTTAAATTCTGCACAACGGTCTGTATAAAAGGTCGTTTTTAATGCCTTTTATACTTTGTTGTGCTCTCGTTTATTTTCTTGTATTATTTTCTCTCTATGGGCTTTCCCCCAATTCGTCAATTCGATAATTAGTGGCACAAGTGTATACCCATAGTCTGCCAATTTATAAGTCACCTTGACTGGCAAAGAGTCATAAACTTTTCTTTCCACCAATTCGTTTATCTCTAAATCCTTTAACTCTTTGGACAACATTCTGGGCGATATTTTTGGAAGCCCTTTTTCCAATTCAGAATACCTGAATTCACCATTACAAAGCAATGCGATAATTTGCATTTTCCACCTTCCTGAAATGATGTCTAAAGCATCCTGCATGGATCTCAGTTCCTTTTTGTAATGTTCAATTATTTCCAATGTAGGCTTATCTATTCGATAGCTTTTGAATTCTTCAATTTTTGCTTGTAATTCCTTATTCATTCTAAACTTGTTAAAGCAAATATACACTATACTTTCGTATAGTACTATATTTTGTATAGTGATTTGTTTGTAGCTTTGTTTTCACAAAAGAGGAAGCAGATGAAAAACGAAATCACAATAACAGTATTTGGTGCTAATGGAAACTTAGGAAGTCACTTTGTAAATCAAGCGTTAGAGGCTGGATTTAAAATAAAGGCATTTGTTAGAAATGCAGCCAGTTATGAGCATTCTAATAATTCTAAAGTTGAAGTCATTGAAGGAAATGCTACAACCTTAGGGGATGTTGAAAAAGCAGTTACTAATAATGATGTTGTTGTTAGTTGTCTCGGCAATCCAAAAAAGGTTCAAATCATGTATAAGTCTCATGACAATATTTTAAAGGCAGCTTCTAAGCAAACTAACATTCCAAGATGTATTTTGATTTCAAGCATTGGTTGCGGAGGAACATCTTGGATTATTAAGCAAATGCTCACACTTATTGGGGGAAAAGCAAGTTTTGCTGATTATGAAAAAGCAGATAAACGTATAAGAGAGGAAAAATCAGTTTCATTTGTCCTAGTGAGACCATATGCCCTAACGGATAAAGAAGGGAAAGGGAAATACTACGTTACTAAAAATCAAAAAGGAACTTTCTTAAAATCAATATCCAGAGCAGATGTCGCAAAGTTCATGTT
>Ga0209567_10001364_pt1 | contig 12653 bp, 9 predicted proteins | sample COG_12_FD_184756 | JGI IMG/M metagenome (GOLD analysis project Ga0209567, IMG submission 184756) | Pelagic marine sediment microbial communities from the LTER site Helgoland, North Sea, for post-phytoplankton bloom and carbon turnover... | ecosystem: Environmental > Aquatic > Marine > Neritic...
TGTTCGGGGAAACGCTTCGCGACGGCGGTGCGAAGAGTCTCCTTACCATCCCGCTCCGTTCAAGGTGAACAGATGATCTCCACCCCTGGAAGCTGGTTGCGTCCCTGCAGCCGGCTCGTGCCGTTGGCCCTTCTCGCCTCGCTTCTCCCGGGCTCACCGGCCTTCGGGCAGGTCGATGCCAGCCTTTTGGCTGGAATGACCGCCCGCTCGATCGGTCCAGCCGGGATGAGTGGCAGGGTGGCTGACGTCGTGGCCGCTCCGAGCGATCCGACGATCGTTTACGTCGGCGCCGCGACGGGCGGAGTATGGAAGTCGGTGAACGGAGGCCTGAACTTCGAGCCGGTCTTCGACGATCAGCCGGTGGCGGCGGTCGGGGCGATCGCCATCCACCCCACCGATCCGGACGTAGTCTGGGTCGGTACGGGGGAAGGGAACGTCCGGAACAGTGTGTCGGTGGGCAACGGCGTCTACAGGACCCGGGACGGTGGCCGGACGTGGGAGCACCTGGGTCTCGAGGCCACGGAGAGAATCCACCGGATCATCATCCATCCGACGGATCCGAACACGGTTTGGGTAGCTGCGATGGGGCGCGAGTGGGGCGAGAACGAGGAGCGCGGGGTCTATCGCACGACGAACGCCGGTCGCACCTGGGAGAGGGTCCTGTACATCAACGAGCGCACGGGCGCAGCGGACCTGGTGATCGACCCCAGCAATCCAGAGAAGCTCTTCGCAGCGATGTGGGAGTACCGCCGCTGGCCCTGGTTCTTCAACTCGGGAGGCCCCGGCTCGGGCTTGCACATCAGCCGAGACGGCGGGGAAACCTGGACACGCCTCACGCCCGAGGATGGCCTGCCGCAGGGGAACCTCGGACGTATCGGGCTGGGAGTGGCGTCGTCGGACCCGCGAATCGTGTACGCCTACATCGAGGCTGAAGAGAACGCTCTCTTCCGATCCGACGACGGTGGTATCTCGTGGCGATCCGTGGGGAAGGGCGACAACGTCGGCAATCGTCCCTTCTACTATGCCGATATCCGGGTGGACCCCGAGCGCGAGGATCGAGTGTACAGCCTGTGGTCCATCATCAGCGTTTCTGACGATGGAGGACAGACCTTCAGGCAGCTCGTCGGGTGGGACATCCATCCGGACCATCACGCCATGTGGATCAATCCGGCGGACGCATCCCACATCATCATCGGAAACGATGGAGGCGTAGCGATCAGTCGCGATCGTGGACGGACGTGGCGGTTCGTGCGGAACCTCCCTCTTGCACAGTTCTACCACGTCCGCGTGGACATGGAGCAACCGTACAACGTGTACGGGGGCATGCAGGACAACGGGTCATGGAAGGGGCCCAGCACGGTCCTGGAGAATGGAGGTATCCGCAACTTCCACTGGGCCGAGGTCGGATTCGGAGACGGATTCGACACGTCTCCGGATCCCGACGATGCGATGCGCGGCTACGCCATGAGCCAGGAGGGGTTTCTGAGTCGTTGGGATCTCCGCACCGGCGAGCGCAGGGACATTCGGCCGGCCCCCCGCGAAGGGGAAACGCTTCGCTTCAACTGGAACGCCGGCTTCGCCCAGGATCCGTTCGATGCGGGAACGATCTACTATGGCAGCCAGTTCGTGCACCGTTCGCGGGACCGCGGCACCACGTGGGAGGTCATCAGCGGAGACCTGACCACCGACAATCCGGAGTGGCAGAAGCAGGCGGAGAGCGGCGGACTGACGCTCGATGTAACGGGAGCCGAGAACTTCACGAGCATCGTGTCCATCGCCCCCAGCCCGGTCGCGGAGGGGGTGCTGTGGGTGGGCACGGACGACGGGCGCCTTCACGTTACTCGCAACGGCGGCGAAACCTGGTCCTCCGTCGAGGGCAAGCTGCGTGATGCCCCCGAGAACACCTGGATTCCCCACATCGAGCCCTCGAGCGTGGAGGGGGGAGGAGCGTTCGTCGTTCTCGATGACCACAGGCGCTCGAACTGGACACCGTACGTCTATCGCACGAACGACTACGGAGCTCGCTGGACCCGAATCGCCGGCGAGGACGACGTCTGGGGCTACGCGCTTTCGATCGCGCAGGACCCGGTAGATCCAGACCTCCTGTTCCTGGGCACTGAGTTCGGGCTGTGGGTCTCGACCGATGGAGGCGGCGACTGGTTCAAGTGGACGCACGGGGTGCCCACGGTCGGTGTCCGGGATCTGGTGGTGCATCCGAGGGACCACGACCTGGTGATCGGGACCCACGGGCGGGCGGCCTACATCCTCGACGACATAAGCCCCCTCAGGGGGCTGGACGGGGGCGTCCTGACGGAAGCGCTTCACCTGTTTCCGGTGTCCGATGCCGTCCAGTTCCGAACTCGCCAGACTGGGGCCAGCCGGTTTCCGGGGCACGGAGAGTTCCGCGGCGAGACCCGTCCGGGCGGTGCTCTCATCAGCGTGGTCGTGAGCGGAGACGACCTTCCACATCCGGACGAGTGGATGGAGCGGGAGCGCCAGGAAGCTGCCAGGGCCGAACGATCGAATGAGGCGTCCACCGGAGCGGATCCGGAAGAAACCGCCGACTCGGAGACTTCGATGGAGCTCAGAGTAGAGGACTCGCAGGGGGCGGTCATCCGGACCTGGGAGGAGGACGTTCACCAGGGTCTGAACCGCATCTCCTGGAATCTCCGCCGGGACGGGTTCAAGCGCCCCGATACGGGGCAGGGAGAGGGAACCGACTCGGAATTCCGCCCGAGCGGGATCCGGGTGCTACCCGGTTCCTACACCCTGACCGTCACGTATGGCTCGCATGAACGCTCGAAATCGTTCGAAGTGCTACCGGATCCGCGAGAGAGCGCCTCTTCCGGGGACCGGATCGCCAAGTACGAGGCACTCCTGGCGGCGGGAGAGATGCGCGAGTCGGTGGCTGATGCCATCACACTGATCTACCGGCTTCGTGAGGACCTGAAGGCATCTCTCGAGGCGGAGGAGCGTGCCTCCCCGGATGAAGAAGAGGCTGACGCCGAGGACACTGATGAACAGAGCGACGGGTTGGAAGAGCAGGCCCAGGAGATCCGGCGACGACTGAAGGACATCGAGGAGCGGCTGTGGGTCCCCGAGGGTACGAAGGGAATTGTCTACTCGGATGACCGGGTGTGGAATCGGCTGGGCTACGCCATGGGTTCGATGCAGTCATCCTGGGACGCACCGACCGGTGCCCAAAGAGCCTACCTGAGAGAGGCCGAGCGGACGGCTTCGGAGGTCCTATCGGAGCTCGACGACCTGTACGCCGGGGAAGTCGCGGCGTTCAGGGAGTCGGTCCGCGCTGCCGGACTCACGCTCATGCCGCAGGAGGACACTCCCGCGATACCGTGAGCCATAGATTCACGATCGGTTCGTCGAACAGGAGGAAACAGCATGGAGGTCAAGGTACTTATTCAGGGCCCCGACACGGTGCACCCCCTGGTGATAGCGGTGCCGGAGGGAGAGGATCCGTCGCAGCGCCTGGCTTCGGCCATCGCCCAGAACTCGGCGGTGTTCACGATAGGAGCCAGCACGTTCCGCACCGACAGGGTCGTTGCCGTTACGATTCAGGAACCGACGATGCGGAACGCCTGGTAGACTGGCTCACGAAGCGTAGAGATTGATCACACGTTCGATAGCTCGCCGACACACGCGGCAGAAGTAGTCGGTCCTCGTGAACATGATGCAGTCGGTCTCGGATCGGTACAGGCCGTGGGTTTCGTACATGGCGCCCTCGAAGGCGCCCACTCGACCAGAGTGCTGCATCGCCTGGAGCAACTCGCTCTCGATCATGCGCTGTTCCTCGAACAGGGCGTCGAATTCCGCCTCTGGCGCCTGTGAATTGATGAGGGCCTGCCGCCTCGCCTGGATCGAACGGGCGTGTTCCTCGTATTTGTCCTTGTCCCACGGTGTCGGCAGGGGGACACCCGCCTCCACCATGTCCGCCCACTTTAGATCCGCCGGATCCAATAAGGCGGTCACGTTCGGCTCCCACGGCTCGGGATGCCTGGCCGAACCGGTCTCATAGGCTACGCTCGACGTGTAGTACTCGTCGGCGAGACCCGCGAAGTGGTGACCGAACTCGTGCACGAAGATGTAGTCGGCGAAATCCGTATCGACCGCCGTGGTCGACTGGAAGTTGTAGATGCCGCCGCCCCCGTATTGCTCCTCGTTCACGAGTATCTCGACGAATTCGTAAGGGGCCGCCGCCAACACATCTCTCAAGCGGCGATTGTCGAACGTGAGCAGGTATCGCTCCGAGCCGAAGATGTTGTACTCGGCTGAGACCGGCGTCCGCCGGAACTGATGTACGTGAGGCCGGTTGACTCCAGACTCGTCGGAGGGCAAGTCGATGGCCCAGACATTGAAGTCGGATCTCCGTGACCGAAAGGGTTCGGTGTCAAAGAGCCGTTCGACGAGTCGCGAAGCATCCGAGTGGAACTTGTCCATCTCGGCTTCGGTGTACCCCTCACCGAGCAGTACCAGGTCAACCTTGTCCGTGGGCGCACCGCTCTCGAGCAACGACCACACGCGGCCCAGGGACGGGGGCGGTGCCGGATTGACGAAGCGTGACTCCGGATCGAGCGGCAGCGACCAGATCTCGTGGAACGCGCCGTCGTCGTCTCGCTTCTTGAGGACCACCTGGACGGGGTGCCGAGGCCACGGGAATCGGAGCGACTCGTGGAACGTCCCGTATGTGCGACGAGCCGCACCCGTCGTCTCCCATTCCCCATAGATCGAGGCAAAGCCTCGCGAGTAAAGGACCTGATTGGTGCCGGGATCCACCACCTCGAACAGGTACTTGCCCAGGTTGGTCGGGTCCACGAGTTGTGTCAGGCTCCCCGCCCAGGGCCCGTCCGAGACCACCCGGTCCAACGACACGATTTCCTCACCCATACCCCCGGTGTGGAAATAGTCCAGGCGCATGGTCCGTTCGTGGAAGTGATCGTCGAATGTTCTCGCGGCGGTTTGTCCGTTACCCGCGGCGACGCCCCAGGTAAGAAGCAGGAAAGTGGCGGCGCCGGCGATCCTGATCGTCGGCGTGCCAGCGAGGGCGTGTCCGAGCATACGGCCTCCTCTGTGCAGGCGGGCTCAAAACACCAAAATTGTCCCGTCGTCGCCGTGCCACAAGCACGCGTGCCGCCTCCGCCAGGATACCTGTCTCTGCCCCGATGCCTTAGCTTCGCCACGGGTGGTTACATCAGAGCTGCACCACGTACTCGGCGAGAGATGCCTTGGTATGGACAGGAAAGAACTGGAAGCCGTGGAGGACATGATCGCCGACGCACTGGCGGATGAGCAGAATACGGGACGACTGGCCAACGCTCTCCGGCAGCGGGCCGCGTCTCATGGCCGGTCGCCCGGAGAGGACGACGTTAGCGGCGCCGTGGGGTTCGTGGTCGAATACGTCGGGCACGTGCCTGCCTACCTGCGCGACGGCCTGGAGGCGGCCCGAATGGCGGGACGCGAAGAGGAGATGGCCGGGGTCGTTCGGGAGGCGACTGCCTACTGGTTGACCGAGTCGGACATTATTCCCGACCGTCTCGGGCTTCTTGGGATTCTCGACGATGCATATTTCTCGCTCACGATGATGCAGGCAGTCTCGGACCGGTACGAGGAGGAGATCGGCCGGGCACTCTTCTCGCGCAACCTCAAGGCGGCGAACGCGTCCATTCGGAACCTGATCGGCGAGCCTGCGGCGTCGCAGATCGACATGTATGTGGGCACCCGACTGAATGCCGATCCGATGACTCAAATGGTGCGGGCCCTGACCGCCATGAGGGCCCATCTCGGAGCTTTCCCCATTCCACTGCGAAATGAGATCTGGGGAGATCGATCGACCGAGGAGGTCGTCGAGGCCCGGCTCGGCCGCCTGGGCCTGGCCTGAATCCCGGGCGCTTTTGTAACCCCCCAGAGTACGGTAGTTTGGCGACGCAGCAGTTACGGTGCGTCGCGCCTGCCGCGCACCGCCCCGATTCGACGACGTACCATACTACGGAGAAAACGATGCCCGAGATCTCACTTCCGGCCAGCGAGGTCTTTCCGACCCTGGAGAAGAACATCCTCGTAGACGGCTTCCACATCGTGATCGATCTGGAGAAGTCGATGGGATCAGTCATGGTGGACGCACTCACTGGCAAGGAGTACATCGACTGTTACACGTACTTCGCCACCCTCCCGATTGGCCACAATCACCCGAAGATGGAGGACCCGGCTTTTCGTACCTCTCTCATGAGGGCCGCACTGGCCAACCCGGCGAACAGCGATGTCTATTCGCGCGAGTACGCTGGATTCGTGGATACGTTTAGGCGCGTCGCAGTTCCCGACGAGTTTCGGTATCTCTTCTTCGTGGCTGGTGGTGCCCTGGCAGTAGAGAACGCCATGAAGGCGGCGTTCGACTGGAAGTCCCAGCTCAACCAGCGGAAGGGGATTGAGGGCGGCGCCGACCGGATCCTGCACTTCAGAGACGCCTTCCACGGACGCAGCGGGTACACCCTGTCTGTCACGAATACCGACCCGACGAAGACCGCCCGCTTCCCCAAGTTCGATTGGCCCAGAATTTCAAGTCCTGCGATGCACTTCCCGTTGAACGCAGATGCGGTGTCCGCGGCGGAAGAAGCATCGGTAGCGGAGATCGAGGAGGCTTTTCGGACGGATCCACACGGAATCGCTGCCATCCTCATTGAGCCCATCCAGGGTGAGGGGGGGGATCGCCATTTCCGTCCCGCGTTTCTCGAACGCCTGCGCGAACTGGCGGACCGCCACGAGGCGCTGCTCATCTTTGATGAGGTGCAGACCGGCATGGGCCTGACGGGATCCATGTGGGCCTTTGAGCAGCTGGGTGTGACGCCTGACATAGTCGCCTTCGGCAAGAAGACTCAGGTTTGCGGAATCATGAGCACGGCCCGAATCGATAGCGTCGAAGGAAACGTGTTTCATGTTTCCTCCCGCATTAACTCGACGTGGGGAGGGAACCTGGTCGACATGATCCGCTGCGCCCGGTATCTCCAGATCATCGAGGATGAGGGGTTGGTTGCGAGCGCTGCGAGGGTAGGAGATCACCTGATGGGACTGCTGAATGAGGTTCAGGTCGAGTTCCCGACGGTTACCAACGTGCGAGGCCGAGGTCTCATGATCGCCTTCGACCTGCCGGACGGATCGACGCGGGACTCCCTCCGGGGACTGTGTTGGGAGAACGGACTCGCCACCCTGGTGTGCGGGCCACGATCGATTCGCTTCCGCCCGCCGCTCACGTTCAGCGTCGAGGATTCCGACCGCTCGATCGAAATCCTCCGAGAGTGTCTCATGCAGGTGAGTGAGCCTCTCGCCGGCGCGGCGTCCACCGGCCGGGACTGAGGTACAAAAGCAGGAATGACAACCGGCCGGTGCCAGCATGCGGGGGAGGGAGGCTTCCCCTGCACGCATGGTCCGGCCGGTGGCCGTGAAAGAGCGAGCCAGGCTCAGATGAAGATCGTCTGAGCGCCTTCCGACTTGTCGAAGAAGTCCATGGCCGTGATGATGTCCCTGACCTGAGGCAGCAAGTCCTTCTTGTCGATGTCCATCATCTCCGCCGCCATCTGACACCCGTAGATCTCGGCCCCGGCATCATCCAGGATCTCGATCATCTCGCGGACCGTGGGAATATCCAGTTCGTCGATCTTCTTCTTCATCATCTTGGTGGCGAGTCCCTCCATGCCCGGAAGACCGGCGACCATGGCCGGCATATGCGTCGCCGGGTTGCCCACGATGCCCGTGTGGAGCTTGTCCACTCGCTTGTCATGGATCACGTCCATGCCCCAGAACGTGAAGAACAGCACGGCATCGATGCCCATCATGCGGGCTGCGTTCGCCAAGATCAGCCCGGGATAGGCCATGTCAAGGCTTCCCTTGGAGCAAATAATGGCGATCTTGCGCGGCCCTTCGCCCTTCCCGTTTCCGTTATCCGTCATGACTTCACCTTCCTGTGTGGCGGTAAGCGTTCACTTCCCGCGCGGTATATTGGAAGAGCCCGAGTCGGGCTCAGATGCATCCCTTTGGCTTCGTGAGGCCCGAGATCTTGGCCGACAGGATCCCGGGGCCCTTCGGGAACAGCTGGTACATCTCCTTCATGGACACGCCCGCGTTCTTCGTGATACGACGCACGCCCGGCGACTCGCCCTTCTCCGCAGCGTCGCGCCGACAGAAGTCGATGACCTGCCAGTGCTTGTCCGTCAGGGACTCGATCCCTGATTCGCGGGCAATTTCGGCCGCGACTTCTGGAGTCCACTGGTCCGGGTTCAGCATGAAACCGTCTTCGTTCACCTCGATGTCGTGTCCGGCAATCGTCGTTGTGGTCATTCTCCGTCTCCCCCATGTATGCGCGCCCTCTTCAGCGCTTCAGGTTGATCAGCTTTCGTCTGCGTCAGATTCGCTGCCCAATTCGCGCAGCACGGTCAGGAACATCGTCAGTCCCTTGCGAACCTCGGGATCACGGAACGAGCGGAGAAGCCCGATTCTGCCCAGGGGTTCGGCCGGAGCTTCCTTGAGTGCCCCCGCCGCCTTGTCCGCGAGCCCCATGACCTCTGGTTGAGTGAGGCTCCGCACGGTATGAAGGATCTGAACCACGTTGTCGCCCAACGCCTTCACGTCGTCCTGCGTGAACGAGGTCGAAATCGTGTGGAATACCTCGGCGGACTCCTTCAGGAAATCGATCACGCCCGCTTGCTCCAGTTCGTGGAGCTTCCGGTACGCGATGAGCATCCCCTCATGAGCGATCGGCACGAAGTCCTCACGAAGATCCTCGAAGCTCTCGAGCTGCCGGCCAAGATCCTCCGTCACCTCGACTACCGAATCCAGCTTTCGGTTGATGTCCGCAAGTGTGGTCGTGAGATCCGGATCCGCCGCGATCGCGACGGCACCCGTCTGGTCATTGCCATTCAGCATGGTCAGCTCCACTTCCCGGCCATCGACATCCGGGATTCGACCCCCGGTATCTCGGCGCCCTTGAGAAGCATGTTCCAGTAGATCCACCGGAAAGCCATCTTGCCCCAGTGGTTCATTTCGCTCTCGCCCAACAGACTCAGCGGGCCCACTCCCGGAACCGGGTACTTCCCGGGAAGCGGCTCGACATCGTAGTTGAAGTCGATCAGGACCGCCTTGCCAAATCCGGTCTCGATGAAGCAGTTCGCATGTCCGTCGAACTCGTCGATCAATGGTCTGCCGCCGATCGCACGAAGCAGGTTCTCCTCCACCACCTCACCCTGGAAGTGCGCAACCGAGCCGGCCTTGGAACTCGGAAGGTCGGTGGCGTCTCCAAGCACGAAGACGTTCTCAAGTCCATCGGCCTGCAAGGTGTTCCTATGCGTCGGAATAAACCCGAGTTCGTCACCCAGGTTCGAGCGCTCGATGGTCTCGCTCCCCATGTGAGTCGGGATCGTCACGAGCAGGTCGTAGGGGATCTCTCTCTCGTCCCAGCTCTTCAGCACTCCGTTCGTACCGTCGACCGAGCCGGCAGAGAAGAGGCCCTCGACTTTGATGTTCTTCCGGTCGAGGAGGTCGCCCAGCATCGCCGAAGCACGAGGCTTCGTGAACGCGCCTTCCAATGGGGTCGCGTATACGATCTCGGTCTTGTCCCTCACTCCCTTCTCGGTCAGGTACCAGTCCGCCAGGCACACGAACTCGATCGGGGCGATGGGACACTTGATCGGCATCTCGACCACGTTGAGGACCAGGCGGCCGCCTTCCCACGACTCGAGGGCCGCCTCCAGCTTGGCGGCTCCGTCGAGGGTGTAGAAGTCGAACGCGGTCTGCTGCCAACCCTCGTCCGTCAGGCCCTCAGTTTCCTCGGGTACGATTCGGCTCCCGGTCGCGATAACCAGGAAGTCGTATTCCAGTTCGGCCCCGCTCTCCAGGCGCACCTTGTTCTCGTCCGGGGCAATCGCATCGACCTCCGAAAGGATGAACTCGACTCCCCGCGGGATGTAGCGAGATCTCGGCTTGATCACGTCACGGGTGCGGTAGATGCTGAACGGAATGAACAGGAGGCCGGGCTGATATATATGGCGATCATCCTGGTCCACGACGGTGATCTGCCACTCGTCCGGGTCGAGGTTTCGCCGCATCTTGGCCGCCATCATGGTACCGGCGGTACCGGCACCCAGAATGAGCAGCTTCTTCATCGATCCTCCAGCGGTCCCAGGTCAGGCATCCCCGGCGTGCCCGGGGACGTCAAGGCACGCGTTCCGTATTTGCAACGTCGGTGCCAAGATTGGCGTCTGTGGGTTAACTCTCGGTATGAAAGCAAGTTAGGGGACCGTTGAAGCCGCCAGGACCGACCCAAGCCCGACGGAGTGAAATACGTCGTTGCAACAGATGGAACATATCGGTACACTATGTTGCGTCGGCGGGAGTTATGTAGAGCTGAACACGCTCCGGATTTGTCGGTCGGCAGCTTCTACCTGCAGCCGTGCCAGCATGTTATATTTCCACGAGACTTCAGCGCACTGTAATTGCAACGTTACATGTTGGGGCAGACTGTTGCATGAACGAGGACGGTCGGTGACCAAGATCGGCCCACGAAGGGAGACCGGGTCCGTACCATGAGCGACTCGACGATGTCCAGCGTGGCGATCTCGCCCGGAGATCCTCGCCTGAGCCACTTGAGCGACCTCGCGGAGCTCGCGTGGTTCGAGGTGGATGCCGACAGGAATATCGTAGCCATGAGCCCTGCGCTCGAGGAGGTGACGGGTTTCAAGGCAGAGGACGTCCTTGGCCGGTCGTGCCTAACGGCGATCCGCTGCAACGATTGCCTGAAAGGCTGCGGGGTATTCCGGCACGGTACCGTTCGGCGGGCGAAACTCGGGATCTACAGATCCGACGGCACTGAGCTCGAAGTGTACAAGTCCGGCCAGGTCCTGCGAGATGAGTCGGGCGACATCTCTGGTGCTGTTGAGATCGTCGAGATTCCAGGGCGCGATACCGCGCCTACCGTGGACACGTCACCCGAGTTGAGTTCTCTGCTGAGCGGCCTCGGTCGAGAATTCGTAACGGCTGATGAGCATATGCGAGTGCTGGCATGCTCTACGACGCTGCCGGGATTGCTGGGCCTGTCACCGGAGGAATTCGTCGGACGGCCGCTGACGAGTCTGTTCAGCGGCGAGTTGTTCGAGGCGGAAGGGGCTGTGGTCGATGCAGTTCTTGGTGGTGAGCGACGCGAGGGGTGGCGGGCGTCTCTCTTGGCCGCTGAAGGTGTCGAGATTCCGGTTTCCTTGAGCATCGGTCCCGTAGATCCGTCCGACACGTGCGGTGGACTGGATGCCCGCGTGGTGGTGATGATCCGTCCAGAGGACAGGGAAGCGCGAGAGGCACCGTCGTTCGAGGGAATCGTCTCGAGGTCATCGTCGATGCAGCGCATCTTCCGCATCATCGAATTGCTTCGCGACAACGACTCGACGGTTCTGATCACCGGAGAGAGCGGCACTGGCAAGGAACTGGTCGCCCGGGCGCTGCACTCCACGTCTCACCGGTCGGCCGGACCATTCATAGCAGTGAACTGCGCCGCCATACCCAGCGAATTGCTCGAGAGCGAGCTGTTCGGTCACGTGCGTGGCGCGTTCACCGGAGCCGTCCGCGATCGAGCGGGGCGCTTCGAACTGGCCGATGGCGGCACCCTCTTCCTGGACGAGATCGGTGACCTGGCCCTGGGACTCCAGGGAAAGATCCTCCGCTTCCTGCAGGAGCGCACATTTGAACGCGTGGGTGACACTCGAACGCGCAGAGTGGATGTGCGGGTAATCGCTGCGACGCACGTGGACCTGGTGCGCGCTGTCGCCGAGCGCAAATTCCGGGAAGACCTGTACTACCGGTTGCGTGTCGTCCCGATGGAGATCCCTCCGCTTCGCGATCGGCGGGAAGACCTGGAACTCCTCATCCGGGTCTTCCTGGACGAGATTGGAAGGGAGCGAGGCCGCTCGCTGCGGCTGGCCCCATCGGCCAGCAGGGCTCTTCTCACGTACCACTGGCCGGGAAACGTGCGGGAGCTGCAGAACGCGCTGGAGTACGCGACGACGGTCTGTGAAGGCCAGACCATTCACGTCAGAGACCTGCCAGCTGAAGTCGGACGGTATGGAGGGGAGCGACTGTCGCCGACGGGACGCGAGGGGGTCCCCGTCGATGTACCCGGGTCGTCAACGGGCGTCGCGGCGCCTCCGGCAGAGCCCCCTCCGGGGGCGCGTCGTGATCTATCCGGGCGGGGGCTCAGCCCGTCCGAGACTTCGGAGGCGGAAAGAATTCTCGAGGAACTTGAGGCCGCTCGATATCATCGAGGTCTCGCTGCCGAACGCCTGGGCATGAGTCGCACTACGCTGTGGCGGAAGATGAAGCAGTACCGACTCTGACGATGGAACCCGTGCGAGCCTGGCCAGGTTGAGCCTCGACGATGTCGAGCCGGGCATCCACATCCTGAGTGTCACCGGGATCAACCCGAACTGCTCGATCCTGAGAGTCAACGAGAGAAACGTGACGGTTCGAACCGGCCAGTCGGCGTCGGAGGAGTTCAGGTTCCTCTGCGAGTCCACGGGCGGCAAGGACCCTGGTGGTGGTGAAGCCTGAGCTACAGCGCGCCCCGAGAGAGGATGCAGACGACCGGCGGGCCCTTATTCCCGTCGGTC
>Ga0209567_10001365_pt1 | contig 12648 bp, 15 predicted proteins | sample COG_12_FD_184756 | JGI IMG/M metagenome (GOLD analysis project Ga0209567, IMG submission 184756) | Pelagic marine sediment microbial communities from the LTER site Helgoland, North Sea, for post-phytoplankton bloom and carbon turnover... | ecosystem: Environmental > Aquatic > Marine > Neritic...
TGTTTCCCGGCGGCACCGCCGAGCAGTTCGTCGACAACGACATCCCCTTCAAAGACGCCAAGCAGCGAATCGTCGATGCCTTCGAAGCGCAGTACCTCAAGGCCGTGCTCGACAAGCACGGTGACAACATCAGCCGCAGCGCACGAGCTGCCGGGCTTACCCGCTACCACCTCCGCGAGCTCGCCAAGCGCTACGGCCTGCGGGGTGAAACAAACGACCCTGGCGACGAAGATTGAGCGATCGGCGTCGCTCCAGCCTATGATGGAAGCGATGGCTCGGGCCGCAGTTCTGCTCATCACAGCGCTTGCCGTCGGCTGGCCGCAATTGGTTTCAGCGGACGCCGCCGTCGGCCAAGCCGCAGCGCCGGCGCCTGCCTGGGCCAAGTCGGTCGAAGTCGTGAACGACGGCGCCCCCGTGATGCTCGCGCCTGATGGCAACTCACGTCGCCGCGGGACCGTCGGCGCCGGCACGCGCCTAGGCTTCACGCGCAGGGTCTTCGGCGAGGGCTGCTCGACCGGGGTCTGGTACGAAACCAGCGACCAGCTCTTCATTTGCGAAGGGCACGTCCAACCTTCACCCGAGGCCCCCGGCCCAAAGCGCGACGAGCTCGCTGGCCCCAGCTCGCGCCTGCCTCAGCGCTACGCCTTCGTCCGCTTCGATGGCACCCGCGCGTACGCACACCCGAGCGACTACTTCCGAAGCGACTACAGCGAAGCGCTCGGCAAGGGCTACGGGATCGTGATTACCGGGGAGCAGGTGTACGAGGGCGTCGGGTTCATCCGGACGCGCCGCTACCTCTGGATCGAACGCGGCTCGGTTCACTTCGTCGACGGGAGCGCGTTCACCGGCGTGAAGCTCCGCCGCGACAGCCCTCTCGACGTCGCATGGGTTTCGCCCAGGCCCGCCAAGCTCTTTGAAAAGCCCAACGGCCGCGTTCGCAAGCGACTCGACCGCCACACCGCGGTCCATGTCCGATCGAGCAAAGGCGCCTGGAGCCAGCTCGCTGGGGGAGGGTGGATGCGAACGGCCAGCCTCGTGCGCACCGCGCTCGTCGAACCCCCCGAAGGCGTGGCCCCGACCGACCGCTGGATCGACATCGACATCGACCAGCAAATCCTGGTCGCCTACGAAGGCCCACGGCCGATCTTCGCGACCCTGGTTTCAACCGGCCGAAACAGCAAGCAATCCGAAACCCCCATTGGTGTGTTTCAGATCTGGGCCAAGCTCGAGTACTCCGACATGGACGACATCGAGCGCACCGACGTCGATAAGAACTACTCGATCCAAGATGTCCCCTGGGTGCAGTTCTTCAAAGGCAGCTACGGCTTCCACGCCGCGTTCTGGCACAATGATTTTGGCCGCCGCCGAAGCCACGGCTGCATCAACCTGTCACCGGCCGACGCACGCTACCTCTTTCAGTTCAGCCAGCCGATCTTGCCACCCGGTTGGAACGCGATCCTCCCGATGCCCGAAGACCGCCCAACCACGGTGCAGGTCCGCGCAAAGGACTGACTCGCCTAGGCTTCCATCAAGTCTTTGATGGTGACGAGCGCTACTTCGAACTCTCGTACGTTCCGCATGAGGAGGACGCGCTCCGCCAGCCTGCCGATCACTGGAATCGGGATGCTGTAATCGATTTCGATGCTCAACGCCGTGCCTTCCCCCTGGGGCTCGACGGAGTATCCAAACGTGCTGTGGACCATTCCGATTGTCTGATGGACGCCGCATTTATCGGGAACGTGCTCGATGACGGTGGTCTGCCCACGGAGGAGAAGGCCTGCCATTTTGGCGGTCCACTCGAACTGCTGCCCGGCGCCGATCCCGATCACGTCCCGAACCTCAACAATGCTCGGCAGCCACACGGGCAAGTTCATAGGCTCGTCCACATACGCGAACACCTCGTTCGCGGGTGCGTGGATCAGGATGCTGTTCTTCCAAGACGCCATTTGAACCCTTTCCCCCCGGTAGGGTCGAAACCCCATAAGACACGCCAATTCAAACGATGTCCATTCGTCATTCTTCTTCGAGGAGCAAGAAGACTTTCGTTTCGATGGGGCTCATTCGGATCTCCCGTCAGCTCCGCCAGGCCCACACCGCCGTCCTCGCTAGACTTCGACCACGTCTTTGATGTTCTGGAGTGAGAGATCGAGCTCCCGGTCGTTCCGCGCCATCACGATGTGCTCCGCCAGCTTGCCGAGTACGGGAATCGGGATGCTGTACTCGACCTCGAGGGTCAGCGACGCCCCTTCCTCGTGGGGCTCGACAGTGAATTCACAAACTGCGCTAATCGATCCGATGTTCTGATGCACAGTGCTCTTGTTGTGAACGTGCTCAACGACGATGGCTTGCCCACGCCACAGAACCCCTCCCATTTTGTACATCCACTCGTACTGCTGCCCGGCGTCTGTCCCGATTACGTTACGAACCTCGACCATGCCCGGGAGCCAGTCGGGTATCGACAGTGGCTCATCCACATACGCGAATACCCTCTCCGCGGGCGCGAATATCACGATGCTGTTCTGCCAATGTGCCATGCAACCGAGCTCCAATCCGGGTGTCAACACGATTCTATGCAGCCGAAACCGTGACGGTCTATACGTAATTCTTATCCCAAAGAATGCGCCAAGGAGCTTTTCGAGGCGTTTGAGCCGGTTTCGGCTACGCCGATTGCGGCGATCGTTCGAACTCATCGACCGCCACTTGCGGTTGGTTTTCGAGCGTCTCTTTGACGTTGTCGAACGCGAGCGCGAAATCCCGCGCGTCCCGGCTCACCGCCAGCCGCTCCGCCAGCTTGCCCAAAACCGGCACGGGAACGCTGTATTCGACCTCGATATGGAGCACCGCCCTTTCTTCATGGGGCTCGACCGTCAGCGTCCAATCGCTCCCAATCGTGCCGATGCTCTGGTGCACTGCGCATTGGTTCGGAACGTACTCCACCATCGTGCTCTGCCCGCGAAGCAGCAGCCCGGCCATTTTATAGGTCCACTCGTACTGTTGCCCGGCGCCCGTCCCGACGACGTTCCGAACCTCGACCATGCTCGGGAGCCATTCAGGCAGCAGCGAGGGCTCGGTCACGTAGGCAAAGACGCGCTCGGGAGCCGCATGAATCACCGTGTAGGGTCCAAAACGACACCGCCATCAGCCCCGAGCAAAACGTGAGCACCAGCGACACCAGTGCGAGATCGCGCCAGCTGAGCCCTCGCTTCGCCCGGCGCAACGCCGCGAGCCCCGTCGCGCTGATGGCCAGGTCGAGCGGTAAGAACGACCAGTTCCACGCGGACAAGATCGGGTTGTCGTAGTCTTTGAACAAATACTCGTCGGGAATCACGCCTGCGAGCGTGATGGCCCAGTAGGCAATGAAGCCGAGATCGACGAGAAAGTTTCCAAGCAACCCCGAGCAGCTTCGTCCGATGACCGGGCATGGTGTTCGTCGAGTACACGTTGCTGACAGGGATTGTCGTTCTAACGGCAGGCCTCGCCCTCTACGCCCTCGGCGTCCCCCTCGTGCAGGCTTTTTACCTCACGAAGCTCTTTATCCTTTTACCGGCGCCCTGAGAGAGGAAGGCAGTCATGAGAAACGAAGCGGAAAACAACAATACGTTGCTCGCCGACAAGCGAGGTCTAACCACGGTCGAGTACATCATCGTGCTCGGTTTGATCGCCGTGGTGGGCATCGCAGCTTGGCAGCAATTCGGCGAAACCCTGATCGGCGAAGTCGAAGCGGCCGACGGATACATCGCGGACGTCGTGCAGTAGCAGGCTGTGCAATGAAGACGGCGGTAACTATTGCTGCGGGGCTGGCTTTGTGCGTCGCCGCAACAGCAGCGTTCTGCGATTGGCGACGAGGCGAGATCCCCAATTGGCTGACGCTTCCGGTCCTCCTGCTCGCGCCATTGAGCTACGGACTGGCTTTTGGCATCGAATACGCCCTCCATAGCCTAGCGGCCGGGTTGTTGGGCGGTTTGGTGCCGTACCTCCTGTTTCGCCGCCGCGCGATGGGAGGCGGCGACGTCAAGCTCTTTGGCGCCCTTGGCGCGGTGATGGGCTTCGACCTGCTTCTCGGCGTCGAGATCCAGCTGGCGGCTTTCGTAGCGGCCTTGGTCGTCGCCAGTTCAGCGCTGGCCTGGAAGGGGGCGTTGACCAACACACTGAAAAACGCACTGGTCGTGTTCTTGGGCCCTGTGCTTCCGCTGCAGTGGCGTCGCAAACCGTGCAACGAGCTGGCCGCTCCCATTCGTATGGGCGCGCCGGTCTTCGTAGCGACGGTATTCTTCGCGGCCCCGCATCTCCTGTTGGCATGGGCCACGCCGTGACGGGGGCGATGTCGAATTCTTGTTCGCTCTTTGCAAACAAAAGCGGCGTAGTTTTTCTCGAGCTCCTCATCGCGTTCGTTCCGATGTGGACGTTCTTCCTCTGCGTTCTTCAGCTCGCGTTCATTGGCCACGCAGACCTGATGGTGAAGCACTCCGCTGACTCGGCTGCACGGTCCGCCATAGTCGTCCTGCCCGACGATCCAAACGAATACGGCGGGGAAGCTGAGATGAGCGTGGACCGCCGTCCCGTCTCGGCATCCGATCTGGGTGTTGCGCTCGGGAGCATCGCGTCGACTGTGCGGGCCCGAGCAAGCGAAGCCGGCCTCCTAACGGCCTTTTCTCAAGAGGCTTTGGTGAACCTTGGAAGGTCACGCCTCAACACGATTCGACTGGCAGCCCACGCGCCGCTGATGCCGTTGGCACCGGTGAATGTGGGTCGCGATTCGCAGCCCAGTATTGGCAAAGCGATCGGAACCGAGCGGAAGCTTCTCAGTGCCCTCTACTATCAGCCGTTTGCGCTCGCGGTGACGTTTCCGGGGCTTCAGGGGGTCGTTGCGACCGGGCCCGAAATCACCGTGAGGGTGACGTACGCCTATCAATGCACGGTGCCACTTGCCCGAAGGATACTTTGTCAGTCGTTCGCAGACCTCGACGCCAAAGGGGAGCTCGGCGAAGCTTTCCTGCCGCTGGTGCAGAGTCTCGTGGGAGGTCGATTTCGGGGCCTACAGCACGAAACCACGCTGCTGATCCAAGACGCGCCCTACGAGTATCACGCGAGGGGTTACTAATGCGCCCGAAGCAAGCAGGCCTAATCGAAGAGACGAAGGGCGCCATGATGCTCATGTCCCTCTTCATGGCGCTCCTCCTCATCGGGTCTCTCTACTACATCCTGGGTGTAGGGGACGCTGTCATCTACCGGCGCATCATGCAGGACGGCGCGGACGCAGGCGCGCATGCAGCTTCAGTGATGGGTGCCAAGGGGATGAACCTCCACGTCTTGCTCAACGTCGTGATGGCGGTGACCGCCGGGATTTTGCTGGTCATCCGCAGTGTCGAAGTTCTGTTCGAAATCGTCATTGGCATTCTCTACGGGCTCGTGGCGACGGTCGTCCTCGCCGCGAAAGCATCCGCACTCATCGCTGTGCTCAATCCGGTGGAGAGCACCCTCGAAAGGGTCGGTGACGCAGTCGAGCAGTTCGTGCGAGTCGCCCACGACGCGTTGGATGTCGCTCACGAGGCCGTCCAGCACGGGTACCCCTTGCTGGCCGAGGCGCGCGCGGTCGACGCGATGGCCTTCCAGGCCGCGTATGATCCCCCGGTAGCCGGCGGTTTTGTCGTGCCGCTTCTCGGCTCGCGTCTCCCCAGCGGCGGGCGAGGGCTACCAATCGAAGAGGACGACGCCGGCATCCTCTGTGATCGCGTCTCCGATGGCCTGAGCAACAGGCTGAGCAACGTGAGCTCGAAGGTGCCTCGATGGCTGCTAAAGTTTCTCGGTGGCGTCGTTGGTCAGGCACTCCGGCTGGGCAAACGAAGGACATGCGCAGGCGAAGTCGTAGAGCATCCACGTCGCGTGATTCAGAACCGAGGCGATGGAACCCTCGTATGGCTCGGCCACGAAGAGTTCCAATACCGAGCGTACGCCATCGGTCGAGACCCTCACGAGAACCATTGGCAGCATGGCGAGCGGGGCATTCGCATCGCACAAGGCGGCGTAGCCGACGGGCGCAATGCCGCGCACCAGGCGCATGTCGTAGGTCGCCTCGCCTTTGCACAGGCCGAGTACTACTTCGATGGTACCGAGCACAAGGTCGAGTGGCTCTGGAAACAGAAGTGGCGCGCGCGGCTTCGTAGGTTTCGAATTTCACGCAACTGGATTCCGGGCGGGCTTCTCAGCGCATGTGCGGGAGCGAGAGGGCGAGGGTCGCTCAACGGGCTGGCGGGCCTTTGTGACGTCGCGCGTGACTTCTCAATCAACGCGGTTTCCGCCCACTGAGGACACGATGGCTGCATCAATCCGAAAACTGCTGGCAGACGAAAACGGCACCGCGATGCTCGAAGCGCTCATAAGTCTGCCTGTATTCGCAGCGTCTTTGGCCGCGGTGGTCGCACTCAATGGAATGTACGGAGCCAAGCTCGAGGCGAAGTCTCGTGCGAGGCGAATGGCCTGGCTGCAGGCCGATTCGGGCGAGTGCCCGGCGCAAGGCTGTCGAAGCGGGGAGTGCGGGCGCATCGAAGGTGAAATTCGCGCCGGTGGTCTCGATGACCTGCTCACAGTGCAGGACGATCGCTTCTCCTTGGATTCCTTCCTAGGCAACCTTGGCCGGTTCTTCCTCGGCCAAGCAACGAATGGGATCGGCCTGGCGGAGGCGTTGATGCCCACCATGCTGAGCCCCGAGACGGGGTCGCAGCACGGGGTGACGACCCTGTTGTGCAATACGACGGCGAGGAATGCCGAAGGCGTGGGCAACGTTCTAGAGCACGCCTGCCGCACCGGATTGCAAACGACGGAGTACGCGCGTGAAGTATGTAGATAGGATCACGCCCGTCTTCCGGCTGGGGCTATTTCTGCTGGTCCTCGTCGTCTTGGCTTCCGCGGTTCTACTGCGTTCCGCTCATGCCGACGTTGCGCGATTTCTTTGGGGCGCCGGGGCCGAGACCATGAGCTATCCGGGGGCACCTTCGGAGCCTGCCCGGGTTCTGCAATTGAACGGTATCCGCGTTTCATTTCGGACTCAAACAATCCCAGCCTCGCTCGACGAGGTTCTTCTACACTACGAATCTCTGTGCACCGGCCCGAATGCGGGGCTGGCCGAACAGCTTTCTATGCAATCGGTGCGCAGCAAGGACGCCGGGCACGTCGCTTGCCTCGACATGGGCGATGCGCCCCGAGATCTAGGCTCGCTTGCCGATCGATTTCTTCGCTTCTCCGCGACCGGCGACTTGGGTGCCTTGGGTGCTCTTCGATACATGCGCGCCCGCCGGGTGCCTGGCATGCCCGTTGACCACACGTTCGTCCTCACGGTTTGGGCGGACTCGGCTTTCGATCTCTTTCGAATGTTGCCGACTGACGGCGCGGACGCAGGGGGCAGTGACGTCGCAGCCGTCCCTCGGCCTCGAGGGTCACAGCGCGTTTTGTCGGCATGGGAGTCCGGGTCACCCAGCGGCTTGGTCGTGTACAGGGTGCCCCATGAGTCTGCGGCCGAGCTCGAGTCGTTTTATCGAAGCGAGCTGTCGGCGAACGGCTGGACGATCATCGAGCGGCATCCTTCCGAGTCGGTCGTGATTGACGACATTCGAACGCTCTCCGCGGAGCGGGGAAATCGCACGATCACTGTTCTCGCCCGTCCCGGCGAACCCTCAGCCACCGTGCTCTCCATCCTGATCTCTGAACCGTCATGACCGAGGGCCACCTTTCATGAATCGAACCGCTCTCCTCGCATCCGTCATCGTCGCCGCGCTCGGTTTTGTGCTCCTCGGCGTCTATGTTCGGCAGTTTCAGCGAGAAGCAACCGGGGGTGATCCGATCGCATTGCTCGCCATGAGCCAGGACGTCGCCGCAGGTGTGCCTCTGACCGAGCAGATGCTGCTCGTGCGGACTCTGCCCGAGGGCTACGTCGAAGAGCGCCAAGTGATCGCCAGCGCGCTTCCACGGGTCTTGGGGGTCCGCTCGTCCATTGACCTCGAGGCCAACCAGACTCTGCTCTGGACCGATCTGTCCACCGCTCCAAGGGACCGAAGCTCGCTATCGAGCCGTATTCCAAAAGGGATGCGGGCAATGAGCATCGCCGGAACGGGGAGGCGATCGTTCGCCGACCTCATGCGCCCGGGCGATCGGGTCGACGTCTTGCTCACCAAAGCGAGGCCAGGCTCGGAGGCAAGAGTTGTCACGGTTCCGCTGTTACAGAATGTTCTCGTTCTCGCCGTCGGCGATCGCTTTGGCGGAACAGATCCCCAAAGCGCTCCCCTTCGATCGGACTCTGTCACTCTGCTCCTCACGATCGACCAAGCCAGCCTGCTCGCTCAGGCACGGCGCGATGCAACCTTGAATCTCGTCCTGCGCAACGAGAACGACCTCGAGATCAATGAGGGCCTCGCCGAGACCGATGATTCGGACGTCCTCGAGCAAGAGAAGCGAGCGCGTCGGCAACGGCGATTGCGGATCGAAAAGGTCGACTGAGGTGTTCACTTTGACGAAGAGGAGGGTCCTGGCAGCCGTCATGCTTCTCGCCACACTGCTCGAGGCTGGGGCCACCGCAGAGCTGGAGGTCAACCGCCCGATCGTCCTGCGCGTCGGCGAACAAAAGAGCCTCCCTGCGCGGGGCATCAAGAGTTACTCGGAGGGGGCGCCTGGGTTTGCCGACATCCGCATTACGCGCGACCAGAGTCGCTTCGTAATCGTCGGCAAGGAAGAGGGAACGACTTCTCTCCTCTTGATCAAGAATGACGGCAGTCAGCTCCAGTACACCATCCGAGTAATTCCGGCCGATGCATCCAAGGGGCTCGGCGGCAGAGAGAATATCCGCTTGGATCTGTATTTCGTCTTAATCCAGGACCGCTACGGCCATCAGATTGGGCTCAATTGGCCAGGGAACATCGGGAGCACGATCGGGCCGTCCGAGGCCGCTATCGCGATCACAGGCGGTAGTGGGCAAGCGACGCAGAGCGCTTTTCAGATACTGCCACAGACGTTCTTGCCCAGCTTCGACCTCGCGCAGGCCAAAGGTTGGGCGAAGTTGTACCGTCAAGCCACCTTGGTGACCGCCAACGGCGCCGAAGCCGTGTTCACCTCTGGCGGAGAGTTCAACGTTCAAGTCCAGAACAACTTGACCGTGAACGTGCAGGCGATCGAGTTCGGCACAAAGGTGAGTGTTCTTCCAAAGTACGATTCCAAGACTGGTCGTATCGAGCTCGAGATCGTAGCCGACGTGTCCGACCTGGACGCAGAAAAAGGGGCTCAGGGGATCCCCGGCCGAATCACCTCGCACGTTGAAACCTTGGTCAATCTCGAACTAGGCCAGTCGGTTTCCTTGGCTGGGATTCGCGCGCGCACAGAGCGGCGGAGGAAGAAAGGGATCCCGGGGCTTGCTCTCGTTCCATTCATAGGTGCTCTCTTTGGTACGCACTCCCGCGAGACGGAAGACGACCAGTCGTACATGTTCGTGGTCCCTTCCGTCGTCGAGCCCGTGAGTTTGAGTCAGAGGGATCGCGTCGAAGAAGCGCTGCGCGTATACGAAAGGTTCAGAGGTGACGTCGACGATCAGCACCTCATGGACCAACCACGCGTTGGGCGTACCATTGCTCCGAACGCTGGAAGCGAGCGCAGTCGATGAGTCGCGGGTTCGCGGTCTCTGTCCTCATGCCGGACGGTTCCAAGCAAGAGCTGACCATCGCCGACACGAGCTCGCTCACCGTGGGCCGCGACCCCGCTTGCCACATCGTCCTTCCCTCGCCGGCGGTCAGCCGGATCCACCTTCACATCGAACAGGGCCGCGCTGGCGCTCGCGTCGTCGATCGGTCTTCCAATGGGACCATCCTCGCCGGCGAGCGGCTTTGCGAAGCCGAAACTCTGCTCGCGCCCGGTGAAGAGCTTCGAGTGGGCCCCTACCTGCTTCGAATCTCGCCTCTCGCGGCGAGCAGCGCATCCGCTTCTCCCGAGATCAGACGAAGAATTCACCGGTCGCTCCTCGACCACCTCGATCTCGCGTCCCTCGAAGCCGCGGACATGGATGCGGAGGTTCTGCGTCCGCGGGTCGTTGAGGCTCTCCAGCAGATCGTGTCGCGTTTCGAGGGGGAGCTTTCGCCTTCCTCAGATCTGGCCAAGCTCGTCTCGGAGATGACCGACGAGGTGCTTGGTCTCGGGCCACTTCAAGAGCTTCTGGACGATGACTCCGTTTCCGAGATCATGGTCGTCGATCCAAACACGATCTACGTCGAACGGCGGGGCAAGATTCGCCTCACGCCTTTGCGTTTCACCGATGATGAATCCTGTCGTGCAGCGATCGAACGAATCGTGACTCCGCTAGGTCGCCGCATTGACGAAAGCACCCCCCTGGTCGACGCGCGCCTCGATGACGGCTCTCGGGTGAACGCAATCATTCCACCCCTCGCGATCCGCGGGCCGTGCATTACCATTCGAAAGTTCGCCAAACGCCCACTTCAAATGGATCAGCTGGTTCAGTTGGGGAGTTTGAGCTCGGCGATGTCGAGGTTCTTAGAGCGCTGCGTACGCGCCAAAAAGAATTTGCTCATCTCGGGCGGCACGGGCAGCGGAAAGACGACCTTGCTGAATGTCCTCTCGACGGAGATCCCAGCGGGCGAGCGAATCGTTACCATCGAAGACGCTGCGGAGCTTCGTCTCGATCAACCGCATGTCGTTTCGCTCGAATCGAAGCCCCGAAACCTGGAGGGTTGTGGCGGCTACAGCATCCGGGACCTCGTCAAGAATGCACTCCGAATGAGACCGGACCGAATCATCGTGGGTGAGTGCCGCGCTGGAGAAGCGATCGACATGTTGCAGGCGATGAACACCGGACACGAAGGTTCGATGACGACGACACATGCAAACTCCGCGACCGAAGCGCTCAAACGCATCGAGACGCTCTGTATGATGGCGGGCCTCGACTTGTCCCCCCGTACGATCCGAGAGCAGCTCGCCGGAAGTCTTCATGTCGTCGTTCAACAAACGAGATTCTCGGACGGTTCCCGTCGTCTAACTTCAGTCACCGAAGTCGGGCAGTTAGGCGATGACGGTCAGCTCGTTCTCCACGACATTTTCCTCTTCCACCGAACTGGCACCAGCCCATCTGGCGAGGTTCTGGGGGAGCACCGAACGACGGGCTACGTTCCGAGCTTCTTGGACGAGTTCATCACGCAGGGGCTCATCGACGGTGGGGAGTTCTTGTGAAGCTCGAAGCCTTTCCGCTTCTGCTTTTCTCCGCGGCGTGCCTCGTCGGCGGATGTGCAGTCATTTCGTATCTTCTCTTATCCAGCGAGGGCAACCTCGCTCAGCAACAATGGCGACGCTATGCCGCGCGCCTCGAACGGCACTCGATCTTTCTTCTGCTGCCCTACCGAGGGTCTCAGATCGCCTTTGCGCAACTCGTCGTCTGCGCTGCGTTCCTGGGGCTGTTTGCGGTCAGTCGCAGCCCGGTGGTTGCTCTCGTTGCGCTAATTGCGGCCGCGGCGCCGCCCTTCGTCTTGTGGAAGCGGCACGTTGCGCGCGTCGCTCAACTCGAACGGCAGCTCGACACTTGGTTGCTGATGCTGGCCAACGCTCTCAAAGCGACCTCCTCCGTTGGAGAAGCCATTGCTTCCACCATCCCGCTGGTACCCAAGCCTTTCAGCGTAGAGGTTGACCTATTGGTCAAAGAGATCCGCCTCGGGGCGCCGCTCGATCGCGCAATTGGCGCGACCGCCCGACGAATCAACAGCACGGTGATTTCGGGAGCGTTCGCCATGATCGTGGTCGCCCGGCAGACCGGCGGCGACTTGTCCAGGACGTTGGAGCACGCTTCTGCGGCGCTTCGCGAATCCGCGAGGCTCGAAGGTGTGCTCCGCACCAAGACAGCCGAAGGCCGCGGGCAGGTTCTGGTCTTGGCGTCCGTGCCCTTTCTTCTCTGCATCATGATCGCGTGGCTCGACAGGTCCTGGTTCGAACCGTTGTTGAAGCAGCAGATCGGCCAAGTCATTCTCGCGGCCTGTGCCCTGGTTTGGACCTTTGCCACGGTTTGGGCCCATCACATCACCAAGGCCGACCTGTGATCGGCCGGCTCGATGTCGTTCTCGCGCTCGTTTTCGCTGCTGTTCTGGGAGGCGCGTCGGGTCTCGCGTTCCAGCTCGCGAAGATGCCGTTGGCGGACCGGCCGACCTTGGGTGCCCGGGGTCTCAATCGAACCAAGGCTTTGCGTCAGGGTGCCCTCTTCCCCTTTGTTGAGCCGACGGTCCGCCTGCTGGCGGCCTGGCTGCCTCTGATTCGGATGGAGCGAATTCGTGTGCACCTCCACCGCTCGCTGACTCATGCGGGCGACTACCTCGGGCTTTCTGATGACGAGTTGATCGCGCTCTGTATTCTCTCGGGCCTCGGCTTCGGAGGCGGGACGTTGATTGCGTGTCAGCTCCTGGAGATACCTCGGTCGTTCTCGGTTGGGGCTTTGTGCATAGGGGCCTTCTTGCCGTGGGTTCGCGTGATGGGGGTCGCTCAACAAAGAGCGCTAAGCGTCGGTCGCGGGCTTCCCGCGTCGGTCGAGCTTGCATCCATGTGCATGAGCGCGGGTCTGGACTTCCCGGGTTCACTCCGACGCATCGTCCATAGCGCCTCAGATCCCGACGACCCTGT
>Ga0209567_10001367_pt1 | contig 12637 bp, 8 predicted proteins | sample COG_12_FD_184756 | JGI IMG/M metagenome (GOLD analysis project Ga0209567, IMG submission 184756) | Pelagic marine sediment microbial communities from the LTER site Helgoland, North Sea, for post-phytoplankton bloom and carbon turnover... | ecosystem: Environmental > Aquatic > Marine > Neritic...
CCTCTTCGCTGGGGGCACGAATCCAAAGCAGCCGATTTACTCTTCTTGGTAATTGTGGCCCTTCCTTTTCGTACTAATTGTGAAATTGTTGGCATACTAATATATATGTATAAATACTACCCTCATTTAAGGGCTGGCAAATGTAGTAATTATTCATTATAATTCAAATGCTATCCCATTATTTTCTTTGATTTTTTTTTAATGCTTTTTATTGGATGTACACAATAAGGAAAAGGAGTCGTTTTAACTTAGATTAAACTATACGTTATACCTTAATATATATACAGATTAAATTTAATTTCAATACGCGACAAAATTGTGAAGTTTACAATACTTTTATAAAGAAATCTGGTGATCATTACTTTATTGTGAAATATGGTATTTAATAATCATTTTTTTAACAATTTTTTTGATAATATTTTTAACAATATTCGGATAGAATGTTTTTTTCTTGTCTTTTTTCCTAAACTTTTATTAAAATAAGTTTGGTTTATTAACATGAAATTTGGATTTTCGTGGTTAGCTAATTCAAATAATTAAAAAATGAGAACAAATTTAAATGGAATCTTAACGCTACTTTTGGCGTTTGTTGTGCATTTATCATTTGCGCAAGACAAGACGATTTCAGGTACGGTTACCGATTTTGAAGGTTTACCGTTGCCTGGTGTAAACATCCTTGTTGAAGGTACAACAACTGGTACCCAAACCGATTTCGATGGAAAATTCGAGATTAGGGCACAACAAGGACAGACATTACATTTTACCTACATAGGTCAAAAAGATGTGCGGCTTGTTATTGGACTTGGCAACTATTATGATGTATCTATGGAAGAAGATGCCCAGGCTCTTGAAGAGGTTGTGGTAACTGCTCAAGGTATTGAAAGAGAAGAAAGATCCTTGGGTTATGCGGTTGCAACCGTAGACGAGGAACAAGTTGCACAAAGAGCCGAATCAGACTTAGGTAGGATTCTTCAAGGTAAAGTTGCAGGTGTTAACATTACCGCGAATAATGGTCTTTCTGGTTCAGGTACCAACATCATTATACGAGGTTATTCTTCTGTTACACAGTCTAACCAGCCACTTTTTGTTGTTGATGGTGTGCCAATTGATTCAAGTACCAATAACCAGGGATCTTTCTTGGATGGTAATACTGCCTCTAGTAGATTCCTGGATATAGATCCAAACACCATTGATAAAGTTAGTGTTCTTAAAGGCTTAAGTGCTACAGTTTTATATGGTAACAGAGGACGGAATGGGGTAATATTAATTACTACTAAATCTTCTGCTAAGGGTGACGCACCAAGTAAAACAGAAGTTACGGTAAGTGCTTCTACATACTATTCGGAGGCCATCCTTCCTGAATATCAGGATAATTACGGTGGTGGATTCCACCAGGGTTTCGGTTTCTTTTTTAGTAACTGGGGACCGAGGTTCGACAGAACCGATACTGACGCTATCTCTAACGCTGCTCAGTTTTTGGGTAATCCTTCAGGGTTTGCTCAGCTAAGACACCCTTTAAATTTCCTGGCTGATCCTACTCTGGCTGCTGGTTTTGAAGATCTTCTTGCTACTCCATACCCTTATAAGCCATATAATGGTGTTCGAGATTTTTTCAATACAGGTTATGTATCCTCTCTTAATGTGAATCTTAGAGGTGGTGGTGAAAAGGTTAATTTTAACGCTAACTATGGAAGAACTGAAGACCAAGGGATTACGCCTGGAAACAGAGTATTACGAAATAACTTCAGCTTAGGTGGAAATGCCAGATTAAATAACAAATTTAGCATAAACGGAGTATTTAACTTTGTAAAGACCTCTTATAACTCTCCGCCAGTAGCACCTAGTACAGGTAGCGGCTCGGCCTTTAATGGTGGTTCTGTATTCGGGGATATTTTATATACCCCTCGTAGTGTAGACCTTACGAACCTTCCTAATACGGCCTCTGATGGTAGAAGTGTTTACTATAGGTCTGGAAATGATATCCAAAACCCTTATTGGACTGTTGCTAATGTTCAAACTAGTCAGGATGTAGATCGTTTTATAGGGAACGCAAGCATTACATATGAAATTAACGACTGGATGGGTCTTTCATACAGATTAGGATTAGATACCTATAGCGAATTGAATTCCTACGGACAAAACAAAGGGGGCGTAGATGGTAATACCTTAGGTTTGCTCAGGACACGTTCTGTTAGGAATACGGTATGGAACCATGACCTTATCCTAACAGCTGATAAAAACATTACTGATGACCTTAATCTAAAGGCGATCTTTGGTTTAAATTCCAGAGCTGATGGATTTACATCAGATGGTATTGAAAGTACGGGACAGTTAGTTTTTGGTGTACTGGAACATTTTAACTTTACTACCCCTTCTTCTCAAAACTCATTTGTAAGGACAGGTAATCCAAGTTTACAACAAGATGCTGAGGAAAATTTGGTAGGTGTATATCTGGATTTAACATTCGGATATCAGGATTGGATCTATGTGAACCTGGTAGGTAGAAACGATTGGTCTAATACTTTGGAAGCGGGAAACAATTCTTTATTCTATCCGGGAGCTAGTGTTTCATGGGTTCCTACTTCCTTGTGGGATTCATGGCAGGGAAAAACACTTTCTTATTTGAAATTCCGTTTTGGCTACGGTTCTTCCGCAGGATTCCCTTCCCCATATCAAACAAGGAGTGTATTAGGACTAAATGCAAGAAACCTGGTAGACTTAAACGGGAATATCGTTTCTTCTAATACGGTAGACGATTCTTTGGGTAACGCAGATCTACAACCGGAACGCGTGTCAGAACTTGAAGTAGGAATAGACACTAAACTTTTTGACATGTGGAACCTAAATGTAAGTGTCTTTGATAAGAAGACTACAGATTTGATCACACAGCAGACACTAGATAATTCTACAGGTTTTACGGGTACTACGGTTAACATTGGTGAAATTAAATCTAAAGGTATTGAAATAGACACCAACATTGATATTTTTAAACCATTTGAGCACGCAGTTGCATTTAATATTGCAGCTAACTTTTCTGCTATTGAAACCACGGTTACAGAGTTGGCTACAGAGAATATTCTGCTAACCGATGCCATTACCGGAGAGGCAGCCAACTACGCTGTAGAAGGAAGACCATTTGGTGTACTTTTAGGATCGATAAATCTTAAGGATGATGCTGGAAACGATTTGGTGAATGATGCTGGTCGTTACCTTGTTGATAACACGCTTACTGAAATAGGTGACCCTAACCCCGATTGGACTGCAGCAATAATACCAAGTGTAACATTTAAAAATTTCACATTATCTGCTAATTTACAATACAGACATGGTGGAGATATATATTCTGTGACCTCAGCAGCCTTGATAGGCCGGGGTACTGTTGATGCCGACGATCCAATAATCAGAGAAAGTCAGTATATTTTACCTGGAGTAAAACAATCAGATGGTACACCTAACGATGTCGCAATCAGCGCCACAGAATTAGGCTTTAATACTTATTTTGGTGGCGGTATAAACAGTTTAAATATTTTTGATGGAACTACCATCAGATTACAGGAAGCTTCTTTAACTTATAATGTACCACAAGATTGGTTGAGAGATACATTTTTTGGAAGCTTGTCATTTGCGTTTTCCGGCCAAAATTTATGGTTTAAATCTGTAAATATGCCGAAAAATGTAAGATATGATAGCAACTCCTCCAGTACTGGTGTAGGTAACGGACAAGGTATTGATTTCTTTACCGGTCCTTCTTCAAGACGATTAGGATTAACTGTAAGAGCTACCTTCTAATAGATAAGAAATGAAAAATATAAAGAATATTATGAGAAATAGGTATAAGTTTATTGGTTTGGCTTTTGTAGCCACCTCAATGTTACTAATAAATGGATGTGAAACCACAGATCTATCTGTTCAACCAGATCCAAACTTTTTAAACCCGGCTCAGGCGGATGTTGATTTTTTCCTGAATGCTATTCAGATTAAAGTTGCAAATCTTCATTCCGGCACCGAAGGACGTGCAGAGAATGGTTTGGCACAGTTTGGGATGGAACCGGTTCGGATTCAACACGGATTTGGTCCTACTTACCGAGAATTGTATGAACCATCTGATTTTAATCAGATTTGGGAGGATGCCTATAGTGGGGTTTTAATAGATATTAAAACAATGAACCCTGAAGCGGAAGCAGCCGGACTCTTTACACATATTGCGATAGGTCAGATTTTAGAAGCTTATGTGATAACCAACCTTGTTGATTTATTCGGAGACGTTCCTTATTCTGAAGCAGCACGCGGTGAAGAAGGAATTTTCAATCCTGCTGTAGATTCGGGAGCTTCTATTTATGCAGCAGCAGACCAACTTTTACAAACTGCTATTTCCAATTTACAGAAGTCAGAAATATCTTTACCCACCAATGACTTGTTCTACGGTGGTAATAAAGGTAAATGGCTAAAAGCAGCTAACACCATGAGGTTGAAGCTGGCAGTACAGTCCAGATTGGTGAATACGGCAGAATCTACAGCTACAATAAACAGCCTTATAAGTGGAGGACAGTTAATATTAAATTATGCTGACGACATGCAGTTTCAGTGGAGTACAACTAATGCGGCTCCAGATAGCAGACATCCTTATTTTGATGCTAATTACGATGGTGCGGGTCCCAGTTCTGACTATTACACCTGTAATTACTTTATGGATTTGATGGCGAATCAATACAATAACATTGACCCCAGAATCAGGTACTATTTTTACAGACAGCAAAGTGATTTTTCCGGTGCCGATGTAGTAACAAAGGAATGTGTTACAGAAGTAAGTATTCCATCCTGGTGGAGCGGTTTCGATCAATACTGTTTAGTTCCAAACCTAAATGCTTATAATGGTGCTTGGGGTAGGAATCATATGGATGATGATGGTATTCCGCCAGATGATGCTTTCCGTACACTGCATGGAACATATCCTATTGGTGGACCATTCGATAAAGACGATTACAGAAACGTGTCCGGATCTACAGCTGTAAGTGAAGGTTTGGCAGGAGCTGGAATCTCACCTTTCATCCTTGCTGCTAATACAAATTTAATGTTGGCCGAAACTGCCCTGACCCTGTCTACCACAGGTGACGCAAGGACTTATTTGGAAGCTGGTGTGAGACAATCTATGGATAAAGTAGCAGCTTTTGGTGCTTCTTTGGCTGCAGGTAGTGGTTTTGAAGCTACTCCTGCCACAATAGATACGCACGTAAATCAAATCCTGGCTGCTTATGATGCTGCCGATGCTACCGGAAAATTGCGAATCATTGCAGAACAGGTGTTTATTGCTTCCTGGTGTAATGGTATGGAAGCCTACAATACATACAGAAGAACAGGACAACCAGATAATTTAACTCCTGCCTTTGTAGTAGAAAACCCTGGTACTTTTGTACGATCTATGTGGTATCCACAGACAGCTGCTGATAATAACTCAAACATTACTCAGAAAGCAAATCCGGATACCGCTGTATTCTGGGATACTAATCCTCCAGGATTTGTAAATTAATACATCTATTTAAATATGAAAAATATGAAAACTATGAAAAATATAAATAAAATCATTTTAGGTTTACTTGTAGTTTCCCTTGCATTTACTTCCTGCCATGATGATGACAAAGACCCTTTAACTGTACATACAGATCCGAATAATATAGCGGCCTATGTAAGAATAAATGGATATCAGGCCATTGTTCCAGTTACTGAAGTACCCGATGCTGTTTTCGAGGCGACTGTTGATGATCGGCTAGGTAATGTGGCTTCCTGGGATCTTATGGTTCAGATTGAACGCGGGGGCGATATTGTAGCCGGTCCTGCAGCGGTAACTTCTGTAACCAGTTTTCCTACTAATTTATCCTTTACTTATGATGAATTGGCAACATTATTAGGCATAACTACAGCAGATATTAATGCGGGTGATTTTATTCGCTTTCTGGGTGCTTCCACTCGAACGGACGGCCAAGTTTATACCATTGATAATTTTAGTGCCAGTATTACCGGGCAATCGGAACAGTTTCAGTCATATAGTTTTGTGGTTTTAATAAAATGTGCCGCAATAACTGATGCAACCGTTGGTGGAACCTGGATAGCCGATTTACAGGATAGCTATGGAGACGGTTGGGATGGAGCTTTCCTTACTTTTGAAATTAATGGAAGCGAGACTGACTATACTGTTTCTGGAGGTCAGGGTTTTGGAGCTATTTATGAAGTAGATGTTCCGGATGGTGCAGAATTGATTATTTCATACACCAGTGGAGCTTTTGAGGGAGAACATACGTTCGATCTTACTTCTCCAGACGGACCTTATGGTAGTTATGGACCGGCTCCGTCACCATGTGTGAATTAATTTAATTACTTAATCTGGAGGTATCTTGGTTATTAGATACTTCCGGATTTATATCTTAAAAGCTATAGTAAATTATGCAAATAATTAACTCATAGCTTTTGTTTTGTTAATGAAAGGCTCATTTTCATTAATATGACGTAAATTTGATTACATTTTATTTTTATGAAACGCATCAGGATTACATCACTCATATTGCTCATTTTTCTGACTTTTAGCGTCCTTTCCTGTAAAAATGATGATTCCTACAGCCTTGAACCCGAAACTACGGAAGAACCGGATTCAACGGACGATTCAAATCCATTAGAAAATGATGATCCTGCAGAAGGTTTTGATGGTATTCCAGATTTTATAAATCCAGATCTTGTTTTTGATAGCTATATACTTGTTAATGATGCCAATAGTAACAGGGCATTCCTTATTGACAAAAATGCCAATTTATTGTTTGAGTGGCCATTGGGAAATAATATAGGGAATGATGTTTTCCTATTGCCTGATAATAGATTACTTGCAATACTCGAAGCTGATACGCCATTGATTACCTATGGAGGCAAAGGAGGAAAAATTCAATTTATTAATAAAGATGGTTCAATAGACTGGAACTTTGAATATTCAACAGAAGACTATATTACCCACCATGACGTGGAATTGCTGCCAAATGGTAATGTAATTGCCCTGGTCTGGGAGAGAATGCCTGTTGAGGAAGCAATTGAGAAAGGTTCGGTCCATAACCGTGACCTTTATACAGAAGCAGTTATTGAAATAGATCCTATGACAGACCAGATTGTATGGGAATGGCATTCATGGGACCATCTAGTGCAGGACTATGATGATACCAAGGAAAACTTTGGAATCATTTCAGATAATCCTCAATTGATAAATTTTAATTATACCCAACAACAGGAAGATGGTGATATTATGCATGCCAATGGCATTGCATATGATGAAATTAATGATCTGATTTTTATGAGTGTAAACTTTTTTCATGAAGTTTGGGTAATAGACCATAGTACAAATACTTCTGAAGCCGCTTCTTCTGCAGGTGGCAATTATCAAAAAGGTGGTGATTTAGTTTACCGTTTTGGCAATCCCACGACTTACGATAATTCTATGGGTGATCGATTGTTCTATAACAACCATTTTCCTAATTTAATAGATTCAGAAGTGCCAGGACAAAAGAATATGTTGATTTTTGTCAACAATATGAATAATACGGAACAATCCGCAGTTTATGAATTGCAATTTCCCAGTAACTTCCAATTAATACCCAATACAAACAATGAACCCGAGATAGTTTGGAGTTTTACAGATCCCGAATTGTATGCCCCAAAAGTATCCGGAGCAGTCACACTGCCTAACGGGAATAGATTAATCACAGAAGGAGATTTTGGTTTTTGGGAAGTTACAGCAGACGGTGAAGTGGTATGGAAACTAAAATCGGAGGGTTTTTTCTGGAGAGCCTATCATTACAATAAAGATGCGCCCGAAATTGAAGCTCTTGGGTTGTAATAAATAAAACCTTTAAATTATTGCGTTTGAGTTAAGACCTTATGGTTGTAAAATGATAAGGGTTCTTACTATGAATAAGCCAAAACAGTCCTTATAAATGGCTTGTATTTATCTATCTTTATGGCATGCAAAAAACTACCCGCATTTACGGTATAAGGGCCGTTATTGAAGCCATTAATTCTAAAAGCGCCATAGATAAAATATTCATTCAAAAAGGTCTTGGCGGGAGTCTTTATAAAGAATTAGAATCCTTAATTCGTGAAACTGGCATAAGTTTTTCATATGTTCCTATAGAAAAACTCAACAGACTTACCAGAAACAACCACCAGGGCGTAATTGCCAATATTTCGCCCATTGAATTTTACAACTTTGAAACTTTAGTTGAAAAGGTACTTGACAAGAAGGAAGCTCCTTTATTTCTTCTTTTAGACCAATTGTCTGATGTAAGAAACTTTGGCGCCATAATACGCACTGCCGAATGTACGGGTGTAGATGGCATTGTCATTCAAAAAAAAGGCGCCGCACCTGTAACTGAAGACACCATAAAAACCTCGGCCGGAGCTGCCTTTAAGGTACCTATAGCCAAAATAGATCATCTGAAAGATGCAGTTTTTTATCTGCAATCTTCAGGAATAGAAGTAATTGCGGCTACGGAAAAAACGGAACACAGTATTTACGATATAAATTTTAAAGTACCCTGCGCCATTATTATGGGTTCTGAGGATTCGGGGATATCCCCTTCAATTCTTAAAACTGTTGATCACAAAGCAAAGCTGCCACTTATGGGTGAAATTGCCTCTCTAAATGTATCTGTGGCCTGCGGTGTATTTTTATACGAAGCCGTTAGACAAAGAGAATTATAATTTACTTTGGCTTGTCTTTAGTTTTATTTTCTTTGAAATGGTAAGTTATTTTAAAGGATTTATTCTCTGATTCTAATACCTCATCTTTACTTTCAATAAAATTTCCATGTTCATCAAAGTGTCTTAAAAACTCATCCTCCTCTTCATTGTAATTTTCCAATTCCCAGGCATACTTTTTGGTTATCGGTATTTTAGCCTTTACAAAAAGAGCAAGGAACAAACCTGTAATAAACCCTGACAAATGACCTTCCCAGGAAATATCGTCCTTCAGAGGAAATATAAACCACAATAAACTTCCATAAATAAAAACCACCATTAAAGAAAGCGCCACAAGCCTGTAATGTTTGGTAAAGATTCCCTTAAAAAAAATAAAACTGGCCAATACATAGATTAGACCACTAGCACCAATATGATAAGACGGTCTTCCAATAATCCAGGTTAACAAGCCGGAAAGTAGAACTCCCCATAACAGTACTTTTAAGGAGATACTTCTGTAAAAATAGACCAAAGAAGTGGTTAGAATAGCGATGGGTATGGTATTATTGTAAAGATGTTCAATTGAACCGTGCAAAAAAGGACTAAAAACAACACCTCTTAATCCAATTAAAGTTCTTGGTAATATACCGTACTGATTCAAATTGATCTGAAATCGAATCTCCACCCAGAATACGGTCCATATTAAAAGCACGGCTATCATAGGAACAAGCAGCACTTTATTAGAAAATTTGAAATAGGTTTCCTCGGACATAAGATTAAATTACATTTTATTTCTTCAAATTATTGGCCATAGATACAAAACATGATAAATTGTCAGGGTAATCTTTTTGTTTATAGATTTACCAACTTTATTATAAATTAAGTTATCATACAAGGTAAAAACGTATTTATTACATTTATCATATGAACGAACCACTTGCAGAAAGGGTACGCCCAAAAACTCTTGAGGATTTTATTAGTCAGCGACATTTAGTTGGTGCGGATGGTTCTTTAACCATCCAGATAAAAAAAGGAAATATTCCATCACTAATTCTATGGGGACCGCCAGGGACCGGGAAAACCACTTTGGCACATATTATTGCTAATGAAAGTGAACGACCCTTTTATACATTAAGTGCTATAAACAGTGGAGTTAAGGATATACGGGAAGTAATAGATAAAGCAAAGCAAAGTGGTGGCTTATTCACTTCTAAAAATCCAATTCTATTTATTGATGAGATCCATCGGTTTAGTAAATCACAGCAGGATTCTTTACTGGGTGCTGTGGAAAAAGGCTGGGTTACACTCATTGGGGCAACCACGGAAAATCCGAGTTTTGAAGTAATTCCCGCTCTTTTGTCGCGTTGCCAGGTTTATATACTTAATTCTTTTGGGAAAGAAGACTTAGAAGCTTTATTGCAAAGAGCTATGGCTGAAGATATAATGCTAAAGTCAAAAAATATTGAGCTTGAAGAAACAGAAGCACTTTTGAGACTTTCCGGAGGTGACGGAAGAAAACTGCTTAATATATTCGAATTGGTCATTTCCTCAGAAGATAAAATGGATATTGTTATTACAGATAAGCTGGTGATGCATAAGGTCCAGAAAAATACTGTATTATATGATAAAACAGGAGAGCAACATTACGATATAGTATCTGCTTTTATAAAATCTATTCGCGGCAGTGATCCGAATGGAGCGGTCTATTGGCTTGCCAGAATGATCGAAGGTGGAGAAGATGTTAAGTTTATAGCCCGCCGTTTATTAATATCGGCGTCTGAAGACATTGGTATGGCCAACCCTACCGCTTTGGTTATCGCCAATTCAACCTTTCAGGCGGTTAATACCATAGGATATCCTGAGGCCCGAATACTTCTTAGCCAATGCGCCATTTATCTGGCAACTTCTCCAAAAAGCAATACGAGCTATATGGCTATCAAAAAAGCACAGGAGTATGTTAAGGATACCGGAGATCTTTCTGTTCCATTACCATTAAGGAATGCACCCACCAAGTTAATGAAAGAATTGGGTTATGGTGAAAACTATAAATACGCCCATGACTATAAGGATAATTTTACTGAGCTGGAATTCTTACCCGACCAAATAAAAGGGACTTCATTTTATGTTCCCGGAAATAATAAAAGAGAGATGGCGCTCAAAGAATTTCTCGAAAAACTATGGAAGGATAAATACTAGAATTTTATAGCAAGTTCTTCAATTTGTAATTTATCCGAAACGTAATATTCAAAGTACCACTGGGAACCGCGCTTATAAACAATGCCATTTCCATCTTCATTTACACCAATATACACCTCCGGCATCGATGTATTGTATATTTTCAATTGAATTTTTGGGGTACTATCCACTAGTTGATAACCATTAGGTATTTGTTGTGCGTAAAATACATTTGACTCTGAAGTTTCGGTAATCGTGCTTAAAGCAGCTGCAGCAACCGTTGTATTTTCAACTACTGCCGTTTTTGGGTTTGCGGCCATCCCAGATTGCTCTAAATTCTTCTGAGTGGGGATAGGTGTTTGTTCTTCCATATTTACCGGTACCGTACTTTCCTCCTCCTCCTTGGGCATTATGGCATCGGCTGTGATATTATTATTCTGAACCGGTTTATAGGTATAAGCAAGTGCATTAATTGAGGCAAAAGCCATCTCAATAGCTTCTTTATAACTCAATATATAATCCTTTTCTCCGCTCCTTCCTTCGAGGCTTGTATAGATTTTTTTAGAATTGCAATCCTCCAAAGTAATGGAAACTTTAGTTGTGAACATGCTGGATTTATGATTCAATTGTACCAAGAGGCCAAGACATCTGTTAGAATTAAGTTCTGAAGGCAGATCATCTTCATAATAAGTCTCAAATCCTTTCTTTGTAAATAGGTGTTTTAATAAAGTACTGGTTTTGTATTGGTTTTCATCCTTAAAACCCTTAAAAATTTTAGGTACAATTATATATTTATAATCATTTAATTGGGCCTGCAGTCCATATGAAAATGTAAAAACTAAAAAAAGGCAGGAAAATATATTCTTCATTTAAATTATAGTTCAATTTCTCTCCCAAGATATGATATTTAATCCTAATTGAAAAGAAGCGTAGTTGCCGTCAGCGATATTACCATAGGCCAATAAATTATCTCCCATAATATAAAGGTTCACAGGTCCGGCCTGGAGGCTCATGCCCAAACCTATATTCGAAGCGGTGAACTTATCAACGGTATAAGTCGCTTTTAGTGCAAGGACTTTTGCAAATCTTCTTTGATAAAATGCCGTTACCGCAAACTGCGGACCCCGTGGTCTGTTTATGACATAAAATTGCCCACCTACACTGTTCAGATAATATAAAGATCTATCACCATTAGCAGCTTGATTATCACATTCGCAATCTGCAGTTGGTTCGCCTTGCTTTCCAAAATTATAGCGAACAGACGAATATAATTTTATAGGCCTGAAGGTTACATAGTTCTTACTGTTTTCTTCAAAAGGAATTAACTCTTCAATTTCATTCACCAGATCTTCCCAAAAATCGGCATTTGGATCGCTAAGCGCTTCAGGTAAAATAATTTCTACCCCTTCCACTGAGGCACTCCCTTCAAGGGTGTAATTGGTTACGTCAGAGGTGTGATATAATAATCCGATATCCAAAAGACTTCCGGTGATTACCGTTTGCTTATTTAGATTATATGTAACTCCTAAATCAAAACCAAGCCCGGGATCACCACCAAAAAGCCCTCTTTTTGTTAGTAAACTTCCTATACTATCACCATTGTCATTGGCATCTAAAAGAGCATCCAGGCCCGAAGTTCTTAATCGCATATCCGAAACCAAGGTGTTCCTCAACAAATTATTCTGGCCTTCTGTGGTCTCGAAATATCCATTATTATTTGTTGAATTAATATCAACAATACCAGAATACAATT
>Ga0209567_10001368_pt1 | contig 12635 bp, 8 predicted proteins | sample COG_12_FD_184756 | JGI IMG/M metagenome (GOLD analysis project Ga0209567, IMG submission 184756) | Pelagic marine sediment microbial communities from the LTER site Helgoland, North Sea, for post-phytoplankton bloom and carbon turnover... | ecosystem: Environmental > Aquatic > Marine > Neritic...
GCCTCAGGCGGACCCGAGAGACTCTCGCGTCCGAATAGCGGTACTAGGTAGGGTCGTTCGCAAGGGTCGCCGACGGTGAAGGCTTTCAAGCAGAACCCCGTCAGCATGTTGGGGTAAGGCGCTCCCTGGTAGGTCATGGCGACGCACCGATTGCCCTCCTCGCCGCAATCCCTGTCGCTCACACAGAGCTCACAGGTTAGGCGGCTGCCATCTTGGATTCCGCTGCATTCGTTGGTGACGGGATTGCAGCTATCGCCATCCGGACACGTGATTGCCTCGCTTTGCGGGGTACAATCCACGCACACCTCGTTGTCACAGGCGTTGGGGTTGCTTGGGAGGCCGTCGATCCCGGTGCACTGTGCGTTGTCGTCACAAGGGGCACACTCCTTCGCATCACATCGGGCTGCGTCGGCGGCGGTGCAATTTGAATCGTTCAAGCACTCGACGCATGTCGACGACGCGATGTTACAGACCAGGGCGCGCTCGCTGCAGTAGGCGTCATCGTCCGCGGTGCACTGAACGCACTGCAACTCCTCGGTGCAGATGGGTTGGTTCGGGGGGCAGTCGACGTCGATGCACGTGCCGCCGTCGACGCTGCCGTCCATTTGCGGGTCGACGGGCTTGTCCTCGAGGACGCAACCCGTGGCCAGCGCCAAGAGCCCAAGAAAGCAAGCAACCCACCTCATGCTTCTTCCTTTTTCAAAACCGGAGCCTCAAGTCAATCCCACTTGGGCGGAAACCGATCGCGGGGGCCAGGGTGGCGGTGAGCTCCGCCTTCCGCCGGCGTCGCTTCTCCCCCACAACCCACCACGCGATGCCTCCGCCGATCGCCGCTGCCCCAACCGCCGACCACGCCGCAACCGCCGCGGTATTCAGCTGCTGACTATCGCTTTTGATCCCCGCGGCCACCCCAACCCCGACGAATACACCCACACCCCCCACAATCAAAACGATCGGCCCCGCCTTCCAAGCGCGAGGATACACTGGCGCTGGCGCCCCGTAGAGCGACTCCGTCGCCACGGGGCTGACGCTGGCGCCGGAGCCCCGTGGGCGATGCGCAGCATCGGTTTTACGGGGTGACCCTGCTCGCCGCTCCAATAACTCGTCGACCAGTCCCCCAGCGGCCCCACCGAGATCCTCCCCCACCGTCCCACTCGCATTCAGATTCCGACCCGACCTCTGCACGAGCGTCAGCGTGAGCTCCTTGCCCCCGCTCTGCTGCAACCAAATCGCCGGCACGATGCCAAACGCCGCCCCCGCTGCATCGAGCACCTGCTCCACGCATTCCGGAGTCTGGCAAGCGACCACCGCCTGCCCCAAGAGCTCCTGCGATCCGGCCATTCGATAGCCCCGCCCCTCGAGCGCCCCCCGCACCGCATCCACAACTTGCTCCCCGAGCTCCACCCGAAGCGCCTCACTCCCCTGCACCGGAGCCACCAACACGCTCACGGGCACCCCGTAGAGCGACTCCGTCGCCACGGGGCTGACGCTGGCGCCGGAGCCCCGTGGGCGATGCGCAGCATCGGTTTTACGGGGTGGCGCTGATCCTGACTCCTGCGCGGCCGCCGGTATCGCGCCCAGCACGACCCACGCCGTCAACACCCCCAGCCTGTGCCCCGGCGTGAGCATCAGAACGCTTTGCGAACCTTCACCATGGCGCCTTCCCCCGTCACCGAAACCGATGGCTCCGCTCGCAACGGTCGAAACAAGTACACCAGAGGAATGGTGAGAAGCGGGGCAGCGCCAGCGAGCGCCAGAGCCAGCCGGCCGGCCTCTTGCCCACGCGCGACGCACGACCCAACCGCCGCTTGGTCGGCGATATACGGCTCGGGGCAACTCGCCATCGTGACGCCTTCATAAATCGCATAGCCCGTGAGACCCAAGCCCACTGCCCCGAGGGTCCACCCCCACCACGGGGTGCGCTCGTAGTCGGGTAACAACAGTGGCATCGCCGCGCTCGTCGCCGCACCTCCAAACGCGGCCGTGGTCCAAACGCCGATGCGAACGTCGTTCCACTTCTGGGCGGCATTCAAATTGGCAGGCGTCTCGATGAAGCGGTCACCGAGCTCGCCGCGCCAGACGTGCAAACCGATGCTCGCTCCGATGCTCGCCACGCCAACGCCGAAGAGCGACCACCCCGCAACGCGCTGCTTGCGGGGTCGGGGAGCCCCACTTGTGCGCTCGGACTCCCCCTCCGTGACTGCCGCGGTCGCGGCCCCCACCGCGACACCCGCCGCGAGCTCATCGTGCCAGCTTGCACGCGCGATCGGGTGCGGCCCAGCGAAATCCACCGACCGCCCTTCAAACAACGCATCGATCGCCCGCCGCACGTCTTCGGTGCTGGGCGCGCCGTCGCCGGCGGCGAGCCAGACCGACGCAGCCTCGTACCCCTTGGCGTCCAGGTCGACGCGCACGACGCCCCCGCCCACGCCACTTGCCACCAAGACGTTCGCCCCGCCGAGAATGCCCGCTACTTGGCCGGCGTGGTCCATTCGTTGCACCCACGCCTCGGGCGATGGGTATTGCAGGTGCAGCACCGGACGCGTGTGGACCGCGCCCTCGAGCGACGCATTGAAAACAAGCAGGTTTGCCCCGCTTGCGATACCGACCCGGTGAATGCGCCCGCGATGCTCCTCTTCGCATTCGACCTGCAACCGATACGTCCCAACGGGCAGCTCGATGTCCGACATTGGAGTGCGCCCGAACTCGACGCCGTTGATGCGCACCAGGCAGTCAGACGGCGTGCTCTGCACCTCCAAGGTGCCCGGGGCCTCCGAAGCCATCTCCTCGTCGACCTTGGCAAGCAGCTCACGCACCTCGGGGGTGTGACGGAACGCGCTTGGCTCGACTCGTGGCACCAAATGCCGGCACTCGCGCGCCTGCTGACGCGCCTCCGCCGGGTTCTTGGTCTCGACGTAGGCACGGACCATGAACAAGCACGTGTCGAGCACTTGTTGCGCCCGCGCTGCCTCGCGATTGAGCTCGTCGACCGCCCGGTCCGCCACACGTTGCGCCGCCCTGAGCTCGCGCCGCGCCGCCTTGTAGTCCGCTCGGGCCAAGTACCGGACGGCGGCGCGCGACCGCTCGACCCACCGATCGATGTCGCTCTGGCTGATTCGCGGGGCAGGTGCAGAGCCAACGACTTCGAAGCGCTCGGATGCCCGGTCCGCGCGCCAAACCGACCGACCACGAACGGCGAGCTCCTGGCGCAACGCTTCCGCTGACGTGTGGAGCCCTTCGACGCTGACGCTTTCGCCCGAACGGCCGGCCACCCCACCGAGGGCCGGCACCACCAACCAACGAAGCTCCTCCGGCGAAGGAATCGCCTCTTCACTCTGCGCGCTCGCCGGAACGGCCGTGAATGCAGCGAGCACTGCAGCAAAGGCGCAAATGACCCACCGCATGCGGCTCTCTAGAAGCACCCCATGAAAGTGAGAGCCGACTTGCCGTGTTTCGCGGCTTGCATGATGGCTGCGGTCCCGTCGCTCACCACCACATCGACCCGGTTCGGAGAATTGCTCAGCGAATCGAGGACCTCGGCCTGTTTGACGATTGCCCCCAAGCCGCCCCTCGCAACGACCGCGAGCTCGGTACCTGCCACGACAAACCAAGTGTCGCTGCCTTCATCGTAGGCGAGGGCCATTGGCCCGGTTGGGTTTCTTTCTAGGATGGTCTCGTTGCAAAAGCCTCTGTCCATGCACAGCAACGTCAGCCCCCCAAGCTCGCTCAAACGAAGCTTTCCGTCTTGGACGTAGAGCACCCCGGGCCCGCCTGGCCTGATGTCGATGCCAGGCGTGTCCCCCCGCGCGATATCGGTCTCCAATAAGAGGTTGCCGTCGTTTTGAAGCAACGCGCCACGGACTTTGTCGCCCTGCTCCCACATCACGTAGAGGCCGTCGGCGTCGAATGCCGCGTAGAGTGGAATCTCCATGGCGACCGTAGGCTCTTGCGCCAACCCAGCGAGATCGCCCCCGGTGAACGGATTCAAGGCGAACGTGATCAGGTCCCGATAGCCAACGAAACGCGATGGGGCAGCAAGCACGCGCGGATGGTAGGGAGGATCGTAGACACCCAAGGTTTCCCCTTGGCGCCAATCGGCGTGAAGCTCTTGCGTGTCGATGATGATCGGCGCCAAGTCCGAGTCCACGTGAACCTCGACGACGTGAAACGAATACTGGCCGAGCGCGGCCAGCACGCGCTGACCAGAGCTGTCCGACCCCAGGAACTTCGTTTCGGCCGGACTACCCATGTCGTCATAGAGACCGGTGCGGTTTGCTTGGGTGTCGTATGTTTCGACTCGAAGCCGATCAGAGACGATGCGCGTAACCAAGAACCCGCCGTCGACCGCCGCAACGCTGGCGTGATCCGCGAAGCTCTCCTGCTTCACCGACAACGCGCCTTCGTCGATCAGCCCATCGCAGTCGTTGTCCTTGTTGTCGCACGTTTCTTTCGGACCGTTGTCCGGCGTGCCGTCGCAGTCGTTGTCCTTGCCGTCGCAAACCTCGTCGCTCGGCCCGACCGCACCCTCGCACACGACGCCGGTGCCATCTTCCGAGCACATGTATGCACCTTCGACGCACTCACCCACCCCCTCGCCGCAGGGCTCCCCAAGCTCAGGCCAATCCTCGTCGACCTCGGTGTCGCCGTCGTTGTCCGCCCCGTCACAACGCTCGATAGGAGGCTCCGGCGCTACGCTGGCGTCCGGCTCTAGGCGGGCATCAGGCTCTACGCTGGCGTCCGGCTGATCGGTGACGACCGGCCCCAGCTCTTGGCAAGTTCCGTCGACGTCGCTCAGCGGTTCGGGGCACGTCACCGCGCCGCAGGCGCCAACCATGAGCGCACACATGAAGGCCAGCGTTGCCGAGGAGCCATGGAAGACGAGGCGCTGGACACGGCTCGGATGCATTTGCAGGAATGACGACATGTCGATGAACTGGTTATCGACGCTTCCAGCGGGGGGTTGCGTGCTTTTTGACGGACGGCGAGCCTACCCCTTTTTCGCCTCCTTGTGCTGTGAAATCACTCACGAAAGCGTCAGCCATGCTGACGATGCGCGCCCGGTGGTGTCCCGCTCCACTGCTTGAAGCGCTTGGCGAAATGATACTCGTCGTCGAAGCCTACCCGTGCCGCAACTGCGGCGAGGGGCTCGGTGGTCGTGCGGAGCAGGTCGGAGGCGGCGCTCATCTTGAGGTTCATCGCATATTTCATCGGCGGCACGCCGACGTTCTTCTTGAAGAGCCGAATGAAGTACGACTTGTCGAGCCTGAGCTCGGCGACGAGATCATCCAGACCGTACGCCTCGCCGACGTGTGAGCGCATGAACTCGAGGGCCTGCTCCACGGCGGGATGACTTGCGGTTGCGGTGGGCGTGTCGACCATCAAGTCGTAGAGGAACCCGGCCATCCTCGCCGAGGCGGCGCGGTGTTGGCGCGAATCATTCGATAGAGACTGACGGCTCATCTGCGCGAAGAGCGCATGGTAGCGGTCGCCCAGCCGGCGAACCCGTCCCTCACCGAGTACGGTCTCCAGGTCATTCGCGAGCTCCGCGTCGTGATCGGCGTCGAGCTCGAGGAAAGCGACGTATTGCAGCAGGTACTCCCCATCGGGCACGATCATTCGGTGCATCGTGCTCGGGCGGGTGTAGAAGAAATCGCCCTGTCGAACCGCGAGCCGCTCTCCTGGGAGCTCAAACGCTCCACGGCCGGCGATGATGTAGTGGGCCTCGTAGGAGTCGTGCGCGTGGCGGTCGAAGACACGAAGCGTTCGCGGCAACAAGATGCACGTCCTCAGGCGCATGATGTCAATATTATACATCGACAGGTCAGCCTGGACCATTGCCTTCAGGAAGCGCCCAATCACATAGTCTCCTTAAGCTGCGGCAGGTGCATCCAAAGGAGTCGAGGCCGTGCTCGAAGTAGTCGAATCCCCGCCCACCTCTCTTCCGTCCAAGGTGCTGACGCCACACGAGGCGCGCATCGAGCGGGGCGATCCGGTCGGGCTGGTCGGTGATGCTGCCAAGTCCAAGAGGGCGCGCATCCAGCGCATGCTCGAGGGGTTCCGGGACGAGCCGATCCGGTTGAATATCGACCGCGCTCGCCTTCTGACCGAGTCGATGAAAGAGACGGATGGGCAGCCGATGGTGCTCCGTTGGGGTAAGGCATTGGCCCACATCCTCACGCATCACCCGATCCACATCGAAGATGAGGAATTGCTCGTGGGGAGCGCCGGGTCGCCCGGCCGTTACGCAGTCGTCTACTGCGAGCTCGTCGGCCCGGGGCGCTTCTACACCCATCCCCACGAGTTGGTGCCAAGCAAACCGGGTGATCCGATCGTCATCACCGAGGAAGACGTCGCGGCCCTCAAAGGGGACATCCTTCCGTACTGGGAGCGAAACGCGTACCACACGGCCACGATGAACGCGCTTCCCGAGGAGACGCGGCGCCTCATGGAACGGATCTTCGTCGTCACGCCGACCGCAGCGGGCCGTTCGATGCTGGCGTGGGCTCACGACTATGGAAAGGTGCTCGAGCGCGGGATTGGCTCGATCCGCCGGGAAGCTATGGAACGGCTCGAGGCGCTCGATCCGTTCGACACGCAAGCCTACGTCGAGCAGCAGCCGTTCCTCGAGGCGATTCGTTTGGTCTGCGATGCGATGATCGCGTTTGCCCACCGCTACGCCGAGCTGGCACGGTCGATGGCCGCCGATGAGCCCCGCGAAGAGCGTCGCCGCGAGCTGCTCGAGATCGCGCTCATCTGCGAGCGGGTTCCCGAGCATCCAGCCCGGACCTTCCGCGAGGCGGTGCAGTCGCAGTGGTTCGTTCAGACCGTTTCGCGTCTCGAACAGGCGATCGGCGGCGTCGTCGGTAACGGCCGCATCGACCAGTACCTCTATCCCTACTACCGCAAAGACGTCGACGAGGGGCGACTCACCGACGACGAGGCCCTGGTGTTGCTGGAGTCGATCTGGATCGGTATGGCCCGGAGCACCGACGTATACGCCAAGCCGGGAATGCCCTCACTAACCGACGGTTTTGCCCATTGGGAAGCCACCACGATCGGCGGTCTCACACCCGATGGCCAAGATGCGAGCAATGAGCTCTCGTACCTGATTCTCCGGTCGAAGCGGGAATTCCCGCTGCACTATCCCGATCTCGCCGCGCGCATCCACGCCCGCACCCCGAGCGCCTTTCTTCATACGGTCGCCGAGACCATCAAAGACGGCTCGGGATTCCCCAAGCTGTTCTGCGACGACGAGATCATCCCCCTCCTCGTCGCGAAGGGTGGCACCATCGAAGAAGCCAACGACTACTGCGTCACCGGGTGCTCCGAAACGAAGATGCTCAACAGAGAGGGTATCGCCACCGGGTGCGCTTGGATCAACCTCGGCGCGATCCTCGAGATGACACTCCGCGACGGCCACATGGGTTGCTACGGCGACGGGGTCGTGGGGATCAGCACCGGCGACCCGAGGACCTTCACGACCTTCGATGAGCTTTGGGACGCGTTCTCTCTCCAAGTAGAAAACGTCGTCCAACATACGTTCATCCAGCAGTACGTCTCCGATACGCTCAAGTCGCGCCACATCGCCTCGCCGATGTTTTCCATGTTGCACGACCTGTGCATGGCGAGCTGTCAGGACATCCACTCCGGTCCGATCGAGGGCGCGCTCTACCTCGGGTTTTTCGACGTGATAGGTTTTGGCACGGTCATCGATTCGTTGGCGGCGATTCGCACGCTCGTCTTCGAAGAGGGCAAGCTCACGATGCGCGAGCTCCTCGAAGCGCTCGACCACGACTTCCAGGGGCACGAGGCCATTAGGCAACTGTGTCTGAACGCGCCCAAGTACGGCAACAACGACTCGCACGTCGATCAAATCGGTCACGACATCGAGGCGTGTTTCTCTCGCCTGGCCCGGCACCACACGACCGCGTTCGGCGGTGAGCTCGACCTGCGCTACGTGTCCGTTACCTCGCACGTTCCACTCGGAGCTGTCGTCGGTGCGACACCGGACGGGCGCAAGGCGAGGGAACCGCTGTCCGAGAGCATCAGCCCCTCGCAGGGTGTCGACGTCAGGGGGCCGACCGCCACACTCATGTCGATCAGCAGCACCAAGTGCGCTCAGTACAAGGAGCGAGCGGCGCGGCTTTTGAACATGAAGCTCTCGCCGGCATCGTTGGTGGGTGAGGCCGGAACCCGGAAGTTGATGGCGTTGATACGTACGGCTTGCGACATGAAGATGTGGCACATCCAGTTCAACATCATCAATCGGGAGACGCTTCTTGCTGCGCAAAAGGACCCTGAGAAGTACCGGAACTTGCTGGTCCGGGTGGCGGGCTACAGCGCTTACTTCGTCGATCTCACACCGGCACTGCAAAACGAGATCATCCGGAGAACGGAGCACGAGTTTTAGCGGGACGAGGATGAGCCTAAAGAACGATAGCAATGGCGCGCCGAAGGGGTTGGTCTTCAACATCCAGAAGTTTTCCCTTCACGACGGCCCCGGCATACGGACCATCGTCTTTCTAAAAGGCTGCCCTCTTGCTTGCGTCTGGTGCTCCAACCCCGAGGGCCGGGCTCCATCGCCCGAGCTCATTTTCACCTGCGACCGTTGCATCGGCATTGAGGAGTGCGAGCGGTGCATCACCGTCTGCTTGGAGCACGCGATCACCAAAGGCGAGGATGGTGAGCTGTGCATCGACCGCAGCCACTGCGACGGTTGCGGTGACTGCGCCTACGTGTGTCCTTCGAAGGCGCTCGAGGTGTCCGGCGAGTGGGTGAGCGTGGGCGACGTCCTCAGTATCGTGGAAGAAGACGACGCCTTCTACGCCAGGTCAGGTGGTGGGCTCACCGTCAGTGGGGGTGAGCCTCTTGCGCAGGGAGCGTTCGTTCGGGCGCTCTTGGCAGCTGCGCGAAGTCGCGGCATCGATACCGCCATCGAAACCTCCGGGCTCTGCAACTGGAAGACGATGAGGGACGTGGCGCCTCTGGCGGACCGGATCTATTTCGACATCAAGTGTCTTGATCCCGAGAAGCACGAGCAGGCAACCGGGGTTTCGAACCGGAAGATCCTCGAGAACTTCCAGCGGCTCCGCGCCGGGTTTGCAGAGGTCGACGTCGTCGTTCGCACCCCGATCATCCCGGGTGTCAACGACTCCGAGGACGACATCCAGGCCATCGCCGAGTTCGTCGACCAGGCCGGCGGTGCTTCTGCCTACGAGCTTCTCCCTTATCATGGGTTTGGGGAGCCCAAGTACGCCAAGGTGGGCAAGCACTACCCCTTGAGCCACCTCAAACCACCGTCCGACGAGCGCATGCGAGCTCTGCAAAGAACCGCCACGCTGCGGAGCGGCCCATAGTTACTTGGCCTCGGTCACCTTTCGCCCCATATTGAGGGGTATGAGCTTCTTTCTTACTTGGTCGAGAACGATGGGGTGCGCTCGGTTTGCGATCGGGATCGCTGTGTTGATGGGGCTTGCTGCGTGCGGCGACGACACCCCGGCGCGGACAGATCTTCCATATGAGCTCTATTGCCACATCGGTGACGCTGACTGCCAGGAGCGCATCTATGATTCGCTTGCTGCCATGCTCGGTGCGGAGGGGTTCGACCGGCCCGCGATCCGGACGATTTCGGTCGCGCAGCACACCGAAGAAGTGCGCAGAGGGCTCAACCTAGGTGACCTCACCGGCGAAGACCCAAAGACCCGTGGCTTGCGGTTGATGGGCTTCATCCCGGAAGTGTCCGACAGTGTTGCCGAGACGCAGGCAGAGTATTGGATCACTCAGATCGCCGCGTACTACAACCGCGGCAACCACGCCATCACGGTCATCGATCGCGACTACGAAGAGATCAACGCGCAGACGCTTTTGGCTCACGAGCTCACGCATGCCATCCAACACAGTCAGTTCGACCTCAATCAAGTGAGCGCTGGCGCGGACACCGAAGATGGAGTCATGGGAGTCCGCGGTGTGGTCGAGGGCGATGCGATGCACAGCTCGTTTGCCTGGACGTACGAGAAGCTCGGATACGCGTCCGAGGAGATCGATTGGGAGTCGATTCTCGAAGACCGGAAGGCAGGTGCCAGGAACACAGCGGGCGATTCCGAGGTGGCGCTGATCGATTCGGCGTCGAGCTTTCCGTATTCCTATGGGTTCGATTTCATGACCTCGGCCTCGGCGGCCAACGGCTTGACCGGCCGCGCTGCTGCCTTTCGCTCACCGCCTGCCACCGCAATGGAGGTGATGGCGGGCTACGACGCAGAGCTGCTTCCGTTCGACTTCCCGGAAGTTGCGCACCCGTCTCCGGTCGAATCGCACACGGTCGAAGTCGAGAATCGATTCGGCGCTTGGTATGTGTACGGGTTCTTGCGGCGCCGAGGCCTGTCCGACTACGCGGCCTGGCTGACCGCCTCGAGCTGGCTCGGCGACGAGCTCGGCATCTATGAGAACGGCTCCGAGGTGGTGGCGGTTTGGCGCGTGCGTTTCGAACACCCGTGGGTGGCAACCATCTTGCGGGACGAGGTAAGCTCGGATGCGCGGGACGTCGCTTGGTCGGCCGTCCTCTACGAGGACGATGTGTTCGTCTTTGCCGCCGAGAGCAATGACATGCTCCTCGCTTGGGCCGAGCAGCCGCTCGATTTGATCACGGCGTCGCTGGTTCCCAAAGGCGAACGGCGTCAGGGCGGAGCCGTCTCGGTCGGCGGTTGTGTGCAATCACAGCGTTTCTCCCTGCCCAATCCGCCGCCGCTCTTGCACTAGCAAGGCCGGTCACGCGCGCCTTTCACAGATCGCCTTCGTGCAGGATCGGGCTCGTGTGAATGATGGCGCCGACCGTGAGCACCCAGCTGTCGGTCACTGGGATAGCGTTCATTCCGGTCGGGGGGTTCAAGTAGACGAACGGATTCCATCCGAATCGAGCGAACACGTCGACCATGACGATGTCCTTGATGACGTGCGTATAGCCGCCGCCAACACCCAACGGCACGAAAACCTGATTGCGGGCGACCGGGAATGCGAGGCTCGAGTCGCGATAGCTGCCACCGGTCACATTTCGAATGAGATTCTGAAACGAGAAGCCGCTGTCGCCAAAGATGAAGCCCGCCGGAGTGATGTTGTAGGTGGCCTTCACTGGAAGCTCGACGTTGAGCCCTGCGCCGTTCGACAGGATCACGAACTCCGCGCCGGTGTCGACGGTGAGCGGGCGGCGCGCTCGAATCCGCATCGGCAAACCAAACGTCACGGCCATATTGCTCCATGTCGGCAAGAGGAGCACAAAGTCGGCGGCCATCTCGAAATAGTTCTTTCGAAGGAAGCTGTACCGCACGTAGAGCGGCATGTCGCCGAAGGTCCCGGTTGGGGCAACGACGATGGGGAAAATCCCCTGACCCGTGTTGGCCGGGGTCGAGCCGAGCCGGTAGTTGCTGACGCCGACCTCCAGGTTGTCGAATATCGAGAACGCCGCGCCGAGGTCGATCGAAACCAGTGGGGCGCCCGTTGCCGTTCCGGAGGTGTTGCCGGGGACAGCCCTTTTCACGTCGACGAAGAACGTACCGCGGATCATGAACTTGTTCATCGTCAGGGGGCGCGACGCGTAAGCCTTGGGGTAGTGCCAGCCCGGCGCGGCGGTTTCTGTGATCGCCTCTCCGACGCTCGTCTCCTCGACGATTGTTTCGTGCTCGACGGGCTCGGTGTCCTCAGCGGGTCGGTCGTCTGCTCTTGCGCTCGCCGCAGCCAAACCGAAGACGACGACAGCACCAAACAATCCTGAGCCGCGCATACGGGCCGAAGGCTAGCATCGTTGACGCGGCAAGCGGAGCGGACTAGAAATCGCTGCCGTGTTGGGCGGATTTCTGCTCAGCGTTCGAGGAGACAAATACTCTACGAGAATCCGACGGGGGATCCTGAATCCCGAGCTCGAGGGCAATCCTGTGGCCGATTGGGACGTCGTCTATGGCAGCTCGGTGCGGACGACAACTTCACCATGAGCGCGTTGAGCTACAGCGCTGACAGGGTCATCGCTTTCTCTTTCTTGATGATCCCCCCAGCAGATTTCACTACCTCGCTGCTGGCGGAAACCGGGCGGACCACGCCGATGTTCGAGGATCGCTACAAGCGGTTCATTCCGGCTGATACCGCCCACACGGCGCTCCTCGGCGAGGGTCCGGCGGAAGACCTCGGGGCATTCAAAATCGGACGACCCGGTCGACCCAACCCTCGAATAAACCGTTTTCCCGTTGACCCCCGGCCCCCTCTCCTCCAAAATAGAACACGTTCTATTTCCAGAAAAAGGGGTCAGACCCCTTTTCAAAGGGTTAATTTTTTCGGGTGTTTACATGAAGACTGAGATTTGTGAGCGGTTGGGGATCGAGTTTCCGATTTTCGCGTTTAGCCATTGTCGCGATGTCGTGGCTGCGGTCAGCCGGGCCGGTGGGCTCGGTGTGTTGGGTGCCGTGGCGTACAGCCCCGAGCAGCTCGAGCTCGAGCTCAAGTGGATCGATGAGCACGTCGACGGCAAGCCCTACGGCGTCGATACCGTGATCCCGGCCAAGTACATCGGCAAGGACCAGGGCGACATCACCAAAGAGCAGCTCGACCAGATGATCACGCCTGCGCACCGCAAGTGGATCAACGACTTGCTC
>Ga0209567_10001369_pt1 | contig 12633 bp, 7 predicted proteins | sample COG_12_FD_184756 | JGI IMG/M metagenome (GOLD analysis project Ga0209567, IMG submission 184756) | Pelagic marine sediment microbial communities from the LTER site Helgoland, North Sea, for post-phytoplankton bloom and carbon turnover... | ecosystem: Environmental > Aquatic > Marine > Neritic...
TAATTTTGTCTTTTTTCCTCCCCCCCCCCAATTTTTGATTCAACAAAACCGTATTTAATATGGTTAGGGAAAACATGTAAAATTTGAGGAAAACAGCAGGGATTACGTGTAATCCCTGAAATTGTAGTGGTTTCACGTAATCCCCGGCGAATTTAGGGATTACGTTAAATCCCTAATTGTCACAGTGATTAAATGAAATCCCTGATTACACGTATTCCCTGTAACATATATATGTGCAAAGTTTTGATCGTGGACAATGAGTTTTACAACTGAAGATGGGTACATGTTTTGTGATGCGCTGACTTCTATTCTTTATTTAATCCCTGGAGTGTTGCATTTGCTACATGTAGCAATTGTGAAAAACAAATACAGCTTTAATTAATGTGATTCAGTCGCCTGGGTCTAATAGTTACGTTGTTGACTAGGACCCGTCGTATATGTAAGATATAGATATATTTATACTATAACAGGGGCTGAATGACCAGCTGCATCAGCCGTTTGAAACTAAGTATTAGTTAGAGGCTAAAAATTGCAGTCTTAACGGAAATAGAGTCACCACAAGGAGCGACCGTAGGAAGCGACTTGGTGACTCTATACCGTTGAATCTCCAATTTAGCCTCTAACGAGCTTAATGACTGATAGAGAATTTCAATAGAGCACAAATTTATGAGATAGAATCATAAAATGAACGTTTATGCGATTTTAGGCGCCTGTTATCTAAAACATTCGCGGCTTGTCATTGGTTGATAATGTAGGGCAGTCACTAAATACTTTTTTTCTGATTTATGACCGTTTGTTCTTATAGTTCTATCATTATACACGAGCTGAAGGGAACTAATATTTCGTTATCCTAAGAAATAGACAATATCGGCCAAAGACCACTGGAATTCGTACGCACATTCGTATGCCTGTCATAATATTCAGAACAATGGACTTCGAAAAACTTCGTGCGATGTCGGCATGCACTTCGGCAATTTCCGTATCTACTCATAATTTTGACCGCTGACGGAATGCATTTGGCGTTTTCCGGAAGCCATCCGAACTTGTTTGAATTTCGTATCTCTACCGACAGTTCACGGAGATGGCCGAAGTGCATAATACCCCTGTTAAGTAAAGATAATAACGTATGTGTTGATATAGAACGGATATAAGATATAATTGCTAACTTGCGCTGCTATGCTCGATTTGCTTATTTTGGTGTTTTACAATTTGTGCGTTTCAAGTCATAGTGCAAACGAATTTACGACGATACTATTTTTACTTTTTGCCCGATCAAACTCATATTCTCCTCCATCATTTCACTGTTTTAGACGAACTTTGAGGCGAAATTTCAACTGAGTTCGAAAACATATGAAGAATTTCCCCATATACCCCCATTGTAAAAATTGCCCGCTTTCGGCAACGTTATAACTATGCCGAAAGCATGCAATCTTTACAATGGGGTCTACGGGGAAATTCTTTATCCGTTGTCGCATTTGAATGAAAATTAGCACCAACGTTTGTCTAAAACGTTGACATTATCGAGGTGAGTTTGAGCTTGATCGGGCAAAATATAAAATGATATTGCCGAAAATTCGTTTGCAGTAGGACATAAAGCGGACAACAGGTCGATATGGTATATACATATATCAACTAATTCGTTTCTCTAGGGCTTGCCCATCGGTTAAAAAAAATAACTCCAGGAATCTAATTTTAACTGAAAGACTGCTTACGCAAGGATTAAGATTCCATAAAATCAGAAAAGATATTTTTCAAACTTTATTACAGAAATAATAAATTATAAGTAATTATGAGTGCATTCTCAAAACGCGCCTGCGACAGGGAATTTCACATCCGGAATTTTATGGTTATGTGCATTATAAACTAAGATCAATTAATGGACATTTTCGTACACTGTTCAACAAATATTTTGGGTCATTTATTAAAAGGGGATCCTCTTTTCATGCACGCCGACAGGAAGGCCTTTGTACTTTATGAAAATCGCCCCCTCAAAGTTTGAGGCGGAAGGGTGACGTCTGATCCTTGCATTTTGTCATTTTTGTCGTACCGTATCCTTGATTACTAATATACGGTTACTCTGATTGCAGCACAATCATGGAATACACTGGCGAAAGGTGGATTCAGCTTGTTCAACTTTATTATGTATTTGTTTTACATGCGTTTGCCGTCGCAGTTGTTGTTTATTAGTTGGCAAGAGTATACTTTTATTTACAATGACTGTCTTATAGGATGGGGATGGAATAAGCGTGAGGTAGGGCACCTTTAAACCAGGTTTAACACTCCAGTGACATGTGTTGCTGACCGTTCTAAGGCGGTCCTTCCATCCTCCCCTTAATTTTTGTCTTTAATATGTATTTGTGTGTTTTGATAAACCTTAACATAAACTGTCATATTGTCAAGATGCTGTTAGGGTTGCTCTGTGTTTTGTATGTGGTAATTTCTGCATGATTCAAACCTTTACTTTCATGCTCATATAAATGGCTCTACGCTCGAGGTCGAGGTAGGTCAGAAGCCGTTGTCTATTTGTAAAAGGGTTTGATGTTTTTTTGTTTTTGTTTTAAATAATTCAAGTCATATAAAGACGTCCGACTGTTGATATGATAGAATGCCTCAGTGAACAGTTACAGGGCATACTGATAATGAGAATAACCGACTAATTTCTGTAAGTTAGTCGACAAGCTTTCCCAAACGTTGAAGAATATACGTCCAATTTGCGAGGTAGGAGAGTAGCGTCTCATTCAGATCCATGATGTTTGTCAGTCCTATCAGGCTTGTTTTCCGTAAGGAAACATGCATACGTGTGCTGCTGCCAACATATAGGGCCAATCGACACTGTCTTGGGAAACAATTGGTTCGAGAGCGTTTGACACTAAGTAGAAACAGAGAAAATGTCATGAGATGTCTCTTAATATCAACAATTCATAAACGAGTTTAATAATGTGTTATTTAGCGAGTCTTAGGCAAGCTAAATAACACTTATTGGACGAGTTTAAAAATTGTTGATCCCGGAGTGTCAGATTCTTCTTCTCACATAATCACAAAAAAAGCTTATTTTAAAATAAATAACAAAACATTATACTGGTAAGTTTAGACATAAATGCCATTACGTCATGACGTGGCGTCATAAGTTATCTTAAAAGTGTTTAACATAAAGAAGTCTCACATGCCGTTTCTAACCCACAGACAAAGTCATTACGTAGGAAAAGACAATATCAGTTACTCGATATGCGTTTGTCATCTTTGATAGTTGCTAATCAGTCTTCATTCAGCTTAGAAGTTCAGAGACTAGATGTGCCATGTAAATCCACGCTGTTTTGACTCATATGCATGCAATACGTCTGTAAATGATTAAATACGGACACGCTAAACAGACTAGAAAATTAAAGCTGACATATTTTTACAGCTTATTGGGACATATCAAATACTTACGTCAGCAAATGATGTGGTTTAGAAGTGCTGGTGTCCGCGGTTATACAAACATTAAGATAAAATCTTGACATCAATGCCCTTTAATTATATTACCGAGTATTTATCCAACCGGAATGAACACTTCAGGCCTTTACCGCGGTCCAACGCCGAGCTGAAATGACAAGCAGAGATACTCGAGCCAGTTGCGATATACATTGTAATCAGAAGATAGTCTTGTTAAGTCGTAGTGTAAAAGCTAGTATATAACGGTTGGGTGTTATGATGTGTATAAAATCACCAAGGAGGCCGCGTATCACAACTCTCTTTTTTATTTAGTTCATGTTTTGGTGACGTAATTAATTCAATGATATGCAACCTTTGTTTTTCCGCTAGCGACATCTTTGCCGAATAAAAGCTGTTATAAGCATCTAACGTCCAAATAACAATGATACGAAAATAATAGAAAACGATACCGGAGGATTAAATTGTGCTCCAAACCATTTAATTACAATGACATAATACATTTGTCAAATGAATGTATACTAATTATCGTAAGAAATTGCAAGTACAAGAAAGCACCTCTAAAGCAAGAATATTAAATTAAAAGTGAAAACTGCAAACTCGGTTTCCGTGTATTCGAAATTTGAATACCGCTTAGGCCGGTGCAAGGGGCGTTGACAGTGTTGCACCTTTTATTTTTCTGTCTGAATCAAACGCATACTGCAGTTTTCAAACTTTATTTGCATATTTTGCTGACGAGAGATCACATCACAAGCATGCATTGACGAGTATTCTGGAGTAGTTATTGAATGTGCAAAACTACTAATGCCCGCTTCGCACCGGCGTAAGCGGCATTCAATTTTAAACATCCAAGTGTCCTAGTATATCATTCTGGCATATAAGAGTATAAATTAAAGGAAATGGTGCATACAGGAGACATAACATACACAGCAGGCAAACCACCCGAATAACACGAAACCAATAAATAGATATAATATGTATGTAAACCGATAAAACTTACAAAAGTATTGGACACACGTATATTGAGGAAAACATTGGATAACCGCCTTTGAACGGTCAGAGAAAACTGCAACTACAGTTTAAAAGCGTCAAACCTCACCCTTAATCCACTGTCCCCTACCAGACAAGCAGTGTAAACAAAATCCCCGCCCGATAATTCCAACGATGGCAAGCCAGTAACTATAGCATGTTATTAGAATTAAATGAACTTTTTTAGCCTTTATCCAAAGTACTCATTGTACTATCTAAAGGCAGCGTACATGCTGAAGGGTTCCGGATTTTAGACTACGTCATCAGCGAGTACTTAGTCATTCCTGCAAGCGCGCAATTAATGAGAAAAGTTGTTGTCAGCTTAATACCGGCTGGTTACAAAATATTAGATGCGTTGCAGTACATTTAAGGTGGTTTGACGGTGCCTTAGGCACTTTATAGTGAGTTTAAAGCGTCTATTACCTATTTTCGAAAGAGTTTGCTAATGTTAGCAGTTGGTTCTTACTATATTTACCACCGTCTCTCTTTAAAAAAACTTTCTACAGAACGTTTTTTTCTACAAATGAATCTGTTCTTGAAAAACGCAGTTTCAGAAATATTAAATAAATTCATATAAAAAAGCCTGGTGAACTTTTTCGGAGTTTTACTTTTGAGCGCCACTAAGAACAACCTGCAGCTAGCTGTTTGCATGAAAACAATTACAATTACGATAAGAAATTCGGTGACGGAAACTTGAAACCAAAGATAGTCGATCTTTTTTATAAAAAAAAAACAATTTTCTAAAATAAACAGTCTGTAGCTTTTGTTGAATGTCATGCATGGTGATATTTCACTTAAGGAGTAAGATATAAGGCAATCGGACAGAAAAAAAAGCCACGCACGAACTATCTTAACGGCAGTTCTAAATATACCGATGTTGTTTGTTTTTTTATTTACTCTAAAACACTTTTTGGTATCGATTTCAAACTATTTCTGTCATACCATAAACATTACCCTAACCTACATCTACTCTGACTGCGGTCCAGTCATTGAGTACAGTTGGGCCGTTGTCAAAGTGGTTCATTTTAAACTTGGGTAGGAGTGTTTAAATTCACTTCTTTTCTGTGTTTATACTGAATCTTCTACAGTTTACATATTTATATATTTATGTTATACATTCTTATACATACTGTGTTGGCGGTCGAATTTGTTGTAGTTTTGTGGAACAGGGTTTACTGACCGTGCCAAGGCGGTACCCTTATCTTCATCTTTATTTTATGTTTGTATTACGTGTATTTTTAACGAGCTGATGTATATTTGGCGGTATGTGTTTGTCTGTATGTGTATGAATGTGCTTTGCTTGAGAGGTGGATGTATTTTTTTTTACGTTTCCTGCATTAGCTTTTTTTACCTATTTAGATATTTATTTATTAGTTCCTGTTCAATTGATGATGATAAAATGACAATAAATCCTATGTACATTGTAAAAGGAATAACAATCTGATGTGCAGGCAAGGGGATAAGCAAAAGTCACAAAACATCATTTTGTGCATGGCTGCTGTTTTCACGGATCACAATGTATTGTTAAGAAAAATATATATGTTTTAAATGGTTTCATTCCATGCAAATCGCTGATGAAATTAACACACAATAACAGAAAATAATAGTACTTAATAAGTTTTAAACTTTGAAATCAACACCCCATGTAAATCTAACCGAAATGATAACTTTACTTAGTTTTATATTGGGATTTTTAAAAATTAGGAAAAACACAAAGGGCTCGTCACAAGGTGTGTCTGTTGATATTGCCATAATATTGACTTAAACCATCCAATTTAGATTTTGACCGATAAGGTTAACTTTTTGTCCAGCTCTAACAAAATAAACAAATCACATTAATACAATTCAAAGTGAGGCAATTTTCCAAAAAATCAGGAACTCCCAATGTTGAACCCGCAGTTTCGCCCGAGTGTTCAATATTTGATTACGAATGTCTTCTTTTTTTTCATAAATTGATACAAAAGTAAACCATTTTCATTTAAAAAAAATGTTTTCCGAATTCTCAAAAAACACTATAATCAGATTAAAGGTTTTATGCTGTTTTAGTGATGTCCCTTATATTTTTTGACGATTGGTGTAAAGGCTCATGATTTTATATTCATTATTAGTTACAATGTGTTGTGGACACTAAATAAATGCTATTTTATATAAATGTTCTGCTTAATCGATATTTAAACTCGGTGTAGTTAAAAGTACCTGCAAGTGTATAAAAACACATTTACTAAATCCAATTTATTATTTTATAACATTCTTTACTTAGTTTGTCCAACGGTTTTATCGAAGCATATGTAATAAAATCATTGACGATCTGATAAGGGGGTCATCGAAATTACACCATGCAGCCGTATCAGCTTCAGACAAGAATCTTCAACCCCATTTAATGGGTTTAATTGGAGAAAAAAATCATTTCACAGACTATCAACTCGCTGTCGTGGATTTAAAAAAATGACATTAAAACCGTTTTCATATTCCAGGACTAGGCAAATCTGTACATCTCGGCGACTTACATATTATTGTCGGTTATACCATCTGCTACAAATCGGCGGGATATACAACCTTAGATGTCAAATTATTAGTTCAATTTTAGACACGCTATTATTGCTGCTGTATAAAATACGTGTTAAGGGGGTTGTTTATTTGGTACACCTGTTCAAGTAGATACTATTTAGACTGGGTGATGTGACAAGTAAACTGCAGTTCGACCACCTTTTGACAGGTTTTAAGGAGACAGGCCACAATTCAATTGAAGCTGCAGGCTATCCGACCACCCCAACACACTCTCTGGTCAATTTCGACAGCCTGTCAAATATCCAACTTTACTACAGATACCATCGTTTAGATGGATTAAAGAGAAATATATACAGTGATTTTATTTGGTTTTGACATGTTCATCTCAATCTCATTTTACGGTCGTTGCTTCATCAGCTGAGACTAGTGTCAAAACTTGTAGAAATTGCAGGCCTCAAATAATCAAAGTGCACAATTCCTGAAATATTTCCAAAATTATAAATGCATTTTTGACATTTGTAAACTGTTCTATTCTCATATCAAACTCAAGATTGATGTTGTTTAACTGTCTTTTTCACAGAAACTTATGTTTTGATATTAAAATGGTATATTTAGCGTTTGTCTTTATTTGATATGTTTACCAATTATCCATTAATCATACATAGTTTGGTTAAAGTTAACAAATTATCGATATCATGGTAGTATCAATATTCTTATAATCTTATATTCTATAATATTCGTGTATTCTTTTAAATTATTTTCATGTAGTTTTAGGTAGTTTTTGTGAAATATAAATAGCTTTTTGTTTTAATCCATTTTATAGAGTAACACACGCAAAGCGCAATATTATGTCAGCTCTACCCACTGTCACCCCTCCGGCAGGATTTAATTTAGATCGAAATAATGGGTGTGATTTTGACATACAGATGCATAGTTGCCTGGATCTATTTTAATTTCGATAGCCAAATAGTTTAATATAAGGTAATAGAAAGAACTTCTCTTTATCGTTATATATATATGTAACAATGCTTCTTTTTAATAAACGCAGGATACTTTCTAGTTAAATGAAAAGCTTTTTCTCAAAATATTGACGTTGTCTGTGGATTAGAAAGGTCATATGAGATATATTTAATGTTCAACACGTGTAAGATAACTTATGACGTTACGTCATGACGTTATGGTATTTATGTTGAGAATCACCAGTACAATTTATAGTTTATTTCTTTGAAAAGGCATGTTGGTGATTATGTGAGAAAAAAAATCTGATACTTGTTGTCTCGCTAAATAACACTCTGTTGAACTCGTTTAAGAACTGTTGATCTCCAGATACAGCTCATGACAGATCCTCTACATATAAGAAACATATTGTATAAAGGCATATGTTTCATGCTTAAACTAACTATTAGTTGCCGCTTAACAGATGTTAAATTTAAGATCGATGACAATGGTCAATGCAACATTCCATATTGATAAACGCTAACTTTTAAATGCTAAATGCAAAATGCTTACTGTCAAATTATAATACTAATAAATATACAAAAGCGTAAGCTACTGTAAAATGCGATATGTTATATTTCCCAAACTTAAATGGCAATTGCTAATGCAAAGTTCAAATTGCCAAAAACTATTAGCGAGATTCAAAGCATAATGGCAAATAGTATATTAATAATCAATCTCCCTACCTACTTTAAAATTAATCTGGCATATATCATTTACAGTAAACAGGGACTGATAAAATAATTAAGTCAGTAATTGTTTGAGATATAATGTGCAGACAATAAACAGTCGCAACATTGGATTTTATTCTTACAGTCAAACTAAAGCACACAGAAATTTGCCAAAATAAAGGAGTTTGATTTTGAGCAACTCGTCTGTCTGAAAGAAAAAGCCAAGTCACGATTATCTCCCTATAACTTTCAAAATATTCAGCCGTCTATTGGACTACAACAGAATTACAATGTCGGTATGCACTTAGGTAATTTCCGTATACCTCGGTAAAGATCGGAAATAATAAACAAGTCTTGTGCATTCCATTCTGTTAGCGTTCATGAAGATGCGATGCATCATTTTTTTTGCTGAAAACATGTTGTATTGGGTTGGGTTAGTTGAATTGCAGGCTATATTTAAATTTACAAAGTGTCCAAGAACTTTTTGGCGGGCACTATAGTTTCCACACTATCATAGAAAACACACACAAACATTACCATACATCCACATATACTGCACCAATCATTTATCTACCGTTCATTTTATATAAGTTTGTCAAAGGCTTTTAAGCGATAACTTTGTTCACTACTAATCTTGAGCTGAAACTTTCATTATGTCTCTCAGCGTTTTTTATATAACAAGAAACGAAATTTCAGCTTTATCCAACACAAAATGAGAAACTTACACATACACCCCAATTATAAAAATGGCCCACTTTTGTAACGTTGTGTCTGACATGACGTTACAAAAGTTGGCAATGTTTATAAAGGGGGTAAATGGGGAAATTATTTTTTTATAATTTTATTTTTCCATTTCCATACATATTAACATTCATTCAATATATTTCATCATTTCAATATATAGATGCAAACAAGTGTTCATAATAATAGACATTATGTTAACAAAATACATCAATGTTTGCGCATGTAGAAATAATTTCTATAAGTTTTTGAGGATGTAAAATTGAGAAAAAGTTGTTGAAAATAGATTTGGGATAGAGAAGTGTGGGTGCCTTTCAATACAGCATTTACTTAATTTGTTTAGATTAGCTTTTTGCCATTTTTGTTGATGTTCGTTTAAGTTGTATCGGTTAAAGGTTACTTTTTTCCGTTTCGATCTATTGGTATAAAGAATGTTTGAAATGTTCCAAAATAAGTCCATTGTCCTTTATCTTGCACAAATATATGAAATACTTTGCACATATTATGACAAAGTTTTGTAATTTATCATTTGGTCTTCCAGAGGAGACGCCTAGTAATATGCCTTTGTAATAACATTCAAACGCATTGTCTTTTGATTTAAGAACATCTACCAGTTTTTGCCAGAAGTTTTGTGCATACATGCAATCCCAGAATAGATGTTGAACAGTTTCGACATGCACATTACAGAAGTCGACTAATTTACATTTGAGTAGGAAGTCGTTTGTTCGTACGATTTGCATTTAGTATTTATATTGGAAGTTTCTAAGTTGTTTGTCTATTGAGCAATAACATCTTATTGTTTACACTTTGTTCCATTTAATATTTATATTATCTAAGGAGTGTTCCCATTTTTTTCAGCTTTCACTTCTTGTCTAAATTCATTTTTTTATTGATGGCCGTACAGTATTTTTGTCACTTTTTTCGCGCTAAATATTTTATTTATTGTATTTTCATTATAATTCGAAGGTCTTGGTACATTTTATTTAGGGGAAAATTATTTGTCTTTTGCCGGATTTGGCTGAAGTTTTGTTTCTGATCGTATAAAAACACGTTGACAAACATCATGAAAGTTTTAGTTTGATAATAAACCACAAGCAATAAAAAAGTTATCGCCAAACAGCCTCTGACAAACTTATAGGAAATTAACAGTTATCGTAAACTTACAAGTTAGACATGGGTGAAAAAGATTGAATATTTTACTTTCGGCAAACGGTGTATAAATGTATCTTTTGGCTTTTCGTCTATCATACTCACCTTTGTGATACATCTAATGCCGATCCGTTATCGGGGTCATTGAAACATACCATTGAGCCGTACCAGCTTCCGACAAGAATCTTAAGTACCATTTAATCGGTTTAATTAGACATAAAAACCTCATTACACAGACCATAATGTTGTAAAGTGACAATATGGCAATAAAGTATTATACATGTAAGCATTACAACGTCATTAAATAAGCCGTCTGCTACAGTCTTCGTAGGCGTACATACATTATTATATCAGTTATTGGAGTTCAAGATTTACCTAAGAATGAGTAGGACATATAGGTGTCAACTTATAAATTTCAGTTCATGTCAATACGGGGCAGATTATTATTATTATCAGACACGTGTTTAATACGGTAAATATTGAGATTAATGGCGTGTTAAAAAAAGTGGCTTATTAAAAATGTGATACCCTCTGTCAATTGATTGTGATAAGACGAACTTGTATAAGAAATTTCGAGTGTTTTTTTAAAGCAATATAAATGAAATTATAGTAATGTCAAGCAGGAAAACCCTCGTAAATAGATGTAGATTCAATAGATACCAACACAGCGATAGTTATCATGCAAGTCATAGAACACACACAAACAGACATTCTCACAACCACACACGCTGTTGCGGAAATTTCCCCTAACGAAAGTTAGAGCAGGGAATGTAGAATTACTAAAAAAAATCACTTATAAAAAACTTTTAATTCAGGGTGACGAGGAGACACCCCTTATTTAAAAGAAAACAATTGTGGTCTGCTTAATATCGTCAACTGCTAGACTAATAAAGTCAATAGCCGTATGATGTTTTGTCACGCATATACTTCCTGTCGGTAAACTATTTGTTTTGATCTAGATCAGACACAGTGTGAATTTTTAGTTAGATCCTGACTAAAGATGTGTTTGATTAAGTTTGTGTACCTGTACATGTACCACGTATATGTTGTGGCCTGGCGCAATACTTCTGATAAACACTGCCAGGCTGTCCCACAAGAAAGACAACTTGTTTTATACAATTTATCGTATTTCTGTATGTATGGCTATATCAAAATTGTATAAATACGTACACACCTACAGCAGTTTGGCACGCATTAAAAATATTCATTAGTTTTTAAAAAAAAAGTTACAACTCAAACACATTCACGATTAATGAGTTGTGTTCTATTGAAACAGGGAAACATATATCATAAACGTTCTATAAGTTTTAATATAGTCATATTCAACTCATAAGCAAATATAAATGTAATTTAGAAGCACTTTTACGACAAGGTATTTAAATCCCGATTTCTACGGAGGTGTGATTTACAAAGTTGGAAAATATTTGGACATATATACTATGAAATCTCTTAAAAGTATAAAAATATTCACCAATGAGGGTACTGATCCTGTTATACTACAAGGCATTGCATGACTTTGTGTTGTTTCTATACCTTCTACAGTTGGCAATTACGCTCACTACTTTGGTTGTGAGAAAACAGGATCGTACTTAATGATGACGTAGGCTTAACGTAACAGGTGTAAATTACAGCTCGGCGATTTACGTGAGATGTCTAGAAAGATAGGTAAAGATAGAAAATTAAAAAAAGCTTCGGACGCCTTCCAGATAACGCCGGATGAATACCGTCAGCGGTCATCATTATGACGACCGCTGACGGAATGCAGCAGAAGTTTTCCTGAAGGCATCCATTTTATTCTTAGATTCCGACTTTTACGGAATATATACGGAAATTACCGAAGTGCATGCCGACATCGCACGAAGTTTGTGTTACCTTAAATCCGGAAACGGAAGGAAGACGTCGGATCCTTGTGTTTGTATTGCTCTGTCGTGCCCTCTACGGTGTTTCTGTAGTTGTTTTGAATTGAAAACAGGCAAACGTACTTTTGCTATAGGCTGAAACAGTTCATACATTAAGGTGGAATGTCACTATAAATAAACTACCAAGATCATAGATATATTTGGTACCAACTAAAACTTCAGGATATTCCTGATAAGGATCTGACTTTTAT
>Ga0209567_10001370_pt1 | contig 12627 bp, 9 predicted proteins | sample COG_12_FD_184756 | JGI IMG/M metagenome (GOLD analysis project Ga0209567, IMG submission 184756) | Pelagic marine sediment microbial communities from the LTER site Helgoland, North Sea, for post-phytoplankton bloom and carbon turnover... | ecosystem: Environmental > Aquatic > Marine > Neritic...
ACAAGAATATTGGATATTAATGGCTGATTTCGCCAAAGAAGTGCTTCCGGTCAATCTGGAAGACGAAATGCGGCAATCTTATCTCGATTACGCGATGAGCGTCATTGTCGGTCGCGCGCTCCCGGACGTCCGCGACGGGCTGAAGCCGGTCCACCGCCGCGTGCTGTTCGCCATGAGCGAACTTGGCAACGACTGGAACAAAGCTTACAAGAAGTCGGCCCGTGTCGTCGGTGACGTTATCGGTAAATATCACCCCCACGGCGATACTGCTGTATATGACACCATCGTGCGCATGGCGCAGCCTTTTTCGCTGCGCTACATGCTGGTCGACGGCCAGGGTAACTTTGGTTCGGTGGATGGCGATTCACCGGCGGCCATGCGATACACCGAAGTGCGTATGGCCAGGATTGCGCATGAACTGCTCGCCGATCTCGATAAGGAAACCGTCGATTTCGTCGCTAACTACGACGAGTCAGAGCACGAGCCCGCGGTTTTTCCGGCCCGTCTTCCCAACCTGTTGGTTAATGGCTCGGCGGGTATTGCGGTTGGTATGGCGACCAATATACCGCCACACAATCTTAACGAAGTCATTAACGCCTGCCTCGCCTTAATCGATCAACCCGAACTCACAGTCAAGGACCTGATGGAACATGTGCCAGGCCCGGATTTTCCCACCGCTGGCATTATTAACGGTGTGCGGGGCATCCACGAGGCCTATCACACCGGTCGTGGCCGTGTTCATATCCGTGCGCGCAGTCATATCGAAGGCGAAGACGGACCGAAGCAGTCAATCATTGTTACCGAGTTGCCGTATCAGGTTAACAAGGCGCGTTTGCTGGGAAAAATCGCCGAACTGGTTAAAGAGAAAAAGATTGAAGGCATCAGCCAGCTGCGCGATGAGTCCGACAAGGACGGTATGCGCATGGTCATCGAACTCAAACGTGGTGAAGTGGCCGAGGTGATACTGAATAATCTCTATCAGCAGACCCAGCTGCAGAGTGTGTTCGGTATCAATATGGTGGCGCTGGTGGACAATCAGCCACGCCTGCTGAATCTCAAACAGGTTCTGGAAGCCTTTGTCCGTCACCGCCGCGAAGTGGTGACACGGCGTACCGTCTACGAGTTGCGCAAGGCGCGTGAACGTGCGCATATCTTGGAAGGGCTCGCGGTCGCGCTGGCCAACATCGATGAAGTCATAGCCTTGATCAAGGCATCCAAAAGCCGTGCCGAGGCGCGTGCCGAGTTGGTGCGTCGCGAGTGGCAGCCGGGCATCGTCAGTGAATTGTTGCAGCGCTCGGGCAGCGAGGCTTCGCGTCCGGACGGCCTGGAAGCACAGTTTGGGTACCACGATGATGTCTATCTTCTTTCCGAAACCCAGGCGCAGGCAATCCTTGATTTGCGTCTGCACCAGTTAACCGGTCTGGAGCAGGGCAAGATCGTAGATGAATATAAAGAGGTCATAGAACGCATCGATGAGCTGCTCGAAATCCTGAACAACCCGGATCGTCTCATGCAGGTTATTCGCGATGAGCTGCTCGAAGTACGTGAGCAGTTCGGCGATAAACGCCGTACCGAGATCCTGATTGACCAGCTTGACCTCAGCATGGAAGATCTGGTTACCGAAGAAGACGTGGTAGTGACGCTGTCACACTCTGGTTATGCCAAGTCGCAACCCCTGTCCGACTACCGGGCGCAGCGGCGTGGCGGGCGCGGTAAGTCAGCGACCAAGGTCAAGGAAGAAGATTTCATCGACAAGCTCTTTGTCGCCAGTACCCACGATACCATTTTGTGTTTCAGCAGCTGTGGCAAGGCCTACTGGCTGAAGGTATACCAGTTACCGCAGGCGGGCCGCATGGCGCGCGGTAAACCGATCGTGAATCTGTTGCCGCTGGAAGAAGGTGAACGTATCAATGCCGTGTTACCGATACGCGAGTACACAGACGATCTGTTCATCTTTATGGCGACAGCACAGGGCACAGTCAAGAAAACACCCTTGTCTGATTTCTCCAACCCACGTAGCAATGGCATCATCGCGGTGGATTTGCGTGCAGATGACTACCTGGTCAATGTCGACATTACCGATGGTTCTCGTGATGTGATGTTGTTCAGCAACGCCGGAAAAGCAATTCGTTTCAAGGAAACCGATGTGCGCGCCATGGGCCGCACTGCATGTGGTGTTCGCGGCATTCGTTTGACGGGTAACCAGAAAGTGATTGCGCTGATTATCGTCGATGAAGGTGGCGTACTGATGGCGACGGAAAACGGATATGGCAAGAGGACGCTGGTGTCTGATTATCCCGCTCACGGACGTGGTGGTCAGGGCGTGATTTCCATCCAGGGTTCGGGCCGCAACGGTGATGTCGTTGGCGCGGTGCTGGTACAGGATGAAGATGAAATCATGCTGATCAGTAATGCAGGTACGCTGGTGCGTACCCGCGTCAATGAAATTTCCACCATGGGCCGCAATACCCAGGGGGTACGGCTCATCAATTTGCACGGTGATGAAAAACTGGTTGGCGTCGAAAGGATCCTTGAGGTTCAGGACGAGGAAGACCCCGGCAAGGAAGCTGAGTAGTTCAGGTAGTATTCCAGGGTCGCATCCATGCGAGCGCCGGTCATGAAAACCCGTATCCAGGACGTTTGCTACTTTCATACGGCAAGCGGCTTTGATTGAGCGAGTCCTCTCCGGGTAAATGCTTTAGGAGTATGATTCAGATGACAAAGATTTATAACTTCAGCGCCGGTCCCGCGGTTTTGCCCGCGCAAGTGCTGGAGCGGGCGCGTGATGAACTGGTGGACTGGCATGGCAGCGGCATGTCGGTCATGGAAATGAGCCACCGTGGCAAGGAATTCATGTCCATTGCGGAGAAGGCGGAAGCCGATCTGCGCGATCTGATGAGGATTCCTGATAACTACAAAGTGCTGTTCCTGCAGGGCGGTGCGTCCAGCCAGTTTGCTATGGTGCCGATCAATCTGCTGCGCGGTAAAAACAAGGCGGATTACATCTGGACCGGGGCATGGGGTAAAAAAGCCATTGCTGAGGGTAAACGTTACTGTAACGTAAACGTTGCCGCCAGCTCGGAAGCGGAGAACTTCAACACCATTCCGGCGCCCGCTACCTGGCAGCTGGATGCTAATGCAGCCTATGTGCATTACACGCCGAACGAAACCATTGGTGGCGTGGAGTACCACTGGATTCCCGATGTCGGTGATGTGCCGCTGGTTGCTGATATGTCGTCGACCATTCTGTCGCGGCCGATTGACGTCAGCCGCTATGGTGTGATTTATGCGGGCGCACAGAAGAATATCGGTCCTGCCGGTCTGACGGTAGTGATCGTTCGCAAAGACCTGATCGGACAGCCAGGGGCTGGTCAACCGGTGATGTTTGACTATGCGACACACGCCAATAACGACTCCATGTATAATACGCCGCCTACCTACGGCTGGTATCTGTCCGGACTGGTGTTTGAATGGCTGAAAGAAAAGGGTGGCCTGGAAGCCATTGCCAGGATCAACCATGGCAAGGCAAAGACCTTGTATGACGTTATCGATACATCGGATTTTTACAGTAACCCGGTCGATCCAGACTGCCGTTCCTGGATGAATGTACCCTTTACACTGGCCGATCCCAAGTTGGATGCTACCTTTCTCGAAGAGGCCAAACAGACCGGGTTGGTGACGCTGAAAGGTCATCGTTCGGTGGGTGGCATGCGTGCCAGCATCTACAATGCCATGCCGGAAGAGGGCGTCAAGGCACTGGCTGATTTTATGGCGGATTTCGAAAAGCGCCGGGGTTAAGATTATTCAAAATGATTGCTAAGCGCGAAGGACGCGAAGGGCGCGAAGGTTTTAAAATCTTATTTCCTTAGCGTCCTTCGCGCCCTTCGCGGTTAAAGGTTTTTTGGTGTAGAAGATATGTATAAGATTCTAACTCTAAATAATATTTCAGTTGCCGGTTTGGAGCGTCTGCCGCGTGACCAGTATGAGGTCGCCTCGGAGATCCAGCATCCGGACGCGATTTTGCTGCGTTCCTGCAATATGCATGACATGGATATTCCGCAGTCGGTGACGGCCATTGGGCGTGCCGGCGCCGGTGTGAACAACATCCCCGTCGATAAAATGAGTAAGCGCGGTGTTCCGGTATTCAATGCGCCGGGCGCCAACGCTAATGCGGTGAAGGAACTGGTCCTTGCCGGCATGCTTATAGCAGCTCGTAATCTGGTTCAGGGCTGGAATTTTGCGCGTGGTCTGAATGGCGACGATGCGCATATCAGCAAGCAGGTCGAGGCGGGCAAGAAGAATTTCGCCGGAATGGAGTTGCCGGGGCGCACCCTGGGCGTTGTCGGCCTGGGTGCTATTGGTGTGCAGGTTGCAAACGCTGCGCACGCGCTGGGCATGAAGGTTATCGGTTACGACCCGGATATCACCGTACAGAGCGCCTGGCAGATGTCATCGGACGTTGAGCAGGCTACCGGTATCGACGATCTGTTGTCGCAGGTGGATTTTGTCACTTTCCACGTACCGCTGGTTGATGCAACCCGGCACATGATTAATGCTGAGCGCCTGCGCACTATGAAAGACAATGTCGTGCTGCTCAATTTCTCTCGAAATGGCATCATCGATGACAAAGCCGTGGTTCAGGCACTGGAGGATGGCAAGGTCTACGCTTATGTCTGCGACTTTCCCAGTAACCTCCTGAAGGATCATCCGCGCGTTGTTACGCTGCCCCACCTGGGTGCTTCAACCAAAGAGGCGGAAGACAATTGTGCCATTATGGTGGCCGATGAGATCCGTGACTACCTGGAAAACGGTAATGTCAGAAACTCGGTGAATTTCCCCAAAGTGTACATGAAGCGCTACGAGGGTTACCGCCTGGCGATTGTTAACGAAAATGTTCCCAATATGCTGGGCCAGATCTCCACCACGCTGGCCGATTCCGGGTTGAATATCGTTGATATGATCAACAAGTCCAGGGGTGACCTGGCTTATACCCTGGTCGATGTTGACGGCGAAGTGTCCCAGCAATGTATTGACAGGGTTTCTTCGACTGCAGGTGTGCTGGCCGTTAGGGCTCTGTAGGACGGGCACACGCTGATGTCGGATTCCACCCTGGATCAATTGCGAGATCGCATAGACGAGTTGGATGAAATAATCCAGGGCTTGCTGAACGAGCGCGCAGCCTGTGCTCAGCAAGTCGCAGAAGCCAAAAAAAATAATAATGATATCGTCTTTTACCGCCCGGAACGGGAAGCCGAAATTCTGCGGCGTGTGAGGGAGCGTAACAAGGGGCCTCTGTCCGACGATGAAATAGTGCGCCTGTTTCGCGAAATCATGTCGGCCTGCCTGGCGCTGGAGCAGCCGTTAGCCGTTGCCTATCTCGGGCCCGAGGGCACCTATACTCAGACAGCGGCGCAGAAGCATTTTGGCCATTCAGTCAGTCTCAAACCATTGGCGGCTATCGATGAAATATTCCGCGAAGTGGAAGCGGGGAGCGCCGATTTCGGGGTCGTGCCGGTGGAGAACTCCACTGAAGGTACAATCAATCATACGCTGGATATGTTTATTCGTTCACCGCTGAAAATCTGTGGTGATGTGGAACTGCAGATTCACCATCAGTTGCTGGGCGGCGCTAACAGCCTGGACCAGATCAGCAGCGTGCAGGCCCACCAGCAGGCGCTGGCGCAATGCCGGGAGTGGCTGGATGCCAATCTGCCCGGTGTGGAGCGGGTGGCCGTGAGCAGTAACGCGGAGGCTGCGCGCCTGGCGCAGGGCGATGTGTCCATTGCCGCGATCGCCAGTGATGCTGCCGCAGAGATGTATGAGCTGGACATTCTGGCCAGCAATATCGAGGATGATCCCAATAATACAACGCGTTTTCTGGTGGTTGGACGTCAGGAGGTCGGGCCGAGCGGAAATGATAAGACATCACTGATGGTTGCGGTTCATAACAAGTCGGGTGCCTTGTATTCCCTGCTGGAACCGATTGCCCGTCACGGCGTGAGTATGACCAAGATCGAATCACGTCCTTCGCGGGTCAGCAAGTGGGATTATGTTTTTTTTGTCGATGTCGAAGGGCACGTCGAGGACGAGAACGTGACGGCGGCATTAAAGGAACTGCAAACAGGGGCTTCGCTTTTTAAAGTGCTGGGTTCGTATCCCAGGTGCGAGCTATAAAAACGGACAGTTACATCCGAAACGTTGGTGTTATCTGAGGCTGATGAGCCAGTCGATTCTAAAACTTGCGACCTCCGGCGTTCAGGCGCTGAAACCCTACGCACCCGGTAAACCGTTAAGCGAACTTGAGCGCGAATACGGCATACACAATGCGGTCAAACTGGCGTCAAACGAAAACCCGCTGGGACCGAGCCCCAGGGTCCTGGACACGCTGCGCGCACAGTTCGGCGATCTTGCCCGCTATCCCGATGGCAACGGCTTTGAACTGAAAGCCGTGCTTGCCCGTAAGCACGGTGTGCCGATGGAGTCTGTCACGCTCGGCAATGGCTCCAACGATGTGCTGGAACTGGTTGCGCGCGCCTTCCTGTCACCCGGCTCGGCTGCCGTTTTCTCGGCGCACGCATTTGCGGTTTATCCGCTTGTTACACAGGCGATCGGTGCGCGCTGCAATGTGGCGCCGGCGCATAACGGCAGCCGCGGGCCGAAATATGGCCACGATCTGGATGCTATGGATGCATCTATCGATGCACAAACCCGTGTCGTGTTTATCGCCAATCCGAATAACCCGACGGGTACCTGGTTGAGTAACGACGAACTGCGCTCTTTTGTGGAGCAAGTGTCTCGCGATGTTATTGTCGTGATCGATGAGGCCTATTTCGAGTATGTCAGCGAAGTCGGTTATCCGAACGCCATGGCGTGGATTGCCGAATTCCCAAACCTGCTGGTGACGCGTACTTTTTCCAAGGCTTATGGTCTGGCGTCCTTGCGGATCGGTTATGGTGTCTGCCAGCCTGAACTTGCTGATGTCCTGAACCGTGTTCGTCAGCCTTTCAATGTCAACAGTTTTGCGCAAGCCGCTGCTGTGACTGCACTGGATGACAATGCGCACTTACAGCATAGCGTTCGTGTCAATCACGAGGGCATGCGTCAACTGGTCGATGGACTGCAGGCGCAGAGCCTGGAGTTCATTCCTTCGGTGGGTAACTTTGTTTCCGTTGATGTGGGGCGAGACCCGGCCACGGTCTACGAGGCCTTGTTGCACGAAGGCGTCGTTGTGCGGCCAGTGGATAACTATGGATTGCAGGGATACCTGCGCATCAGTATCGGCTTGGCGGAGGAGAACCGGCGTTTTCTGGACGCCCTGGCCAGGGTGTTGGCGGCATGATCGAGCGCCTGTGCATTATCGGCGTTGGGCTCATCGGTGGGTCGCTGGCGCGAGCGTTACGTGAAGCCGTTTACGTCAAAGAGATCGTGGGTTCCAGCCGCAGCGCCGGGCACCTTCAGAAAGCGGTGGACCTTGGTGTTATTGATCGCTACGACACCGACGCGTACAAAGCTGTACAGGGCGCAGATATGGTATTCGTATCCGTGCCGCTGGACGCCATGGCGGCTGTTTTCGAAGCCATAAAGGGTGCGCTTGCCGACACTGCGGTCGTGACAGATGCCGGTAGCGCCAAGGGCAGTGTGGTAGAGGGCGTCAAAAAGGCGCTAGGCGGGCTGCCAGGATGGTTTGTACCGGGACATCCGATCGCCGGAACAGAACAGAGCGGTGTCGAGGCCTCGTTCGCAGATTTATACAAGGGGCGCCGGATCATACTCACGCCGACCGTTGAAACGGACGCAGAAGCGGTAAAAAAGGTGCGCGACATGTGGGAAGCGGCGGGTGCCTCGGTGAATGAGATGGATGTCGAACATCACGATGAAGTGCTGGCGGCAACCAGTCATCTCCCGCACATGCTGGCGTTCGCCCTGGTGGAGAGTCTGGCGCGAATGAGTGAACAGCGGGAGATATTTGAATATGCTGCCGGTGGTTTCCGCGACTTCACACGAATAGCGTCCAGTGATCCGGTGATGTGGCGGGATATTTGTCTGGCCAATCGTGATGCGTTGTTGGCCATGGTGGAGAATTTCAGGGACGATCTGGATGATCTGACCAGCGCCATTCGCGATCATGACGCTGGAAGGATTCTTAAGATCTTTCAGGATGCAAAGGCGGCGCGGGATGCCTTTGCAGGTTAATGAAGAGTCTCCCTTCTCTCAGGCCGGAGGAGGGTTGAACAAGTGGTTTTACCAGGCTCCAGGTTGCCTGTCAGCGTCGGTGGGGCGCCCTTTACAAGACACGCCGTAAATACATCCCTGTAGGCTTGGCGGCCGCTTCCCTGCGGCCGACAGTCTTGTAAAGGGCGCCCCACCGACGCTGACAGGCGTTATTCATTGGATAGTTTTTGTGACCGAAATGACAAGTATACAATTCAGGGTGCAGGCAGGCGGTTGCCTCAAGGGGCAAATCCGTGTGGCGGGTGATAAATCGATCTCCCACCGCTCCATCATGCTGGGCGCTATTGCTGAAGGCGTGACCGAAATCAGCGGCTTTCTGGAAGGCGAAGACAGCCTGGCGACGCTGCGGGCTTTTCGTGCCATGGGTGTGGCCATTGATGGGCCGCAAGACGGCAGGGTCACGGTTCATGGCGTCGGCTTGCACGGCCTCAAAGCACCTTCCGCCCCGCTGGACCTGGGGAACTCCGGCACCTCGATGCGTTTGTTGTCAGGTCTGTTGGCCGGACAGGCATTTGACGTGGAAGTGGTTGGGGATCATTCCCTGATGAGTCGTCCCATGCGACGGGTCACCGAACCTCTGGCGAAAATGGGGGCGCAGATTGGCGTCACGGAGATGGGTACAGCGCCCTTGAAAATCAAGGGTGGTCATGCGCTTCAGGGCATCCGCTACGATATGCCGGTTGCCAGTGCCCAGGTGAAGTCATGCCTGTTACTGGCGGGTTTATATGCCGACGGGCGTACCTGTGTACAGGAGCCTGCACCGACCCGGGACCACACCGAGCGTATGTTGTCGGGTATGGGATACCCTGTATCCAGTCAGGGCGGGAAGATCTGTCTTGACGGCGGGGGGCGGCTCACCGCGACGCCTATCGATGTGCCTGCGGATATTTCATCGGCGGCGTTTTTTCTGGTCGGCGCCAGTATAGCGCCCGGATCAGATCTGTTGCTCGAGCATGTCGGTATTAATCCCACCCGTACCGGTGTTCTGGAAATACTCAAACTGATGGGTGCTGACATCGAGATTCGCCATCAGCGCGAGGTCGGCGGCGAACCGGTCGCTGACCTGCGTGTTCGCTCTGCACAACTGCAGGGTATCGATATCCCGCTTGCACAGGTGCCCCTGGCGATTGACGAGTTTCCGGTGTTGTTTATCGCGGCCGCCTGTGCGCAAGGTCGAACGCTGTTAAGCGGGGCTGAAGAATTACGGGTCAAGGAAAGTGATCGCATTCAGGTGATGGCCGATGGATTGCGGGCGCTCGGCATTCAGGCTGACCCGACAGAGGATGGCATGATCATACAAGGCGGCTGCTTGAGCGCTGGCAGGGTTGACAGTAAGGGTGACCACCGTATCGCCATGTCCTTTGCCATGGCTGCCCTGCGTGCCCAGGGGCCGATCAATATAGATGATTGTGCCAATGTGAATACCTCGTTCCCGGGTTTTGTGGAACTGGCATCCGCTGTGGGTCTTGCAATTACAACAGAGTAAGAAAGCGGCCGGACGACACGTTACGAGACCGTCGGCCGCATCCATGCTGACTAACAAAGGTAACTACGCGGTTATGAACAAAGCAGTCCCTGTCATTACCATCGACGGACCGAGCGGTTCAGGCAAGGGAACCATCAGCCGTATGCTTGCCCGTGAACTGGGTTTTCATTTTCTCGACAGCGGGGCGCTGTACCGACTGTTGGCGTTTGCCGCGCAACGGCGCGGGATCGCACTGGATAATGAATCTGCGCTGGCGGCATTGAGTGGGGAACTGGATATCCGCTTTCCTGCCGACGGGGAAGGCGAGCGGGTATTACTGGATGGAGAAGATGTCGGCGATGCAATCCGCACCGAGGCGGCCGGGGGCGGTGCTTCCCGGGTGGCGGCGTTGCCCGCGGTTCGAGAAGCGTTGCTGGATCGACAACGCCGTTTTCGCCTGTTTCCAGGCCTGGTGGCTGACGGCAGGGATATGGGTACGGTGGTATTTCCCGATGCAGAGGCCAAGATTTTCCTCACTGCGAGTGCCGAGGAGCGTGCAAGACGCCGCTGTAAGCAATTGAAAGAAAAGGGTGTATCTGTTGTTTTCGATGATGTTCTGGCTGATATCCAGGTGCGTGATGAGCGGGATGCCAGCCGTTCCGTGGCGCCTTTACGGCCAGCGCAGGACGCTGATCTGGTGGATACCAGCGAGCTCGACATTTCCGCCACTATCGAACGGCTTCGCGATTTTTTAAAAAATCGCCTAAACCCGTGAAATTCAAAGAATATACAGTTATAATTAGCAATTACCCAGTCCGGCGTTTCAATTAGGCGCCGGTTTTTTAACCTCAACCCGCCACCGGTTTTGTTACTGGTCGGGCGGATTTTGTATGCCGTTGCCCAATGCAGCGGAAGGATTATTCACCCATGTCTGAAAGTTTTGCTGAACTCTTTGAAGAAAGCCTGGTTAACAAAGAAATGCGTCCAGGTACGATTGTTACTGGAACTGTTGTTGATATCCAATCCGACGCAGTCATCGTTAATGCAGGTCTGAAGTCGGAAGGCGTTATCCCGATAGAACAGTTTTACAATAATCAGGGTGAAGTCGAAGTCGTTGTTGGGGACGCTGTCGAAGTTTCCCTGGATGCTGTTGAAGACGGTTTTGGCGCAACACGTCTGTCGCGTGAAAAAGCCAAACGCGCCCAGGTCTGGAAACGGCTGGAGCAGGCATCTGAAGACGGCGAAATCGTTAAGGGCATAATCAGCGGTAAAGTGAAAGGTGGCTTCACTGTTGATATCGAGGATATCCGTGCCTTTCTTCCAGGTTCCCTGGTTGATGTTCGCCCGGTACGTGACACCACCTACCTGGAAGGTAAAGAACTCGAATTCAAGATCATCAAGCTCGATCAGCGCCGCAACAATGTCGTGGTGTCCCGCCGTGCGGTAGTCGAGTCTGAATACAGCGCCGAGCGTGAGCAGCTGCTGGAAAGTCTGCAGGAAGGTGCTCAGGTCAAAGGTATTGTCAAGAACCTCACCGACTACGGTGTATTCGTGGATCTGGGTGGTATCGATGGTCTGCTGCATATTACCGATATGGCCTGGAAGCGAGTCAAACATCCGTCTGAAATCGTCGAAGTCGGCCAGGAAATCGATGTCAAGGTGCTCAAATTCGATCGCGAGCGCAACCGTGTTTCCCTCGGCCTGAAACAGCTGGGCCAGGATCCGTGGGCCGATCTGGCCCGCCGCTATCCGGAAAGCACACGTCTGTTTGGCGCCGTTACCAATATTGCCGACTACGGTTGTTTTGTGGAAATCGAAGATGGTGTGGAAGGCCTGGTACACGTGTCCGAGATGGACTGGACCAACAAGAATGTTAATCCCGGCAAGATGGTGCATATCGGCCAGGAAGTCGAAGTCATGGTGCTGGATATCGACGAAGAACGCCGTCGTATCTCGCTGGGTATGAAGCAGGTGCACGCAAACCCGTGGGAAGAGTTCTCTGCGACACGTAACAAGGGCGATCACGTCAAGGGCACTATCAAGTCAATTACCGATTTCGGTATCTTCATCGGACTGGATGGCGGTATCGATGGCCTGATTCATCTGTCCGATATCTCCTGGAACGAAACCGGTGAAGAGGCTGTTCGCAATTACAAGAAGGGCGAAGAGCTGGAAGCGGTGGTCCTCTCGGTCGATGCCGAGCGTGAACGGATTTCCTTGGGTATCAAACAGCTGGAGAAAGATCCTTTCTCCGGATTCTCGGCAGATAATACTAAAGGAAGTATCGTCAAGGGCGTTATTAAGGAAGTCGACGCCAAAGCGGCGATTGTAGATCTGGGTGACGGCATTGAAGGAACGTTGCGTGCCTCCGAACTGGCGCGCGACCGGGTTGAAGATGCCCGCACCGTGCTGAGCGTCGGTCAGGAGATCGAGGCCAAGTATATCGGTATGGATCGCAAGACCCGCACCATCGCACTCTCCATCAAGGCGAAGGACAGTGATGAAGAGGCGGCCGCGGTCAAGGATTACAGCCGTGGTACCGGTGCAGTGGGTACTAAACTGGGCGATGTTTTGAAGGAACAACTTGAAAATAGTGGCGACTAATCAATGGATTGGTCTAAACTTACGTTTAAGGTGTAAGGGAGGCAGACGGCCTCCCTCAACCAGATGGGGACAGAAATATGACAAAGTCTGAGTTAATCGAAATACTCGCGGCTAAAAACAGTCATCTAAACCATAGGGATGTGGAGCTGGCGGTCAAAAGCCTGATTGAGCAGATGAGTCAGTCCCTCTCTACGGGCCACAGGATCGAAATCCGTGGTTTTGGCAGCTTCTCGCTGCATTACCGCCCGCCCCGCATGGGGCGGAATCCCAAGACCGGGGAAGCTGTTGCGCTGGCGGCGAAGTATGTGCCGCATTTCAAGCCGGGC
>Ga0209567_10001371_pt1 | contig 12617 bp, 9 predicted proteins | sample COG_12_FD_184756 | JGI IMG/M metagenome (GOLD analysis project Ga0209567, IMG submission 184756) | Pelagic marine sediment microbial communities from the LTER site Helgoland, North Sea, for post-phytoplankton bloom and carbon turnover... | ecosystem: Environmental > Aquatic > Marine > Neritic...
AGCAGATCTCAACCTTCACGGGCGAATATCAGTTCACCGTCGACCAGGTGCTTCGTGATATCATCGGCCGGTGTCGCGAGCTGAGGCTCCGACTCACCAGGGGGGAGCGTCAGACAAAGCTCGACTTTGCCATCATGTTGACGGTGCACACGGTGCACCTTCTGCACCGGCGGGACACATGGCATCCACTGTAAAACGACAGCGAATCATCGTTCTCGTACATCAGAGTCTCATCCCGCCCGAAGAGATCGGCGATCTTTCCAACGAGCAAATTGCACCTTTCAAGACGGAGCTCGAGGTGCGCAAGGGTCTGCGGGCGCTGGGGCACGAGGTCATGATGGTGGGCCTGAGCGACGAGCTCGCGCCGCTTCGTACGGCAATTGAAGAGTTCAAGCCGCACGTCGTGTTCAACCTTCTCGAGGAGTTCGACGGAGAGGCGATTTTCGATGCGCACGTGGTCGGCTACTTGGAGCTTCAGCGTGCTCCCTATACCGGTTGCAACCCGCGAGGGCTCCTCTTGGCCCGCGACAAGGCGCTTTCGAAGAAGGTCCTGGCCTACCACCGGATTCGGGTGCCGCGGTTTCGTGTTTTTCCCCGTTACCGAAAGATCAAGCCTCCCCAGCGGCTCGAATTCCCGCTCATCGTCAAATCGCTGATCGAAGAGGGAAGCTACGGAATCTCACAGGCCTCTGTCGTGCACAGCAACAAGGCCCTCGAAGAAAGGGTGGCCTTCATTCACGAGAAAATTCGCACGGACGCCGTCGTGGAGCAATACATCGAGGGCCGGGAGCTCTACGTCTCGGTCCTCGGAAACCATCGATTGCAGGTGCTCCCAACCTGGGAAATCTTCCTGGACAAGCTTCCCGATGACGCGCCCAAGATCGCCACTCGGAAGGTCAAGTGGAACCTGGAGTACCAGCAAAAGTACGGCGTACGCATCGGGCGAGCAAAGGGCCTTTCCGAGGAGATGGAGCGCCGAATCGCGCGGCTCTCCCGCCGCATTTGCCGGCGACTCGGCACCGACGGATGCGTCCGAATCGACTTTCGGCTCGACGAGTCGGGTGGGTTGTACTTCTTGGAAGCCAACCCCAACCCCGACATCGGCGAGTTCGAAGAGTTTGCGGGTGCGGCCAAGGCGGCCGGGATGACCTACCCGAATCTCCTGCAGAAGATCGTCAACCTGGGAATCCGCCGCGCCGAGCGAGGCTGATCCCGGGCGCCACTGGTCCGCTACTGCGGATACATCTCGTGCAGATACGAGCGGAAGCAGTCGGCCTCCGCGCTGCTCCAGTAAAGCCCGACCGGCATGCGGACGCCGCCAACCGGCTGGGTCGTGACCTCGGCCAGCACCTGGCTGCAATCGGGATCGACGTCGTCGACGAGGAAGTAAGGGCTCTCGTCCGCGAAGGTAGTCAACGCAGACAGCGCGCCCTCGACCGACCCAGACAGGTCCATGGACCAGGTTGTAGCGGCCGAAGAACCGCCCCCGTGACAGGTCGAACCTGCGCAGGCCTCGAGCTTCGTGCGAAGCGCGGTGTCGTCCTGCAGGGAATAGCCCGTCAGATCACAGGATGGTCCAGCGACTAGCGGATTGTCGCAGTACGTCAGATTCGAACCAGTGAAAGCCGGCCCCGTATCGCCCTCTCCGCAGGCCGCGAGCATTGAGCCACAGGCCACCAAAACCATGAATCGCGCCAAATTCGTCCGTGTGTAAGACATTTTTTCTATCACTCCTAGTAAAAAATTCTGCTGAGGCTCTAATGATGAGGGAAAAAATTCACTTCTCCAAAGGAAAAATTCACCCCTGCTTTCTGCTTTGATCCTGGCAAACTACAAACAAGACGCAAGCCCGATCACGAAATAATTTGACCCTTAAGGTGCATATATTGACTGTATTCCATTGTATTACACTCTGAATTTAGGCCTGCAGGGTGTTTTCTGGCGTGGTAGGCTGACCTCTGTGCAGATGAGTCAGACATGCATCCACGGCAGCCTTAGGGGCGGATTGGCGATCCTCTTGCTCGGTTCGGTGCTCACCGTATCGGGCTGCAAGGAAGATCCCACCCTCTTTGGGGGTTGCTCAACTCAGAACGTCAACGCCTGTCCGCAGTCGGACGGCTTTGCCAACCCTTATGAGGGACAGCTCGAGCTCCTGAGCTGGACGGAGACACTCCGCAAGGCGAGCCTCGAGCTCACGGGCAAGCTTCCGACCGACGCCCAGCGAGCGGCCACCGAGGCCAACGGCCAGCTAGGGCTCGAAGCCTCGCTCGCGGAGATGATGCGCGACCCTGGTTTCACCCAGCGCATGATTGAGCTCTACAACGATCATTTTCTGACCGACAAATATCTCGGTCGCGAAAACGCGATCGAGCTGCTCGACGAAGAAGAGTGGCCGAACCTCCGATGGTTCGAGAGTCGGTTTCCGGGCGACGACGACAAAGCGCTGCTCACCAACGACTCACTGGCGCGCGAGCCGCTCGAGCTGATCGCGCACGTCATCCGTTCCGAGCGTCCGTTCACCGAGATCCTGACCGCGAGCTACACGATGGCGAACAGTTTCTCGGCGATGTCTCTGATTGCACTTCCCGACATCCCTGTCGGACTGGGTGACAATCCGGAAGGCTTCCAGGAGGTTCACGTGCCGGGAATCCCTCACGCAGGAATTCTCACATCGGCGATGTTCCTCAACCGTTTTCCAACGAGCGACACGAACATCAACCGTCACCGTTCGCGCATGGCGTACTTGTTCTTCCTAGACATCGACATCAATCAGTTCGGAAATCGCCCCGTCGACGCGAGCAGCGACTTCGGAGAGAACCCGACACTGAACAACCCGGACTGCACCGTCTGTCACACGACGATGGACCCCGTCGCCGGTCTTTTCATGAACTGGAACGAGAACGGCGAGTACAGCGGCGAAGGCGAATGGTTTGGGCCCGACTACATCTTGCCCCCAGGCTTCAACGGAGAAGCCTTGCCGGACGGCAGCCGGAGGAACGCGCTTCAGTGGTTCGCACAGCGAGTCGCGCAGAATCCGAGATTCGCCCAAGCCACCTTGAAGACGGTGTTCCAAGGTCTGACCGGCCAAGACATTCTAGACGTCACGCTAGCCACGCCTCCCGACATGGGTGGCACGGGCGGCATGGGCGGTAGTGGCGCCGGCGGCGCTGGCGGCATGGGCGGTGTCGGCGGCGTAGGCGGCATGGCTGGCATGGGCGGCGTAGGCGGCATGGGCGGTGTCGGCGGCGTAGGCGGCGTAGGCGGCATGGGCGGCGTCGGCGGCATGGGCGGTGTTGGCGGAGCAACGCCTCCACCACCTCCTCCGCCACTCGCGGATGACAATCCAACCATCGACCCCAGTATCGATCCAGCCCTCAAGCGCGCGTACAACGTGCAGCAGCAGGTTCTGCGCACGATTCAGCAACGCTTCATCGACAGCGCGCACAACTTCAAGGTCCTGGTACGCGAAATCGTCCTGAGCCCTTACTTCCGCGCCAAGAACTCAAGCCCGCTCACCAGCGAGATGGAAAAAGAGCTTTCGACCTTTGGTACGGCCCGACTCCTGACTCCGGAGCATTTGTCTCGCAAGATCGAGGCGACTACCGGCGTGCGTTGGCGATCCAACCCGAACCGGTCCGACTACTTGCTCGACCAGTACCGCATCTTCTACGGCGGCATCGATTCAGACCTGGTGACGCAACGCGTGACCGAGCCGAATGGCGTCATGGCGAGCCTCGCGCAGCGCATGGCCTACGAAGTGGCTTGCTCGGCCGTTCCCTACGACTTCTCCAAGCCTACAAGTCAGCGGCTCCTGTTCCCGGACATCGACCAAAACACTGGGCTGTCGGAAGCGTCAGACCAGGTGCGAGACGCGGTTCGGCATCTGCACGATAGGCTTCTGGGCGAAGACCTCGTGGGCGGTGACGAGGAGATCGCGGCGACGATGGTCGTTCTCATGGAAGCGTACAATCTAGGTCGGCAAGGCCTGGCCGATGGCTCAGTGCAGGAAGAGCTCGCAGGCCCGTGCCGCCTCAACGACGACCGAATCACCGGCGCCGACTTGCCGGACAACCGCCGAATCAACCGGGACACCGAGTACACCATGCGCGCCTGGATGGCCGCGATGAGTTATCTCCTGTCCGATTACCGATACCTGTACGAGTGAGGGAGGACTAGCCGTGGATCGTCGTGACTTCTTACGAATGGCAAGCTGGGCTGGGCTGACGTGCGTTCTGCCGTCGGCGATGGACCCTCTGCGCGCTAGCGCTCAACCCATAAGCGGGTCGGCATACACCGGCACGTATTGGATCTTCATGCATGCAGGTGGCGGTTGGGACCCAACTCACCTGTGCGACCCGAAGGGCCGCGCCACTGAAGGCGAGAACGACCCGATGGGGCGCTTCCTCAAGAGCGACATCCGGACGGCAGGCAACATCGAGTACGCCCCGCTCGGCGGTGACGGAACCGCGCTCGATGCGTTCTTCCAGACGCACTACGAACGCCTGCTCATCATCAACGGCATGGACACCACCACCAACGGCCATGACCAGGGGACGCGCGGCACTTGGAGCGGCCGAACGGCCGAGGGACATCCGCCGATCGGGGCACTGATCGCGGCAACGCATGGCCCCAATCTTCCGATGCCCTTGATCGGATACGGCGGATACCTCGATACACAGGGCGTCACCAATGCGGTGCCGCTCGGTGACGGCGGCCTGCTGCACAACCTCGCGTACCCTTCCCGCCCGGATCCAACGGGCTCGGAGGAAAACTACTTCGGCCATCCGGAAGTGCCCGGCATCGTCCAGCGGGAACAGCAGCTTCGTCTGCTACGCCTTCAGGGTAAGCAACGTCTGCCCCGAATCTGGGACGGGCAGAACGAGCTCATGTTGGCTCGGCTTGGCCAGGATGACCTCAAGCGGGTCTCCGATTCGCTTCCGGAGGACTTCTCGGACAATCAGCTAGAACGGCAAATCCAAGTTGCGCTGGCAGCCTACACGGCTGGCCTTTCGGTGAGCGTCAGTGTCAGCCGCGGCGGCTTCGACACGCATGGCAACCACGACAACAACCATTTGCCGCGACTCATCGACTTCGTGAACGGCGCGAACTTCGCGATGCAGGAAGCAGAGCGATTGGGCATCGCCGACAAGGTCGCGGTCGTGATGGGCTCGGACTTCGGCCGAACGCCGGGATACAACAACGGCAACGGCAAGGACCATTGGCCGATCGGCAGCATGATGATGATGGGCCCCGGGATTCCCGGTAACCGTGTCATTGGCGGAACCGATGACCGGCACGGTCTCCACCTCATCGACCCCGTGACCTTGCAAGCAACCGGCTCGCCGGACACCGCAGAGGGGACCAGGCTCTCGATCGCCCACGTACACCGCGCATTGCGCAACCTCGCGGGCGTGCCGAACGACTTCAAAGCCGCATTCCCGCTAGCGGGCGAAGACCTGCCGATCTTCGGCTAGGTCAGCGACCAAAGGACGACCCCAGGCCGAACTCTTCAGAACGCGGCGCCACCCGCGATTCGCAGGCCCCAGACCTGACGCTTATCAAAGGAGAAGCCCCAAGGGTTGTCGAGGTTGATGTTGAGGCGGATCGCGCCGAAGGCGTTGTCCCTGCCGAAGCGCATATAGGGCTCGACCGCGAGCTGCGTCTTGTTCGCATCGAATTTGGGTATGAGCACCAGGCTGACGCGTGAGCCGACTCGAAGCCAATCGGTCGCCTGATAACCCATCATGGCGATCATCTGCATGATGAAGTCGGTCTTCGACGTGCGGTTGTTCCTCTCGTCGATCTTGATCATGGCACCCGTATCGAGGTAGGCGCCCCAGAGGAATCCGCTCGGCTTGCTCCGCTCGAATGCAATCGGAACGATGACGCTCACCGCATGTGCGTCCCAGAGCCAGTACATCGTGTTTCCGCGCATGGCAGCTGCCAGGCTGTATGCGGATTGCGCAGCTCCGTTCAAACGGTCGTCGAGATCGCTCGGGAGGGTTGCAGCTGGAATCGTGACACCCAGTCCCAATCGATAGGAGAACTGCCCCTTCTTGCCTTGGTAGTGGAACGCCACGTACGGATTTCCGATGCGAAATGAGTTCTGTGCATCGACATCGACATCGGTCGAGCGATCGACGTTGGCGTACGACATTCCCCAAACCACTTGCATGAGGACGCTGTATGCGAGTTGGAGGCGCATCTCGATCAAGGGGCTAACGACGATCGAGCGCTGATCGCCCTCGAGCTTTCCGCCGAACACCGCAATCTCGCCGAGGATGTGAAAGCGCTTGGTGTGCGCCTGCTTGCCCTCGTCGAGGCTATAAGGCTCATCGGGAAACGCGCGCGCCTGACCGGGCGCCAACCACAGCGCAGCAGCAACTAAGAAACCAGCAAGTCCCCAACCACGAAGCACAGACATCATTCATCCCCCATGAAGAAAAGACCCCCCTTTTCTTCCTCACTTCACTATAGACAGCGCGAGCCAGCCGGGCCCGCGTTCCGTCGTTAACGGAACCCCGACTGCGCCGGTGTTCGTCCGTTCAGGGTTGGACCGCGACCTAGGACGGGCCTGGGCCTGCAAGCCAGGTGACCGCGCGCGAGGCCCCGGTCTCGAGCTCGATGATCGAAAGCTTTTGGTCAACGAGGTGGGCCACGAACGCAAAGTCCCCCGCCGAGTCGGCGGCCGCGGTTAGCGGGAAGTTCTCCCCTGAAAGCTGCAGCGGCGCGCTGGGCGTGAGCGTGTCGCCACGGCCGCGCGATCGTTGCCATCCAGGAACGAGACATCGGGCGGATCAGAACCGGTTTCGAGCACTTCGCTCATCGTGCCGGCTACGTCGGAGGTCTGGAAGATGCGGATGCCGCCTCCAGTGACGATGTTGACGATGCCCAGGCTCCCATCGGGGCTCAAGGCAACCTGCTCGGGGCCGCTTCCGACGTCGACCTCCTCGATCACTCGACGCCCGGGGATGTCGATGACGGAAAGGGTGCTGTCCCGCGCAACGCCCGTACCATAGTTTGCCGTGTAGGCGGTCGTGCCGTCGGGGCTGATCGCGATGCCGAAGGGTAAGTCTTTGGTTTGAACCTCATCGGCAATTCCTGACTCCAAGTCGACGACCAGCAGGGTGCCGCCTTCCGGGATCTCGGGGTCGCCAACGAGCCCAGCCAGACCGTCGAAATACGCCGGCCCAATGGATACGACCGCGGTCTTGCCGTCCGGCGTGATCTCGACCTCGATCGGACCTGGCTCCCACATTGAGAGGTCGATGGTGTCCACCACTGAGGAAGGTCCGTCGCTCTGCCCGTCGACGAGCTTTGCTTAGCCGAGGAGGCGGAAGGTGACCTTGTCCAGCACGCCACCCTCGAAGGGGAAGTGGTCCTGGTAGAGGGTGGAGACTGGGGTTCCGTTGTCTACACCCACGTCGAAAGGTTCGGAGAGGGAGAAGGTGGCATTGTGGGTCTGGGGCATGTCGACCTCGCCCACTTTCTCGTCGTTGATGAAGAGCTCGCCGCTGCCTGCGAAGTTCCCGGCGTGGGTGAACTTGAAGCTAACCTTGGTTTCGCCCTTCTTCAGCGGTGGCGACTTGATTATGTAGTGCACGCCGTCGAGAAAGTTGTAGTCGTAGTAAACTCGCCGGTTCTTGATGAACATCGTGTAGCCACCGGTGAAGCCGCCACACGCGACGATGACGCCTCGTTCCTTGCCGGTGACGTTGATCACGGTCTCGATGGCGTGCGAGCGGCCTTTGATCGGCGGTGACGCCTTCTCGGCAATTCGAGTCGCGCCAGGCGCATAGAACGTGAACTCGGTCATGCCTTTGAAGAGCCTGTCCTGCTGCTTCGAGATACGGGCGATCATGTCGTCGTATAGCGGGTACACGTTGTACTTCTCGGCTTGCTCGTCGAAGAGTTGTTGCAACTCGGCGAGCTTTTCCGGATGCTCGGCGGCCAGGTCCTTCGAGCCGCTGAAGTCGGTGGCAACGTGGTACAGCTCCCACTTGTCACCATCGAAAGGGGCAGTCGAGTTGAGCTCCCAGGGCATTCGGTCCCCGTGGAGCGTCACCGCCTTCCAACCATCCGCCCAAACGGAGCGATTGCCGAACATCTCGTAGTACTGGACTTTCTTCGCATTCGGCGCGTCGGCGTCGTTGAAGGAGTACCGCATGCTGACGCCGTCCATGGGTCGCTGCTCGATCCCGTCGATTTCGCCTGGAACGTCCAGTCCGATGACATCGAGCAAGGTCGGGGCGATGTCAGAAATGTGATGATACTGATCGCGAATCTCGTTCTTCCCTTCAATGCCCTCCGGCCAGTGAACGATCAGTGCGTCCTGAATCCCGCCGCGATGCACGGACTGCTTGAAGTAACGGAATGGCGTGTTGCCAGCCATCGCCCAGCCCGCGTGATAGTGCGGGTAGCTGTTGCGGTCGCCCCAGGTCTCGTAGCGCTTCCAGTTCGCGTCGAAGTCGGTTTGCCTGCCGTTGAGCACATAGGTCTCGTTGAACGTGCCGGCGAGGCCGCCCTCTCCGCTCGCGCCGTTGTCCGAAGTGACCATGATAATCGTGTTGTCGAGCTCACCGACCCGCTCGAGGGTCTCCAAGATCCGCCCGATCTCCATGTCGAGGTGCTCGAGCTGTGCGGCAAACACCTCCATCTGCCGGGCATAGAGCTTCTTCTCTTTCGGATTCAGAGAATCCCAGGCTGGGATCGCGTCGGGACGCGACGTTAGCTCGGTATCCTGGGGCACGATGCCAAGTAGCTTTTGCCGCTCGAGGATCAACCTGCGAGCCTCGTCCCAGCCCATGTCGAACTTGCCCCGCCACTTACGAAGGTACTCCTTGGGCGCTTGGTGAGGAGAGTGCATCCCGCCTGGTGCCAGAAACACCATGAAGGGCCGGTCCTTGGGTGCCGTGGACAGGTGACCGGTGATGTAGTCGATCGCCTTGTCCGCGAGGTCGGTCGAGTTGTGGTAGTCCTTCCCCTTGGCGAGCCAAGGCTCGACCGGCGCATGGTCTTCGAACATCACCGTGCGGTACTGATCGGCGTCCGCCGCCATGAAGCCATAGTAGTGCTGGAAGCCCTCGCCGCTGGGCCAACGATTGAAGGGGCCGACTTGAGACACCTCGTAGAGCGGAGTGTGATCCCACTTGCCGAGCGCGTAGTTCACGTAGCCGTTCATCTCCATGATCTTCGCAACCGACTTGGCGTCGTCCGGGATGATCGCGTTGTACCCTGGGAAGCCCATCGCCGTCAGCGAGTGGGAGCCGAGCCCGATGGAGTGTGGGTTTCGGCCGGCCATGATCGAAGCGCGCGATGGGGAGCAAAGCGCCGTCGTGTGGAAGTTGTTGTAGCGAAGGCCGCCTTCGGCGAGGCTGTCGATGTTCGGGGTGTTCGTGAGACCGCCGAAGCTGCTGATCTGTGCGAAGCCGGTGTCGTCGAGAAGGATCAGAACGACGTTCGGCGCCTTGTCTGGCGCGGGTTTGTACGTTGGAGGCCACCATTCCTCGGAGTCCGCGTAGCGCTTCGCGATCTTGCCCTTGAAGTTCAGGGGTGAAGTCGGATCATCTGAAACGTCGGAGGTCGCCGAGTGAGGTTCGGCAACATCGGAGGGCTTCGGATAGGCCGTGGGGGGAGCCGCCTTATCGCAAGCCGCCAGAGAAATGAAAACGAGTGTCAGTGACGCGAGCAAAGAAACGGTCGGCTTGTGCATCGGCAAAGTCTTGGAGATCTTGCCGTCGGGTCAACCCAAGTTTTCCCGCCGATGTGCGGGTTGACTCGTGAGCGCAATGTCCAGATCCTCGTACCGATGAAGCAGTCTTGCGGGTAGGGGAAACCGGGAAAGCTCGTGCTGCTCCGGGATGCCCAACCAAACCTCGTGCTGCTTCGCGAGGCTCGAGATGCCCGCGATGAGCTCGTGCGCCTCACCGGGCTCACAATCCCGCACGATGCTCAAGAGCACCAAGCTAGATCACGCTCAATCGCCTGACGATGAATGGCGTGGTGGTGATGCTCATCTATTGAGTTGTGCTGGTGCATTTTTGTCTATCTACTGTCTATGTTTTATTCGTCAATACCTAGACAACGAGATGGGGACAGATCGTCCTTGCCAGCTGCGCGAAAATGAAACATGTTCTAGTAGAACACGTTCTAGTCGTCCGGCGCTTCGGCCGGCGCTGGATAGAAGGCAATTGGAGAATCCAATGACCACCGAAACGAAAACGGAGCCTTGGGCGGGTTTTGCCCGGGGCTGGTTCTTGCTCATGTTCTCCGGCGAGCTCGAGGCCGGTCAGGTCGTGCCGCTCAAGCGCTTCGGCCAGGAGCTGGTGTTGTTTCGAACAGCGTCGGGCGAGGCCAAGGTTCTCGATGCGTACTGCCCACACATGGGCGCGCACCTAGGACACGGCGGCAAGATCGTCGGCGAAGGGATCGTCTGCCCGTTTCACGCCTGGAAGTTCGATGGCGCCGGGAAGTGCATCGAAATCCCGTACGCCAAGCGCATTCCACCGAAGGCCGGCCTGGCGTGCTGGCCGGTGCTCGAGCGCAACGGGATGATTTTCGTCTGGCACGACCGTGAAAAGAGCCAGCCCGATTGGGAGATTCCTGTGCTCGACGAATGGGAAGACCCGGCGTTCCTTCCTTGGCGCTACGCGAAGCTTCAGATCAAGACACCGCCGCTCGCCATTGCCGAAAACCTCGCGGACGCCGGTCACTTCATTCCGGTGCACAACACGCACCCGGTGCCGGGCTCATTCAGCAACACCTACACCGATCACATCGGCCAGCAGAAAATTAAGGCGGTCGCCTACCCCGTACACGGGGGCAAGGATGAGTTCGAGTCCACAGCAACCTATTACGGACCCGCATATCAGGTCACCAAGTTGTTCGGCAAGGGGCTCGGCGTGATCATCAACGCACATACGCCAATCGACGAGGAAAACGTGATGCTGCGGTTTGGGGTTTCGATGAAAACTACCAAGGGCATGACCGACGAGCTCATCGAACACTTCATCGACAACATGCGTGACGGCTATCTGCAGGATGTGCAGATCTGGGAAAACAAGATCTACCTCGACCGTCCCATGCTGTGCGACGGCGACGGTCCCATCGGCGAGTTCCGCCGCTGGTACGCGCAGTTTTACACGCCACGCAACGAGGCGGCCGACGCTGCCGAATAGGAGACCACGAATGGGCAACAAACCGCGTTTCTCCATCCCACGCTACCCGCGAGGATGGTTCCAAGTGGCCTACTCGGATGAGATCAAGCCGGGCGAGGTCAAGCCACTCAAGTACTTCGGCGTGGAGCTCGTCATGTTCCGCACCGAAAGCGGTGAGGTCAACGTACTCGACGCGTTCTGCCCGCACATGGGCGCTCACCTAGGTCACGGCGGCAAGGTCGAAGGCGACGGCATCGTCTGCCCATTTCACGCTTGGAAGTTCAACGGCGCGGGCAAGTGCACCCACGTGCCCTATGCAGAGCACCTTCCGCGCAAAGCCAACATCACAGCTTGGCCCGTTCACGAGGTCAACGGTGTCGTCATGGTGTGGCACGACATCGAGGGGAAAGAGCCCGAGTGGGAGATTCCCGCAATCCCGGAGTGGGACAACGAAGCGTGGACTCCCTATTGGCGACAGCACTGGAAGCTCCGAGCCCACAATCAGGACATGTGCGAGAACGTCGTCGACAAGGCCCACTTCCGCTATGTGCATGGCATGAACATCGTGCCTCAGCCCCACACGATCGAGCTCGAATACCCGCACATCAAGATGACCACCGACACGATCTACGAAACGCCACAAGGCGAGGTGAAGGGCGAGCTCGATGTCGAGGTCCATGGCTTTGGCTTCTCGGTAAGCCGCTTCCGAGGCATCGTCGAGACGACGAACATGGCTTCGGTCACGCCGATTGACGATGAATTCTGCGATGTGCGCTTCTCATTCACCGTCAAAAAGCTCGGCGGCGCCGATATTACGGCAGGGGTTGGCAAGGCCTTCACCAAGGAGATCGCGCGGCAACTCGAGGAGGACGCCCCGATTTGGGAGAACAAGACCTTCCTCGAGCGGCCCATGCTCTGCGACGGTGATGGGCCGGTCGCCGAGTTCCGCAAGTGGTGCAAGCACTTCTACCCAGACTGGTATCACAAACAGGCCCAAGCCGAGTATGATGGCCACAAGGAGGTGAGCAAGCCGCTCACACTGGCAGAGCGACGCAAGCGGCTTGTCGCAGCATAGATGGACAACGGGTCCGACACGGCCATGCTCGCAACTCCAGACGAGATCAGAGCGCGCATCCGAAGCGAGCATGCGCAAATCTCTGCACAGCTCGCGCGGGTCGAGGCATTGACGGAGCGCGTCGGCGAAGGCGACACCAAGTCGGTGATTACGCTGCGGGACGAGCTCCAACAACTCGGAACGATGCTGGTCGAGCATTTGCACTACGAGGAGTACCAACTCCCTTCGCTAGCCGAGGCCGGTAGAGCGGACGAGGTCGCCGAAGACATGCGTCGCGAGCATCGTGGGCAGCGCGAGCTTTTCGATCGCATCATTCGCGAGCTCGACGAAACGGCGGTTGGCTCGAAGTTAGTCGTCGGGGTGCGTGAGCTCTCGCGCGCGATCCG
>Ga0209567_10001372_pt1 | contig 12617 bp, 10 predicted proteins | sample COG_12_FD_184756 | JGI IMG/M metagenome (GOLD analysis project Ga0209567, IMG submission 184756) | Pelagic marine sediment microbial communities from the LTER site Helgoland, North Sea, for post-phytoplankton bloom and carbon turnover... | ecosystem: Environmental > Aquatic > Marine > Neritic...
GCGGCGCTGAGATCGGCGGCCCCGGGTGACGATGTTATCCTCGCCCCTTTACACGGCCAGCTTGATGCGCCGGCTCAGGATGCCGCTATCCAGCCTGCGACCGGGGGAAAACGCAAGGTGGTGTTGGCCAGCGCCATCGCCGAGACCAGTCTGACCATCGACGGTATTCGCGTGGTAATCGATACGGGTCTGATGCGAATGCAACGCTTTGATCCCAACAGCGGTCTGACCCGCCTGGTGACGCTGCCGGTCTCGCAGGCGGCGGCCGATCAACGTCGCGGTCGTGCCGGCCGCCTGCAATCCGGTGTGTGCTACCGTTTATGGCCGGAACACCGGCATTTGCTGGCGCACAGTCCGCCGGAAATTCTGCAAGCCGATTTGACACCGCTGGTGCTGGAACTGGCGCAATGGGGGGTGCGCGATGTCTCACAACTCAACTGGCTGGATGTGCCGCCGGCAGCGCACATTGCACAGGCGACGGATCTGTTGCGGAGCCTGGGCGCACTGAATGCGGAAGCCCGCGTCACGGCGCGGGGTCGCGCCATGCTGCGACTGGGCGTGCACCCGCGTCTGGCGCACATGATGCTGCGTGGCAGGGAGCTGGGTTACGGCAGTCTGGCCTGCGAACTGGCAGCGCTGCTGGGTGAACGCGACCCGCTGCGCGGTGTGCAGCCGCACGATGCGGATATCGTCCTGCGCCTGGAACTGTTGCGTGGCATCGGGGAATCCCGTGATGCCAGTCACAGCCTGATCAGGCGAATCCGTGATACGGCGCGCCAATGGCGGCGTCAGCTTCATATTGACGCGTCACCAGAGGATCATGCCGATCTGCCCATGGCCGGTGTGCTGTTGGCGTTCGCCTATCCCGATCGCATCGCGCAGCGCCGCCAGGGTGCTGACAATCGTTTTGTGCTGAGCAACGGACATGGTGCCGTGTTTGGCGAAGCGCAACCATTGGCCGCAGCTGACACACTCGTTGCCGCCAATCTCGATGGCAAGGGCGAGGCACGCATTTTTCTTGCCGCCGGCATACATCGCGAGCACCTGCTGGAGTATCACGGTGAACTTATCCGCGAACAGTCGACGGTGAGCTGGGACCAACGTGAACAGTGCGTACGGGCACGCCGTCAGCAGCGGCTGGGTGAGCTGGTGCTGCTGGACGAAGCCTGGCAGGATGCCGATCCAGAGGCAGTGCAGTCTGCCATGCTCAACGGTATACGCCGCCATGCACCGGCCTGTCTGCCATGGAGTAAGGCTGCGCGCCAGCTGCAGGCCAGAATCGGTTTTTTGCATCGTCTGGCCCCGCACGACTGGCCTGATGTCAGTGATGCCAGGCTCACGTCCAGTCTGGATGACTGGTTGTCACCGTATCTGCACGGCATGACTCGTCTGACACACCTGAAGCGGCTGGATATGCACGCCGTGCTATTGGCACAACTGCCCTGGGTGAAACAGAAACAGCTCGATGAACTGGCGCCCACACATCTGATTATACCCAGCGGTACCAGGGCCTGTCTCGACTACAGCCACGAGACACCGGTGCTCGCGGTACGCCTGCAGGAAATGTTCGGTCTCGGTGATACACCGCGTGTTGCCGGCGGTCGGGTTGCCGTATTGTTGCATCTGTTGTCACCGGCGCGCCGGCCCGTGCAGATAACGCAGGATCTCGGCGCCTTCTGGCAGGGCAGCTATCATCAGGTGAAGAAAGAACTCAAGGGCCGCTATCCCAAACATAATTGGCCCGATGACCCGCTGCAGGCTCAAGCCAGCGCAGCTACCAGGCGTAAACGTTAGCGCCAGAATAACTTTCAACTGCCTGTCGGAGCGGTCCCCTGACCGCGATTCATAATAAAAGTCAAAAAAAACAGGTGCGGTGACACGTGAGCCAAATTATCATTAGAGCCAGTTCCTTTGGCTTTTTATTCAAGCGGGTACCCGTTAAACAATGAAGTGGCTGGATAAACTACCACTCACGGTGATTTTACCGCTCGCCGTGTTTCTCGCGTTGGCGCCATTCGTGCCTGAGCCGCATCTGTGGGAGAAGTTGAAAATGCTGTTCGCCGGGAGCTTGACCAGGCCGATCGATATTTTTGACTTGTTTCTGCACGGTGCGCCGCTGGTGCTTCTCGTTCTCAAATTGACGCGTCTTGCCAGTCAAAAATGACAATACACGGGATCGACGAAGACGAGGGCTTCGTTACCCTGGGGCTGGATTCAGAAACTTCCGACTTGGCGGGGTAAAAGGCGGTTATCGATGAGACTCTATCTTGTACAACACGGTGAGGCGCTCAGTAAGGACGTCGATCCTGACAGGGCATTGAGTAACAATGGTCGGGCTGATGTGGCACGCCTGGCCGCTTTTCTCGAAGGTCGTGTGCAGGTGTCGGCCGTTGTTCATAGCGGCAAAATGCGGGCTCTGCAGACGGCGGATCTTCTGGCGACTGTGCTGGCGCCCGGTCTGCCGGTTGAAGCGGTATCCGGTATCAACCCTAATGATGCCATTGAACCATTCATGCAGCAGACGGCAGAAGCCGGCCGGGACACACTGGTGGTTGGGCATCTGCCGTTCATGGAGAAACTGGTAGCCAGGCTGGTGACCGGTGCGGAAGAAAACGCGGTCGCCGCCTATCAGCCTGGCAGTATGGTCTGTCTGGAATCCGCAGGCGGTTCGGACAACTGGCAGATCCAGTGGATGATACGGCCAGAACTGCTCGGTCTTTCCTAGTCGTCAATCTCCAATCCCATTGCCCTGGCGCGTTTTAGCCAGAGGCGGCGCGCGAGCTTCTGCATGTCGGTGGTGGCATCGCCTTCATCGACGATCTCCAGGCCTAGCAACGTTTCCAGGATATCCTCTAGCGTCAGGATGCCGGCGATACCGCCGTACTCGTCGACAATAATCATAATGTGCGCGCGCTGGCGCAGGAATTCGTCAAAAGCTTGCGACAGTGAACTGGATGCCGGCAGTGCCGACATCTCGCGGCGGTAGGTGGTGAGTTTTGTGTCGGTGTTGCCGCGTGCCTGTGCGAGCAGCAGGTCGCTCCGCAACACAAAGCCGTTCAACTGACCGGGTTCTTCGCTGTAGATCGGGATGCGCGAAAAACGGTTACTGCCGTACTTCCAGAAAAATTCCTCGACAGTGAGATCGTCCGGCAGAGAAAAAATGACCATTCTGGGGGTCATGGCATCGGTAACACGGGTGTCACGGAGTCGCAGCAGGTTTTTCAGGATCTGCGTCTCCTGTTGATCCAATTGCCCCTCTTTGGCGCTGAGTTCGGCCATGGCGGCCAGTTCCTGGCGATTGAAACCCTTCAGACCGGGTCCGTGGGTAAGACCTTTGGTCAGCATTTCGGAGAGTTTCACGAACGGGAAGAGCAACCAGATCAGGCCACGTAATGCATAAGCTGTGGCTGGAGCCAGCCGCTTCCAGTAGTGGGCACCCAGGGTTTTGGGAATGATCTCGGAGAATACCAATATGAGCAGTGTCAGAACGCCCGAGGCGATGCCGACATAGGCGCTGCCGAAGACGTTGGCGGCCTGCGCCCCGGCCCCGGCGGCACCGACGGTATGGGCAATGGTGTTAAGCGTAAGAATTGCCGCCAGCGGGCGGTTGAGGTCTTGCTTCAATCCGGCCAGCAGGACACCGGTGCGACGGCCTTGCTGTTGCATCAGCGCGATGTGGGGCATGGTGACACTGAGGATAACCGCTTCGGCAATCGAGCATAAAAAGGAGAAGCCAAGCGCGATGATGACATAAGTGACGAGCAGCAGCATGGGGCACCGGTTTTTCGTTAAATGAGGGTGTTGATGGGCTAACTTAAACACGCCTTGGTAACTTAGGGAAGCGTTGATTTACTTAATGAGTCATTGCAGGGTGTGCTGTGCGCACCGCTAAGAACATGCAACTTATTGATTAATGGCACCCCAGGGCACCCCCCTTTTCCCAGGTGCGCCACCCCGACTCATGACAGGTGATCAAGCAGCCTGCTGGAAAAGAATGCGACCCGGCACTATTGCCGGGCCGCCGGGTTTCCAGCTCAGTAAGCTGCTGCATCGGCCTCGTAGCGCAGGCCTTTTTTGCCGGCCTGTTCGCGGACCGCGCTATAGATTTTTTCATCCAGAGAATCCCCGGCACCGCCGGTTTCTTCCACTTTCTTTTTCAGAAAGCCGGCGCGTTGCTCGGACAGGTCTTTGATCTGCCGCTGCAGTTCGTCACGACGATGAGCGGTTTCCTCGATCAGCGCTTTTTGTTGCGCCGGAGCCATCGCCTTGATGGATTCCGGTAGCTGGTCCGTGTCGATGTCGGACAGTTCAACGCGACCGCTGGCAATGTCATCGACCAGTTCACCTTCACCGAGAAAGTTGGTTTCGCCGCTTTTTGAGGCGTTGAATGCCGCCCGGCGGGCGCGGGACGCGAACGATGACGTGGCGTGCAGTTTGTCGGTGGCGGCCACTTTCGATTGCTGTTTTTCCTTCTCTTCGGCATCACCGTAATACAGGCGCGTGTGGTCAAGCTTTTCAGACAATACGGCGATTTTCTTGTCAAAGGGTGTCGCGATCGCCACGGCGTTGCCCGCCTGCGCCACCTGGAAGTAGCGGCCCTGACCCAGTTGGGCGATCTGTTGCCAGCCCGTGGTGGTCACCTGGTTCTGACCACACTGGATAGCATTCACCACAATGCCTTTCTTCATTGCCGCGGCCAGGGTTTCCGGGTACCTGACGTCGTCCGCGTAGTCCATGTGCGGCGGTGCGTCGCCGACCAGGAACACCGCTTTGTAGGTGTTCTGATTCTGGCTCCAGGACACGTTGTGTACGGCGTCATACAAGGCCTGGTTGACACTCTCCGGACCATCGCCACCACCGTCGGCCTGAAAATCCATCAGGCTGGCGTACATGGAATCCAGGTCATCGGACAGGTCCAGCACCCTGGTGACATAGGCGTCACCACGATCCCGGTAGGCGACCAGCCCCATGCTGATTTCAGGTGCCGATTGCGCCGAAGCCATAGTGCTGGCGATGGACCAGATCTTTTCCTTGGCCGCCTGTATCAGACCACTCATGCTGCCGGTGGTATCCAGCACAAATACCACTTCGATACTGGAGTGTTGTGTGTTCAAGGGGTTGCCCGCTGGCGTTGTCTGCGTTGTGGGTTTGATGGCGCCTATGCTTTGGTAGGCCGGATAAAACGCGACACCCGCCGCGGTAAAAGCAAATAATGCCAATGCAAGAATTTTCGATTTCATGTCTATATCCTCTTGGTTACTAGGGTGTGCGTAAGTTAGCCGACACAAGCTTTCGGAACACGCTGCACCCCAGGGCACCCTCTCCTCCAGAGGACCCTCTCTCGCCTGACGGCGATTCACCTTGTCTTGCTGCGCAATTCACCTTGTGAATACATCCTTGTACGCTCGACGGCCGCGTCCATCGGCAATTGCTCCTGCATGGCGCTACCTTCGCCCGTCCATGGGCTCGTGCGGCCGACGGTCCCGCAAGCTTATGTCGGCTAACTTCCGTACTCATTGCTAATGGATGGAAGAAAGTTTGCGCACCGCGGTCTCGGCGGCGCGGTGGGCACGTTGAAAACGGTCTTCCTTTTCCGGCCCGGCTGGTGTTTCTCTGTTCCCGCGGCTCAGCCGGGTGGGGATAGCGACGAACAGGGCCTGCACCAGGAAGAAACACCAGAGACTCAGCAACACACTGCCCGTTTGTCCGGCCGCCCAGACCGCAGAGGCCAGACTCAGACCGTTCAATCCGAGGTCCGCCAACGCGGACAGGACACTGGAATAGAAGTACAGAGAACGGATCAACCAGATCAGTCCCAGCTGCACCAGTACGAACAGCAGCAGTGGGGGGGCGATAAACCAGGTGACGCCCGTTACCAGGATCCAACCGGCAACGACAGTGACGCGTCCCACCCGTTCGCGGCTGCGTGATAACAGGTACAACACATAGGCAAGGCCAATGCCGGCGATCAGCAGGCGCAATACTGCGCCGGCCGGAAACGCGGAGCTGAACACGCTGTACAAGGCGCTGCCAAGCAGGCTTGCAGCCACGGCAACCGCGACGCCCTCAAAAAAAGTGGGCTGTTTCATGGCCGGCTCCTTTTCTGTTTTTCGCGAAGAAAGGCGACTTCCACGTCTTCGTCGCGTACCACAATGTCGGGGCTGCTCCAGTTGTCCACGAATGAATCTGCGACAGTCTCCTCGGCCAGCAGTTCGGCTTTCTGACGCATGCTGTCCAGGCTTGCCCGGTTCTCCTGCAGTCGTGTCCTGAGTCCGTTGAGTGTTCGTTCCTGCACTTCGCGTTTGCGCGACAGGAATTTCCGAAACCGTAGCGCTTCCAGCTTGCGCTTGATCAGTGCGCGGGCCAGGTCGTCTTTCCCGGATTCAAAGCAGACGTCCAGTTCGTCCTCGATTTCCTCCAGTGAATGTCCAATGTCTGTTTCACGGCTGATGAGTTGCCCCAGTTCGTGGTTCAATGCCTTTATGCCTTGTTCGTCGCGGGCCAGATCGTTTTCCATCTCCCGCACGGCCTGCCGGAGTAGCTGGTCGGGTTCCTCGATACGATCGAGAACAGCGTGCAGATCGGCCTGGAACAGTCTCGATATGCGTGTGATCAATGCCATGGTGTTCACCTCCTGCCGGGTGTTGTAAGTGTGAATCCAGTCTAGGCAGGGCAGCTGTGCGCTACCAGACAGGTTTTGGTAAAACCTGTGCCGGCAGATTTACAAAAGATTTACATGCCCGCAGGCGGCTTAGCTGATAGGATTTAAACCCATGCAACGCAAGCTCCGTATTCTTATCGTTGAAGACGAAGAGGCTATCCGTACCGGACTGAGTGACGTGCTGGTTTTTCACGGTTACGAGGTTGACTGCGCGGCCGATGGAAACGAAGGGCTGGACAAGGCGTTGAGTGGCGGCTTCGACCTGATCCTGCTGGATATCATGTTGCCCGGCATGGATGGCTTAGAGATCTGCAACCGGATCCGCTCGCAGGACCGCGACCAGCCCATCATCATGCTGACGGCAAGGAGCAGTGACGAGGACATTATCCAGGGTCTGTCACTCGGTGCCGACGATTACGTTGCCAAGCCATTCTCGGTGGCCCAGCTGGTGCTGCGGGTACAGGCGGTACTGCGCCGCTCGCGTATTGCTGTTGCGCTGGATCATCAATTTAGATTGGGTGACGGTATCGAAATCGACAGCCGGAATCTATCCGGCCGGCGGGGTGAGCAGGCGTTGTCCTTCACGCGCCGGGAAGTGGAGATCTTGCAATACCTGAAGGCAAACTCGGAGCGGCCGGTGTCGCGCGAGGAACTGCTCACCAGGGTCTGGGGGTATGCCAAAAATCTGCAACTGGAAACCCGTACTGTCGATATCCATATCGCCAAGCTGCGGCGTAAGATCGAACCCGATCCCGCACATCCACGTTATCTGCTGACCGTGCGAGGCGCAGGTTACCGCCTGCTGACGGAATAAACCCTTGCCCGCTTCACTGACAGGACTGGACAGGAAAAAACTGGGGCTATGGCTGCTGGTTTTTTTCCTGGCACTGGCGATCCCGACGGCAGTTCTGATCCGCCAGGCCTACAGCGAATTGAAGTGGGAGGCATTTCACCAGCACCGGGTACTGGCCGAAGAGCTGTCGGTCCGCATCAACAGCCGGTTCAGCGCACTGATCAGTGACGAGGAGGCACGATCGTTTGCCGATTACAGCTTCCTGAAAGTTGCCGGCGATCCATCCGCGAACTTTCTGCAACGCTCACTGCTGTCGGCATATCCGGTCACATCCGCCATCCCCGGTTTAATCGGTTACTTCCAGGTGGATACACAGGGCGGGTTCAGTACCCCCTTGTTGCCACAACTGGAAGAGGGGACAAAAGCCTATGGTATTTCCCATCGGGAACGGGAGCAGCGACTGGTTTTGCAGAACCGTATCCAGCAGATCCTCAGCGACAATCGACTGGTAAAGGGCGGGGAGGCCGATAGTGCGGTGGTCGGGGAATCACTGGCGGACAGGCCGCAACGCCGCGACCAGCCTGTTGAATTGAACGCTCCGCCGACCACTGTCGCTGCCCCCCCGGCATTTATGTCCTCCGTCAGGGACAGTGCCGGATTTACAGCCGGAGAAAAGAGAGAAGAGCAGGTGCCGGCTCAGGCAGCCTTCGATCGCCTGAACGTGCCGGCGGCTGCGCGTGAACAGGAGAACAAGCAGAAGACCATCGGCAAGCTCGGCCGGGTTGAAGATCTGAAGCTGGACGACCACTACCAGGCTGATTCTGTCGATGAATTAGAAGGGCCGATCGTTTCCAGGGTCACCCCCGTTACCGCAAAACGCGCGCGTAAAGAGAGCAGTGCATTGCCGGAACCCCGGGCGGTGTTTGCCGATAAAAGCCGCGTGGCCACGGCACCACTTGCGAACCGTGTTGGAATTGATATTTTCGAGAGTGAGATCGATCCTTTTGAATTCAGTCTGCTCGACAGCGGTCATTTCGTGTTGTTCCGCAAGGTATGGCGTGACGGGCAGCGTTATATCCAGGGGGCGTTGATCGGGCAGCAGCCGTTTCTTGAAGGCAGCGTCAAAAGCTTGTTTGACGAGACGCTGTTGTCGCAGATGAGCGATCTGATTGTCGCCTATCAGGGAGACGTGTTTTCGGTATTCAGCGGCCAGCCTTCGCGCGAGTATCTATCCAGCAGCGAAGCCTTGAGTGGTGCGCTGCTCTATCGGACACGCTTGTCAGATCCTTTGAGCGATGTGGAGCTGATCTTCAGTATAAACCGCTTGCCCTGGGGAGCCGGTAGCACGCTGATAAACTGGGTCGCAGCTATCCTGATACTGGTGCTGTGTGGCGGGTTTTACCTGATGTACCGCCTGGGGGCGGGGCAGATCGAACTAGCCCGTCAGCAACAGGACTTTGTCTCCGCCGTCAGTCACGAACTGAAAACCCCGCTGACCTCCATTCGCATGTACGGTGAGATGCTGCGCGAAGGCTGGGCCAGTGAAGAAAAGAAAAAAACCTATTACAAGTACATCTTCGACGAGAGCGAACGCCTGTCACGTCTTATCAATAACGTGCTCCAACTGGCGCGTCTGACCCGCAATGGTATACAGGCCGACTTGAAGCCGGTGACCGTGTCGGTATTGCTGGATGGCATTGTCCCGAGGATAACATCACAGATCGAAGGCGCGGGCTTCGAGTTGTACCTGGACTGCGAGGCCAAAGCCGGTGACTTGCTTATCAGGGTGGATGCCGACTATTTCACCCAGATTCTTATCAACCTCGTGGACAATGCGCTCAAGTTCTCATCGAAATCGGATAGCAGGATCATTGACATCAGTGTCCGGCTGCTGCGCAATGCAACTGTTCAGTTCAGCGTGCGCGACTATGGCCGGGGTGTGCCCAGGGACCAGATGAAGAAGATCTTTAAACTGTTCTACCGCTCAGAGAACGAACTGACGCGGGAAACCGTCGGCACCGGTATTGGCCTGGCGCTGGTGCATCAGCTGGCCGCAAGCATGAACGGACAGGTGGATGTGGTCAATGCCGAGCCGGGTGCGGAGTTCAGGGTGTCTTTTCCCATTTTTACCGGCGAATCGTGCTAGTATTACCAATGCGTGCGTCAGCCGGCATAAACTTGCGGGACACGCTGTGAATACATCCTAATACGCTCGACGGCCGCGTCCATCGGCAATTGCTCCTGCATGGCGCAACCTTCGCCCGTCCATGGGCTCGTGCGGCCGACGGTCTCGCAAGCTTATGCCGGCTGACTGACACATGATCTATTAAATTTCGGCCTCGGTGTGGAGGGATCCAGACATGATAAAACTCAGCATCAATGGCAATTCCCATCAACTCGAAATCGATCCGGAAATGCCCCTGTTGTGGGCGATCCGTGACAGCGTCGGCTTGACCGGCACTAAATATGGCTGTGGTATGGCGCTATGTGGTGCCTGTACCGTGCATCTCGACGGAAAAGCGGTCCGCGCCTGCGTGACGCCGGCAGCCGAGGCGGAAGGCAAGCAGATCACCACCATAGAAGGTCTCGATTCCAGGGTGGCGAGTGCGGTACAGGCGGCCTGGGAAAATCGCGATGTCGTGCAGTGCGGCTATTGCCAGTCGGGTCAGATCATGTCAGCGGTCGCATTGTTGACCGCAAATCCACAACCTTCCGACCAGGACATCGATGCGGCGATGTCGGGCAATATCTGTCGTTGTCACACCTATGTGCGTATACGCGCTGCTATCGAAGAAGCATCGCAGGCACTGGCTTGATTAATGATGCCGGCTAACTTCCCGACGCCTTGACAAGGAGGACACGATGAAGATGAAACCGGACGGGAGTGTTCCCATCAGCCGCCGGCAGTTTCTGCTCAGAAGTATGTCCATCGGGACCGGCCTGACGCTGGCTGTCTATTTGCCGGCTTGCAGCCGCGAACAGGATCAGCCCGAAGCGGGACCGGGCAAAGCCGGTGGTGAAAGCATCGCCGGGACAAGCTTCGATGCGAACGCCTTTGTGCGTATTGGTTCGGATAACCGTGTGACGGTGATTATCAAACACCTGGAAATGGGGCAAGGTACCTATACCGGACTGGCGACACTGGTTGCCGAAGAGCTCGACGCGGCCTGGTCACAGATCCATGTCGAGGGCGCCCCGGCAAACGCCGAACTTTACCATAATCTTTTCTGGGGGAAATTACAGGGCACCGGTGGCAGTACCGCCATTGCTAACTCTTTTGAACAGATGCGTAAGGCCGGTGCAGCCGCGCGCCAGATGCTGGTGGATGCGGCGGCGAAAAAATGGGCGGTGCCGGCCGCCGAAATCAGGGTGCGTGACGGCGTACTACGACATGAATCGACGGGACAAGAGGCCAGCTTCGGTGCCCTCGCCGATCTTGCGGCCAATGAGCCGGTTCCGCAGGATGTATTTCTCAAAGAACCCGACGAGTTCCGCCTGATCGGAACGCATGTGCCGCGCAAGGACAGCAGGACAAAGATCAACGGCACGGCAATTTTCACGCAGGATATCAGCTTACCTGGGTTGTTGACCGCGTTGGTGGCGCATCCGCCACGCTTCGGTGCCAGGGTCGGGTCGTTTGATGCCGGCGAGGCGAAAAGAGTCGAAGGCGTGACCGATGTCGTCGAGATTCCCAGCGGCGTGGCAGTGCTCGCCAGGGACTTCTGGAGTGCCCAAAAAGGCCGTGATGCGCTGCAGGTCAGCTGGGACGAAAGCAAGGCTTTCAAACTTGGCTCTGATGAGCTGATGACGCAGTATAAAGCGTTGGCCGGGCGGCCCGGCGCGAGTGCACACAGCCAGGGCGGTGCCGCCAGCGCGCTGCAGGCGGCCGATACCAGCCTGGAGGCGTCGTTCGAGTTCCCGTTTCTGGCGCACGCCGCCATGGAGCCGATGAACTGCGTCATGAATCTGACCCGTGAAGGCTGCGAAATATGGAATGGTGAGCAGTATCAGACGCCGGATCAGAACGCCGTCGCGAGCGTACTGGGTATACTGCCCGAGCAGGTAAAGATAAACATGCTGTATGCGGGCGGGTCGTTCGGTCGCCGTGCCAATCCGCATTCGGATTACCTGGTGGAGACAGCGCACATCGTCAAAGCCATCGGGGCAAAGGCGCCCGTCAAGCTGGTCTGGACCCGGGAAGACGATATGCGCGCCGGTTACTACCGCCCCATGTATTTCCACCAGCTCAAAGCGGGCCTGGATGACAGCGGCGTGCCAATCGCCTGGCAGCATCGCATTGTGGGCCAGTCGCTCATGGCGGGTACCGACTTCGAAGGCGCCCTGGTGAAAAACGGCGTTGACGTCACCTCGGTGGAGGGTGCGGCCAACATGCCCTATGCCATACCACACATCGCCGTTGAGCTGCATTCGCCTGACATCGCCGTTCCGGTGCAATGGTGGCGGTCGGTCGGTTCGACGCACACGGCTTTTGCGGTAGAGACATTTATCGATCAACTGGCAGCGGCAGCGGGAAAGGATCCGCTTGAGTATCGTCGGTCGCTGTTAAGTGCTCATCCACGTCACCTTGGCGTGCTGGAACTTGCCGCCGAGAAGGCGGGTTGGGGCGGGGCTCTGCCGGCAGGCCGCGGCCGTGGTATTGCCGTGCATGAGTCGTTCAACAGCTTCGTTGCCCAGGTCGCGGAAGTGACGGTACACGACAATAAAACCTTCAGTGTCGACCGTGTGGTGATCGCGGTGGACTGTGGCATCGCGGTGAATCCGGACATCATCCGTGCGCAGATGGAAGGCGGTATGGGGTTTGGCCTGTCAGCGGCGTTGAGCAGCGAGATTACCCTGCAGGAGGGTCGCGTCGTACAGTCGAATTTTCACGATTACGAGGTGCTGCGTATCGATCAGATGCCGAGCGTTGAGGTGCATATCGTGAAGTCCGCACAGCCCCCGACCGGTGTCGGTGAGCCGGCTACACCGGTGATCGCACCGGCCGTCGCCAACGCGCTTTACGACGTTACAGGGCGGCGCTTCAGCAAGTTGCCACTGAAAATATAGCCGATTATGCCGATTTATGGCGCAGACCGTGAAATACTGGAAACTGCTGTCAACTGGATCGGACAGGGTTTTTATCCCGCACTCGTTACAGTCGTA